>Ga0315284_10013668_pt1 | contig 11570 bp, 16 predicted proteins | sample YL17G09_16_MG_FD_203696 | JGI IMG/M metagenome (GOLD analysis project Ga0315284, IMG submission 203696) | Sediment microbial communities from Yellowstone Lake, YNP, Wyoming, USA - YL17G09_16 | ecosystem: Environmental > Aquatic > Freshwater > Lake > Sediment | place: USA: Wyoming | collected... | reverse complement strand
ATAGCGTGGAAAACACACACTATTTTGTAAAAATATTGGAAACTATTTAGACTAGAAGTGAGACATCCATAGTCATTAGGCTAACATTGAGGAGAGTAAGTGTTGGACCATCAAATTCTACCAGCACAGGGCCTACATCTAGTGGCCCTCCAGTACAGGTTACTCCATCAATAAATGAGATGTCTGTTTCTAGGGCAGACTCAATTGCAGGAGCCAAGGCATTCCAAACTAGAGCTGAAGTTGTTTCGAAGTTGCCGGGGTTACTTGGGTCCTCAACTGTAAGAGTAAATGTCCCTCCTATGGCCCCTGTAACATGCACAGACTGTATTTCATTGTTAGTTAGACCATCACCATCAGCAACATCATTTATCCCTGCTGTGAATGCCTCGCCAGTTAGCTGATTAACTACAATAATACTTGATGAGCCAACTATGAATCCTTGGTTTTTAGTCACATCAAGCAGAATAGTGATCTTGCCAATAAACACTGTATGGACAAAGCCATTCTCATCTTGGTATTGAAGGTCCCAGTAGTAAGATCTAGACTCCTCGATCTGCAGAGCAATGGTTTCCTGAGGTTCTAGAACAATAAGAATCTGTCCGAGTTCTGGGTAGGTTGCAGTGATACCATTTCCGAGTTCTTTCCTAAAAATGGCATCAGAATCTGGGTCATTAATATCATCTTTTACAGTCCACCAAAAATAGCCACCAGTAACATCTATCGGAGTACCTTGGTCATTTATGATAAGTTTGAACGCAAGAGTATCTCCCCTATACATGGTTAAGTGGGCAATCTTAGTTCTATTATCTTGGGGTCTACAGTCTAAGAAAAAGTCAGGCTGTGCCATAGTGTATCTCCTAAATAATTCGTATGATATCTGCTGATAATGTTATAGGTTCTAGTCTAGCTGTAATGGCTCTTTTTCGAAGGGGTCGTGGAGTAATCATATATGTCTCTGCCTGACCTATAATACCATCTAAGAGGTTAGAGCTTATTACTGATGTGTTGGCCTGAGTAATAAGTGCTATAGCAAATACACTAGACCCACCGGCCCATATCATCTTAGCATCCATACTAGCACTTGCAGTTGCTATGAGATCTGCTTCGCCTGAGAAGACTGCATTATCCACCAAGGCATCTAGGGTAGTAGTGGCTATTGCAGTAACAGTTTGAGGCTGGAATACATTATTAACTTGTGCAGCATCAGATGTGTTAGCCACAGCAATAATGGCCGCTAGAGCTTCATTTATTACGCTCGAAACATTTGAAGTGGTAGCTATTCCAATAATAGTTTTAGGCTGGAATACATTGTTAACCAGAGCATTCAAAGTAGTAGATGCAGTAGCAATTATAGTTTGAGGCTGGAATACATTTTTGACAACTGCAGCTAGGGAAGTAGTAGCTATTGCAGTAACAGTTTGAGGCTGGAATACATTGTTAACTCTTGCAGCATTTGTAGCACTTGCAGTAGCTATAATATTTGAGCCTGCTGCATATGTTACATTAGAGATTAGAGAACTAGACCCGACCCCAGTAACAGTTTTAGGCTGGAATACATTATTGACCTGTATTGTTACTCCACAAGTGCCAGAGCCAGTTAGATCTCCTTCACCACCAAGCTCAGTAGACCCGGCACAGGTAATTAAAGCCACACCAGTAATAGCAGCTTGTACTTCATTATTAACATTAGCTATAAAGTTAGTGCTAGCTGACCCTGTTATAGTGTCTGGTTGGAATACATTATTAACTGAGGCTGCTTGTGTTACAGTGGCAGTAGCTATTATTGATGCAGCCCCACCCAGTCTTATACTTGCATTTAATGAGGCCAGAGCTACTGCAGTTATAGATGCTGCAGCCACATTGTTAATACTTGCAGTAAGGTCAGTACTTGCTACTGCAGTTATAGTGTCTGGTTGGAATACATTATTAACTGAGGCTGCATTAGATGTATTAGCAGCAGCAATAATAGCTGCTGCAGCTTCATTATTTACATTAGAGAGGTTTGATGTAGTAGCAGTAGCAGTAATAGTAACTGGTTGAAATACATTATTAACTGAGGCTGCATTAGATGTATTAGCAGTAGCAATGATAGCTGCTTGTGACTCATCATTTACATTTGCAAGATTTGATGTAGTAGCAGTAGCAGTAATAGTAACTGGTTGAAATACATTATTAACTGAGGCAGCTAAGGTAGTAGATGCAGTAGCTATGATTGAAGCTGCACCCTCCTCTACAGGCGGCCATATGCCTTCTTGCCAGTTTTGCTGGAATACTACTAACATATGTTCCTCCTTTCTAAGTTAATTTCTGTATCTATCTACCAACGCCACAAGAAGCAAGCAGCCTAAGACTAGAACTAGAGGAGCCGTCCCTTAGTGCAATGCTCATTCCAATGCTGTCTCTGCTGTTGTTCTGAGTGGCCACCCAAGCTCCTGTAGACCCCGGACCAACAAAAGCTTTTTCTGATATTTCAATAGAGTTACCGGAGTTATTGACGGCACCCCCATGAGCATCAATCTCTGCCCTCTCAGTGTATCCTGATGGACTAACGAAAACTTGGCCTGATGATTCTGATAAGGCGATGGCAAGAAGCATGTCGTTAGCGAAAGTTGTCGTAAGAGAAGGACCATCGACATTTAGTGACGCGGCAGAGTTTGCCTGAGAAGCAAACACATCAATCGGCGCACTTGTAAAACATCCTCGGTATGTAACAATGGCCGAAGCGTGGTTGGTGGAAAGTCCTAGTGTCCACGTAAAAGAAGTATCTCCAGTTTGCCACTCCCTCCAATATGACACTAAAGACTGGTGGGTAGCCTCATCCCTACGCTCAATAAGGGTCCAACCTGCTGGAGGTGTGATAGCTACTGTGTTGCCCCTGAACCCTAGGCAGGCCACCATAATATCTTTTGTGGTCGTGCCCGTAGGTGAGGATATAACTATAGAGGTTGTACTTGAGCCACCTACAGGAGAGGCAGCAACGAATGATATAGCCATTGTAGCTCCTTACTTGTATAGTAGGTTTACGATGACTTCACTTGTTGCAGTAGTAGTTGACCCTGCATCAGGCGCTGTGGTAACAATGGTCATTCCGATTCCGGTAGCGAAAGCGATGCCATTAGAAAACTCCACGTTTGCTGCTGAACCTGCCGGAATTGGGATGGTCATGACAGGGGTGCCTGAGCCAGCAGTTGGGGTGCCTGCAGTGTTGTAAATCTTGACGTATCTAGTGCCGTTGGTGTCATTATACATATACCAACCATAAAGCTGTCCGGCAGAAGCCTTTACACTCTGCCCGGTTCCTGCCCCTATGCTCCTAAAGATAGTTAGGCCACCGGTAGAATCTGGGAAGCTTGTTACCTTTAGATTTCCACTTTGTGTTAGTGCTCGTGGAAGTGGGTTAGCGGTCGGGCAAAGTATAGTTTGTAGCCTGAATGATGTAGTAGTTGACCCACCGTTGTTTGTTACAATAACTCGAACAAAAGACGCTACGGCCTGAAACGTTCTTCCAGCGCTAATATCTGTACTGTTGGCAGTGTAAGTGTAAGTGTCAATAATGTTCCAGTTTGTGCCTTCTTGTGACTGCTGTACTTGAACAGTGCAGTTTTGGTCAGCAAAAAGATTAACCTGAATAGAGTTAACACCAAGAGTTCCTATTGATGTACCAGTAAATGAAGCAGCTGAGGCTATGTTAGTGGTTGAGGAGTTGGTCGTAGAAACATGGACATCTTGGATAATGGCTGACGCTATATGATAATCCCCGTCTACACCAAGATTAGACCCTATGAAGTTAGTACCGTCCGTTAGTCTTGCCGGAAGAGCATTTGACACTGATGGTGTTGCTCCTCCAAGCTGAGTGATATTACTCGCAACCGCACCAACGGAAGAAACTGCCGCTCTCTGTCCCCTAGTCGTAGCGTCTTCGATAACGCCAATTTGGGCTCGTTTGCTGTCAACCCTAGCAGCGGCGGCATCATTTTCTGTAAGAGCAGTTCCAGCGGACTCGTCAAAAATATAGCCTGCCATGCCAACTGGAGTAGTGCCATCTGTGAATCCTGCATTATCTACTAATGTGCTCCGATCTGATACACTAAGAGCGCCGCCAGTAGTAGTTAGCGCTGAGGTTCCGTCGCTAAGTCTAGTAAACACAGGAGTACCTACAGGGGCATCCACAGTAAGGGAGCCAGCATTATCAGTCACAGGCCATGGACCTGTACCAGCATTAGCAGTTACAGTACCATCAACCGTAATACTATTTCCACCATCTTGGATATTAACAGCAGAGGCACCGGCAGCATTGTTGACAGTGACATCACCAATATCTACACCGGGTTGGGCGATTGCTGTTACTGATCCGTCTACTGTTATGCTATTTCCACCATCCTGAATGTTTACAGCACTTGCTCCTGCAGCATTAGTAACTGACACAGTACCATCTACTGTTAAAGAGCCACCATTATCTGTGACTGGGACTGCTACCTCAGAGGCATCAACATAAACTCGTCCGTTCACGCCCATGTTCTTCATTACCTGCCCTGTTTGGTCGGTAATGGTAGTGGCCTCAGAGCTTACATTATCTGCGCCAACGGTATTCTCGAACAGGCGAATCTTTTTGCCAGTGGAGTTTGGAGGTACTTGGCTGAACGTATCCGTCATTTTTGGGTCCTTAAATCAGTTTATACACCTAGTTTAAGTATAGCCTAAAAGTTTAGGGTATAATGACATAGAAAAGCCAGATCCTTGTTGGAATCTGGCTTTTGTGGGTGGGGAGTCTGGTTAAGGTAGGGGCTTTTGGCTAGGAGTGTATTAAACTACTGGGTGTCTGTGCTCTTGATTATCATACCTTTTTACAAAATTGCAGTTGGCACACAATAGCTGAAAGTCTTCCTTGTTCTTGGACCCATTCTTAATCATTCGGTATAGGCCTTCTCCTGACCGGTCCTTAGCATTTCTATCCTCTTTAGCCTGCTCAATGTGGTCTACCTGAAGTGCCCTCAAGTCCTCATTATAACCACAGTGATTGCATTTATTTCCATATAGGTCTAAAATAAAGGTTCTAAGGTTAGCTGTGGTCTTTATACTTCTTATTCTTCTCTTTTCTTGTGATTCTGGGTTATTTCGAATTCGCTCATACTGACTTCCTACAACTTCCTTCTTGCGAGTTCCTTTGGTTGGTGGGGATGTAATTTCGTTATTTTCGTATCTTTTTACCCAGTTGCATCGGGCACATAATAGTTGGAAGTCCTCTAGTGGGAATTCCCCATTTAGGATTGCTACATAGAGCCCCCTTCCACTTCTTTTGTTACTATTCTGAGAAATGCCATGGTTGGCTTTAATATGGTCTACTTGTAAGGCTCTAGGGTCTTCATTATACCCACAATGATTACACTTATTGCCCAGAAGAGCCTGTACTTTGGCTTTAACTTTTTTTCTGTATGTGTCTTTATAGCCTTTAATCTTTTCTGGATCTTTTTCTATGGCTGCATTAGCTGCTAACTGACAAGACTTACAACGAGCATTAAGGCCATCACTACTGGCCTTTCTAATATAGAACTCTGAGAATGGTTTGGTTACTTTACAAGAAGAACAAGCTTTAGGGCCTTTTGATGGGCTGTTACTTCTAGCTAAATTATGTTCTTTTGTGCAGAGTTTACACCTTGTCTCATGGCCGTCTTTTTGAAGGGAGTTTTTGTGGAACTTATCTATGGGTTTCTGCTCTCCACATTTTGTACATTTCTTACTTGATACAAAAACTCTACTTTTTTCTAGTGATGCTTTTCTTCGTGCCTTTTTGCACTCTTTGCAACAGGGTCTATACGTTATTATACCTTGACTAGAGTTTTTTGTGAACTCAATAGTTGGCTTAGTAGTGCCACAAGTGTTACATGTTTTTGTTTCCATACCTAAAGTATACCATATAAGTAGGCTGAGGAATAGGAATATATCATCTATCATGAGCAAAAGAAAGGGCAGCCCAAATGAGCTGCCCTTAAAGTACTTATAATTATTGACTTGCTTATTGTAGTGTTACAGTTAGGTTACCCATTGGCACCGTAAAAATATCGCCGTTATCGACCGTCTTTGTAACAGTCAAAGCACCCCAGTAAAGAAGGTTGGGGCCTGAAGCTGCATCATATAGGCCGAAGTGAGTTACAACACCCCATGAAGCTGTAGCAGTTGGAAAAGTTACTAGGGCACCATTACTTGTTGAGCCACCTGAAGGGGCAGCAAAAGTAATAGCTGTACGGGCATATGAGCCACCAGTTACTTCAATACCTGTGTTATCATCATTAGTCGCGGTCGTATGGAGACCGATGTAGATGGTAGCTGCAGGTACATAGTTGATGTTTCTTAACGTTTCATTAATTAACGCCGTTTCGAGGAAATCTCCGAATGCAGTAATTGTGACCACATTCCTTTCATTTTTGGGCTAGTATCAGCCAGTTTATCGTAGTATTTACAAATTTGTGTGAGTTTACTTTCCTCACTACTTATATTATATCATCCATAGCTAGGTAGTGGTGATAAAGATGGCTCCATGATTGTCCTTTACAAATTCTAGATATAGTACCTTTACTCACTTTGAACTTTTCTCCTATTTTAACACAGGAAAGCCCACTTTTACGGAGTTTATATATTTCTAGTACGTTTTCGTTTGTGAGTTTAGCTACTGGGTGGTCAATACCCTTTGAGTAGACTATAGGCCTATTTGATATAAGAGCCCTATCATGGTCAGATAGATTCGTATACAGGTGCTTCCAGATTTGACCTCTTGCTATTTGATGAATACTACTTTTGGTCACCTTAAATTTTTCTGATACTTCTTTTCTTGAGCACCCTGCCATTAGTAGACTATATATCTTTAATACTTTGGGACCATTTAGAACTGCACTAGGATTTTTTTCGCCTCTATAGAGCTGTCTCTCTATTCTTGTTCTGGACTGCTTGACACGTGTTTCTGCTTTAGTAACACGCTTTCGTCGGGCTATACTTTGTTTTTTCCTAGTTTCTTTAGATACAGAATAGTTAGCTCTCCCACCACTTGTATGGTTAGTTAGTCTAGCACCCTCATTAAGGTATTTAGCAATGTGATGTACTTCTGCAGAGTTGAGTTCAGAAATAGGGACTACACCAATGGACTCAGCAATAGGAACTAAACTATCTGCTAATAGTAATCGTATCCAACTAGCACAGTGGGTTTTGTTTTTGTTTGCTTTTGCTGCACCAAGATGTTGGTTTAATCTTTTTTCAAGTTTCTGGGTAGTGATGCCAACATAGCGTATTTCCCCAGTGAGAGGGTGTTTTAACACATACACTACTCCGAGGGGTTCTTCCAAAGCTAATCGATGCTTACAGTGATATTTCCAACGGGGAACACAAAGGAGTCGCCTGCATTAATAACCTTGGGCGTAGTCAAAGGGCCATGGAAGAGTTGATTTCCAGCCACAACAGCATCATAAAGTGCAAAGTGGGTAACAGTGCCCCAAGCAGCTGAAGCACTTGCAAAGGTACCTGTAGAGGTATTATTAGATGATCCAGACACAGGAACACTAAAACTACCAATGAGGATTCTGCTATAACTGCCGCCAACAACCTCTACACCACCACCGGAATCAGTAGTAGGAGTAGTATAAAGAGCAGCATAAACTGTCCCTGTACTAATTCCGGCTGTGGAAAATGGCACATTTCTGAGAATTAGGTTAAGAGTTGCGTCCTCAACAGCATCAGACATAGCAGTCAATGTAAAGCCCTCCAAAGAATCTAGTAATATACATAAAGTATACCAGATCCTTTGAAGGGCTTAGGATAACTATTTAACTTGAGCTATAACTTACTCACTCAAGATCACCCAAAATCGCGTAAAGACTGTGCTAAAGACATCTTTCTCAGCTTTTCGATACAGATACCTTCAATCTGCCTTACCCTTTCTTTGGTAATGTTAAAAGCTCTACCAATATCCTCAAGAGTTCTACAGTCCTTACCATCTAGACCAAATCGAAGCTCCATGATCTTCTTTTCTCTGAATGACAGGTTATCTAATACTTCTTCTAAAAGCTCATCCCTAATACCCACAAAGACTTGCTCATCAGTGGAAGGAGAGATAGTGTCTATTAGGTATTCTTTAAACTCATGATCTTCATTAGTATCATTAATTGGCTTATCAAGGCTAGCAGGAGTGCGGGCCATTGACAGTATCTTTTCCACTTCTTCTACTGGAACCTTGGCCTTTTCTGCAATCTCTTCATTAGTAGGGTCACGGTCCAAGCTCTCAAATAAACGCTTCTTGGCCTTGATTATCTTATTAAACTTCTCAACAATATGAACAGGCATACGAATAGTTCTAGAAGTATCAGCCACTCCACGTGAGATTGACTGCCTGATCCACCAAGTAGCATATGTAGAGAACTTGAAGCCTCTATCTGGGTCAAACTTCTCTACACCTTTGATAAGTCCAATAGTCCCATCCTGAATAAGATCAAGGAATGAGTTATCTGGCCTTCTATAACCCTTAGCAATCGCAATAACCAGCCTAAGATTAGATTGTATCATCAGTTCTCTGGCTTTGAGATCCCCCTGAACTACTTTCCTAGTTGTAATCTTCTCCTGCTCAGATGTAAGTAATGGATATCTGCTAACATCCCTCATAAATATCTGAAGGGCATCTAGACTAGGCTCTTCTGGTGCTATATCTTTGGCATCTGTCGCTTTTTTAAGTTCTTCTTCTGTTACTAGTTCTACATCTTCTAAGTTCTCGAAATCAAAGTTCTCAGCTAGGAAATCGCTTGTCATCACTATCGCTTTTTCTATCATCTTGCTCCTTAAGATAATCGTTATATATCTCGACTATTTCTTTGTTGTGTAGTTCAGTTGTATCTACTAATCGTTTTGCTGTAGTTTTACCCTTTTTGTCTATTTGTGTTATGAATAAATAGTCCGAATCTGGCTCTTGCTCAAACTCATAAGCTGTTCCATTATCGTGAAAAACACTAAATCTTAGAACTCCATACTCATCTATATGTATTGGCGTTTTGTCCATCTGCTGTTCCTTACTATAGCATGGTTGGGGATTGTTGTCAAGCTGTTGTTGATTAGAAGCTTGATTAATAGTATACTATAATTATAACCATACGGATTGAGTGGTATAGAGCATAATGACAGATGAGTTTGAAGCTAGGTCTAAGGTTTTAAAGAATTGGTTGGCCCTTTCAGAATTTAAAGGTTTGGATACTTATTTGGAATTCTACATCAATTCTGGCGTTTTGTCAAGGCCCTCTGATTTATATAAGCTTACCCTTCGTCACCTTTATTCAAACCCAGATATTGATGAAGAGGCTGCTTACACAATACTCGATTCTGTAGAAAAATGTAGAAATATGGGTATTAGCAGGACTTTACTATCTTTGGTGCCAGACCTTGAACCAGAAGAAATTCAGAATATCACATCATCTATCTGCTCTATACAGGAGCTTGTAGAGCGATGCAAAAATTCTGTATTCCATAGTGAGCTGGAAGAAGAGCTGGTTAGATTAGAGCAAGTTGGCATTAAGCTAGATTTCAGAGATGACCCGATTTTTGCTCAAATGGAAGCTACACCCTTTACGGATAAGCATATAGTTGTAGCAGGTACCTTATCAGCTGAACACTCGATTGTCAAGGAATCTCTCGAATCAATGGGCGCAAAGATTGATGATAAGATAACTAAGGATACAGATTTCCTTCTTTATGGTGAAGGAGCCTTGACAGAACTAGAATTGGCTGTTAAAATTGGTACAAAGATACTAACTGAATCGGATGTGGCAATTATGTTAGGAATAAGTTGAATCCTATTTTTCCTGAAAAGTGTGCTAAGTGTGGTGGAACAACTTTTACGTGGAAGCGCCAAAACCCACGAAAAGCTGATGATGCTCCAAGATTTATAACCTGTGTAAAGTGTGATACCAGAGCCGAAACCCAGAAAAGTGGCTGATCCCCCAAGGGTTGCTATCGTGGGAAGTAGAGATTTTCCTTCTCAATATATCGTGGAAAGATTCATATACAAACTACCTGAGCACTGGGTTATTATAAGTGGTGGAGCAAGAGGTGTGGATACCTTTGTGGAAAAGACCGCTTTACATCACCATAGAGATATGATAGTATATAAACCTGACTGGGCAAAATTTGGAAAGAACGCAGGATTTATGAGAAATAACACTATAGTTAGGGATGCTGATATGGTTGTGGCCTTCCATCATAATAACAGTAAAGGCACCAAGCACTCTATCCAACTTGCTAAATATTTAAATAAGCCGTGTGTGATTGTGAGGATGCTATGAAGTTTGTTGTTGAAGATAAGTTCCATATAACAGGGAGAGGCACTATGTTTTCAGGAAAAGTCACTGAGGGTGGTTCCTTAACTGCGGGCGATTCTGTGTTTATTGCAATCGGTAAGAATCACACTAATCTGACAGTTAGGTGTGTTGAAAGGTTTAATAGGGACATTCACTATGGCCTGAAAGTTGGGGATTCTGTGGGCCTTATTTTTGGTGGGCGGGACATTCAGCCAGCAATAGGTGATGTTCTCTGCAAGGGTAGGACTCTGGGCAATTTATGAGGATCTTTAGATTAAAACCAAAGAAGAGTAAGCTGTTTGATGTAGAAGCGCATAATGAGGCAGTTGAAAAGGCTAAAGAAACAACAGCTGAAGAAAATCTACCAAAAAGCTTTAACCAGTACTTAGAGCATAATCTGATAATGCCATGGGAGATAGAAAAAGAGTTTGGTGAGTCAGGTACAAAAATTCGGCGTGTTGGAGATTACTATATCAGAATGGAAAACCTTGCACGTTATGGTGATGGCTCAAATGAATAGGTGTAAGTTTGATCCGAGAAGTATACCAACTACTTGTATAGAGCGCCTAGATTGTCCTGAGTGTGGAATGTCTGTAATGTCTGGTGCTGCTCATCCAGTTGACTTTGATGAGGACATAGAGCAAGCCCATAATATATCAGAGTGGGTAGAAGAACATAAAGAGGACTTAGATGATTAGAGTAGCCACACTGGATGACATTCCAAAGCTTCAAGAACTCAAAACTGAAGTAGGCAAGGATACTTATTTTGATTTTGGTACTCCCGAGCAGTTTGAGTCTTGGGTGTCAGATGTGTGCTCTATACAGTACTTTGAGAAGATGCTCACTAATAGTACTACGGTTCTGGTAGCTGAGTACAAAACTGAACTTCTAGGGATGAGTGCAATATCTTTCCATGATGACCACATGTTTTTCAGCGATTTATATGTGGGATTGCAAAGGCGCTCTATTGGGAACTTACTAACAGAGCATAGAATGAATATGGCCCAGAGTCATATCTCTTTGCAATCACCCGGCTCTACCTATGAGTTAAGGGCAAACGTATTCTATCAAAACCACAGGGCATACCAACATCTTTTAAAGCATGGGTTTCTTCCTTTCGACTGGACTTTAAACGAGCACTATGGCTTTCCTACAATCAAGATGAAGCAGGAAATTGTAGTTCCTTTACTGGATAGGCCCTAAAAATGGTACACTATACATATGATTGAAAAACTCTTATTAGCT
>Ga0315284_10013666_pt1 | contig 11571 bp, 8 predicted proteins | sample YL17G09_16_MG_FD_203696 | JGI IMG/M metagenome (GOLD analysis project Ga0315284, IMG submission 203696) | Sediment microbial communities from Yellowstone Lake, YNP, Wyoming, USA - YL17G09_16 | ecosystem: Environmental > Aquatic > Freshwater > Lake > Sediment | place: USA: Wyoming | collected... | reverse complement strand
GTTTCATACGGATGCGTGCCAGTACCTTACCAAGGAAACAATCGATGTGGATAAACAGCATCTGGACCTGGTCTCCATAAACGCCCACAAGATCTACGGGCCTAAAGGCGTGGGTGCCCTGTATGTCAGGGAAGGAACAAAGATCGCACCCCAGTCGCGGGGCGGAGAGCATGAGAGGAGCCTGCGGGCAGGTACCGAGAACGTGGCCGGAGTAGTGGGATTCGCCAAAGCGATAGAGATCGCTGGGGTCGCGCAGGTAGAGCATATGAGAGGCCTTAGGGATCGCCTTATCAATGGGGTCCTTTTAGGGATCGAAGAGGCGCGTCTTAACGGCCATCCCGAGAAGAGGCTCTGCAACAACGCCAATTTCTCTTTCAAAGGGGTTGAGGGAGAAGCCCTCCTCCTGCGCCTGGACATGCGGGGTGTCGCATGTTCTACGGGGTCTGCTTGTTCGTCTCACAGCCTGGAGCCGAGCCACGTGCTTCTTGCAACAGGGCTTAAACCCCAGGAATGCCACGGCAGCCTGAGGATCACGTTGGGAACAGGGAACAGCATGGAGGATATCGACTACTCTCTCAAGGCAATAAAGAATGAAATAGGGAACCTGAGGAAGATCAGCCCGTTCTGGAGGAAGTAAAAAGATGTATAGTAAAGACGTGATGGAGCATTTCATGCATCCGCGAAACGTCGGAGAGATGGCGGACGCCGACGGGGTGGGAGAGGTCGGAAATCCCGTTTGCGGGGATATCATGTGGATCTATATCAAGGTCAAAGACGACAGGATAGAGGACATAAAGTTCAAGACCCTGGGATGCGCCGCGGCCATTGCCACGAGCAGCAAGGTGACGGAACTCGCAAAGGGTAAGACGCTTGATGAGGCGCTGAATATGTCGAATAGACAGATCGTTGATTCTCTTGGAGGCCTTCCGCCTGTGAAGATACACTGCTCTTTGCTGGCGATCGACGGGCTGAAGGAGGCGGTTTACGATTTCCTGAACAAGAAGGGCCGGCCTGTTTCCGAGAAGCTCGAGAAAGAGCATCGGAGGATCAATGCGGAAAAGCGCGAGATCGAGGCGCATACTCACGATGACCGGTAAAAAGACGGAATTCCTAGTGGAGGGGATGTTTTGCACCGCTTGCGAGAAGAGAGTAGAGAAGGCGGCAGAGTCGGTGGAAGGCGTCTATGACGCGTCTATCGATTATAAAACCGGACGGGGGACGGTTTCCTTCGACCCGGAAAAGACCAGCGAAAAAAAGGTCTTTGAAAAAATACGGCAGGAAGGCTATTTTTGCAGGCTGCCGGATCAAAAGAAAAGCCCGAAAGACAGATTTATCAGCGCGGCAGTAAGCATTCTCCTGGTTCTTGCTGGGGCTTATCTCATATTCGGCGGATTGTTCGAGGCCGGTCTTCCGGACATAGGCCGGAACGCGTCGCTTTTTCTCATATTCACTTTAGGCCTCATCACCGGTTTCCACTGCATAGCCATGTGCGGAGGATTCGTCATATCGTATTCATCGAAGGAGGCGCTTGATGGGAACAGAGGCTTTGGGTCGCATCTAATATACGGCGGGGCTAAGACGCTGTCTTATACGCTCGTCGGAGGATTCTTCGGCCTCTTGGGTTCCTTCATAGTATTCACGCCCGCGCTTAAAGGAATAGCATCCGCCCTCGCAGGATCCTTCCTTATATTATACGGAGCCAACATGCTCGGGATCATAAGGTTCAGGCTTAAGGGGCCGTCGTTCATGGAAAGGTTCATGGCCGGGAGGAGAGGAAATCCCGCAGTCATCGGCCTTGCCAACGGATTAATGATCGCATGCGGCCCGCTGCAGGCGATGTACGTTATGGCAGCAGCCTCAGGAAGCGCGTTTACAGGAGCGCTTTATCTGCTCGTTTACGGCCTGGGAACCCTGCCCGTGCTCCTCGGATTTGGAGTACTTACAACAGTTGTCAGCGGCAGGTTCACGAACAGGATCCTCCGGTACTCCGGCATCATAGTGATACTCCTCGGCCTCGTGATGCTGAACAGGGGAATGATCCTTTCAGGCACTGGGTATGACTTCAAAACAATCTTCGGTGGCAGCGGAAAAACACCCGGCTCCATGAACACGAGCACTACGACACCTGCCGCTGCGCAATCCTACCAAACGATCTACATGAACGTTACCGCAGCCGGCTGGCAGCCGGACACCTTCACCTTAAAGAAAGGAGTCCCTGTGAAATGGGTGATAGACGGGCAAGAGATAACCGGATGCAATAAGGCCATACAGGTGCCCAAACTGGGCCTTGAATTCAACATAAAGAAGGGAACGCAGACCATCGAATTCACACCAAAGGAAGCGGGAGTGATTCCATGGAGCTGCTGGATGGGGATGATAGACGGTAGATTCATAGTAGTTGAATGAGCGGGATGAAAAAGATAACTCTTAAGGTCTCAGGGATGCATTGCGTTAACTGTGCAGCCAACATCACCAAGGCCTTGAAGAATACCAAAGGAGTGTTGGAGGTCAATGTCAGCTTTGCCTCGGGGAAAGCCATCGTGCAATATGACGAAGAGAGGATAGAGCCGGCTAAATTCATTTCCGTGATAAAGGACCTTGGATTCGACGCCCGCGTATCAACAGAGGCCGACAGGTCCAGGGAAGACTTGGAAAACAAGGAAGAGCTCTCGAAGATGAGGAATATCCTCGCATTCAGTATAGTGCTTGCCGTCCCGGCTCTGGTAATAGGGATGTTTTTCATGCATGAGACACCTTACGCTGCATACATCCTGTTCCTGCTCTCAACTCCCATCCAGTTCATATCCGGAGCACCGTTCTACAGAGGCGCCTGGGGGGCATTGAAAAATAAGACAAGCAACATGGACACGCTTGTAGCGCTGGGCACTTCGGCGGCGTATTTCTACAGCGTATCGGTGCTGCTCACTAACCCGAACAAGGACCTGTACTTTGACACCTCCGCAATGCTGATAACTCTCGTTCTATTAGGCAAATATCTGGAGGCCAATGCGCGAGGCAAGACCGGCCAGGCCCTCGCACGCCTGATGGACCTCGCGCCCAAGACTGCGACGGTTTACAGGGACGGCGTAGAAAAAAAGGTCCCGGTCGATGAAGTATTGGTCGGAGACATATTGAAGGTCAAACCTGGAGAGAGCATCCCGGTCGACGGAATAATCCTGACCGGCGCAAGCAGCGTGGATGAATCCATGATAACCGGAGAAAGCCTGCCGGTCGAAAAGACGGCAGGAAGCCGGGTGATCGGCTCCACTATAAACAAGCACGGAACGTTCACTTTCAGAGCGACGAAAGTCGGGTCAGATACCATGCTGGCCCAGATCATCCGCCTGGTCGAGGACGCGCAGGGTTCGAAAGCGCCGATCCAGCGCTTCGCCGATGTGGTGTCCAGCTACTTTGTTCCCGCCGTCGTGTTGATAGCCGTAGCCTCTTTTATTGCGTGGTTTTTCATATTCGGAAAGACCATCGACTTTGCTCTCATGGTCGCAGTCTCGGTATTGGTCATATCCTGCCCATGCGCGCTCGGCCTTGCCACCCCGACCGCCGTGATCGTCGGCATAGGCAAGGGCGCGGTAAACGGCATACTCATAAAGAGCGGTGAGGCCCTGGAGACGGCGCAGAAAGTCGACGCCGTGGTCTTCGACAAGACCGGCACCCTGACCGCCGGGAAGCCTAAGGTGACTGACGTAGTGGCATTCGGGGACTACGGCAAGGAAGAGGTCTTGGCATACGCCGCGAGCATAGAGCATTCATCCGAGCATCCATTGGCAGAGGCCATGGTCGGGCATGCAAAGGATAAAAAAATAGCGTTTTCCCGCGTCTCGGATTTCCAGGCCCATCCCGGCCTGGGAGTGTCGGGAAAAATAGGACACCACAAAGTTTTCCTGGGAAACAGGGGACTGATGGAGAAAGAAGATATCGACATTTCCGAGGTAGAGGATGCGATCCTACGGTTGGAAAAAGAGGGCAAGACCGCTATGCTGCTCGCTGTCGGCCATAAGCCAGCCGCCGTAATAGCCGTTGCAGACGTTTTGAAGGACTCTTCAAAGAAGGCGGTCGCAGAGCTGCGTGATCTGGGCATAGAGGTGTATATGCTGACGGGAGACAACAAGAGGACCGGAGAGGCGATAGGCAGATCCCTAGGGATCAAAAAAGTCTTCTCTGAAGTTTTGCCGCAAGACAAAGCCGATCATGTGAAGAAGCTTCAGAAAGAAGGGAAGACCGTGGCGATGGTCGGCGACGGGATAAACGACGCGCCGGCGCTTGTTTCCGCCGACGTCGGCATAGCCATGTCCTCGGGAACGGACGTTGCGATCGAGTCCGGAGGAATAGTGCTGATGAAAAACGACCCGATGAGTGTCGTGAAAGCCGTAAATCTTTCCAGGCAGACCATGAAGAAGATAAGGCAGAACATGTTCTGGGCGCTTATCTACAACACGCTCGGGATACCGATAGCGGCCGGAGTCCTTTATCCATATACCGGGTGGCTTCTCTCTCCGGTGATCGGGGCGGCCGCGATGGCTTTTAGTTCGGTGTCTGTTGTGACGAATTCGCTGACGTTACGATATAAGAAGCTCTAGTTATACCTATCTGGAGGGGGTGTATTTGTCGCTGATTCGCTCTTTCTCTTTGTATACTCATAGTAAACGAGATCGAATAACGATGTTTTGAGCTTTGTTTTCAGCTTGGGATTGTCGACCAGTTTCTTATAGAACTTCATATTGCTGTTTAACAGCTTTGTCATCTCTTCGTTAAAATATTTGTCAAAAACGGCTTTTACGTTCTCCTTAGAATTGTTTTCCAGTTTGTTTAACAGGCCGTAATTTGCTAGGAGATTGTCCTTGACTCTTCCAAGGAATAATTTGTCGTCCTGTGTGAAGTCCGTGGCAAAGGCATCATTTAGGTCTTTTATTATCTTTGAGAGCTTCTCGTTAATCTCCGGGGCGTATTCGCCGACCCCCGCGGAAATGGGTTCAAGCTCTCCATCCTCCCTTAGTTTAAGCTCTTTTTGGCCTTTATAAACTATCTTGTATGAGTCCATGTCCACATCCTGGAGGACGGTGTAAGGAAGAGGATTGTTTATTGTCGGGAGCTTTTTTTGCAGGTACTTGTTGAAGATGTAAAGCTTCTCCAGTTTCAGGTCAGAGAAAGGTATAAGCTGCGAGAGGAAGGAGTATATGCTCTGGTATCTCCTCAGGGTTTTCTTGAATTCCACCTGTTCTTTCTTGTTTTTGCCCTTGAAGGATTCTACTATCGGATTAAGTATCGCGTGCAGCCTGGGCTGCGGGACGTTCTGCCTTAAGCTCTTTACGAAATTCTCAACGTCGCCTTCCTCGAATACCTGGTAATCCAAGAGCTTTGCTTCAAGGTCGTAGAGCTTGTGCGGGTCTGTAGCCTCCGACAGATACGTTTCCTCGTAGTACGGCTGGAAAGCTTTCTGTATTACTTCGGTCTTGTTGGCGAAATCCAGGATGAGGGTATCGTTCTTATGCGGCGGATAGATCCTATTGGCCCTGCTCAAGGTCTGTACCGCCGCAATGCCATTGAGCATCTTGTCGACATACATCGTGTGCAGCAATGGCTGGTCGAAACCGGTCTGGAACTTGTTTGCGACGATTAATATCCTGTATTCATCCTCTTCGAATGCGTCGACGATGGTCTTCCTTGGCGGGAGGTCATTCATGGAGTCCTCTGTATACTCCTGTTCATCGTGCTTAACGACTCCGGTGAATGCGACAAGGGTTTTAATGGGATAGCCTTGTTCTTTTATGAATCTGTCAAAGGCTTTCTTGTATAATACAGCATGCAGCCGGGACCTTGTCACGACCATCGCTTTTGCTTTTCCTTTGATCTTGTTCACGGTCGAAGACATGAAGTGATTCAGCATTATCTCCGTCTTCTTGGTTATTGCTACTGGGTGTTTCTCCACAAAACCGCGCAGTAGCTTCTTTGCCTTCCTCTCATCGTACTCCTTGTCCTCTTCAACACTCTTAATCAGTTTGAAATACGTCTCATAGGTCAGGTAATATTTGAGCACGTCCAGGATGAAGCCTTCTTCTATGGCCTGCTTCATGGTGTAGAGATGGAACGGGCGATACTCGCCTTTCTCGTCCTTGACTCCAAATAACTCCAATGTCTTGTTCTTCGGGGTTGCGGTAAATGCGAAAAAGCTTATGTTCTTGACGTTTTTCGCAGACTCGACCTCTTTTAGCAGTTCCTCGTCTATTTCGTCCAGCCCTACGCTGTCCAGAGCCTCAGCCTCTTCCAGGCTGTTTGTGGAAAGGACCTTCTTCAACGCTTTCGCGTTTTCCCCGGCCTGCGATGAATGGGCTTCGTCGATGATGACTGCATACGATCTCTTAGGCATGTCTCCCATCTCTTCGAGTATGTAAGGGAATTTCTGGATGGTGGTTACAATGATGTTACTGCCTGTTTTCAACGCTTCTTTAAGCTGCTTTGAGTCTTTATCTATCTTTTCCACTACGCCTTTGACCTTTTCTATTTGCGTGACCTGATCCCGGAGCTGCTTGTCTATGACCTTTCTATCCGATACTACGATAACCATGTCATAGACTCGTTCATCGTTCTTATCGAACCTGTTTATCAGGGCGTGCGAAAGCCAGGCGATGGTCTTGGTCTTACCGCTCCCGGCGCTGTGCTCTATAAGATAGTTCTTACCGCATTTCGCATCCCCTAATAGACTGTTTACGCAGTCAAGCTGATGGAACCGGGGGAAGATGATCACCTGATCCTCTAGGTCGAAGTAGATAAAGTTGGAGATAAGCTTGGAGAGCTTGTTTTTCTGCAGGATGTCATTGTAAAGGTAAGACGTCTTGTAGTCGTTCAGTACCTCCGGGTTCTCTAGATCCTTGTTAAACGGCAGAAACTTGCTTTGAAAGCCTTCCAGCTTCGTTGCCATGAATATCTTTTCATCGCTTACCGCGAAGTGGACAAGGCATCTCTGGAATATGTTTTCTCTCAGATCCCGGTCTTCCTTGTACTGTTTAATTGCTTTCTCCACGCCCTGGGAGAAGGTGTCCTTTAGCTCTATCGTTATGATCGGGAGGCCGTTTATGAACACGACGAGATCGAGCCTGTTTCCTTTCTCCTTGTTTTCGTATTCCAGCTCGTCCACTACCGAGAAGATGTTCTTCTCGTATTTTGCGAAGAGATCAGGGTTCTTTTTGTTGTTCGGCCTCGGATAGAACAGGTCGAAATGGCATCCGACGTCCTTGAAGCCGTATCTTAGAACGTGGATAGTGCCCTTGCTGTCGATTTCCTTAACTAAGCGGATCAGGAATTTTTCTTCTGAACCGGAGTTGTACAATCGCTCGAACTTCTTCCACTCCCTTGCCTGGGTGTCCTTTACGAATTTCAGGACGAGTTCGGGATCGATACATGTTGATTTTACGAAATTATGCGTGCCCCGCTTGTGGTAACCTGTACTCACCAGATGAGCGATTATGTCGCCCTGAAACGCTTTTTCGGAAGTATCGGTTTTCATTACCTCTTGTAGGTGAAAATGATGTAACAAGTGGTTTTTTAATGTATTTCTACCACCAATTAAAATATTTTCCTGCAAAGTATATCAGAACAAGGATTACTATCAACACTATTGTTGAACTTCCCAATGCGATTTCAGTGCTTTTTGCCATAATCTTCCTCCAACTTTTTAACTCTATCCTCCAACTCTTTGTTATCTATCGCCGTCATCAATAATAAAACACCCATCACGACTACAGACCCCGACAATAATGCCAGCATGTAGTTAGTCATGTATAGGGACACAGCAACATCTTTTGAGGGGAAATTAGTTAAAAGATAGTATATGCCGCCTCCTACAGTTACACCTAGAACTGCTGCCGTACCGATATTAAGGTAATTTTTAACGTCACTAAATCTCCCCATCAAGATATATTCTAAATCTATCATTAAAATATAGGTTCAAGGCCCGAAAATAGGCTGAATACCAGTTCATTTAAGACCTGACATCTATCTGTCCAGTTACGGCAGAATGAATCAAGGACTTTTTGTATTCGTCGAGGAGAGCGATCTTCTTCTCAATTTTGAAGATTGTTGAGTCGATTCTGGAGGTTTGTTTATCAAGATACGAGGCAATGGCAGTCTGTTGTTGTATTGGTGGAACTTGTATTTTAAGACTTCTAATTACTTCTTGACTTATGTTGGGTTGACCCCCGCCATAACTACGTGATATTATCTCGCTTCGATTAGCCAAGAACCAATAAAATAGGAATTTTATATCAACTATTTTACTTTTGGTGAGAACACAGCAAGCTTGATTAGTGCAGGCATCAAAAGTTGTTATCGTTAATTTGCCTATCGTCGCACCATACATGGCGATGATAATAGAATTCTTTGGAAACATCTTTAGGGCACTGTGCTCATGAAATGCGCTTTCAGTAATTCTTTTTGACGCATCTTCAAGTATTGAATCATTCAGGTCCCCTGTGATAATCCAAGGAATAGTTCCTTCCATATAGTACGATTCATCATCAGAACTAGGAGTAGTACCGCTACCTATTATATCAAAACAATAACTTAATTTTCTAACGTCCCACCCCTCCGGTATCTCCCCGATCCACTCCACTCCTGAATCCTTCATCTTCGCCTTCGGGTCGAGGCCCTTCGTCACCGCGTGATTGATCAGCGACGAGCGTTTCTCGCGCAAAAGATCGATCAGGCGGCGGTCCCGGTCGATGAGGGTGCCGATCTCTGCGGTTTTTTTGTCGAGGAAAGAGGCGATGGATATTTGTTCTGGGATTGGCGGAGTTATTATTTGTATCCTTGGAATGTCATCCATACTAATGTTTTTTTGCGTATTAGATGTTGCATATAGATCTATTTGATCTTGACAGTAGTCTGTCTTTAAGGAATACTCCAGGAACTTCGGCACGATAACTTCTCTATGCGGTCTTATTAATGCCAGAGGTGACCAAATACCAAAATCGAAATCCACGTCAACGATCGCAATTTTCCCTATAGAAGCGGCTTTACCCATTAAGACATCATTTTTCCTAGGATTACATTTTACTTTGAAACGTACATAGTCCTCTTTGGAGATATATCTACAATTTTCAAAGTCAAGTTTACCGTCTTGTATAGAGTCAACGGATAGGAAAGGGATTCCTTCATCAATGAACTCAGGAGTCTCATGAGGTCCGTCTGTAATTTTCGATTCCAGTAAATACTTGACCTTGTGAATTTGCCAATCCTTTTGGAGTTTAGGCCCCCAACCAATTATCGAAATACTTTTCTTATTATTTTCGATTTTTGGATTCATTTTATAGGTCTTTTTTCAATAGTTCCTGTATCTCTGCAGTGATCGCCTTTATATCCTTCTCTATCTCATCAAGCGCTCTCGGCGGCTCGTATTTGTAAAAGTACTTGGTCAGATTCAATTCGTAGCCGATCTTATCCTTGCTTCTGTCCATCCACGCGTCCGGGTAGTAGGGCTTTACCTCTTTCTCAAAGTACGCCTCTATGTCCTGTTTCAGAGGTATCTTTTCCGAGTCCCGCAGGTTTGGATCAGGTATCTTTTTCCCTTTTTCCAGCACGTATTCTGCGGTGTCATCGTGTTCGGATAAGGCAGTGATGATCGTATTTGTAAAGGACGGCGTCGGCTTAAACTCCTTCAAGGCTTTCTCAACTTTCGCCTCGAAGACGTCCCAGTTCTTGTATTTCTCTGAGCCGATCGTCTTCAGAGCATGAATGATCGCCTCCTGCTTCGCTTTTCCTTTGGTCTCTTCCTCCAGCTTCTTTTCAGGGTTTTCGCTTTTGCTCTCCGCGAGTTTTGCGAATGCATTGACTGAGTAGATGTTTTCCAGTCGTTCCTCCGTCACCTGATAGTTTAGCTGCATGGGTCTTTCCACGATCACCTTGGTATAGCCGAATTCTTCGTCGTCGAATATCTTTGCGTGTACGTTTTCCTCGAATCTGTCATACAGCTCGACTATTCTTTTTATGTCTTCTTTGCCTAGCTCGTTTCTTTTGTTGCCGAGGCTTTTACGCATCTTCTTAAAGAAAGTGGTCGCATCTATGAGCTGTATCTTTCCTACCCGTTCAGTAGCCTTCTGGTTTGAGAGGATCCAAATGTATGTATTGATGCCAGTGTTATAGAATAACTGGTTCGGCAGGGCAATTATCGCCTCCAGGTAGTCGTTTTCTATCATCCATTTGCGTATATCGCTTTCTCCTGCCCCAGCATCCCCTGTGAACAGGGGTGATCCGTTCGTGATGGCTGCGATCCTGGACTTTTCCCGGTTAACCTTCATCTTGGAGGTCATGTGTTCCAGGAACAGCAGTTGCCCGTCGTTTATCCTTGGGAGGCCTGCGCCGAAGCGTCCGGAAAAGCCTCTCTCGGCCTCTTTTCTGATCTCTTCCTCGTCGCCTTCCCATTTCATGCCGTACGGAGGATTGGAGAGTATGTAGTCGAACCGGTTGTTCGGGAACTGGTCGTGGGATAATGTACTTATCGGGCCTTTGATGTTGTCTGAGTTTTCGCCCTTCATCAGCATGTCGGCCTTGCATATCGCGTATATTTCAGGGTTGAGCTCCTGGCCGAATAATACGACCTCCATGTTGTTGTTAACTGAGGTAATATAGTTTTTCGAGCTTGTCAGCATGCCGCCGGTACCGCATGCAGGGTCGTAGACCGTCTTGATGATGTTTTCTTTCTTGATCTCCTCTTTGTGGGCTTCGAACATGAGGTGCGTCATCAGTTCAACAACCTCGCGGGGCGTGAAGTGGTCTCCTGCCTCTTCGTTGGATTGTTCCGAGAACTTCCTTACGAGCTCTTCGAATATAGTCCCCATCTCATGGTTTGAAACCTTGTCCGGGTGCAGGTCGACCTTTGATTCAGAGAATTTTCTGACCAGCAGGTACAGGAGGTCGTGTTTCGCGAGTTTTGTAATCTGCGTCTTTAGGCCGAAGTTTTCGAATATGTCCTGCACGTTCTTGCTATAGCAGTCTAAGTAGTGTAAAAGGTTTTGTTCTACGTGTTCGGGGTCCTCCAGCAGGGTCTTGTAGTCGTATTTTGAGTAGTTGTAAAAGTCGTGCTTGGAGGTCGAGGTCAGGATATGCTCCATGTTGTCGAACTGGCCTTTGTATTTGTTGTATGCGGCAAGAACGTCGGCTTTTGTGTCGCTTAAGACGGAGTCGAACCGTTTCAGCACGGTAAATGGGAGAATTACCTTTTGGTACTCGTTTCGCTTGTATGGGCCACGCAGCAAGTCTGCAAGGTCCCAGATGAAGGTTACTTTTTCTTGGAAATTGGACATTTTACACTCGATTATTGTCAACTACACCATATAAATTGCCTTTGTAAGGAAATAAGTAGTCTGGTGTGTTACCTGAGCCTGGGGCGCAGGTCACAGAAGGGGAGAAGTATGCAGGGTTGCTGTTGGATGCGGTTTTGAGGGAGGCGTTTGAATCTTGATATAAGATTGACAAAACTTAATATGTATGAATTCCAGAATAGTCCATAAACCGTTTCAATTGAAATGGAAATACAATCAAAATTATAGCGGATTAGATTAA
>Ga0315284_10013665_pt1 | contig 11571 bp, 7 predicted proteins | sample YL17G09_16_MG_FD_203696 | JGI IMG/M metagenome (GOLD analysis project Ga0315284, IMG submission 203696) | Sediment microbial communities from Yellowstone Lake, YNP, Wyoming, USA - YL17G09_16 | ecosystem: Environmental > Aquatic > Freshwater > Lake > Sediment | place: USA: Wyoming | collected... | reverse complement strand
CTAAGAAAGAAAAAGTTTTTCTTCAAGTTCGTCATGATGGTATAGCAACAGATGTTGACCTTACTTTTTACGTACAAATTAAAGCGTGCTGTATGAGTTCAATAACCGTTGTTGAAGAAGAGGAACGAGAAGGATGATTTCGGGTATAGGTAGAACTGTACTCACAGAATTAAAACCTACCTTTGTGTGGGATGCTCTACGATCAAGAGCTAGCGGATTGGGTATTGAAGGTGAAGGTAACTTTAAATTTTCTCTTGTGGATGAAGATGCTATCACTACTACAGAAGCATTTACAGTATGGGATTCTGGAAATGAAAGATTCAAGGTTGTAACTCCTGATGCAAATCCCGAAGAAGTTCTTGGTTCTGCTGGATACTTTTCTGATGGTTACATTGAAAATAGGTGGTCTGCTACTTGGGATTCAGCTAATTTAGGCTTTGCTGTTACAACTCCTACTCCTGCGGGTTCTATATATCAGGATACAGGAGTAGAAGCTGATATTGTTTCTGGAGCAACTCTTGGGGATATTACTGTTATAGATACTGAAGTAGATTTAGTTAATGATGCAGTAGTAGAGAAATCGAATACAGGTAATATTACTTATGTTAAGGTCTTTCAAATTCTTGTAAGAAGCGAAGAAGATACCTCTCCAGTTGGGGTTGTTACCCTCGGTATAAATACTACAGGTGGTACTAGGACCACTTCAGCTTCAACTTGGTGTAGAAAACTTCCTGGTAGTCGAGGTTGGTGGGCAGTTATGATGATTGCCCCATTGGCTACCCCAGTTTATATAACTCTTAAGATAACAAAACATACCGGCCGTTGGTTTTTAGCTTGTCCTATGTTTTATACTAAATGGGGTACAAGTGAGAATATAACTCGTGCGCCTATACCAGTTGATACAGGCCCCACTACATATAGCCGCGGCTTTTGGCTCCTTAATTCTACGAATTCCGAGGTTACTATAAAGCCTACAGGTTGGTTGGCAATGAGCGTTGTATTGCCGGAACCATCTGTTTCTAATGGCCATTTAAACTATGCAGGAGTAGGAACATATAAAACTGCTTATCTTTTAAATCTTGATTGTGATTTATATCGACTAAGAGTTTCAATGAGCGAAACTTACGATAGACTTATAGTAAGCATGGGAACTACGGCTGGAGTTAACTTTGCATTTTTAGATTGTACATCCAGTTGGACTGGCTATGCTGCAATGGGTATTGTGGCTACTTGGGAAATAAATAACGGCACTTTATATGCTACTTTGTATGTTAATGGCACAAAGTTAGACAGCGTTATTAATCCAGTAGATTGGTATCCACTAGCCTTAGCTCCTGCTACTCTGTGGATAGGCAGTAATACAGGTGGAAGTAGTTCATCTGCTGATTGTTACATTTCTAAGATAGCAATGGGTAGAAAGAGTATAGAACGTAAAAATGCAAGAGTTTTGTCTTCTCATATGAAGAATATTGCTAGAGGTCAAATTCCATGAGGTATTTAAAGTTTAATGATTCTCAGTTTATTAGAGCTTCCGCTGCTTGGTGTCCAGTCACAGGTAAAGCACATAAACCGTATGAACCTAGAGTTGTAGAAAATTTTATTATTCAACCTAATGTTGAACCTAGAATCTATTATAGATTTCCGGTAACACAAGGATTTACTGCTTATAATTCAGATCCAGCTTGTTATCATAGAGATGGAGAAACTACCGACTACTTAGATGATTGGATGACTGTATTAGAGGTGTGTAATCCAAGTGTCGAAAGGATTCTCTTAGGTCTTAGCTATGAAGGAAGAGATATTGAAGCTTTTAGACTAGGACCAACAGATAGACAACACTTCGTTATTAATTGTGTAATCCACGGCAATGAGTCGGATGGCCTTTCAGGAAATTTAAAAGCATTTGAGATACTCTTAACTCATCCGGATTTTGAGAGGTTGAGAAATGAGTATACATTATTTTTTATTCCTTGTTGTAATCCTGATGGTTTTTATTTTGGTACTAGAAATCTAAGAAAACTAGGTCCACATCCAAGCGGTATTCCTACAGGTATAAATTTAAATAGAGTATGGCCTTGGTTTTGGGATGATTTTACACCTACTGGAGATGAGTCTAAAGGTGCAGTTCCTATGGATTGTCCTGAAGCTCAGGCTTTATACTTGTGGCGTACAGAAGGTAATTCTGGACAACCAACGCCCATCCGTTTTCTTATGGATCAACATGCTACGGCTGGTGATGGTGCGCGATACCAGAGTAGAGATAGAAATTTCAAAGAGATTTCAGAGTATGATTGGTTTAGCTGTTGGGCAGATTACATAATTTATAGGCATATGAAAGCTACTCAAACAAAAAGAGTTTGGGAAGATGATATGCCGGACTTATTTATTAACTACTTTAGAAGCAGGTTTGTTCCGCATTGGCATACTTGGAATGCTAATGCTACGAGGCTAGAAAACGGCGGGATACAACCTGTTGTTATGGTTAATGAATATAATAAGGTTGCTTATGTTACAGTAGAAACTGATCCTGAAACATATCAGAGTGCTTGCAATTACACACTAGACTACATTTTGAGCTGTGCACTGGTTATGCAAAGTGGTTTTTATGAAGCTAGGGATGCAGTTTTGATTGAGCCAACTATAGACGGTCCTTCTGTTAATAGTTTTTTAAATCCTTCTTTTACGCAATGGCAAGAAAAATCAACTCCTTTAGGGGAAGAATCATATCGACCAGGTTATTGGAGTTCTAATCGAGTTTTAACTCTTGAGAGTAGTAGAGAAGATCGCCATGTTGAATATCAAGGAAGACCTTATACCCTAGAAGCTAACTTAAAGTTTGAAGTTCCATCTGATACTACAGTTGGACCAACAGATGTCCATCACATACATATAGAGACAAATACAACTACTAGTGACTATATGTATATAGCTTCAGTTATTGATACAGGAGGTTTTTGTTTTTCAAAGTGGTCTCTAGGTACCAATTTAGCGGAAAAAGGTAGGGATATTATTGCTGATAATACACAGCAATTAAGGTTTGCCTCGACAGATTTTTCTGAGACTAAGTATGTTCTTTTAGGAAATGAAACTACAGGTTTAACCTATGTTGATTTTGTATATTACCTTTCTGTCAGAACAGTATTGGTAACTTATCCAACGGCTAGAATGAATGCAGCTACTGCTTGGGAACCCGCACCAAATAGTGTTTTGTATATCCTAGGTGGAGAGACTACCGCTGGGGTATATACTAAGACTGTTCTTTCTGCTATTACGGCTGGAACTATCTCGGAGATTGGAACTAACCTTCTTCCTACTGCTAATTCAGGTAGTGCAGCTACTTATTGTAAAAATGGTTCTCTAGACGGCAAGATTGTTATGGTTGGTGGAAAATCTTATCACGTTTCTAAGTTGCGGGTTGTTATAATAGATCCAGTTTCTCCATCGGCTACTGAGTATCTAGTTACTATTTCTGATACCACACTCTCTAATAAGATAGTGGGTAGTGCTATTTGGTATGACGAAGACGATACCATTTGGATTTACGGTGGGGAAGATCCCGATACAGGTTTTATTCACGCAGGAGTCTGGACTATACGGTGGACAGGTTCTACTTGGGTAGCCTCTGATGAAATTCTTACAGCTGAAGCTGGAGATGATAGCGATCCAGAAGATTATGGTGGAACTTCTATTTGGTCTAGATCTTGGTCTAATTGGCATTGTGCAAAATCTGTAGATACTGATACTGGAGGAGCATACGTTATGCTTCTTGGAGGATTAGAACAAGATCCTTCTACTGGTTTAGATTTACCTGGTCCGTATCAAGGAGCGTTCATGCATGATCCTCAAGATGGAACTCTTACTAGGCCGGAATATATTAACTACGGTTATGCTAGACAAAACATACATTTTGATGTTTTAGGTTATGATAAGATTTCTACAGGATGGAGTTTAAAAGCTGAACCTGGAACTTCTACTGGTTATGTTAGGATAAATAATTCTACCGGGGATAGTAATAAAATACTAACTGTTAGAAGGACTAGAACCTATTATATGCATCCACCTCGTTGGTGGTGGCGTGAACATGCAAGTTTAGATTTGTTGGCCAACACAGATCCTTTTTACACCGAAGATGAGTGGAGAGCTTATATTCGGGTATATCAGGATAGCCAACCAATAGCTTTTGATGCTCCTATGTTACAATTAGGAGGTCTTTGGCCGTATAGTTGGGTTCCTTCTGGAGTTATGAGGAGCGCAGAAGAGATTCAATGGAATAATTGTATAGATGCTCGATGGATGAGAGTATCTTTAACTTTCCAGCCACAAGCTAGTTATCTTTGTTTAGATGCGGATTTGACTCTTGTTACTATTCTATGTGAGAGTCCTTCTACTGCTTATCTATCAGTTTCTTTTGTGGCTGGAGATACCACAGCTCGTACTTATGTTAGAGATCAAGTTCATAATGTTGTTGATCCAGTAATTCGTTTGACCTATTATGATTCGGTAAAAGGAGTGCTTACTTGTGACGTTATTGTTTATTGGGGTGGTTATTTGAAAGATACTGCGAGAGCTAGATTCGATACCCCAATCACTATGGAAATTTGGCAACACGCAACTTATGGTTGTGGTTTGATAATAAATAACGCAGGTTCTATAGGTAAAGCTTGGATACCAGGAGTTATGGATAAATCTCTTTGGAGCGCTACTCCTGCTTATCTAACTATTTCTGGAGGCGGTTGGTGGGCTGAGCCAATTATATATGAGATAACTGATAGTTGGGTTCATTATTTTGCGGCCAAACAAGAACCTACAGGTGCCCTCCAATTAGGGGATAGGGACGGAACTTTTGGACAGGTAAGTGAAAGATCTACTTATAGATATATAGAGAGATTTACTAGAGCAGATGATATAAATCTCGGTGATTTTTGGGATGTTATTACGCAGACGGGAAACGGTTGGGATATTCATTCTAATCAAGCTCGTTGTAATGGAATCGGATGGGAGAGATGGGATGCTTTTGCTTATTATAGAGATACCTCTATAATAGGAGATGTTAAAGTATCTCATACAACAAGTAGGGTTGGTTTCTTTTCTCGTATACATTGGGGTCAAGCAGGAATAACAGTTACTTCTTCCATATCATATGCGCACGGCTATTTAGGATCTCTATCAGTAGCAGGAGATGGAAGTTCTACTTTAGAAATAGAGGATGTTTTTAGAAATGCTGATGTTCAGGATAGAGCTGTATTAGTAAGCGTTTCTTGTCCTTATACATTATCTGATACTATAGAACTTGAGTTTGAAGCTGTTGGATCTACTTTAACTCTTACAGCTAGGGTTGGTGTTACAGAGTTGGCTTCCTGCACAGTTGATGATACAAGTCATCCTATGGCAGGTGCATTTGGAATTTGCGGCGAGACGACAAGTAGTACACGTTACGTGTACATTGATAATGTTCGTGCAGAACCTCGGGGTCTTAATAAGGTTCGTATCACTGACTGAGAGGTAATCCATGCCGGGTATAGGTCTATCTCCTCTAGGGTATATTCCATTTGGATCTGTTCCTAGTCTTGGAGATTCCTATTCTCTAGGCGAATTTAATTTTGCCATAAAAGCTTTGCCCATCGGCGGAAAAATTCAGGTCTCTTTTGATGTTCCTGGAGTTTCTGAAGCTGTTTCTTGGAAGAGAGAGTTGAAGATTCTCAGGAAAAGATATGAGTGGGCAAACGCTGAAGATGATTCTTCCGCCACAGAAATCCACCATACTACTTACCCAACAGGTCCAAGTTCGGTAACCATAGAAGACTCTACAGATTTGGTTGATGGCGTTATCTATTATTATACGCTATATGAATTACGGGTAGATGATGAATGGATAACAGATCCTGTTGTAGGGAGAAAATCTGCATTTCCATTTTCTAGGTGGGGATTCTCCGATTATATGTATCGGTCTATGCCTGCTGGTTGGCAGAGAGCTGATTCAATCTCTAATGGCGGAACAGGAGACTTAGAGAGGTTTTTAGATATTTTTGGAGCTTCTTTTGATAGCATAAAGTCTGATGTTGAACATCTTGGTACTTTATATGAAATTGAGACTATCCATGTAGACTTACTTCCTTTGTTGGACCAAAAAATAGGTTGGCCAACTTGGTATGCTGCTGGCGGAATAAAACAAAGAAAAGAAACAGGAGTAGCTTCTGATTTCTTTCAAATTGTCGGCACTACAACGGCTATAACGGCTGCTTGTGAAGATATTTCTGCCTTTAATTCTGATGTAGTTGAAGGATGGAAATATGTTATGTTTTCAAACGGGTTGTATGGATGTACGACTCCTGATACAGATGATAGCGATACCCTTGCAAACAAGGGTTTGAAAACAGATATTATTAAGTATACTAATGATAATACTACAATTACTTCTTGGTATTGTGTTAACGGAATAGGCGTATTTTTGACTGGATCAGGTACAGTTACTTCTGATGCATTAGCGCGGTATGATGAAATGTTGCAATTTATTACTGCAACATTTGTTAATATAGGTCTTATAAATCTGGTTACTCTACCCACTTAAAAGATACAGCAGTTAGTAACAAAATCTCATTGCATTCAAATCTCTAGGAGGTATTCAAATGTCAGGTTCTTCTCCAAATATCAGTCTTGATAGCTTTGATTTTGCAAAATATTATGATGGTTTAACTCTTCAAATGGGTGTTCCTGTTATGGATTCAGACTGGAATGAGCAGAATGATATTCGTCGAATCCACGAGATTGTTCAGAATATGGCTACTATAGGTAGTATTAAGCTATCTACTGCCGTATATTCTTCTTGTGGATTTGATTTGCTAGAGTCTGTTTCTGATACTACTAATAATTTTAAGATATACGGTGGCTGGGCCATGGTTGAAGGTGTTTTAGTTCCTACTACGATAGGAACTCCCCCAGCAGATATAGATTATATAGACCAGATTATGTTTACAGGTAAGGTTAGTGCTATTGGTGGAGGGTCTACTTATATAGAAGATACCAGTAAAAATTATTTAGCTTCACACTCTCTGGTTGGATGTAGACTTATTCCTACAAGTGGAACAGATAATGGCATTGTATTTACGATAAGCGTTCTTACAAGTAGTACAAGATTGACACTTTCAGGGGGTGTCGGAAATATACTCGCAGATAATACCTATGAGATACGTCCTCCTTTACTCACAACACCAGGTACTGACCGGGTAGACTATGCTTATATTCAGGTGTGGTTTGACGATATTAATGATGTAGAAGATCCGAATATCGTTAATCCGGGTGTTTTGATAGAGACTTGCCATAGAGTTAAAAGATCTTGGTGTGTCCGAGTTGCAGAAGGAACCACAGTTCCTACTAACTCTAATTCAGATATTTATGGTTTTGGCCCTAGATATTTAAGACTAGCCACTATGTATAGAAATACCGGTGAGTCCGAGATTATAACCAGCATTATTATAAATGTAGCTGGGAAAGCCAATCTTGCTACTTTTTATGCTTCTAGTGTTTGGTTTAATCCTTCTAACTTAGTATCCCATGGCTATGCTGCTGTTACAGATACTACAGTTCAATTAGCGTTAGATGGTGTTGCTCATGCTCTAGTTTCACAAGCAGTAACTGGTGGAACTCATATAGTAGGATCTTCTGCAATTACAGGCATTGCGGATTCTCTCTCTGCTGGAACCACTTTTGCACAGCTTTCTTCTTTGAGTAGTCAGGTTAATTCAAGGATTAGACTTCCTAATCAGAATACATATGCCATGCTTGTAGCAGGCGGTCCACAGCTTATTTGGAGGTCTCATAATATAACATCTGATGCAAATGTTACTAAAGATACTGTTTCTTGGTATGTAGCTCATGATACAGCTATCTTTAACGGATGTTTTATAATCATAGTCGGAGCCTATCTTAGTGGAAATTATTGTTATAAAGCTCCTTCAGGAACAGCTCCTTCTTGGGTTTCTATGCAACTATTTAGAAATACTTCTTTTAGCCATCATTTAAAGACTTCTGTAGGTACTCCCTGGCTTTGGAATGATTCGAGTGCTTGGGAAAAGAAAGGTAGTTTTACAGAAAGTTTGGCTCTTACCAATATGAATTTAACTATGACTGCTGCTTCTATGAGCCTTACGGATGTTCCGGTTTTACTAGTAGATGATGATTCATACCTTAAGCCTACGAATACCTCACATCCTCGTAGGATTTCTTCTATGGATTTATCTACAGCGCCAGGTACTACCTCTTGTCCGGGTATTTGGTGTACGTATAATGCGACTTATATAACGCAGAATTGCTATTGGGATACTATAACGAGTAAGTGGAAAGCATACAATACTGGTATGAGTGCTACCGCTGTTGCTGTTACTACGACTGGCCTTACTATTTATAAAAAGGCCATTGATAGCTATTCAGTAAATGGTTGGAGTGAAAATACGGTCAATTCCTCTAATGATGCTTATTGGTCATCTTCATTAGCATTAGGTGTTGATGGTCTTGATACTGGCGATACTCCTAATAGAATTGTAACAGGTATGCGCGTTGAAGGGGCTAGCACTGAATATATACCTTACTATGTGAGCGCTGACTCTGTTGGGGCTACACACGCAGGTGGAATTTATATAACAACTCCAATAAGATTTAGCTGCTATCGTACAGTAGCACCAGCTCAGATTTATATAGTTCCGACGGCTGAGGATAAGATTAATGGCTTAGGCACTTATACACCTTTGGGCGCATACACTACTCCAGGATTAGGTGGATGGGGTGGGTATTTGAGTTTTCTTACAGAAGCACTCGTAGCTGGAAATTCTCCCTATTCACAAGGATATGTTATTGTAACTAGCGGAATTCTTATTTGACAGATTTTTTTCTTCTGCTACATTTTAGGTACACAACGGCCGTTGCCTCAGGTAAATGGGGCAGAAGGAGGTAGAAGCGAATGGGTCAAGATCTGCGAAAGCTGGATCTCATCGCCCTTACCGCGAGTAAACATGCAGCCGATTTGTTGCATGATTTTCTCAAGGACATCAAGGAGGATGTGGTTTCAGCGTATCACCAGGATGCCACTATTTATCACAAAGGTCTCATAGGAGCTCATCTCATCAGGTCCGCAGCTTCGAGCACTTTGGCTACTTCAATCACCCTGGGGAATGAACTCCGAGCTGCTCTCAACGCCCATTTTCTTTCTACCGGGCATCAGGGCGTTCACATGACGGCTTCTGCTGTAGCCATTGCAGCGGTGGTAGCTAGTGATCTTGCTACGGGTATCACTCTTGCAGCTGAGATGAAGTCCGACTTCAATACTCACTTGACAGAGACAGATATTCATATCAAGAATGACTCAACAAATACCATAACAGCCGCGCACTCTATTACGCTTCAAGCTGAGTTGGATACGCTTCTCAATGACATCAAGACCAAGATGAACCTTCATCGACTCGGAAGTATGGCTTCCGGGTTTATTGCGGAACTCTAAACCGCATAAGGAGAACACAAAATGCCTACGCTCCGTATTGGCTATAACCTATTCAAGGGTGCATCACAGAGTACTTCCGCTCTTTTCGGCGGAACTTTTCAGGTTGAGACTGCAAAGGCAAAGAAGTATCTCATCAAAGTAACTCGCACTGCTGATGGTTTCTTCTGGAACCATACTAACGGCGCTTTTGAGGTTGGCGCTGTCGCCGAAGCTGACGAGATGGTTATCCCCGGTTCTTATGAGAAATCCCCGGCTGTTTATCGTCGTTTGGAATTCAATCTTCCAGAAGCTCTGCGCACAGCTTTGACAACGGGATGTACGGTTACGGCGTATGCGACTACTGATACGCCTTCGTCGGCTGGTGTTGACATTGTTCTCGAAGCCAAACCATAAGGAGAAAAGATCATGCCAACTCTTCGTATTGGATACAATCTGTTCAAAGCTGCTTCTCAGAGTACTTCTGCCCTCTTTGGCGGCACCGTCCAAGTAGAGACAGCTAAAGCAAAGAAGTATTATCTCCAAGTCAAACGGCTTTCAGATAACTACTACTGGAATCATACGACTTTAACGTTCGTGACTCCCGCTCCAGCAGAGGCTGCTATGTTTTTGATTCCGGGTTCTGATGAGGTATCACCGGACGTTTATCGCCGCCTGGAGTGTCCTCTTCCCGAGCTATGTCGAGCTGGTATTACCGCGACTGGTGTTACCTTTACGGCGTATGCTACCGGGGATACCCCTTCATCGGCTGGTATCGACCTGACTCTTGAGTATGCTCCTTGATAGGTAGCGGGCGTTAGTGTAAGGATACTTCAACCCGAAGGCCCGCTGGGGAAACTCTGCGGGCTTTCTTTTTAGGAGAAAAAAATGACCATCGGAACGGTTCCAAGCGCACTTGAACTCAGTCATCTCAATACTGGTGTGGCGTCTCACAGACTCCATACCTTTCTAGACACCCTTTCTTCAACACTCGGTACAGTTACGAGTCCTTTTTCATATAAGGGTGACGTATCTTCAGCAGCTACCTTCCCTCTGTTAGCAACGATTCAGACAGGTGATTTCTATCATATGACTGCGGATGCAACAGATACTGGGTCTGCCGGTAAGACATCCACGGGCCAATCATTCCTTTCTGGCGATGAAATCGTTTGGAATGGAACTAACTGGACACTCATCGGTCAAGCCCTTACAGCTCCCTTCCAGTTTAAGGGAAACATTTCGGCAGCAAACACCTTCCCACCTCCTTCTGCTACAGTTACGACGGGTGTTAAGGATGGTTGGGCATATCGAGTTACCACGGGGTGTACCGATAATGGCGGTGCGAGCTATACGAATACCGGACAAGTATTTCTTACTGGTGACATCATTGTTTGGCGTACTAATGCTTGGTATCCACTGCAAAGTGCTCCTTCTACAGCTACTCCTGGAACGGTAGCAGTAACAGCCGTTGCAGGAACTAGCGGCCGTCCAGCGAATGATGATCATGTTCATCCCCAGATGGCTAATGTTCTTGTTGATAAAGGTACTATTACCACCAATGCTCATTTTCCGGCTCCAGGTGCAGGAAATCTGGTTGGTCATAGCTACCGTATTCTAGCGGATGTTATCGACAACGGCGGTGCGGGCACTACAAACACCGGCGTTGTGTTTACTGAAGGAGACCACATTATGTGGAATGGCTCTACATGGGTCATTCTTAATAAGTCCTACACAATGGTAGAGAAGGGAGTTATTACTTCTCCTACTACTTTCCCACTTAGCGCTTATGTGAAACGCGGATATGTATATCGCGTGACCAACGCCACTAACGATACAGGTGGTGCGACATTTACGAATACAGGTCTCTCATTCAAAGAGGGCGATGTTATCGTATGGAATGGCTCTACTTGGACAACTCTGGGTAACAGGGTTGCTTTCCAAGTTACAGGTGTAACACCAGTTGTCCTTGAGGCAAATGACTCAGTCAACATCGTAGATACCGCCACCATCGGGGCTCCGATTGCTGCTGCTCTTCCGGCTGCTACGGCTTTGATTGTTGGTCGGAAGGTTACGATTGGAGATGGTTCTGGCGATTGCGTTGCCCA
>Ga0315284_10013664_pt1 | contig 11571 bp, 7 predicted proteins | sample YL17G09_16_MG_FD_203696 | JGI IMG/M metagenome (GOLD analysis project Ga0315284, IMG submission 203696) | Sediment microbial communities from Yellowstone Lake, YNP, Wyoming, USA - YL17G09_16 | ecosystem: Environmental > Aquatic > Freshwater > Lake > Sediment | place: USA: Wyoming | collected... | reverse complement strand
CGCTGCATTTCGCGGATTTCCTGCGTGGATGTTCGGATTCGTCGATTATGAAGGTCTATCGCACGCTGACGAAAGTTGTCACAACGGTGCGTTCGATGTTCTCTCGATGGCTGATCGTGTCGACCGACTACGTGCCAGCGTTCTTCCAGTGCATGGATAAATTGCGCGCATTGCCAGCCGCAACGTCGCACGAGAGAGACAACCTTGAGTTTGCGCATTGTCTGGGTCTCGTTCCACGCGCAGAAAACACGACGCATTTGTCGTGGGAGCAGATTCTCAACAGTCACGAGATATACGCCAACAGTTCATGGTGTGCACGCAGTTTGCACAAGCGTGGTGTTGTAATCGACGATCCTGCGCACGAAGAGTCGCTCTCGCTCGATCATCTGGTGTATCGCTTCTGCTTGTTCGAATTCTCCTACGGCGCACGTGCTGTGCTCTCGAGGACGACACGCCGTCGTTTGCCCGAGTTCCTCGACGGCTGGACATTTCTGCCAGCGCTTCTCGAGTCAGTCGACAGATACGCGGCGCATCCGTTGACAGAATTCGCAGAAGGCATCCCGGACAAATTGCCGCGCCTCACAATCATCGAGAAGGAGGGCAACGAAACGGAAGACGCGCGCGCGCGTGTCGTTGGCGTGACGAAAGCGCTTGGTTTGCTCATGCCGTACGCAGACGTGGCAGCGTCATTCTTCCACTACTACGCGGACCGTCACGATTTAATTGCGACGAAAGAATCGTCCGTCGAGGAGAAAGCCGCTCTCGATCGAGACCTCTTTCGTCATCACATGGGATTGAAGCGAACGATGGATAGCGATAATCGCGCTCGGCAGCCGACGGCGGAAGAGACAATGCAAGCCGCGGCGACATCGGAACGCTTCGAAACTCTCGAAACGCGCAAGCGCAATTTTGCCAACTCCGTCGCCACCGCCGACTCGCATATCACCGTTCTGCAACAATATGGTCGACTGCTGTATTGGGCCGGAAATTACTCGATTGCGACCGCACTGAACGAGCAACAAGAGTGGCCGTTTGAGTTCACCATTGATCCAAAGTGGCAAGATCAGCAGCCCGATCCACACGCAATTGTCTCGATGCGTCCGCGCAAATACGACGCGCAGACGGGTTTGTTGCAGTCGCGCTCCGAGTCAACAGTGCCATGGACCAACTTGCAGATTGACGGCTTCGACACGCTGCTGACTGCACTGACGCTCAACCTCGACGCAAATGCACAGCAAAAGCAATTGCTCGCGAGCGCGACGGCCGCGTATCGGAGCATGCGTTCGGCGCTGGTGCCGCGCGAAACATTCGTCCAGGGCGGTGCACAGTTGCAGAGCGCATACGCGACCATTAATTTTGGCAGCGTTTTGATAACGAGCCTCTGGCGCATTTTCAACCGCCGAGGTCGCATTGAAGGCTTCCCGGCGTTTCACACGGCCATGCTCTACATGAGCGTACTGTCGGGCGACGAAACTCATCTCGCCAAGGTGCCCGCGTGGTTGAACGGTCAGTTGTCGTTCATACCAGAGTTGGGTTTCGTCGACAACGATGTGTACGCCGAGTACATTGCCAACGAACAAGAGCAGCGCAAGCGAGCGCTGTTTCTGCCCACCTACTACTCACATTCGCCACTCTATTCACTCAAGCGAGCCCGACTTGCGCACGCGCAGAATCTGCTCAACTACAAACAAAAAGAGACACTGCTCGGTCTCGAGCCGTTGAAACGCAGCGTGTTTTACGAGCGACAGCAGCGCTCTGTCGTTGCGAAGGTGCTCAAGCGGCACACGACGTTTGCCGACCGCTCGGCGTTTCTCTTGCGACACGACATGCACGAGGACGACGAAAATCTTCACCTCATCGCGCCGGAATGGTGGCGCAAGCGCGAGATGCCGACACTCGCCAACACAACCGAGAGTCGCCGACGCTACACTGTCGCAGCGTCGTTCCAGAGCGGCAACTTTCTCGCCGGCATCGACCAAGTTCTGCACACGCTCGGAGCGAAACCGAACACGCTTGAAACTGCTCTCGTGCAACTCGAAGTCAAAGCAGTGCACTTCTTCTCGGCTGCCGATGATCCACTGTTCTTCGAGAACTTGCAAATTGGCATCTCGAATTATTTTCTCTCAATGGCATGCGACTTTGCCATAAACGTTGCGGCAACTGGACCCGGCCCCTACAAACTTCTGTGCTTCCCGAATCTGCCCGAGAACGGCTTCGCGTGGTACAAGTACTTCCCGGAGGAGCGTGGCTTGCCGCTGCTTGGCTTCTTTCAAGATGCCGGCTACTGGAAATGGCCAACGCCGATGATTCTCCACGATTGCCCGTCGAAACGTATTCCAATTCTCCAATGGCCGCCGCCTCGGCCTCTGTTCACACAACACCAAACATCTATTACGTACTCTAGCGATTCGTTTGCATCGGTCAACGGACAAAGCGCACCTGTCTATCCCGTTTACACGCACAGCGTGAGGCAGAACATCAATGTCACAGATTGGTGCGTGATGCCACACTCAAACGACTTTGGCGAGCGCCCTGGTTGTCCGCTGTACGACTACTGCACGCGAACGTACTACTCGCCTTCCCACTTTGGATTTACGAACGGCGGTGTAAATTTAATAGTATGGTTGAACGACTTTCGCTACGTCTACAGTGTGGCGATAACCAACGACGCGCGACTGCCAACGCGCCTCTGGTCGATCCTCTTCCTCTTTCTCGTGCTGGCATTTGGCGATTTTTTCGGCTACTTCTGGTCGTACTTGATTGTGATTGTCATGCTAATCGCACAAACATTCATTTCGCTGACACCTGAGAACTGGGCGTACGCACTTGTGTATTTCTGGTTCTGGCTCGAAGTGTTTCCATTGCTTGCGTGGTTGCAATGGACACCATTCATCCTCCATCATATCCTCCTACGCTACTATAACGTCTCCTTTTTGACGCCGTTCTTCGCCGCCGTGCCCAACTGGTTTCTGGACACACTGCTCGTTCGCTTCTTGAATTGGCTGGCAACGATAACGTCGCCAACTATCTTCGGCGTAACAATAACAATTCCGTTCCTCAGCCCTGCAGTGCTGACGGGCTATGCGAATGCCATCCTCGCTGCGCAAGTGGCATTTCCGGGCACTGAATTGAACAACGTCATGGCGGTGGCGTCGTTCTGGAACGTCGAACTGCTCGTCTTTGAGTTCATTGGAATTGCGTTGGCCATTGTGTACTTTGGTGGCGTGTTTCTTTACTTCGTCTCAGCATTCTTGCCCATTCTTCCGCTTCTCGGAACGATTGCTGGTTCGACATCGTCGGTGCTGGTCACGCTCGGCCTTCTGCGCTCTGTCGAGTCGATCGAAGATTTGCACACAGAGACGACGAGCAGAAGTGCTCGGCTTGCCATGGAGACGCGGACGGCGCTCGAGAATCTGAAGAGGAAAACAGAAGCGCTCTCCGCGCGTTTCGGTGAAGCGGCAAAACGAAAATAAATCTCCTCGTGTGTGCACCGATATTATTATGATTTTATCTATTTACTTCTCCAGCGATGGGCAATGCAGATTCCATGTGTAGAGAAGAGAGGTCAAACTAGCGCAGAATTCCGATTTGTCGAGCATGGTGCGAAGCAATTCGAGGGCGCGACGTGAGAGTTTTTCGTTGAGACCATCGCCCAACATACGCGCGAGAACGCAAAGACGCCAGAGATCCTCCGCGCCAGACAACGAGCAGAGTTTATCGATGCACAACGTGTAGAGAGGCGCGCAGCCGAGTACCACGAGCAGCGGAATAATTTCAGTCAGCGAGCGAACGCTTGTCGGCAGTGTGTAAAGATAGAGAAGCGAAACAAGATCGTTGACCGTCTCCATGTGTTTCACGGTGTTGTTGGTGATCGTAAAGTGCAGCGTGTCGTCGTCGAAGAGAGCGACGCTCGATTTGTGCACTTGTAGGAGTTTTCTGTCGATGTACTCGACGTGTGCGGTGTCGTCATGCAGTGTGAACAGCAGAGACACTTCGCATCTGTCGGCGGATCGACTCGCGCGGATGTCAGCCATCTTCTGAAGAATGGCTTGTCTGCGCACTGAAATAGAGCGCTGCGCACGGCACAGTTCGTTGCGGGTTTCAAGTAACTCGACGACCAGCGACGCACGATGGTTGCTTTCGGCGGCGGCGATCACCTCGCGTGCTTTTTTCATGCGTCTGGCATCGAATTTGCGAATGTGTTCGCGCATCTCCTCTGTTGCGCACTCGGCCAGCGAACGATTCAACTCGTCCACATACTCTTTATAGAGTAGTCGAAGCAGTTCAACTTCGACGTCCTCCTCGTCGATCCTTGAGCCGGTCTCGGTGATGCGTTGGCGAATGTCGCCGACAAGCGTCATCATGAGCAAAAGTCTATTGCGATTGTAACGTGGTATGGTGTCGACTATCTCAACAAACTCCTCTTCGATGGGCAACAGCCCGTATTCACCGGGAACTCCGCGACTCTCAAACATGAGGTCGGCAAACGCCACCATCCGTCCCGAGAGCGGCGCCGTGAATGAGAACAACACGACGCCGTAAACTTCGCGCTGCCCTTTTGTAAGATAGTCGTCGAAGAGCGTCGTGCGGTGGTGGGATGGAACTTTGGTTTTGATTTTCGCGAAACGTAAACTTTCACTCATCGGAGTTTTTTTTCTGTTTCTCTTGTTCGCCCGCTCACTTGCAGAAAAATACACACATAACTTTTTTTTTTCATTTTATCTGATGCCACCAAACCAAGAGAAGCACAAAGATGATCAAGAACGAAACGACCCACACTTGAAACCAATCGTTGGCGAGCCAGAAAAACCCGCACGACTGTGAGAGTACGAGAATAGAGGTTATCGTCCAGATGAAAAACGTCTTGTTGCGAATGGCCAATCCTCTTGGACTACCCCAAACACGATCCACGTCGACGGGGAACGACGTCAGTGGTATGTATACCGCCCACACAAGAATGAGAAGTGTGCCTATGGACACTGTTATGCCAAGATAACTATCGAAACCCTGATCTACGCCCTGTACGGAAATCAATGGAGTCGTAGCACCAAGCATTAAGTAAAGGAAAAAATACTTCAGGCGCATACTCCACGTCCGCATTTGAATAACTCTCTGCCATGGAGTAATGTACCCGGTGATCCAGCACATAACAGACACCATGAATGCGCCAATGAAGCCTTCAATGAACGCGTCACCAATCAACGATCCGAGGAGTGTTTCGAGATTGAGATCGACGGTAGGAAATACAAGAAATTTCTGAAATATAGCCAAAGAAAGTGCCTCGCCAACTTCGAAAAGAAACGCGGCCAACCACGTATTCCAGAAGTCGCCGATCATCAAACGCACAAGACCGACGTGAATTGTATGAAGTGCAACTGAGCCTTTCACGTATTCGCAGCAGAGCCAGTCGAAAGATAGATGCGGTCGACACGAGTATGGCTTGCACGACACATTGAGATTACACCTTGTGAAGATTCCCGGTGCTTCCCACATCGGGTGTGGAAAATTCGGAGTGCCGCTGATATTGGAGGCGGCCTCGCAAATTTCCACCTCGGAATGCGCTTTGCAAACCGAAACGAGAAACGCAAAAAGAACAAAGAACATATATATATATATACACACACAAAACTTATAAGTGTAAAACACATGCGTTGAAGTCTATTTCCGAAAGACAAAATAAAATGCAATGCAAATTTTATGTTTCTTCTATGAGCGTTGTCGGATCGATTTGCTCGGCTGCCAACGATGCAAACCAACTCTTCAACTCGTCTTGTGTGAGAACGCCGCGACATCCATGATTTGACTTCTGATGCGTGCGTTCTTTTACGCCCAGAATGCCACATTTTCCACAGCGTGTAACAGATTTCGCCTTTCCGCCGACTGTCTTTGCCACGAGGAAACCAACGGGGAGTGCGACGGGCGCTTTGCCTTTCTTCTTTTTTGCCGGTGCGTGTTCCGTCAAGTCTGACGGCGAGTCTCCGCTCTGAGGATCGTCTGTGCGTTCTCGCGGTTTCTTCACGTGTGTTCGTTGGGATTCAACACCTCTGCTTCCAGTAGTTGTCGTTGAAGCGCTGCTGCTCGACGTTGAATTTCCAAATTCGGTTGGCGATGGAATAACAACACTGTAACCAACTTTCGGAATCATCCCGTCGATGGTTGGTGTGTGGGTGGCATACTCGCGCGCCTCTTCGAGCACTTTGGAGAGATCGACAGCCGAAGATTGTGCTACGCGTTCAAGGTCCGCGTAGAATGCAAGAGTTGCATCGTCAAACGCCATCGAACGGGTAAGTTCGTCGAGCGGAGACGTTGGCACCGCTTGCGAGGCGTTGAGACGCGGTGCCACGGAAACGGGAGACGATGCTTTGCAACGACATGAATCGATCGGACACCCAATGTCGTCGTCGCGATTGCTTTCGTCTTCATCGATGTAAAGCGAGGCGAGACCGCGCGGGTCAAACACGTGCCAGAACAGTTGGCCGGATTTCTCGTGAAAACAGAGACACGAAAAACTGGAAGCCAGCGTGGCGTGACCCAGTTTGACACGCACAGCCAATGGCGTGCACGATATGTAACACTCGCCGGTTTTATGACGCACACTGTTGACGTACTCGAGAGGCAACTTGCGGCGCCACGCAACACTCTCCCAGTCAGGCATAACGATAACAGACTTTGGCAGTGCGTTTGACAACTGCCCAATGCCGAGTTCTTTCTTGATATTCTGCAACGCCGAATAAACATGCGGGTTGTTGTTGCCCGTCTCGCCCGTGGAATGCACAGATTTGAAATCAAGGCGATCCAGCCCACGCAGCGTGAGGTTCAAAATCTCGCCACGCGTCGAAGGAAACACCGGCGCACCGGTGCTAAATCCAAACCACGCATTGACGTGGATGGTGTGCTTGAAGCCCGGCGCGTCCGTGCCCAGAGTATTAATTCTCAGCACAACGGCGAACAATGACGCCACTTGCGAGTGTTGCTCGAGCGCCGCCGACGTCATGATAAACTGCAGAACATCTGGCCTCTTTGGATGCATATGAACGCGTACCAGTTTCAGAAAATACGAATCTGCGTCGCCGACACCGCAAAACGACTCGAAAAGACCAGAAAGTTTTTGCAGCGCGTGTGCCGGGATTGTCAAGTCAACCGGTGCAACCTCTATCACGTAGAATTCGTCGAGTACCTCGGTGACGCGCCGCGTGAGAGACGCGTGTGGCAATTGATAGGGCGACATCTTGTACGATCCTTGCACCCGATGAAACATGGCATCGACAGCAGCACGATCTGCGTTTGTGCCGTTGGCGGATAGGAAGCGGAGGTCGGCGTCGAGTTTCTTGTAGATATCAAACGCTCCCATGCCTTGCGAGATGACGTGACGCTCTCGCGAGAGCAACGCCGAACGCAGTTGCGCGTACTCGGCCTCCTTCAATGTGACAAGTTCTCGCTGTTCGGCCACCTCGCGGCTGCGCACGCGCAATTGTTGGAGTGCGCCTTGATACGAACTCTCAAAGACGCTCTCGGCGTCCGTGGTCAGTTCGTTCTGCACAATCAGTGCCGAAGTTAGCGACATAACACTCGCTCGAATGAGCGAAAGTTTGTCCTCAGCCAACTTTTCGACGACAAAATGCGACGATGTCATTTTTTGTCGCAAATTTTGTGCCGCCCTCGCGGGCGTCGTGGCGAGCGCGCGCGCACATTGTATACTTGTTTTTTTTTATCGTATGACTGCAAATAAATACTCGTTTCCCGTTTGGTAAAAAAAAACCCCCCACACAGTATGAGCCATGTTGGCGGAAAACGTGCGCGCAAACAAGCGGCGCTCAGCGAGGTGATTGACGACGATCTGGCGATTCTCGAGGGCACACTGCCCGTGGGTGATACAGAGTTCAGCGGGCAATCGCTGCGAAAATTGCAGAAAATGGTGAACGACGACGATCCGCAACCTGTGGTGCCACCCTACTATCTCTGGAGCGATAAGGCGCAGAAATTGCACAAAGAGATGATCAGTCGTGTTGCGACGCAGATCGAGAAGCGCATCGTGGTGCCTGCGGATAAGCAACTGCACGAGCAACTGCGTCGCACCGAGGCCGCACACGCAAGCGAAGCCGGATATGCGTCGATCTCGCTCTACGACGTGCGCAGTCCCGATCCAGAGTACGCAACGCGAGTGCGCGGCGTAGGCGACAAACCACCGCGCCGCATCGGCGGCTCCATTGACCACTCGCATAGAAAAGAAACCACACGCATTCTCGAATTGCGGATGGCGAACAATCTCAACACGAAGAAGCCAGTCGCTGACGACATTGTGCAAAGCGAACGCTTCGCCGATTGCTGTATGCCGGTCGACTGCGAGCGAGCGTTGCACTCACTTAACACCTATGAACAAGCGTTGAGATACGCGCGCAAACTCGAAACACTGCGTGCAAAGAACGAGAAACCACAGACGCTGGCGTCGTTTGTGAAGACGCTGCGCGCCGAGTGCTCTATGCCAGTGTTCTGTGTCCGTCTTCTCTATGACGCAACACTGGAGATATGCGCTTACATGGAGGCGAACGGCTGTTACTTTGCGCTGTTCACATTCTCGTTTGACGAGCACGTCAAATACTGCATGCGAAAGGACACGACAGCAGCGGCAAACGGCGTCGACTATGCGCTGCACTCGCTGCGCTCGAAGATCGCAGCCGAAATCGTGACCGAGCGTGCGAAGTCGGAGAAGCGTCTCGACGCATCGGCGAATTTTCTCGAAGCACCCGTCGAATCTCTCAACGCCGAGCAGCGCGCCGAACGTGCCGCCATGCTTCGCGACGAATACGAATTTCGCTCGTTGATAGATAAATTTCACGTGCGTTTCGAAGACAAGGACGACCAGCAGCAACAACAGCAGCCGCAACCAACGAACAGCGAGGAGAGTAAGATTGCGTTGACGGTTGCGCTAAGCGTTTTCGCGATCGAGAAAAGCGAAACTCTTCGCACGCTGCCTTGTACGTTTCGCTATCTCTACTTCGCCACGTGTCAATGTCTGACCGACGATCCCGACGCGGTTGCGGCTGCTTCCACAACGCAGCCAGAAGTGCGACCGGCGTCTTCATCGACAACAACGATGATAGATGGCATGTCGATGACGAGCAGTATCGGATTTAATTTCACGCTCCCAGCACCAACGAAAAGATGAGCCAACTTGACGCACGTTTTTCCGCGACTCGTCTCGAAGAGATAAAAAAAATTGTCGCCGAACTTTCGCTAGAGGATTTCGACAAAGTTACACATATCACACAACTCTGTCTCGCGCAACCGTATGGATTTTCTAAACTTGTGGCTGACAATATATGGGACGAATGTTTTCGGGTGTATATGAAGAATTCTACCATGCCAAAGGTGGTGCTGACGACAACTTTCATCCTCAAAGACGTTTTTGTCCGCGCTGTGATCGCATTGAAGGAGAAGAAGTAAAACAATAACAACCGTGGGTTTTATTTAAAAAAAAATCATCATGAACGTCAGGAGTTTCATTAAGAGAGCGCATGCGGAATTGTAGTTTCTTCTATTACAGTGGTGTGAATATCATCGACACTGGTACTTTCATGCAATGCAGTATTGTGAATGAAATCGCCAACATAAGCATTGAAATTCCATTGTTGTTGTTGTAGCATTTCTGGCGTTGTGAGAGGTCCGTGTTGCCATCCCAATATCAACGTGTTGTGTGCATTATCACCAGAATCCGGAAGTGGCTCACTGACCGTCTCCTCGTGTCGGTAGAGGTCTCCGAATACAATTAAAGCCTCTTCAGAAAGAGGTCCCGAAGTGAGCGCTGAAGATCCTCGGAGGCCGGTTGCGAGGAGAAAGTTTCGTCGATGAATCGATTGACGTCTTTCGGTTTCTCGTTCGACGAAGGCGGTGACAAGATTTTCCACGTCACGCCGATTTCTGTTCACTGTTTGAGATGGAAAGATGTGATCGACGGAGAGCAGAGGCGAGATTTCGTCGACTTCCATCGCCTCAAACTCTGCAACAAGAGAGGGCATATTTTCGTCTACGTCGATGACGGCTGCCGTTGGCGGTGAAACTTCTCCTTCGTTGCCGCTGGTGCTTGATGTGTCCATTGGGTCCTCGATTAAAAATGTCATTTTTCTTTCTCTTTGCGCGCGCATGATTCATTTTATTTCTTCCTATTCACACGTTTTGAGAGTTTTTTCGTACTCGCGATCGGCATGTGCATCCTAATGTGGTTGCCCGTGTGTTAAGAGCATCCAAAAACCAAAACAAAAATCTAGACTTTTTGCGAAGTGGCTTCCTTCACGCCGACGAGATATTTTCCGCCGTTTAAAAACGGCAGAGCAGAGACGCTCGCGAAGGCGCGCGTTTCCAGAGAAATGGTGTCACCAGTCTGCCAGCCGCACTCAACGACGAGGGAGGTATAACACCGATGCACGAACGGCTCTTGCTCTTGCAGCCACTGAACAAATCGAGTCGTGTACTCATTTAGCACTTTCGTGTCGGAGAAACTTTTTGGGACGCCGCCAGCGCTACTTTCCACGTAAGCCACGAGACAATTTTGGAACATCATCTGTGCGTCGTGCACAGTAATAGTCGCATCATTCTTCATGTAGCCAAGTTTCTCAGCCGTGTTGTTCATAGTGAATTTAAACTTTTTCGGCGCGAAAAAATTATTCTCTACAGACTTTATTCAATGCGCACATAAAGTGGAATGCAATAAGACACGCAAAGAGCGTCTCTATTTATATAAAAAAAACCTCCCGCCCCCGACAACAACACCAAGCACCGCGATGTTTATTTTACTTCTCTCAATTGCTCTCCTCTCTGTGCTCGCTGTTCCCAATGGCAAAGTGCAGATCATCAACTACGGCAACCAAACAATCGATCCCACGGCCGACATCATTGTGTTCGACCGGCTCGACTGGAAGTCGCCGCACTTCACCGACAAGTGTGGAGTTTTCTTGCTGCCTCTCAATGTGCCAGATGGCAAGATGATGATGTTTCACAACCATCACAAGGAGGTGAACATTCTGCAGCACCCCGATCCTCTGGCCAAGTTCGTTGCACCCGTGACCGGCGTGGCCGGCAATGCCGAGTTCTCGTACATCTACATGGAGCAGAACGAGCAAGTAGTTGAACTCATGTGGATTTCTTACAACCACGGCTGGACGGTAATGCGCAACCAAGGTCGCGCGCGCGTGCAAAGTCTCCGCCCGAACCAGGAGAACTACATGTATTCGATCTGCACGTTCAATCGCATGTACGACAACGCAACGATGCCCGCCGGTGCGCGCGACTACATCGCGACCATCGACATTCTGCCGCAGTCTGTTGAATACGGCCAAATCGTCAACATCGCGATCGGTTGGGCCAACCAGGAATTGCTCGATTCGACTCTGCTTCGTCCCGAGTACCATCACGGAGACTTGTTGGACATCGACGGACGCATTTTTCTCGCCGCGCCTTCGCTCAACTATCGCGCGCAAGTCATCGATTTCTATGATCTTACGTCGCGCAAGGCACCCTCGATGACGTCGTATGTCGACACGCCTGCCGCCGACGACCTCGGCGTCGCCGCGTTTC
>Ga0315284_10013663_pt1 | contig 11572 bp, 11 predicted proteins | sample YL17G09_16_MG_FD_203696 | JGI IMG/M metagenome (GOLD analysis project Ga0315284, IMG submission 203696) | Sediment microbial communities from Yellowstone Lake, YNP, Wyoming, USA - YL17G09_16 | ecosystem: Environmental > Aquatic > Freshwater > Lake > Sediment | place: USA: Wyoming | collected... | reverse complement strand
ACACGCCTGTCGCCTTCCTCGACTGGCGCGTCAAGACCGCGATCGTGCAGGCGCTCGGCGATCTGCGATGCGGACCGAGCAAGCGGGCGCTCTTGGCCTATGCCAAGCTGGATGAAGCGTCCGCGCGCAAGATCGGGATCCCCTTGTACGCGGATGCAGCCAGGTCGCTTCCTAAGCAGAACCTGTCCGTTTCGGAGATTCGCAAGCTGCTGCAAAGCCCGAACCGGCGGATCAGGGGCACGGCCATTCTGGAGTGTCTCGACCATACGAGCAAGGAACGCGCCGAGGCGCTCAAGTCCGTCCCCTGGGCGCTCGAGCTGCCGGGCGCGTCACACAGCGGATCATAGGAGGAACCGATGCCTGTTGTTCACCAGGGCGACAAGATGCCCGACTGGTGCGAAATGGAAAGCTTTCAGTTGATCTCGCTTGCCGAGGGGGAGTCCGCCTCCCTTGCGCCGACAGGCGCAAAGGAGGAGATCGTCGTCTGCGAGGGGGCGGTCAGGGTCGAGGCCACCGGCATCGAGATTCGACTTGACACTGGAGGCAAACTCGACCTCGATGATCCCCACCGGCCGAGCGTGCGTTTGCGCGCGGTCGGCGGCCCCGCGCTGGTCTTCCACGCATCCGGCAGGTGGGAATCGGTCACCAGTTCCGGCATATTCCCGGTCTTCGCGGGAGACCCGCCCGCCAACCAGACGCCCCACGACTACCCCAAGTCCACCACCTTCGATAATCACTACCACGACTGCGACGAGTACTGGATATTCTTTGCGGGCCGCTGTCGGGCGGTCAGCGAGGGCAAGTTCTATGATGTCGGCCCCGGCGACTGCGTGGTCACGGGCATGGGCTGGCATCACGATGTCCAGTGCATGCTCGGCGACGGGGGCGCGGCGGCAATCTGGTTCGAGGGCACGCTGGAAGGCCGAAAGCGCGTAGGCCATCTGTGGGAGCCGGTCCACGGCAGGGCCGAACCGCGCGCCGATAGAGTATAGGGAGTGTTCAAGAACTGTCATTCTGAGCGCAGCGAAGAATGACACGAATCACGCAGGCGGATTGCGGGATGGCAAATGAACTGACCAAGCGGCGACTCGGCCGCACCGAGCTGATGGTGACGGAACTGAGCCTCGGCGGCTATATGTTCACGGGCGAGTTCGGTGTCCCTCAGGACGAGGCGCACGCGATCATGGACGCCGCCTTTGCATCGGGTGTCAACTTCATCGACACCGCGCAGATGTATGGCTTTGGGGAGGGCGAGGAGATGGCGGGGCGCGCGCTCCGGCGATTCGCGGACAGGCCGATCCATGTGGCGACCAAGGTCGGCTACCTGGATCGAACCATCGTCCGCAACCTCGGCGACGCCGCCTACGCCGACGAAGACGCCCTCCGGCGAGCGATCCGGCACAGCCTGTGGCTTCTGCAGCGAGATCATATCGACATAGTGTTCGTACACGAGCCGGACCGCGCCAACTGGTGGGGCGACGGGCTTCTTTCCGGCAAGGCCCCGGTTCTCGGGGTGCTGGAGGAGTTCAAGGCCGAGGGAGTCGTCGGCGCGATCGGCATCGGCGGGTGGATATGCGACAACATCGCCGATCTGATCGAGACGGGGCGCTTCGATGTCGCCTTGGTGGCGGGAGGCTACACGCTGGTCAAGCAGCCCGTGCGCGAGCGGGTCATTCCGGCCGCAAGAAAGCATGACGTCGGCCTGGTGATAGGCGGCACGTTTTTTCAGGGCTTTCTGGCAAGCATCCGGCGGCAGGACATGCTCGATATGCAGGCCAGCGGGGAATACGGGTTCTTCGACGCCGAAACCGTCCGGCGCATTCTGGCCGTATACGACCTGTGCGAGGAAACCGGCCTGAGCATCACGGACATGGCGATCCGCTACATCCTCGCCGACCCCGACATCCATGCGATCATTCCCGGGGCGCAGCGGGTCAGCCACATCGAGGCGAACATCCAGGCCGCTCTGGCCGGCCCGCTGCCCGAGGAGTTGGTCAAGCGCATCGACGCCATCACTTCTTCGGCTTCTGCAAACTCAGCGCGAGCGCCTCTGTGTAGCGGATGACCACGTCATCGCCGGCTTTGAACGCGCGCAGATCGATTCTGGGCGCCGCCTTGATGACCCTGGACTGACCGTTTGGCCAGGTGATGGTCACCGTTCGGTTTTGGGCATCGATATACTGGACTTTGCCCGTGACGCGGTAGGTTTTGGCCGCGATCACCCGGCCGGCCCCGGCTCCCTTCGGCATGAGCATGACCGTTGTTGTCTCAGTCGCCTTGGGCTTGCCCCCGGCCTTCTCGACGTAGACGGCAAGCATCTCGGTCAGGGTGGCGGTGATCTTGTCGCCTTTCTTGAGCAGGTTCAGATCGGTGACCTTAGCGGCCTTGAAAGTGTGGACCTTGCCATTCGGCAGCTTGAGCGTCACGGTGTGCTTCGCGGGGTCGACGGCCACCACCGTCGCGGTCGCCTGCATAGAATCAATCGCGACGCCCCCTGGCATCGCGCCGCCCCTGGCTGCCGTTACGGCCGCAAACGACGGCTGCGCCACCACCGCCGCCAGAGCCAACACCAACAGCGCAATCGACATCTTCTTCATAACACTTCCTCCTCGCCTCAAGACTGTGAATCGGACACGTACTTACCCATCGGACACGCGCCACACACGACAGCCGTAGTCCCGTGAGCGCTGCTCGGCTTTATGGTAGAATAGGCGCAGCGGTTCTTGTGGGGGTATGTTGATGAGCGAGATCATAGGCGAGCTGAAGTCGAGCTCGGTGATTACGCGGCATCCCGCGAACCCGATCCTGACGGCGGCGGATATTCCTTACGAGTCCACGTTGGTCTTCAACGCCGGGATCACCAGGTATCAGGGCAGATACGTAATGGTCTTCCGCAACGACGTGTTCAACGAAGAGCGCCGGCACCAATACACGAACCTGGGCGTTGCATACAGCGATGACGGGATCAAATGGCGGGCCGAGCCCAAGCCCTGCTGGCAGGTCGGCGATGAGGAAAACCTGCGGGTCTATGACCCACGGCTGACGGTCATCGACGGCAAGTGCTACGTCTGCTTCGCGATGGACACAAGGCACGGGCTTCGCGGCGGGATAGCCGTCACAGAGGACTTCAGCCGGTTCGAGATACTCAGCCTATCCGTGCCTGACAACCGCAACATGGTGCTGTTCCCGGACAAGGTCGGAGGTCTCTATACCCGTCTGGAGCGGCCGTTCCCCGTCTATAGCCGCTGCGGTACAGGGCCGTACGACACTCGGTTCGATACATGGATATCCGACTCGCCCGATCTTAGATACTGGGGCAACTCGCACCTGCTGCTTGCAGTCGAGCAGGTCCCCTACGCCAACGACAAGGTCGGCCCGGCTGCCCCGCCGGTGAAAACGCGCGCGGGCTGGCTCACATCGTTCCACGCCGTCGATCTCGACCCCGACCGCGGCAAGAACGGTTGGGAGCCGGCCTGGAGAAAACGCTACTGCGCCGGCATAATGCTTCTCGACCTCGAAGACCCGCGCAAGCTGATCGGGCTTTACAAGGAACCATTGCTCGCTCCCGAAGCGCCTTATGAGATAGACGGCGGCTTTCGCAACAATGTGATCTTCCCCGGCGGGATGATCCTCGAAGATACCGGGGAAGTGAAGCTGTACTACGGCGCGGCGGACACAGTCGAGTGCGTCGCGACGGCCCACGTGGACGACTTGCTCGCGTTGTGCGCGGGCAAGCCCTAGGAAAGGAGGCGGAGTCAGTGACCTACTGGACATTAGCAGTCGCGGCGGCTGCGCTTGCGGCACTTCCCGCAATGTCGAACGGAGCAAGCGGGGAGATCGACCCACTCGCCGGCAAACCGCCCTATCGCAGGCTCTTTCTCGACGCGATGGTGGTCGAAGAGTCGGGTGATCTGTCGCGCGTCTTCCACGCGGCGGAGAAGTATGGGGCGAATCCTGTTATCAAGAAGGAGCATCCCTGGGAGGGATGGGGGCCGTATGTCTACGGCACGATCCTTTGGGACGGAGGCAAGCTGCGGATGTGGTATCAGGGCATCGGCAAGGACAGCGCCGACGTTTCCTACGCCCAGTCCACCGACGGCATCCATTGGACAAAGCCCGAACTCGGCATCGTGGACTATCACGGATCAACCGCAAACAATATCGTCGGAATGGGGCGCGTCTGCCACATACCCAGCGTGATTCGGGTCCCGAACCCGTCCTCGCCGGACAAGCAGTGGGCGATGTATGGGTTTGCCTACAGCCCCACGGACGCGAAATGGGGCAAGGGAGGGCCGGCCGTTGCCTACTCAAGCGACGGCCTGCACTGGGACTGGAACCGCAAGCCCGAACAATGGGCACTGTTTGCCAGCTCGGACGTGACGAACTTTTTCTTTGACCCATACAGGAACCGCTATACGGCCACCTTCAAGACAATGAACCGCCGCCACAGGGCCGTCGGCATAGCGTTGTCCGAGGACGGCCTGCGCTGGACTAAGCCGATAGAAGGCGCGGTGTTTGGCGCCGATGACCTGGACCCGGATGCCAGCCAGGTCTACGGCATGCCCGTGTTCCCATACCAGGGAGTCTACATCGGCCTGCCGTGGATCTACCACGCGCGATGGATCAAATACGGCAAGTACTCCAAACCGGAGGTGATGTACGAGGCACAGGAGGGCAGCGCGAGAACGGTCGATGTGCAGCTTGCCTGGAGCTGGAACCTTATAAGCTGGAATCGCACTCCCACCCGCGAACCGTTCATCACGCTGGGTCCCGAAGGCTCCTGGGACTCGAAGATGATCTACACCGCCCGCGCGCCCGTCATCGTGGGCGATAAACTGTTCTTCTACTACGGCGGCTACGACACGATCCACGACGATGACGCCCAGGCCAAGGGAGCCATCGGCCTGGCGACGCTGCGTCTCGACGGCTTCTGCTCGATGCACGCGGGCGCCAAAGAAGGCTGGCTCATCTCCCGCCGCGAGGTCTTCAACACAGCCAAAGTGTACATCAATGCAAAGTGCGCGCCCGGGGGCTATGTGGCCGCGGAGATCGTGGATCGCAACAACAAGGTGATTCCGGGCTTTACCAGGCGTGATTGTGTCCCGTTCACCGGCGACTCCGTCCGCGGCGAAATCGTCTGGAAGACGCGCCAGTTCCCCAAGGAGCTGATCGACAAAGACCGCAAGATCGAGTTCTACATCAAGAACGCCGATTTGTATTCCTACCTGCCCGCCGATATCAACCAGACGATCGACGATAGCAAGCCGGATTAGCAGCCATCGGATAAAGCGTTGTAGGAGGGTTCTCCAGAACCCGAGTGCACGGGCTTCGCGCTCGGGAATCGGCGTCTGGAGACGCCTCCTACAACCGAAGCCGAGTTTTGGGTGATGGGTGGCGATCTCGTGATGCAGATTCTGGTTCAGATAGCTTTGTTTGCGCTGGTCGGAGCATTGGTCCGCGGCACATGTCGCCTGCTCCGGCTCAAACCCATCCTTATTGGTATCGCCCAACCCAGGCGCTCGTGCATCTTCCTCACCGCATGCTCATCGGAGGCATGAGCTTCCCGGACGCACTCGCGGCCACTCTTGCCTTGATCCCGGTAAGCCTGCTGATGGGCTTCGTGATGCTTAGGGCAGGCAGTGTGGTCTCCTCAGGCCTTTTCCACACGTTTGCCAACTGGGTGGGCTACGTGTCGAGGTAGGTTCTATGCGTCGGCGCTTGCACTGCTACGAACTCGCGCTGCGGTGCGCCGCCCTCCCTGCCTCGAACGCTTTGAGGTTGAGCTCCACGAACTGCGGCTTGACCAGCGCGGCAATCGCATCGCGCCAGATCGAGTCTTCGATGTCGAGGTGGTCTGCAAGCGCGCCGATCATGACGAGGTTCACCGCGCGCACGTTGCCGAGCTCGCACGCGATTGCCAGTGCGTGGATGACCTCCAGCTTCGGGAACGTGGAGCGGAGCATGCCGTCGAGGTCTTCGGGCCATTCGGCCTGACCGCTGGACACCGTGACCGGCCGAATCTCCTGATCGTTGACCATCGCGATCCCATCCGGCCCGAGGAAATGCGCATAACGCAGCGCCTCCACCTTCTCGAACGCGATCAGAATGTCGGTCTCGCCAAGCGCGATCAGCGGCGAATGAACCTTCTCCCCGATCCGCACCTGACTCACCACGCTTCCGCCGCGCTGGGCCATGCCGTGCACTTCACTTTTCTTCACATCCCTTCCGGAAGCCAGCGCCACCCGGCACAATATCTCGCTTGCCAGCAGCGTCCCCTGCCCGCCAACGCCGACGAGGGTGATATTCAGGGTCTTGCTCATAGCGAGGTCTCCTTGATCGCGTCAAACTTGCAGACTTGCAGGCACATGCCGCAGCCGACGCACAGCACCCGGTTGATCCTTGTCTTGCGCTTTTCCGCGTCAGCATCGGGGCTGTCAATGACCTCAATCGCCGGACAACCCAGCTTGAGGCATGCGCCGCAGGCCTTGCAGGCTTCAAGGTCGATGCGATGCTGTTGGAAGGTCCTGGTCCTGTCGGCAAGCACGCATGGCCGCTTGCTGACTACCACGGAAGGTTCGGGAGAGTCGATTTCCTCTGCTAGGACGTTGTAGGTCTCTTCGAGGTTGTATGGATCGATGACGCGCACGCGCTTGACGCCGACGCCGCGCGCCACGTCCTCGACGAGCGTTTCGACCGTCTGGTCGCCCATAAGGGTTCTGCCGGTGCCGGGATGATCCTGATGGCCGGTCATGGCGGTGGTGCGGTTGTCGAGCACGATGATCGTGGATGCGCCGCGGTTGTAGACGAGGTTGAGAAGTCCCGTAATGCCCGAATGGAAGAAGGTGCTGTCGCCGATCACCGCCGCGACCCGACCCGCCTGCCCCGCCTTCTGCATGCCGTGCGCGTTGCCGATGCTTGCGCCCATGCACACGATCGAGTCCATCGCCGAAAGCGGGGCAAACGCGCCCAGGCTGTAGCAGCCGATGTCGCCCATCACAATCGCCTTCAGCCGACTCAGCGCATAGAACACGCCCCGATGCGAGCAGCCCGGACATAAGACCGGCGGCCTCGCGGGCAGATTGCCGACAGCCTCCTTGGGCTTGAGCGGAGGCAGGCCGTAGACCTCCGCCGCGAGGCGTTCGAGCCTGTCGGGGTCAAGCTCCCCGATTCGCAGGCTGATCGACGGATGCTCTATCGCAACGCCCATCGCCAGTATCTGCTCCTCGAGATATGCGTCGCCTTCCTCGACGACGTAGAGCTTATCGACCGATTTCGCGAACTCACGGATCAGACGCTTGGGCAGCGGGAACGTCATTCCGACCTTGAGGATCGATGCGTCTGCAAACGCCTCGCGCGCGTACTGGTAGCTTACGCCGGACGTTATGATGCCGATCCGGCTGCCGCGCTCGATGCGCTGCAGCGGCGTCTTCTCGGTGTAGTCGGCGAGCTTAGCCAGCTTGCCTTGGAGCTCGACGCGCATCTTGCGCGCGAACATCGGGACCATCACCGTCCGGGTCATATCCTTCTCATAGACCCTCTCGCCGCGCGGTCTACGCTCGAACACGGCGAGATCGACTATGCTCGATGAGTGTGAAACACGCGTCGTGGTGCGCAGGATGACGGGGATATTGAACTCCTCGCTGATCTCGAACGCCAGTAGCGTCATATCGTAGCACTCCTGGCTGTCCGACGGTTCCAGCATGGGCACTCGCGCGAACTTGGCGAGCGCGCGGTTGTCCTGTTCGTTCTGGGATGAGTGCATGCCGGGGTCATCGGCGCAGACCACCACCAGCCCGCCCGTCGCCCCGATATACGCGAAGGTCATCAACGGATCGAGCGCGACGTTGAGGCCGACGTGTTTCATGGCAGTCAGCGCCCTCGCTCCCGCAAATGAAGCGCCTATCGCGACCTCCATCGCCACTTTCTCGTTTACGGACCACTCGGCGTATATGCTTTCCTGTTGGGGCGGGACTTGCAGTCCCGCCCCAACAGGAAACGATTTCGCGATGGTCTCAAGTATCTCGGTGCTTGGCGTGCCAGGATACGCGCTCGCCACCGACACGCCAGCCGCCCAGGCCGCGTGCGCAATCGCCTCGTTACCCGAAAGCACTTTTCTGTTTGCCACCATCGCGTCTCACACGTACAACAACGCGCCCGAGCGTGTCCCGCTCGAGCGCCAGTCTGCTCTACCTATGTTATATCACTATCCGGCGCCCGAAGGCAAGCCACCCTCTCAGTCCGCGAAGGCGGACTTTGTTGGGCGTTGCCGCGGTTTCAACCGACGGGCGTTGCGGGCGGCGGACTCGGCGGTCTGGAGAAGCGGCGCGGGAACCAATCCAGGCTGGCGCCGAAACCGGTCATTATCGTCGCTCCGAACCCGAACGTGAAGAGGATGTAGCATATCGTATTGCCGATCATGGGTACCACTGGGAACGTAATCAGGCTCAACAAACAGGAGCCGACCACCGCCGCCCATACCGGAGACCGGAACGGCCTTCCAATACCCTGCCCAATCTTCTGTCCCACCGCCAGCTTCACACCCGCAGCGCCGACCAGCCAGATGATGAACACGAACAGCAGTTCCACGGGTATCAGAGGAATCCCTACGCAGGTTATCAGAAGCAGGATCATCAGTGGCAGGATCGTCAGCAGCCCGACCACCCCGTAGAGCAGCGACCAGCCCGGCCGCCTGATGGCGCACTCAGCAATGGTCTGCATCCGCGCCGGCCAGATCGCCACGATAACCGCCGTCACCAGCGCCCAGAACACGAGAAAGGCAACAGCTATGACGAGAAGGACGGCGATCCCGCTGACCTCGCCGATCCCAGGTATCCACGTGCCCAGCCATTTCGGCACGGGGAATCCCACTCTTGTGACTTGTCCGCCCACATGACTGCCAATGTGCTGAATCACTCCGCCCATTACCGCGGTGGCATCGCCGTTCACAGTCCCGCCCGAACGCACGGTCACATCGCCCATCACCGCGGTCGCGTCGCCGTCCACCACGCCGCCCGACAGCACATCCACTTCGCCCATCACAGCCGACGCGTCGCCGGTCACGTGGCCATACACCGTCACGTCGCCCTGGATCGCGGTAGCTTCGCTGACGGTCTGGCCTTTGGCAACGACCACATCCCCGTGCGTGTTCGTGGCCTCGCCTGAGCCTTTGTCGTGCGCCGTGCCACCGCCGACTGTGGTCACACTGCCACGGATCGCCCCGCCGGGGTCCTTGATCACTTTGCCGTTTACGGACGTGGCCGATCCGTCGATCACGCCACCCGAGCGCACGTAGACGTTGCCGTTTACGGCGGTTGCATCGCCGGTCACGTGCCCGTAGACCGTCACATCGCCGTTAACGGCCATGGCTTCCTTCACGGTCTGGCCCTTCGCGACAACTACGCTCCCTAGCGTGTTCTTTACGTTTTGCGAAGCGCTTTCGTCAGTAACGCCAATCCCGAAAACCCGAGGCCCAGACATGCCTGCAAGCAGCAGAGCAATGCAGCAGCAGATCGATATGTTCTTCATTTTCATCCACCTTTCCGCCTTGCACAACGTCATGCTGAACTAGTTTCAGCATCCAGGCGTGGACCCTGAAACAAGCTCAGGGTGACGCATGCAGGTCAATCAGATCAAGCAGGCGCTGGTAATCCTCGGACGCCTGCGCCACACGAGCAATATGATCGCCAGTCCTGCCAGATCGATCACCACAAAGGTCAGCAAGACCGGCCCAAGGCCGGCAACTGCGCCTCCCAGCCCGCCCAGAACGTGCCCGGCGACCTCAGCCACGGCGCGGCCCGCCGTCGCCAAGCCGCCGAACGCACCCGCGATTGTCCTTGCCGAGCTATATGCATGCACGATGGACCCTACGCTAAGCCACCGCATCGCGACCATCAGCCCGATCACCAGCGCTCCGCCGCCGATCACCCAGCACGCCGCCAGACCCGCAAGCAGCCACGACTGCCTCGCAACCGACGCCGGATGAACCGCCGGCAGCCTGCGCGCGACCATCGCCGCAATGTCGGGAACGGGCGGTTCCGGTGACGAGCGCATCAGGTCCAAAGCTCTCATCGTGCTTGCGTACCACTCGCGGCACCCATCGCACTCACGCACGTGCTCCCTGGCCTCGGCGGCAAGAGCGTGCTCGTCACCGTCGAAGATTGAGTTGAGAATCTCCTGAGCACTCTTGCAGATCATCTCTCGGTCACTACTCCTTCCAGCTTCCGCCGCAGCATCTCGCGCGCGACTCGCAGATCGGACTTGACTGTGTTTTCGGGCCTTCCCAACGCCTCGCTGATCTCTCTGATCCCGAAGCCGCTAAAATGGAACATCACCAGCGCCGTCCGATGTCTCTCCGGCAGGCGAAGGACGGCTTCGCGCACCATCCTATCCGATTCACCCCGCAGAACCGATTCCTCCGGCGTCGGCTGATCCGATTGCAGCGCCGCTGCGTCATCGGCCAGTTCCTCCAGCGCCGCGTTCGCGCGCCTTGCCCGCGCCCTCGACCGGTCTATACACGTATTGCTCGCGATCTTGAGCAGCCACGTCGCAAACCGCGCATCCCGCCTGAAGCTGGCCAGCGCGTAATACGCTTTGATGAAGCTCTCCTGGGCCGCGTCCGCCGACTCTTCCGGAATGCCGAGCATGTGATAGCAGAAGCAGTAGACCTGCTTCTGATAGCTCCTCACGAGCGCGTCGAAGCTCACATTGTCCCCCTGCAAGCATCGCCGCACCAACTCGGCATCGGACAATTCCAATTGACCCAGCCTCTTTTCAGCGCGCCTTCATACACACTACGAACGCGCGAACTCTCGGGTTGACCGATTTTGCACAACACAGCCAAGTCTGGATCTTTCGGGATATGAGTGGAGCATGGCGGAACGGATATCCCGAAACGCGGCCGGCTGGTTGGTATCGGATCTCCGGGTTGGGCTCGGACTCGGTGGTCAAAGCATAGGCTGGTGCTCCAACCCTCAAGCCCGATACACATACGCCTCTGCAGAGGAATGATCCCCGGCCGCGTGCGGCTACTTGGCGCCGCCGGTTTTGGCGCCCTCGATCTTGGCCTGCAGTTCCTCGACGGCCTTGAGAGTCTCCTTCGGCGGACTGAGAGCCTTGATCTTGGTGATCATTTCGAGGGCCTCGTCTTTCTTGCCCGTATCGCCAAGGAACGACGCCAGTGTGAACAGCGAATCGGGGTTGGTTGGCTGCTTTTCGACGAGCTTGCGATAGGCTTTCTCGGCGTTGGCCTTGTCTCCGCCTTCTTCGTAGGTCGCCCCAAGCGCATACCATGCCTCGCCCCATTCCGGGGCCATCTTGACCGCCTCGCCGATCGCGCTGACGGCCTCTTGATACTTCTTGCGGCTCTTTTCGACCTTGCCCACTAGCAACTGCGCCGCGGCGCTGTTGGACGCCATATTGGAGGCTTTCCTGGCGTAGGTGAGGGCCTTGTCGAGGGTCTTTTCGTTTGCGAGGTAGAACTCAGCGAGCGCGACCACGGGGCGGGGGTCGTTGGGGGCGTCGGAGACGGCCGCGGCAAGCTCGGTTTCAGCCTCGGAGGTCTTTTTGAGCGCGA
>Ga0315284_10013662_pt1 | contig 11572 bp, 8 predicted proteins | sample YL17G09_16_MG_FD_203696 | JGI IMG/M metagenome (GOLD analysis project Ga0315284, IMG submission 203696) | Sediment microbial communities from Yellowstone Lake, YNP, Wyoming, USA - YL17G09_16 | ecosystem: Environmental > Aquatic > Freshwater > Lake > Sediment | place: USA: Wyoming | collected... | reverse complement strand
CCCATATTCTGGACTGCGGATTGGTGGTGCCGTTAATGTCGCCGATGCTCGGTACGTACTTCCCGGCAATCGTGATATCGAGATAGTAGTCCGCCATCTTCTTCAGCTTACCGTCGCCGAAAGCGAAGAGGTCGCAGCCGAACGGCTTGAGCTTATCGGCAAGCGAGTAGAAGCTTGTCATCCACATGCCGTTGTAGCCCGGCGTGTTTTCGCACCCGGCGCCGTCATTCGTCACGCCGTTGGCGAGCATCGTGCCCATCTGCCCTGGGCCCCACATGATCCAATCCACGGCCTGCTCCGTAGTGACGCCGCGCGCCGCGTCGTGGTTGTCGTGCACCGTCGCGCAGTGCAGCAGCGTCTCCTGGAAGATCATGTTGCCGCGGATATTGCCATCCATCACCGCCTTCTCATCTTCATTGACCAGGCGGGCCAGGGCGTAATCCTGGAGGTCGGTTATGCCGCGATCGCGCAGCCACGCGGCGAGCGCGGGATCATCCTTCAACGCCAGCGCCGGCCACAGATCGTCCACCGCGGTGGCGAAGCTGCGTGCGGTGCTGTTCTCCCAAACGTAGTCAAGGATTTTGCCTCCGATGCCGGCCGGCCATTGGCCGTTGTGGTAGGCCTGGGTGCGGTAGTCCATGTCGGGATAGACCTGCGCCAGGCGCGCAAGCATGACGCAGCCCTTGTGCGCCACCGCAGGGTCGCCGGTGCGCAGGTACAACCGTGCGAGATTCTCGATGCCGGGAATCACCTCGTCACGCCATCGCTGCCAGAACACGTAATAGCCGACGAACCAAAAGCGCTCTCCCTTGTCGTTGATCCAGCCGTAGCCGTCATCGACGTAGCGCTCGTGGGTGTCGAGCTTATCCTTGCGCCCCGCCTTGTAGTACGTAGCGAAGTCATTACTGGGGTAGGTCTCGCCGCCGACCGGGCAGGTAACCTTGAAGGGGCGAGCGGGATCGAGCTTCCAGGGGTAATGGCCGCCGGCTTTGAAGATCTCCGCTCCGTGTATCGGGCAGTCAACACCGAAGTGAACGTTGAGCGCGCGGGGCAGGTCGGGCGGGGGCACGAACTGGCACAATTCCTCATCGCTCATCTTGAGCAGATAATCGCAGGCTGCGCGCAGGCTCTCGACGTTCGCCGCTGACGTTGGGTCGGCGCGCAGAGCCGCGACTTGCTCATCCGTATGCAGCGTCCGGCCCGATTTGGCGGGCGCGCCGGCACAACTCAGTGCCAGAATCATCAGGCAGATGAAGACGGAGAGCTTGATATCGAGCATCAGTATCTCCTGCGCGACGCCGATCATCTGCCGCGCCACTGCCTGGCCTTGCGCAGGAGCTCGCGCGCGTCGGCCTCGCTGCGGCAACCGCTGACGCTGATCATGAGCCCCTGTGGCGACAGCTCGCGACAGATGGTCTCGACGTTCGCGATGTCATCGTGCAGGTGCAGGATCTTGCCGGCCTTCTGGATCTTCTTCAGCATCGGAAGCCACGCCACCGCGGACGGCTGCCCCGCGCCCGGCGTCCATTGGATTCCGTCGAGGTCGGGCATGGCGAGCAGGCGGTCGAGGTGCTGCAAGGCTCCCGGCCCGTCCAGATGGTACGTCACGTGGTCGAGCCACGAGCACAGCGCCTCCAATTCGGGCGCCACGAACTCGTCGAAATGCGCGGGTGAGATCATGCAGCTGAAATCGCACTGGATGTTGTACGTGCGGCCCGGCGCCCACACCCCGAGCCAGCACGATGCGCCCTCGAGATGCTGGTGGATGATCCGCTCCTGCTCCTCGTACCAGCGGAACCACAGCGGAGTGAGTTGGTCGCGGACGCGCTTCACTTCATCGGAGGCGTCCACCAGATCCGTGAGCAGCGCGAAGGTGCCGCGCAAGCTCGCCTCGATGTCAGTCATGCCGCCGATGTCGGTCATGCCGACGAAGAAGTTACCGTCTGATGCTTCGACCGCGACCCGGAGCAGGTTGAGCGTCGCCTGCCACCAACGGTTGTCCGGGTCAAAGCGCGGGACGATGTCGCCCCAGCCGCCCGGATGCTGGTTGAACCAAACGGTGTCCTCGGCGAAGACGGGCTCGACGCCGAGATAGGCGGCGGCAATGCCGGGGCCCATGTTGGGCCAGAAGAACGGCAGGGACTCACCCCCGAAGAAGGTGTGGCGCATCCCGTGGTCGGCGGCCGCGACGCGGTATTCGGCGTCCAGCCAGCCGTCGAGCAGCTTGGTTGGCGCCGCCGGGGGCGGCTTGTCAGGCCCGATTGACCGTTCCCTCCGGGCGGTGATCTGGATCGCGGCGCGATCGAGGACATCGTTGGCCCACCATGCCTCGAGGTGGCGACGCGCGCCCTCCCCGTCGTCGTGGTATGCCAGGTTCATAACTCGTCGTCCGCCGGATGGTGTCCGGGATTGATGACCATAGGGATGGATTCGGCGGGCGGGCCGCCGCCCCCTCCCCGTCCCAGATGCTGGCCGCCGCAGAGGCCTGCGGGAGGTTCGGGAAACCGGCGTTTCGCGCTATTGACAAAATGAGCCGTTGCGCCTAGTATAGACCAGTATGTTCCGGAGGGAGTAGCTACGGTGGAGGCCCGTGGGTCTGCTCCAAAGCGGTCAGTGCCGCCCAGCCTGGTTTTCGATCACAACAGTGATACGGGGCCAGTGCTGTGGCAGCGTTTGCACGACCGGGCGGGCGTTCGCCTGATCGTCCACCTTAAGAACGGCGCCACGTACGTCGGCAGCCTCGTTCACTTCGACCCCACGACACTCACCATCGCCACGCGCGGCAGGCATTACGAGTTCTGGGTGCGCGACCTCGCGCACGTCCTCGCCGTTCCTGTGGACACCGCGCTGTCGGTCGCCGGCTGGGAGTAGTCGGCCGCGCGAGCGATGCGCCCCCAAAGCTTGACGATTCCCCGCAGTCACCCGTCCGCGGCAGGAGAAAGCGCCTGATAGGCCGAAAACCCATCTGTTTGCCGCGCAGCCGCAGCGCCCAAACGAAAACGGGAGGCTGTCTCGATGACCAACCGTAACCGCATGTTCCTTTCGTGGCTCTTACTGCTGATCGTGGCATCGTGCTTGCCCGCGTGGGCGAAAAAGCCAGACAGCGAGCCACCCGGGCGCTCGGCTTGGGGGCGCCTGCGCGCCGGGGCGGCCAAGGTCACCATTACCCCGGACGCCGCGCATCCGCAGTATCTCGCCGGCTATGACGAAGACCGCATCATGCAGGGCGTCCACGACGATATCTGGGCGCGTGCGCTGTACCTGACTGATGGAAGGAACCAGTTGGTTCTGGCGAGCGTGGACTTGATCGGTCTGATGAAGACCGATATTGACGAGATCGTCGCCGCGGTGACGGCGGAGGTCGGTCCGAACGTGATCATCACCAGCACGCACACGCACTCAGGACCGGACGTCATCGGCTTATGGGGCCGGCCGTGGGACCTGGTGCCGGGCTCGGATGAGGACTACATCACCTACGTCCAGCAGCGCACCGCGCAGGCGATACGGGAGGCGAAACAGAACAGCCGCCCGGCGCGCCTACTGTACGGTTCGGCAATGACCACGCCGGAGGATTACATAGCGTTCAACGCGAACGAGCGCTGGTTCCAGCCCGACCCGGTGACTGGCGGACGCGGTCCCCAGGACTACGAAGTCTCGGTAATGCGCGTTGACTCGCGGGACGATGAAGACTCGCAGGCAAGCAGCACGATCGCGACCGTCTTCAACTTTGCCTGCCATCCGGAGGTCACGGGTGACTCGCCTGACCCGGCGGTGAAGTACCTCCTCTCATCGGACATCGGCAACTACGCGTATGATGAGATCGAATCGAACGCAGGCGGCATCGCGATCTGGCTTCAGGGCGCGCTCGGCGCCATGGTCACAGCCGAGAACGCCTCGGATACGTGGGCCGAAGCTGAGCGCATCGGGCGCGCGCTGGGTCAGAAGGCTTTGCAGGGAGCGGCTGCCGCCGAACTGGAGAAGAACCCGCGCATCGCGGTTGCGGGCCGCGCGCTGGCGGTGCCCCTCTACAACGAGACCTTCTACTACGGCATGATCTATGGGTTGCTGCGCAACGCGCCGGGCCGGCTGGTGGAGACCGGCGAAGGGCCGTTGGGCGTGAGTATCACCACAGCGATAGGCGTGGTTCAGATCGGTGGGCTGCAGATCGCCACGGCGCCTGGCGAGATCTACCCGAAGATCGGGCTCAACATCAAGCAGAACATCCTGACCGCGCCACACAAGATGGTGCTTGGGCTGAGCAAGGACGAGCTCGGCTACATCCTGTACCCGTTCGACTACGGCACCTCGGAGTACGGGTACGAGACGAGCATGAGCGTCGGGCCGACGATTGGAACCGAAGTCGAATCGGCCTTGTCCGCCGCGATGGGGGATCTTGGGCCGTAGGCCGGATTATTCATGATCATCTCAGATCATGTGCAGGATGCACAATGAGTCCTTGGTGCGGCTTCGCCGCATCTCCGGAGCACGTGCGGCGGTGTCCGCCGCTCTGGAGACGCGGCTTGGCCGCGTCCACGGCGCCAGACATGGATAATCCGCGTCCGATCATGGCACCGACTTGTCGGTGCTCCGGAATCCCGATGCATCGGGATCTTGGCGCCCCGATGTATCGGGGCGCTCCGGAGATGCGCCACGGGCGCATCAAATGCGGCGCAAATGCTATGTCTTCCCGCCGACGCGCTCTGGAGTATGAATAATGCAGGGCAGGTGGGCTCCGGGACCGCAGAGGTACCAGAGGGGAGGGCGTTTGAGCCCTCCCCTGTTCATCTGGTGGCGCGCAACTCCGAGAAGCCGGCAGAATGCAGGGTTCTGCCCTGCGTCGTGACACCCTCCGCGTTGCAGCAAAGGATCACTTCCCCCCTCGATCCAGGACCCCGCAGTCCGCGGCTCTAGGCGTCCGTGCCCGACTCTGCCGGTTCAGCCGGCGGTTCGTTGCGCGGGGTCTCCACGTTCTCCCAATAGAGCATTCGTCCGCAGGAGTCACACGACACGCGGGCGCCGCGTTTGAGCTGGCGCATGGTGTCAATCGAAAGGGCGATGCGGCAGCCGGGGCATACCTCCGACGTCACCTTCACGACAGCGAGGTTGCCGCGCTTGGTTCGCAACTCGTCATAGCGCCGCAGCAGATCAGGCGGAATGGACGACGTGATCGCGGCGCGCTGAGATTCAAGTCCGGCGATGTCGCCGGCGATGCGCGCGCTGTCGCTGTTGTAGCGCGCATCGATTCCCGCGAGCTGCGCCTCCTGCTCTTTCAGCGCCGAATCGCTTTCGGCAAGCGCGGCGCGGCGCTGCTCCACCTCGTCCATCAGTCCCAGCGCCTTGTCCTCCAGCTTGTCAATCTGCCCGCTGAGCATCTGCACCTCGCGCTGCATGTCGTCAATCTCTTTGGGATTGCGCACGCGGCCGCTATACATCTTGTCCTCGAAATCCTTCTTCTTCGCCTCGCGAGTTTTCATCTGGAGCTCGGAGTCGCGGAGCTCCCCCTCGAGGTGGCGCAGCTCATCGTGCGCGGCTTGCACCTGCGCGCGTATGGCCTCAGCCTGCGCGCGCAGCTCCGCGCCCGAATCCAAGGCTTCGCGCTCCCGCTCCAGGTCGTGAATGCGGGTGTCGATTTGCTGGAGTTCGTACAGTGTCGCGAGATCGTTGGGCAAGATGTACTCCTGATCCTGACCGCGCGCTGAATAGACGGGTCGAGGTGGAACCCGAACCCTACGCCGCGACGCAGACGCGTCGGCGTGGAACCCGACTCCTACACGGCGACGCGGTATCGCCCGTAACCGCTATTTCGCTGGCAGACCGCGCGGTGCCTGCCAGCCGCTGAAGGGATCAGCTTCAGTCCGGCTCGGCATGATCTCGACGCGGCCGCGCAGATCCTCGGCAAGCCACCGACACATCAGCGGCACGGCTGGGCGCTCGGTGGCAAAATGGCCGGCTTCGATCACGCTCAACCGGCGTTCGCGGGCGCGCAGCGCATCGCTATGCCGAATCTCGCCCAGCAGCAGCACATCGGCGCCGCTTGTGCATGCCTCGCCGATAACGTGCCCGCCGCTGCCGCTCGCGACGGCGACCGAACGCACTCGTTGGCGCTCATCGCCGGCCACGCGCGTCGCCGTGGCGCCCAGCGCCCGTTTGGCGCGCCGCGCAAACCCACGCAGGGTCATTTCCCGCCGCAGCAGGCCGAGTGCGCCGCGCGCCGAACGCGGCCACGGGTTCGCGAGAGGGTATATGTCATAGGCCACTTCCTCGTACGGGTGAGTGGCTTCCATCGCGTACAGCACGCGGGGCAACGCGGAGCGCGGCGCGATCATCTCCAGCCGCGCCTCGGCCGCGCGCTCCAGCCGGCCAACTACGCCGGCAAAAGGGGACGCGCCGGGCATCGGCCGGTACGTGCCCTCCCCCACGACCGCGAAACTGCATTCGTCGTACTGGCCGATGTGGCCGGCGCCCGCCTCAGCCATCGCCGCGCGTACCGCGTCGAGATGGCTCGGCGGCACAAATACCGCCACCTTGACCAAGGGTGAGCCGCTTGCTGGCTCGAGCGGTCGGATCTCCTCAAGGCCAACCACCCGCGCCAACTCGACGCACAAGCCATCGGGCGCGTAGTCGAGGTTCGTGTGCATGGCGCAGATGCTCAGGCCCGTGCGGGCTGCGCGGTAGATGACCGCGGAATCCATCTCATCCGCTCGCAAGCGCTTGAGCGGCTCGATGAACGGCGGATGGTGCGCGATGACGAGTTCGGCGCGCACGTGAGTGGCCTCGATGAGGACCTCGCTGGTCGCGTCCACACAGACGAGCGCTCGCCGCACTCGGCCTCGGGAGTCGCCGACGATGAGACCGACGTTGTCCCACGGCTCCGCGAGTTCCCGCGGCGCGCGGGCGAAGAGGGATTCGACTATGTCACAGACCGTGATGGACATGGGGTCATCGCCGCCGGTCGGTAAGGCCAGGTGGGCCGTCGACAGTGGATGCACATGGCCTTCGGTAGGCCACGCGCCGCGCCTGGCCCCACAGCCGGAGGCCCTTTCGGCACGCTCAAGATAAACGCCTGTGCCACATCGGACGCGCCGCGCGCCCAGGGTTCGTCACATCATGGCTCATTTCTTGGTCACCTGATCTATCAGCACCGCGAGCAGGATAACCGCGCCTTTCACCACCGGCTGCCAATATGATGAGATGTCGAGCAGGTTGAGGCCGTTGTTGAGGACGCCGATGATGAGCGCGCCGACTACGGTGCCGAGGACCGTTCCGCGGCCGCCGAAAAGGCTGGTGCCGCCCACGACCACCGCGGCGATGACATCGAGCTCCTGGCCGATCCCGGTCTTCGGGTCACCGCTGGCCAGTCGAGCCGAAAGGAGCATGCCTGCCAGGGCGGCCAACAAGCCCGAGATGACATACACCGCCAGCTTCACGCGCGAGACGTTGATGCCAGAGAGCCAGGCGGCTTCCTCGTTGCCGCCGACCGCGTACACGTAACGGCCGAACTTGGTTCGTGTCAGGACCAGGTGCCCAACCGCCACGACGACGATCATGAAGATGATGGGGATCGGGACGCCGCCGATCGAACCGGCACCCAGCACGAGGAAGGAGTTCGGCAGGTTGGACACCGGCTGGCCGTCGTTGACCAAGTACGCCAGTCCGCCGTCGCGCCCGGCGATGAACCAGATTGCCAGCGTAGCGATGAACGGGGGCAGGTTGAAGCGCGTGATGGCGATGCCGTTGACACCGCCCAGTACGACGCCGACACCCGCGCCGGCGGCGATACCGAGGGGCACCGCCAATGCCGGCGACAGGTTGTTCCGCACCAGTGCCAGGCAGCCCACGACTCCAGAGAGCGCGATAATCCCGCCGACCGAGAGGTCAATCCCTGCGGTGAGGATGACAAAGGTCATGCCGACCGCCATGATAGTGCGGAACGAGCTTTGGCGAACGATGTTGACGAGGTTGCTCGGCGTGAAGAAATTGGGCGTGGCAAAGGCGAGGATGATGCAGATGCCGATGAAGACGTAATAGATGAGGTAATTGCGCAGGCGGCTCAGCAGCGGCGTCCGCTCCGCCGGGGCCGGAGGGGGGACCGGTGGGGTCGCGCTCACTTGCCACCCGTCGCGTAGAACATGACCTTCTCCTGCGTCGCCTCGGAGCGCGGGATTTCGGCAACCATACGGCCGTCATGCATCACCAGGAGCCGGTCGGCCATGCCCAAAGCCTCCGGCAACTCAGAGGTGATCATGAGCATCGCGACGCCGCTCGCGGCAAGATCGCCCATGAGGTGGTAGATCTCTGCCTTGGCGCCGACATCGATGCCCCGGGTGGGCTCGTCGAACAACAAGACGCGGCTCTCAGTCAGCAGCCACTTCGCGAGCACGACCTTTTGCTGGTTGCCGCCGCTGAGATTGCGGGTGATCTGCTCCGGGCTCGGGGTGCGAATGTGCAGGCTCTGGATGAAGCGCCCGGCGGCGGCGCGCTCCTGCTGGCGCCGGATGAAGCCGTAGTATGACAGCAGATCGAGGTGCGCGAGGGTCACGTTCTCGCGCACCGTAAACCCCAACACCAAGCCCTGAGCTTTGCGGTCCTCGGTGACGAAACCGATGCCGTAGTGGATGGCGTCGCGGGGACTGCGGATGCGCGCCGCCTTGCCCTGGACGAGGACGCGCCCGGCCGTTCTCGGCTCCGCGCCGAAAACGAGGCGCGCGACTTCGGTGCGTCCCGCGCCAACCAAACCGGTGAGGCACACAATCTCGCCCGCCCGTACGACGAAGCTGACATCGCGCACGATGCCGCCGGTCAGCCCCTCGACCCGCAGTACCTCCTCGCCGATCTCGACCTGACGCTTGGGGATCTGCGCCGTCAACTGACGGCCTACCATCATGCGGATGATGTCGTCCTTGGTCAGCTCGCTCACGAGGTGAGTGCCGATGAGTTGTCCATCGCGCAGCACCGTGACCCGATCAGCGATCTCAAAGATCTCCTCGAGGCGGTGCGAGATGTAGATGATGCTGACGCCGTCTTTGCGCAGGGCGCCGATGAGCTCGAATAAGCGAGTAAGCTCGTGTTCGGTCAGAGTCGCCGAGGGCTCATCCATGACGATGAGCTTGGCGCTGGCCGAGATGGCCTTGGCGATCTCGACCATCTGCTGCTGGGCGACGCTGAGGCGGCTCACCGGCTCGCGGACGTCGAGGCTGACCCCGAGGCGGTCGAGCACCGCAGCCGCCTCGCGGTACATGCGCCCCCAGTCCACGATGCCGGGCAAAACCTGCGGTTCACGCCCGAGGAAGATATTCTCCGCAACGGTGAGGTGGGGGACCAGGTTGAATTCCTGGTAGATCATGGCGACGCCGAGCTCTTGCGCCGCGTGCGGTGACGGGATCTCGACTGTCCGGCCCTCGACCCGAATCTCCCCCTTGTCGCGCAGCACCGCCCCCGCGAGGATCTTCACCAGGGTGGACTTGCCGGCTCCGTTCTCGCCTACCAGCGCATGAACTTCGCCGCGGCGGACCTCGAACGTCACGCCGTCGAGCGCCCGCACGCCGGGGAAATCCTTGGTGATGCGCTCCATGACCAGGACCGGCGTTTCCGCGCCGGCGCTCGCCGCTGCTTGTGGATTAGTCGCGCCCATCGGAGCCGATTGCTATCCGCTCGCCGGCTTGATCTCTACGGTGCCGCCGGCAGCTTCGACCTTGGCCTTGAATGCCTCCGCCTCCTGCTTCTTCACGCCCTGCTTGATTGGCTTGGGCGCAGCCTCGACCACACTCTTGGCATCCGCGAGGCCAAGGCCCGTCACCTCGCGCACCGCCTTGATGACCTCGATCTTGTGGCCACCGAACCCCATGAGAATGACATCGAACGCCGCTGCTGCTGGGGCCCTGGCGCCTTCCTTCTCGCGCATCAGCGATTCGCGATCAACGATGCCGACTTCGATGGGGATCAGCTTGGGCACGCGCTCGCCCCTGAGGTACTTGTCAATGGTCTCGATGGTGACCTGGCCGATCTTCTCCGGATGCTGCACCGCATCGGCCTTGAGGGGCGATCCCGCGAGTATCTCCTTGCGCGCTTCGGGCGTCGCATCGTACCCGACGATGACGACGCGGTTGGCTCGGCCGCCCTGGCGCACCGCCTGGACCGCCCCCAGGGCGCTGTCATCGTTGATGCCAAACAGCGCATTGAGGTCGGGATGCGCCTCGACCATGTTCTCGGCGACCTCAACCGCCTTGGCGCGCTGGCCCTCGGCGGACTGCCGCGCCACGACCGTGATACCCGGGGACTTCTTCAGAGCCTCCAGGAAGCCACCGACGCGGTCCTGCACCGACGTCGTTATCGGGTGGTCTATGATGCCCACCTTGCCCTTGCCCTTAAGCAGTCTGGCCAGGTATTCGCCGATGACGCGCCCGCCTTGGACGTTGTCGGAGGCAATGTGGCACACGACATCACCCCCGAGGGCTGCGATGTCCGCGGTGAAGACGGGGATCTTGGCCTCGTTCGCCTTCCTGACGGCGCCAACGATGGCTTTGGAGTCGGCGGGGCAAATGACGATGGCATTGACGCCAGCATGGATGAAATCCTCGACCTGGCTCGTCTGGTTGTCGACTTTGAAGTCAGCGGATTGAACCATGAGCTCGATGCCAAGGCGGCCGGCAGTCTTGCGCATCGATGCTTCCAGGTCCTGGTAGAACTTGTGGGACTTGGTCAGCAGGCTGACGCCGACGACGCGCTTTCCCCCCGCGGTCGGCTGCGGCTGCGACGGCGTTCTTGCGCACGAGCCGGCGGCGATCAGTATCGCAGCGGCCAGCGCTACTGCCAGCAATCCGCGTGCAGTGCTTCTCATCGGCGTCCTCCGTGGTAGCATCGGCGTCGTTTACGCACCGCCTATATACGCCCCAGCGGCGCCCGTCACCTTCACCGGACCGGCCGCGGGCAGGGAGTCGCCGATGCGCCGAAGAATCCATCCTCCCACTCGGGGGGCGGCGTATTGGGCGCGCGGTCTTCAGGCCGCGCGTATCGCGACCTGTGCGGCGCCGCGCGCCGCTCCGGAACGCGGCAGCGCCGCGTCAGAGGTCGCGCCCGGAGAGCAGCGGGGTGCAAGCCGAATCCCGGTGGAACGGTCCCAGGAGATACCATTGAGCGTTCGAACGCGCGCCGTAGAAGGCGCGTATGCCGTTGAATACGTCCTTGGAGACAAGCGGGTCAGTTGGCTGTTTGTCCGCGACCGGCGCATGCGCGTGGGTACGGCGACGCTACGGATGGGCGGCATCGCCGACGTCGAAACCGATGAGCATTACCGCCGGCGCGGTTTCATGCGGCAGGCGTTGGAGCGGGCGGTAGCGTTGATGCGTGAGGAGGATTACGAGATCTCGACCCTGTTCGGCATAGCGGGGTTCTACCCCCGGTGGGGGTATGCGCCCATATTCCCCAGCACACGAATCGTCATGGAGGCCAAGGACGCCTTTCCAGGCGACACTGGGTACACGTTGCGGCGGTTGAACTCCAATCAAGCGGACCTGACGCTCGACCTTTACCGACGCAACAACGCGGAGCGTACCGGGGCCATCGTGCGCCGCCG
>Ga0315284_10013661_pt1 | contig 11572 bp, 8 predicted proteins | sample YL17G09_16_MG_FD_203696 | JGI IMG/M metagenome (GOLD analysis project Ga0315284, IMG submission 203696) | Sediment microbial communities from Yellowstone Lake, YNP, Wyoming, USA - YL17G09_16 | ecosystem: Environmental > Aquatic > Freshwater > Lake > Sediment | place: USA: Wyoming | collected... | reverse complement strand
CGCTTTGCGCTTACAAAGGCCGCCATGTATCAGATTTTCGACGATGTCAGTTCCCCGGCCGCCAGCGGCGAGCGGGTCAAGGCGTTGCAGAGGGAATTGAAGTCGCGAAAGCTCAAGGGCTTTCTCGTTCCCCATAGCGACGAGCACCAGGACGAGTTCCTGTCCCCTTCGGCCGAGCGCCTGGCCTGGCTTACCGGCTTCACCGGATCGGCGGGCGTGGCCATCGTGCTGGAGAAGGCGGCCGCGCTCTTGGTCGACGGGCGCTACACGCTCCAGGCCCGCGCCCAGACCGACGCCACATTGTTCGAGGTGTTGCAGACGCCTGACGCCAAGGCCTCGAGCTGGATCGCCGAGAAGCTCGGCAAGGGCGCCGTGATGGGCTACGACCCCGCGCTGCATACGATCAAGGAGATCGAGCGGCTGACCGAGACCTTGGGCAAGTCGGGCATCAAGCTCGCCCCCGTCGACACCAATCTGGTGGATCTCATCTGGCAGGACCGGCCGAAGCCCTCCCAGGGTGAGGTGGTGCCGCATGGTCTCGAATTCGCCGGCAAGAGCGCCAAGGACAAGATCCGCGACGTGCAGGCGCTGCTCAACGAGGAGAAGGCCGACGCGGTGCTCCTCACTTTGCTCGATTCCATCGCCTGGCTGTTCAATATCAGGGGCGGCGACCTGAGGCACACGCCGGTCGCGCTCGCCTTCGCCATCGTGCCGGCAAGCGGGCGTCCCACCCTCTTCATCGACCCCGCCAAGATCGGCGATAATTTGAAGGGGTCGCTCCGCGAATTCCTCGATCTCGCCGAGCCGGCCGTGCTGATGGAGAGGCTCAAGGCGCTGGCGGAGGCCCGCGCCCGCGTCAGGCTCGATCCCGAGACGGCGCCGATGCGGTTCGCCCAAGCGCTCCAGGCCGACGGCGTCAAATTCGTGTCCGGCCAGGACCCATGCATCCACCCCAAGGCCATCAAGAACGCGGCGGAGATCAAGGGCGCGCGCGCCGCGCATTTGCGCGACGGCGTGGCCATGGCGCGCTTCCTCGCCTGGCTCGACGAGGTCGCCCAAACAGGCAAGATCGACGAGATCGCCGCGGCCATGAAGCTCGAAGACAGCCGCCGCGAGTCGGGTCAGCTCAGGGATATCAGCTTTGACACCATCTCGGCGGCGGGGCCGAACGGCGCCATCGTCCACTATCGGCCCACGACCAAGGGCAAACGCGCGCTGCAAGCGGGCTCCCTCTATCTGATCGATTCCGGGGCCCAATATCGCGACGGCACCACCGACGTGACCCGCACGCTCGCCATCGGCGCGCCGACGGCGGAGATGAAGCGGCATTATGGGCTCGTGCTGAAGGCGCATATCGCCATCGCCACGGCGCGCTTCCCCAAGGGCACGCGCGGCCAGGACCTCGACCCGTTCGCGCGGAGGCCGCTCTGGGAGGCCGGGCTCGATTTCGATCACGGCACGGGCCACGGCGTCGGCAGCTATCTCTCGGTGCATGAGGGGCCGCAGCGCCTGTCGCGGCTCGGCACCGTCGAGCTCGAGCCCGGCATGATCCTCTCCAACGAGCCCGGCTATTATCGCGAAGGCCATTACGGCATCAGGCTCGAGACACTCGTGCTGGTGACGCCGCCGGAGCGGATCGCCGGCGGCACGCGGGAGATGCTGGGATTCGAGACGCTGACGCTGGTGCCGTTCGACCGGCGGCTGATCGATCCGAGGCAGCTGCTGCCCTTCGAGATCGCCTGGCTCAACGCCTATCACGCAAGGGTCAGGCGGGAGATCGAGCCGATTCTGTTGAGCGACGACAGGGCGTGGCTCCGCCACGCCACGGCGCCGATCGGGTGATGTCCACAGAACTCTTAGTGTCGGGAGTGGCGGCCACGCTCACCACGGCGGCCTTCGTGCCGCAGGCCCTGCATATCCTCCGCCACAAGGAGACGCGGGGGATCTCGCTCTTTATGTATGTCTCCTTCGCTGCGGGCGTGGCGCTCTGGCTCCTGTTCGGTGTCATCATCGGCAACTGGCCGATCATCATCTCCAACGCCATCACGCTGGTGCTGGCGCTCGGCATCGTCGCGATGAAGCTGAAATATGGGTGAGCTGCCGCGGCAGTCTATTGAACCGCGTCGGGCTCGACCTGGAAGGGATCGATCACAACGATCCCATCCAGATCCTGGCCATGCTGGAGATCCTCGGTGAGGATATAATCGCACTCACCGAGGCGCGCGGCCGCGACGATCAAACAGTCCCACCAATTGAACCGGAAACGATCCTGCACGTCCCACGCAACGTCAACGGCGCTCTGGTCAATTGTGAGTGGACGCCAGTGTCGAAAATTCGCGATGTATGTTCTCGCCACAACCTTATCCATGTGGAGTCTATGGGGGCGCGTCAAAGCCGAATATGCCTCGAGCAGAACCTGATAGCTCAGCCGGCCAGCCCCCGCCGCCCCAAGCATCTCGATCCAAAGCGCCGCGCGCTTCTGCTTATCGCGGTCGGTCGAGTCGCGAGCATAGACGAGGACGTTGCTATCGACGAAACAGCTTGCGGTCATAGAGCTCGTCGCGGGTCGGCAATTTCTCGCCCGGCTCCCGCAGAGGAACGGGCTTTACGGAGCGTAACACCTGCAAAAACTCGGCCCGATCGCCGGGCTCATGGCGCATCCGCTCTTCCAGCAGCTCGGCCAGGAAGCGCGACAAGCTCTTGTCCTGCTCGGCGGCCTTGACCCGCGCCCAACGCGCGACCTTCTCGTCCAGGCTTATGGTCACGTTTTTCATCGCACGAATCTAGTGTTTTCGTGTTTTCGTGTCAATCGAGGAGCTTCAGCCATTCCTCCTCGGTGAGAACCTTGACGCCCAGCGCCGCGGCGTTTTTCAGCTTCGAGCCAGCGCCGGGGCCCGCCACCACATAGTCGGTGTGCTTGGAGACCGAGCCCGCCACCTTGGCGCCGAGGCGCTCGGCTTTCGCTTTCGCCTCTGAGCGGGTCATCTTTTCCAGAGTTCCGGTGAACACAACCGTCTTGCCGGAGATGGGGGATGCGTGATCGACGGCCTCGAGCGGCTCAGGCTTCACCTCGTGCAGGAGCTCATCGACCACCGCCACATTGTGCGGCTCGGCGAAGAAATCGGCGATTGCCGCCGCAACCGCTGGCCCGATCTGCTCGATATTGTCGAGTTCGGCAAACGCCTCCCCATCCCTGTCCGCCCCGGCAGCGCGCATCGCCTTGAGGAAGTTTTCGGCAGAGCCGTAATTGCGGGCGAGCAGCCGGCCCGTGGTCTCGCCGACATGGCGAATGCCGAGCGCATAAATGAAGCGGTCGAGCCGGACGTTGCGCCGCGCCTCGATCGCATCGAACAGCTTCTGCGCCGAGGTCTCGCCCCAACCTTCCCGTTCCGCAAGCTTCGAGCTTGAGCGCTTGTCGCGCGCTTGCAGGGTGAAGATGTCGGGCGGCGACTGGATCAGGCCATCGTCGTAGAACGCCTTGATATGCTTCTCGCCAAGACCCTCGATGTCGAAGGCGTTGCGCGAGACGAAATGCTTCAGCCGCTCGACCCTCTGCGCCGGGCAGATCAGCCCTCCGGTGCAGCGCCTGACCGCGTCGACCTTGCCGGTGGTTGGGTTGATCTCGCGCGAGGCGTGGCTGCCGCAGGCCGGGCAGACTTCAGGAAAGGCGAATCGTTTCGCGCCCTTAGGCCGCTTCACTTGAACCACGCCGAGAATCTGCGGGATGACGTCGCCGGCGCGCTGCACGATCACCGTGTCGCCGATCCTGACATCCTTCCGCGCGATCTCGTCCTCGTTATGCAAGGTCGCGTTCTGCACCACCACGCCGCCCACGGTGACAGGGTCGAGCTTGGCCACGGGGGTGAGCGCGCCGGTGCGGCCCACCTGGATGTCGATGTCGCGCAAGACTGTGGTCGCCTTCTCGGCGGGAAATTTGTGGGCGATGGCGTAGCGCGGCGAGCGGGAGACGAAGCCCAGCCGCTGCTGGAGATCGAGCCGGTCGAGCTTATAGACGATGCCGTCGATGTCGTAGTCGAGGCCGGCGCGGCCGCTCTCGATATCGCGATAGGTTTCAAGCATTTCCTCGACCGAGCGGGCGAGCCTGATCAGCGGATTCAAGGGGAAGCCCCAGGCGCGTAGGAGCTGGTAGACGTCCCATTGGGTCTCGGCCGAGAGCCGTGCCACCTCGCCCCAGCCATAGGCGAAGAAGCGCAACGGCCGCTTGGCCGTGATGGCGGGATCGAGCTGACGGAGCGAGCCGGCCGCGGCGTTGCGCGGATTGGCGAAGAGCCGCTCGCCAGCCTTCGCCTGCTCCTCGTTCAGACGCTGAAAGGCCGCGCGGCTCATATAGATCTCGCCTCTGAGCTCGAACGGGTCGGGAAAGCCCCGCGATTTGATGCTGTGCGGGATGTCGGGAATGGTGCGGACATTGGCGGTGACGTTCTCGCCCTCATAGCCGTCGCCGCGGGTCGCGCCCTGGATCAGCTTGCCGTTCTCGTAGCGAAGCGTGATGGAAAGCCCGTCGATCTTGGGCTCGGCGGTGAAGGCGAGCCCTTCGATGGTCTCGAGCCCGAGAAAGCGCTTGATGCGGTCGAGGAAGTCGCGCAACCCCTCCTCGTCGAACACATTGCCGAGCGAGAGCATGGGCACGCGGTGCGTGACCTTGCCGAAGGTCTCGACCGGCGCCGCACCAATTTTGAGCGAGGGGCTGTCGTCGCGGACGAGATGCGGGAAGCGCGCCTCGATCTCGTCGTTCCGGGCGCGCAGCGCATCATATTCGGCGTCGCTGATCTCGGGCTCGTCCTTGCGGTAATAGAGCGCGTCGTGATGGGCAATGGCGGCGGCGAGCCGCGCGAGCTCGGCGGAGGCCTCAGCCTCGTCGAGCGCATCGACGGACTTCGCCCCCAGCGAGGCCCGGTCCTTCTTGCTCGTCTTGGTCTTGCTCATCGTCTCAAGTCACGCCGAGCGGCTCATCAGCCGGTCGGCGGCTCTCCGCGCCTCGTCGGTGATGGTTTGCCCTGCGAGCATGCGCGCGATCTCCTCGCGCCGATGCTCGCCTTCGAGGACCGCGACACGGGTCGCCATGGCCTCACCTTGCGGACCGCGCACCGGCTCCTTGGCGATCAGGAGATGGCCGTCGGCCACGGCCGCCACCTGCGGGGCGTGGGTCACGGCCAGGACCTGAACTTTGGATGCAAGCCGCGCCAGGCGCTCGCCGACGGCGGCCGCCGTCGCCCCGCCGACGCCTGCGTCGGCCTCGTCGAAAACCAGGGTCGGCGCCGAGCCGCGGGCGGCAAGCACGACTTTCAAGGCCAAAATGAACCTGGCCAGCTCGCCACCTGAGGCGACCTTCATCAGGGGGCCGGGCTCGGTGCCCGGGTTGGTCATGACCCAGAACGCGATGCGGTCGATCCCACCAGGGCCCCCGGCGGCAAGTTCGACCGTTTCCATATTTGTGATGAAGCTCGCTCTTTCGAGCTTCAGGGGCCCGAGCTCGCCCACGACCTCCCGGTCGAGACGCCCCGCCGCCTCTTTCCGCGCCTTGCTCAAGCCAGTCGCCAAAGCCTCATAGGTCTTACGCGCGGCATCGGCGGCGCGTGCCAGCTCGCCTGCCCGCGCCTCACTCATGTCGACCGCAGCCAATTCGGTTTCGAGCCGGTCGACCAAAACGGGGAGATCGTCGACCATGACCTTGTGCTTGCGGGCGAGCGCGCGCAAGGCGAACAGCCGCTCCTCGGCGCGCTCGAGATCCTTGGGCTCGAAGGCGGTCAAGGCCAGCGCCTCCTCGATCCTGGCGCGCGCGGTGTTGGTCTCGGCCAGCACGCGCTCCAGCGCCTCGGCCACCAGGGTCAGCACGGCGCCGCCGACGCTCGCCTGGCGTTCGATGCGACGAAGCGCGGCCGCAAGGCGCGCGCCGCCCGTCCCCTCCCCTTGCAGGGCATCGAGCGCCTCATTTAGCTCGGCGGCGATCTTCTCCGCATTCATCATCAGCTGGCGGCGCGAGGCGAGCGCGTCCTCTTCGCCCGCTTGCGGATCAAGCAGGCGGAGCTCCTCGAGCGCGTGGCTCACATAGTCGGCGTTGGCGCGGGTGGCGGCGATCTCGGCCTCATGGCGGGCGCGCATCGCCTCGGCCCCTTGCCAGTCCGCATAGGCAGAAGCCACGCGCGCCGCCTCGCCGCCGAGCCCGCCAAAAGCATCCACGAGGTCGCGGTGGCCGGCGGGATCGATCAGAGCGCGGTCGTCGTGCTGCCCGTGGATCTCGACCAGGGCCTGGCCCACCTGGCGCAGCAGCTGCACGCTCACGCTGGTGTCGTTGATGAAGGCGCGGCTCCTGCCGTCGGCCCCTTGCACCCGCCGCAAGATGAGCGCGTCCTCGGCGGCGATGCCGTTCTCGGCAAGGAGAGCAAACACGGGATGGCTCTTGGCGAGATCGAAGATTGCCGTCACCTGGCCTTGGGCCTGGCCCTGGCGGACCAGCGAGGCGTCGCCCCTGCCGCCGATGGCAAGCGAGAAGGCGTCGAGCAGGATCGACTTGCCGGCCCCGGTTTCTCCGGTCAGCGCCGACAGGCCTTGGCCGAATTCGAGATCGAGCTTGTCGATCAGGACGATGTCGCGGATCGACAGGGCGGCTAGCATGGCACGATCCTTAGAGCGCTACGACGATAGCGCTTTAGGCCGGCTTGCCGTCGCCCTTCCAGGTCTCGGTGATCCACGACCCTTCGTGCTCTTGCGGCTGGAGACCGACTTTTCCCAAGAGCCCGTAAGCGTGGCTGTACCACTTGCTGTCCGGAAAGTTATGGCCGAGCACGGCAGCCGCCGTTTGAGCCTCGTTGACGATGCCTAACGCCATATAGGCCTCGGTCAGGCGCATCAAGGCCTCTTCCACCTGCTCGGTGGTCTGGTAGTCGGTGACGACGCTACGGAAGCGGTTGATGGCCGCCAGGAAGTTGTTATGGCGGAGATAATAGCGCCCGATCACCATCTCGTTCGCCGCCAGAAGATCGCGCATGATGCGCGTCCGGTTGCGCGCTTCCGCTGCGTAGCGCGACTGGGGATAGCGCTGGAGCAGCGTATCGTAGGCAGCGAGCGCCTTGCGGGCGTTGGTCTGATCGCGCCTCGGATCGAGCACCCGGTCGTAATAGGACATGCCGATGATGTTCTGAGCGAGGTCCGCTTCCTGGGTGCCGGGGTGAAGCGTGAGATAGCGGTCGGCGGCCGAGATCGCGTCGTCATATTTGCCGGCCTTGTAATAGGAATAGGCCGCCATGAGGATGGCGCGGCGCGCCTCCTGCGAATAGGGGTGGTTGATATCGACATCTTCGTATTGCTTGGCCGCATCGCCGTATTTGCCTCTCGTCGCGAGCCCTTCAGCCTTGCGGTAGATGACATCCGGCGGGTCGTTGGTCTCGATCACTTCCTTTTCGCCCCAAAGGGAGCCGCAGCCGGCAAGGAGGCTTGCCGCAAAAAGGACGGCCACGACGCTTGCCGGCAGGCCGCGCCACGGCGCCGAACGGCGTCCCGGCGCTCCCTGCGGCCCGACCGGCGTGGACATGCTTTCCCTCAAAGACGGTCCCCCTCGCGCGAAAGCGCGAATTTCGCAGCCCGAAGGCCGCTTGCCAAGGCTGGCGCAGCTCGCCAGCAACCAGCGCGCCGAATATGGTGTTTTTTTGCCCTTTTCCCTGCCGCGAGCGGCCCAAGATGGGCGATCCCGCCAGCCTTGCACGCAACACGGGACTAAGCCCGTGTTGCCTCGCCGGCGCGAAACCGCGCCCGCAGAGGATCCGACGAAAAGGATAGAGCCGCCGGCTAGGCTTCCGCTCAGCTCCGCTCGGGAGCGAAGTTCGCTGCCGCAAGGCGGTGGCTGAGCTCGGCATGACGAACCTCGCGGTAGCGCGGGGCTTCGATCATGGTCCAAGCATCGGCATCGGCGAACAGAGCCTTGAGCACCAGCGCGTTCAGCCGATGGCCGCCGCGGTGGGAGCGGAACGAGCCAAGGATGGGGGCGCCGGCAAGGGCGAGATCGCCGACCGCGTCGAGCGCCTTGTGGCGCACGAACTCGTCGGAGAAGCGAAGCCCTTCGCGGTTGATGATGCGGTCCTCGCCGATGGCGACAGTGTTCTCAAGCGAGGCGCCAAGGGCGAGCCCCGCAGCCCATAGCCGCTCGACATCCTTCATGAAGCCGAAGGTGCGGGCCCGGGAGAGCTCGCGGCGGAACGAGCCGGGATTTACGTCGATCTCGATCCTCTGAGTGCCGATCAGCTTCGTGTCGAAGTCGATCTCTACGTCGAGATGGAAGCCGTTATGCGGAGCAAGCTCGCCATAGGCGCCGGCATCTTCCACGCGGATCCGCTTCAGCACTTTGAGGAAGCGGCGCGGAGCGTCGAGCTCGGCGAGACCCGCCTCGTCGATCGCCTCGACGAAGCAAGAGGCGCTGCCGTCCATGATCGGCACTTCGGAGCTGTCGATTTCGATCAGGGCATTATCGACGCCAAGCCCGCTCAGAGCCGCGAGCAGATGCTCGACCGTCGCGATCGAGGCGCCGTTGCCGTCACCGAGCACGGTACACAACGTCACGCCCGTAACCGATCGCGGATCTGCAGCGATCTCGGTGCCTTCAGCGTCGCCGTTGGAGAGAAGGAAGCGCAATCCGGTGTCGCCGTCCGCTGGACATAGGACGATCGAGACTGGTGCTCCGCTGTGGACCCCCGTGCCGGTCAGCGAAACTTCGCTGGCAAGCGTAGTTTGCCGTGCCCCTATAAAACCCTTCATGGCCCCCGTCGGCCCCCAAGCCGTTTTTTGAGTTCCCTAGCCCGAGGAGAGAACCCCGAGCCCCCCATTGATCAGCGCTCCCTGGCACTTTAGACCGGCCCTTTGGCGGCCCTTTGCTTGTGCCTTTTTGGTCCTGCCGATCAATCTATGAAGAACCTTAACGCTCGGACTCAAGAGCGACAAATCACGGTTTCTTTCACTGTATTACTGTTCAGACAGACTTGTAAGTCACTGAAATAGTTTTGCTTTCATCGTTGATCGGGGGTCTGATAAGTATCGTCGTTGCGCCAGCGAGCGCCCTCTCAATTGGCACGGCGGCGCAGAAACGCGGGAATCTCAAGATCGTCCTCGAGATGTGATTCGACCTGAGCTTCCATGATTTCGACTGGATGCGGCCGCGCTTGCGCCTCGATCCGTTTTGGCACGGGCGCAGGCGCGGGTTCGGCGCGGGGCCGCTCGATTCTGATGCCCTTTTGCCCGAACTGCTGGCCTTGCGGCTCGGCTCTTTGGGCCTGCCTCGGCGCCTCGGGAGCGAGGCCCCCCCAGGCTCCGAATTCAGGCTCGCGCTTCGACGGCATCTCGGCGTCGTCCTCCTTGCGGGAGCGGCCGACATTGGCGAGGCGCTCGAGAAAGCCAACCTTCTTCTTTTGCGCGGCAAGACCGAGCGCGGGCGTATCGCCGGCTTTGGCCTTGATCGCGTTCTGGGCCACCATCGGCAGCTCCTCCATGCTCGGCATGCGCCGCACGGGGCGTCGCACGGCGTTCGGAGGCGCGGGCTGGAAGGCCCTCGTGGGCGCTACCGGCGCCTGTTTGGCTTGCGAGGCGCCGAGCGGGAGGCCAATCCCGCCCACTTGCGCCGGGCGTTTCTCAATCGTCACATTGCCGGGGGCGCGCCACACCGGCGGCTGTCGCACGACCTCGCTCTGGGCGAGAACGAGGCTCGGCTCGTCGAGGTCGACAGGGATTCCAGGCAGCGTGGCAAGCCCGGCGAGGCGCTCGCTCAATCTCGACCTGTCTTGGGGCACGGCATGCCGCGGCGCTTCGATGACGGCGATTCTTGCCGCCTCGGCCGCTGCGGCAAGCCCAATGCCGGTCGCCACCACCGAAACGCGGATCGAGCCGTCGAGCTGGTCGTCGAAGGTCGCGCCGACGATGATATTGGCGTCGGGATCGGCCTCGGCCCTGATGCGGCTTGCCGCTTCGTCGACCTCGTAAAGGGTGAGGTCGTTGCCGCCGGTGATGGAGACGAGCAGCCCGCTCGCCCCTTTCATCGACACATCGTCGAGCAGCGGATTGGAGATGGCGGCCTCGGCCGCTTCGATGGCACGGCGTTCGCCGCTCGACTCGCCCGTTCCCATCATCGCCTTGCCCATGCCGGCCATGATGGTGCGGACATCGGCGAAATCGAGATTGATCAGGCCTTCCTTCACCATGAGGTCGGTGATGCAGGAGACGCCGGCGCGCAGCACGTCGTCGGCCATGGAAAAGGCATCGGTGAAGGTGGTCTTCTCGTTGGCGACGCGGAACAGGTTCTGGTTCGGGATGATGAGGAGCGTATCGACATATTTCTGCAGCTCTTCGATGCCGGCCTCGGCCGCGCGCAGGCGCCGCGCGCCCTCGAACTGGAACGGCTTGGTGACGACGCCGACGGTGAGGATGCCTTCCTCGCGGGAGGCGCGCGCGATCACGGGCGCAGCGCCGGTTCCCGTGCCGCCGCCCATGCCGGCGGTGATGAACACCATGTGGCAGCCGACCAGATGGGCCTTGATGTCGGCCATGGCCTCCTCGGCGGCGGCGGCGCCCACCTCGGGCTTCGATCCGGCGCCAAGGCCTTCGGTGACGTTCGCTCCCATCTGAATGCGGCGCTCGGCGGTCGAGCTCAACAACGCTTGCGCGTCGGTATTGGCGACGACGAACTCGACGCCGATCAGACCGCGCTCGATCATGTTGTTGACGGCGTTGCCGCCGGCCCCGCCGACACCGAACACGGTGATGCGCGGCTTGAGTTCGGTCAGATCAGGAACTCTGAGGTTGATGGTCATGGCGGTATTCCGATCCTTCATTGCCCTTGCTCGCTCAGCGCTTCCCCGCGACGCGCCTTTTTGAGCTCTTTCTAACGATCAAAAATTTTCCCTTATCCACTCGCCGACCTTGGCGAAATAGCCGGTGCCGGTCCGCAGGAAGCGCTGCTCCATGCGGCCCGAAAGCCTGTCGTCGCCGCGGGCCCAATGCAGAAGCAGGCCGATCGCGGCGGAGAAATCGGGCGCGGCCGCCACGGCAGGCAGTCCGCTCATCGACCTCGGACGGCCAAGCCGCACGGGCCTGCCGAACATATTGGCGGCAAGCTCGGGCAGGCCGGTGAGCTGGCTGCCACCGCCGGTCAGCACCAAATGCTGGGTGACCTCGGCCGCCAGCCCGGCCGCCGCAAGCCGCCGCCGCATCAGGTCGAGAATCTCCTCGATGCGCGGGCGGATGATCGAGGCGAGCTGCGCCTTGGTGATCTGGTTCAGGCTCGGCTGCGGCATGCCGCTGACCGCCGGGTAGGTGATGATCTCGCGCTCATCGGAGAGCGTCGCAAAGGCACTGCCATGCAGCGTCTTGAGCCGCTCGGCGTAATCGAGGGGGGCGCTCAGGGTGCGGGCGATGTCGGTGGTGATGCCGTTGCCGCCGAGCGCAATCGCGTCGGCATGAATGAAATGCCCGTCCACGAACACCGAGAGCGTGGTGGTGCCGGCGCCGAAATCGACACAGGCCACGCCGAGCTTGGCCTCGTCTGGCGTGATCACCGCAAGCGCGCTCGCGC
>Ga0315284_10013660_pt1 | contig 11573 bp, 9 predicted proteins | sample YL17G09_16_MG_FD_203696 | JGI IMG/M metagenome (GOLD analysis project Ga0315284, IMG submission 203696) | Sediment microbial communities from Yellowstone Lake, YNP, Wyoming, USA - YL17G09_16 | ecosystem: Environmental > Aquatic > Freshwater > Lake > Sediment | place: USA: Wyoming | collected... | reverse complement strand
AAGCCGGTTCCGTCAGTGATTCTAGTTGAGGGAGCATCCCTAAACGCCTCCCAGGCAGTCAGAGAAGCCGTAATAGGCATACTGAAGCCAGTTGCCGCACCAAACGTGTTGGTTGACCAAGTAAAGCCCGTTCCTGCGGTTATACGGCTAGAGGGTGTATCGTAAAATCCCTCCCAAGCAGAAACGGAAGCGGTAAGCGGAATAGTAAGACCGGTGGCAAGACCGACAGTTAGTGTACTATTCGCTCCGCCATCGGTGAGTGTGAAATTATTGGTGTCAACGGCCATAGCCCGCTCAAAGGCAAGCGAAGCGGTGTTGCCGAAGGTTATGAAAGGAATATCGGTGTCAGCACCAGAAGCCGAACCTATCGCGGTGCAACTCTCAACCGCACCCGAAGCGTTTACTCCAAGAGGATATTCTCCGGCATTGCAGTTGGCTCCGTTGGCGGCCAAGGCGGTGGCGGTTGAGGCGTTGCCCTTAATTGCTCCCGTTACCTCAAAATCCCCGCTTACCGAGACGTGGTCAAAAGTGAAAGCATACGGCCCGCCGGTAAAGGTTATGTCGGTATCGGCCACGAGAGGGTTCTGGAACTCGTCAAAGTTGAGGGAGTTGGAGGAGACACCGCCGCCCCCGCCGCCATCCGTCCCGCAGGAAAGAACCCCGCTCACGTCTGTGTCTATCGTGTCGCAACTCTTGAGGCCTCTGAAGGTTAAAGAACCGGATGCTAATAAGGCAATATCATCCCCTATTTTATTTATTGAAAAAGGAGCGGAACCGGAAGTTGAACCGCCTATAAAGAAGTCGTTTGAGATATTGGTAAGGCCAACAGAGTTACCCAGCTTTTTAAAAAACTGACCGGAAGTTAAAGCTGAATTTCCGAGGAGCTGATTTGGTTGATCTGTTTGCGACTCTGGCTGATAAGAGGGCAAGGCGAAAACAACCGCAAGTAAAAGCACCGCTACTACGGTTGATGAAAGCCAGAAAATTTTATCTAGTTTGGGCATATTAAGTTATCCACTTTACTTTATTTTAATAGATATGGTATTATAAATATAGTTAGTTGCGTGGAGAAATTAACCTTTGGGATACCGTTCATTCGGACGCCCGCTTGCTCCACGCAGGCGGGTTTTGTTTTTAACTGGTGGACAAGGTGCGGCGAACCGATACAGCCCCCACTGGATGCCGTCAAATGTATTGGACTTGGTAACCTGATGCTATCTAGACAGCACTCTAGATTCCTTTATGCCAAGCGTATCTATATCGTTAAATTGAATTGTCCTTGCGATATGGAACGTACCCAATGTAGGCAGAATGACCTTGCGGGAGTTGGACATAAGAAACGCTGAGAAAAAACAGAATTTCGTTTCTGAAATTATAAGACGGAAAATCCGGCTTTTAACCCTCTCGTCCATTGTCCAGTGTTACTGAACCAAACGCCAAGCAAAAACAGGAACAGGAGGGGTCTAGGGGGAAACTTATGAAAAAGAACAAGAAAACAGAATGGCCGACAAATTTTCAACAAACCGGCTTGTGTCTGAAACGCTTAAGGGGCAGGTTAATTATAAGAACTGGCAGGTATGGAATTTTCGTAACTTGCGATAGATTCTGCGGATTTACTAGGAGGGCCACGGAATCGGAAGTTAAAAAGTTCAAAGAACTAACCTCTTGACTTAATTGACCCTATCTGATATGCTTGATTCATATTAACTGGTGTAGAGCGTTTTGCTTATCGTAGTTGCTCACCAGTTACTACGGTAGGCGATACGCTCTATTTTTATAAAATGGGAAAGGCAATTGATATTACGGGACAAAAATTCGGGAAATTGACGGCGATTAAGCAAGTTGGTTTTAATAAATGGAAAAACGCTCTTTGGTTAGTACGACATGATTGCGGACACGAATCTATTAAAAGTCAGGGTAAAATAACTCGTGGTAAAAATGTTGTTTCTTGTCCTATCTGTAATAAACACGGAATGGCTGGAACTAGATTTTATAAAATTTGGTATAAAATTTTGAAACGATGCAATAATTCCAATTCGGATGTGTATCGTTTTTATGGTAATCGCGGAATAAAGTGTCTTTGGCCATCATTCACTATTTTCAAGAACGATATGCACGAATCTTACTTGAAACACTGTAAAGAATTTGGAATAAAAGATACCACCATTGATAGAATTGATACTAATGGCCATTACTACAAGAAGAACTGCAAATGGGCAACTTGGCACGAACAATTCAGAAATACCAGACAAAACAGATTTATTACTTTTAACGGCCTTACTTTAACCATTGGTGACTGGGGTAGAAAATTAAATATCGGATATAGCACGCTTTGTGGTCGTTTGAATCGTTGTCATTGGTCGGTAGAACGGACTTTAACTACGCCGGTTTTAAGGAACTAATCTATGAAAAACTATACACTTGCTGATAAAATTGGATATTTTCTAGGAATAAGCGTTTGGTTTGGAATTGGTCTCCTGTTGGCATTATTTTTCAGTTGGTTGTTCTAATAATGCTTTAATCATTCCTATCTCCAGCATCAATTGTTGTCTTTGGGCCTGACCTATAATAGTAGGCAATTTTTTGTCTACTTCTTTCAATAATATGGCCATCGCCGATCTTAATTTTGGATTCAAAACTATTTTACCAGCTCGCCATAAAATAAACCCAGTTCCCATTACTATTGCCGCCGGAGGAGCGAAAAAAGAAGCCGCACCCAATCCGCCAATACCAACTATTGCCGCAATTTCTTGAACAGTGGCATTTTTTAATCCAACAATTCTTTTCATATTTTCAAATGCCCTACCCACGGCACTATCGGCTTCTCTAGCGGCCTTTGGTGTGATATTTTCCAATGCCCTATAAAGCGAAGATTGTTTTTGCAACGATGCTTTAACGCCCACACTGGGAGCTTTTTCGTCCAAAAAAGTATTAAGAGTTTGCCGAATATCCCTATTGGCTATTGAAAATGCATTTTCTCTCACTGGATCAAACACGCCAGCACCTTTTTGTGATTCTACCCATTTATCAAACTCTTTTCTTACTCTTAATAAATTAGAACCCTTGGCCGGGGCTTCATCCACCATTTGAGTAATTTTAACTATTAACTTATCTGCGGATTTTGCGGCATCACCAACTAATGCCGGATTTTCTGATAGTGTTTTTTTGGCAGTATTTAATCTGGCAATCAATTCTTTTTTAGGATAAGCAAAATCATTTTTAGTTAAGGCCCTTTCAAGCAATTGGGCCTCTTTTTTATTGGCATTATTTATGATATTCCAATTTTGCTGAAAGGTATTTGATGGTTTAATTTCTGGAATTGATAAAATGGCTTTTTCGGCTTTTAATTCTGTCGTAGTTGGTGCTACGATGCTTTTTTTGAATAACCCATAACCTGTTTCGCTGGTTCTAGCTACTTGAGCTTCTTTTATTGCTTTTGTTTGTATTGGACGTATTAAGTCCCTCACAAATGCCCCCTTAGACGCTTCAGTTGCCTCTAGGGCGCTTCTTTCTAACACACCTGCGGTTTTACCTATTATCGTTTTTCCTACCCCTTTTGTGCCAATTTTAGCGACAGTTGGGCCGATTGGCAAAATAGTAATTATATTAACAGTTGCTTCCAAATTTTTGGCCGCTCTCGGATTACTTTTTGCCCATTCTTGGTATTTTTGAACCGTAAATTTAACTGGGTCAGATTCGGCCACTTTTTGAACCACTTTCCCTAATGGTTTTTTAATAAATTCAGGAATAACTGCACTTATCCCTTGTCCCAAAATATCTGTTGCTAATCCAGCCGCCTGCCCAGCAACTCCTAATCCTTTTTCTAGGAAGGTTGGAGCCTCAACAGCTTCGGCAGTTTTCTGAGCCCTCTCCCAAAAACTTTCTTTTACTCCGGCAACAAATCCAATCTTGTTTTCGGTATCGTATTTATTTTTGAAATCATTAACCACCATCTGAATATCTCCTTCAGATTCGTCATTTTGGGTCATCTGCAGAATTATTCTATCCAATTGTTGTTTTTTTTGTTCAATCAACATATCAATAATTATATTTGCTTCTAAACAGTTCTATATCTGCTTGGTTTATTTCTGTTCCGATTCCCGCCCCAGTTATTTTTTGGAATACTTCCCTTATTCGTTCAAGTTCTTTTTTGAAATTTTCCTCCGACATATTGGTATTAAGCGAAGTTCCAACATCGGCAATAAGTTTTCTTTCGGCGTCTGAAACTGCTCCCTGACCTTTGAATAATTTCATATTATCAATTGATAACAATGCCTTTAATCTATCAACCTCATCATTAAAAGACGCAACACCCGGAGTAAGTCCAATTGTTTGTCCATAAGGAATAAACTTTTGGAATGAAAATCCAACTGAAGCTTTAAGGTTTGGACTGTTTTCTATTTTATTTACTTGAGTCAATATGTCGGTTGCTTTTTGAGTTACTATTTGACTAGTTACAGAAGTTGGTGCTTCTGGTAATGCTTTTTCCAATCTTTGAGCCGTCAATGCCCGTGTTGCCTCTAATTCAGCTTCGGCTTGCTTCTTTTTTGTATCCAATTCCGTCTGCGCAAACTGGCCGATTACTGGGCCGGCCACCGCCAGTAACTGTTGAGTTCCCATTGTCGGACTGATATTCCCGACACCCATTTGAGCTAATTGAAGATATAAGTCAGTCGCCTCTTTTTGGTCGGCTTTTCTTTCATTGTAAAGTTTCTGGGCTTGCGCCAAAACGTCTTCGTATTCAGATTTTTCAACGGCACTTATGTTCTCCGCGTGTTTAAGAGCGTCTTCGGCAAGACCAATCTTTAATTGTAAGGTATTCAATCCTGCCGTATATGCTTTGTTTGCGAAATCTTCGGCCTCGGCAAGTTGGTCATTTGCTAAGGCATATTTAGTAGCGGCGATAGTTCGTTGCACATCATAAGATTCCGAAATAATTCGTAATTGACCCGCTAAAGCCCACCCGACAGTTGGTTGTGATTTTACCTTTGCCTCCGCCGCTTTCTGTTCGGCGTCAATCCTCCCAAGTTCGGCTTTGGCCGCATCTCTATCGGTTTTACTGGTTTGAATGTTGGGTGAATTAAATAAAGTATCAAATAAGGTTTGGCTCTGTTCTATTAGATTCGTTTTAGCAGATACTTCCGTCTGATAAGCCGTCTCCGCCGCCTTCTTAGCCACCTCCGCTTCAGCTTTCTCCTTCGCGACGTCTCCTCCATAGTATTTAGTCCAGTCATCGGCTCCCAAAGTCGGGGTGGTCGCCCCAGATGCCCCTGTAGCCCCCGTAGAGCCACCTGTTTGCCCTGTAGGCGCATTATATTGGTTAAGATGGCCAAAGTTAAGTCCCAAACTTTGGAATGTCGCTTGGTCTATTTTTTGACCAGTTGTGGAATCTATGACATCATTTCCTAGTTTTTGATAACGGTTAAAACCATTTGTCGCTTGCGGCGGGGTATTTGCTTGACCTACCCAGCTAGGAACTTCGGGTTGTTGAATGCTCGCCAATTGCTGGGGTTGGGTTGTCCCGCCCGAAAAGCCAGTAGTTGGATTAAATGCCTGCCCCGTTTCTTTAAGATAATTTGAGAAATCAGCGTAGGGTGATGTAGTTGCGCTTGACTGACTCGCTCCTCCCAATAATTTTGCTATATCTTGATTCACCCAACCCCCGCCCGTTGCAAGTCCGGGAGTTTGACCAAAATCAACTGCGGTTTTACCGTAATTCGGATTGTTTGGGTCGGTAACATTTGTGTATTTCCACTGGGAGGGGTCAACGGTCGTTAGGTATCCTTGCGGAAGATTATTAAGTGAGTATCTGCCCCCGCCCGGCGCATCACCGGCATCCCCGATAATCTCATTGGGATTAACTTGTTTAACCTGACCCTCCTCGACCGTAAAATAATTATTGTTATATGAAAAGTATTTTGCCATAGTGTTATTTTATTATTTTTTTTCAAGAACCTCAATTCTTTTTATTAAATCGTCTATTAAAAGTTTCAGCGCTTGTATCACCTTTCTCATCTTTTCTTCCGTGTCTAAATCATCCGAAAGCTTCAGTTTGTCGTTCCGTTGTTTGATTTCCGAAAGTTTTTTATCAAAATCGTTTACCATAGGTTTGTAAGAATTAACGAAGTCGCGCTTATTGAAATACCAACCTTTCGGGTATTAGTTCCCGCAGAAGTTGAAATTACACCAAAAGTATCGGAAAGATAATATGATTTGCCGATGGTTAACCCCGACAAGGAAGAAGTAAATCCTCCGACCTCCACACTTCCGGTTGCTCCTGCCGCAATTGCCGTTTTGGCAAAACCAATAAAGGTCTCATAAAATCCAGTTATTGCCGCACAAGTTTTCAAAACATTTCCCGCAGTTGATAACGCCCCAAATATCTTAAACATTCTATCATAACCAGAAGTGCCTGCCGCCCAAGCCGGTGAAGCTCCTGTGTATATTTCACTATTTCCACTGGCATATGGATTATCGGTGCTTGTCTCGATTGAGTATTGGTTTGTATTATTAAGAGAACCTGTTCTTTGCAAAACTATATGATAAGTGGTGCTGGCGGTTAAGGCGGCGGAAATCGTAAAAGTATATTCTACATAACTGCCAGTCATTGAACTAGCGGCTATGTCTGCAGAACTAATATATGAACCATCTGGGTAACCTCCGGAATCGCCTTGTATTCCACAGGTAACACTATCGGTGGGAACATTCTCGTTCATTAACCAAACCTTGATTTTGGTAACTGTTTCAGTATGTGTAGCCACAAACTTTTGAGCGGCCTTTATAGTGCCGCTTCCAGCAACCATTCCGAATATAGTTTGAGATCCACCGTGTCCTGCCGCACCATCACCCACCGATACTATTCTCGTAATCGCCTGTGTCCCGTCAGCCGCAAACACCGCGTCTCCGGCGGCAAGAGTTTCTCCGGCGGTGGCGACATAGGCAGAACCAGCGTTTATATCTCCGACAACTTTTAAGGTCGTCCCGTCCCAAGTCATTTTATTCCCCGCCGCATTTCCTATTGAAAGTTTTGGAGTTCCGGTTACGTTCCCTATCCACCAGCCGGTTCCAGTGTCGTAGGCCGTCTGGCCTGATTTAATCAGTCCGGCGGTGTCTATCGTGATTGCTCCGGCGTATACAAGGGAGGCCGCAAGTTCGTTAGCGGTAACAGAACCCAACACAAGATTGGCTCCATCCAAGTTCTCTCCGCCCTGCCCCTGCAAAACCTTATATGTCGCCTCACCCGTCCCATTTTGGGCTATGGCCACCAGAACCTTGCCCGCCCCTACTGCGGTCGCGGCGGTTGTGGTTTTCTGATAAGCGGTTAAAGAAACGGCGGTGTCTAAATAAATATATGTTTTAGCCGACATCACGCCCGTATTTCCCGCCCCGATAGAATAAGCCGTGCCGTCTGCCGAAGTAAAAGTTCCCGCTCCCCAATCAACCTGTGTGGCTGGCGTTCCTCCATTCAAAGAAAAAGCGGAAGTTTGAACCCAACCCCTTGTGGCCACATTCAAATTGGTTTGGCCGATTTCTCCCGTAAGATAGGAGGCCGCAATAACCGACCCGGCGGCGGCGGTTATTGCACCTGAAATAACTGCACCCGTGCAATTAAGCACTCCGGCTGAATCTATGTAAAAGTTCTTGGCGTGAATTGAAGCGTCCGCCCCGTCTGAATAAATCGTGATGTCTCCGGCATTTGCCGTATATCCAGAGTGATCTTCGGTGCCGGTATAAATAGAAGTCGCGTTGATATTCCACCCCCCGATAGTCCCGCTTGGAGCGGTTATAGCTCCTCTGAAAGTGAAAGTTCCTAAAGATTTGTCGTAAAATAATCCTTGATTTCCGGCATAGTTCCCGATAATCACGTCTCCTACATTAGTTCCGCCGACAATCACCTTAAAAACATCGGCGGCGGCATCGTCTATGCACTGGATTCCAGTATTAACATCCGGAAATATCAAAGTTCTGGCTCCCGATTGAGCCGAGAAATACCGCCCGCCATTTTCGCTTACTTTAGTGTCTATCGCGGACGCTAAACCATTAGGCAGTCCTTGACCCACCTCTATTGCTAAACTATTGACCTGCTCCTGAAGTTCTTTAACCTGTCGCTTGAGTTCGTCAATCGGGTCAGTCTGCCAAATGCTCTCGTTTTTTTCTTTGTCTTCCATTTTATTGTTGAGTCGTCCTAAACCTCAATTTTATCGCTTCCAACTGCGGCCTTGTGGCTACGTCGGAGTTCATCGTCAGCCGTATTTTATGCCTGTAGCCCTTCTGAAAAGCCGTGGTCGCTGTGGCATTCGTGATTTCCTTCAAGACCTCTCCTGTTCCCGAAGCCGTTCCGATTACCGTCCCCGGAAACGCCCCGCCATCTTTGGCCATATTCAAGGTAATCGTGCAATTCGCGGGCAAGGGTTCAAAGAATAAAGTCGCTTTTATACACTGTGATTTCAGTCCTCTAAACGGCCTGAACCAGATAGAATCGTATTTTAAGTCATCGCTGTAATTCGTTCCTATTCTAGCTAACTGGTAATTCGCCCCATCGTAATATCCAGCGAAAAGGTTTGACCCCCCGCCGAGAGTGATCCACTTCAAGGCCCGATAATCAACGCTTGAAACATCTGAGGCATCGTTAATATAGGCCGAGTGGACTATCTGATTCTCATCGGCGGTCGCCCGTCCATAAGCGTAAACCCCGTTGCTGAATCCCGAAACGCTATTATTCGTCCCGAAATACATCACATTATCCTTAACATCAAAAGCCGAACGTCTGGCGTAAAACTGGGTAGCCGAACCGACCTTGATTTTGCGGTTAGGAAGAAACACATTACCGCCTCTCCAGTCAAGAATCCGGTAATCCCCGAGGGCTGTGATAACTTTCACCGTTCCCTCAACCATCCGAATTGCCTGTATATTAAAAGTGTGGGTGTCATAAATATCGTCAAAAGTATAAAGTCCGGTTGAACTGTAAGGGTCGTATAAAAATAGTTTGGAAGTTACGGAATTGGTAATGTCGTTGGCCGCGATAAGAATTTGGTTGCCGTAAGAAATCGCGTCAACTATCGTGTAGTTCGGTTCTAAATCAATCGGGGTGATTAAAGACGGTTTAGTTGTCCCGTCCCACGGCCCGATATACTGGCCTTTATAAAAATACATAGACCCGTCGGTGTGAACCAACGCCCCGCCGATTGTTCCGGTCGTTCCCCAAGCGGAGGTGTTTAGAGTATCCCAATTCTCATCTATTCCCGTTCCCGGAAGGTAACGGTCTATCACCATCGGTTTGGCGAAAAAGTAAAGATAAGTTCCGTATTTCCACATCCCCAAACTGGGTTCGGTTTCGGTTCCGGTAAGTTCGTGGTTATCCGCCGTAGTCCAGACACTTGTTAAGGAACTTTTAGTGGCCACATTCAGCCGATATTTGGAGGCGGAATAATCCCAGAAAACCGCGTGGATAGTATTAGTCCCCGAAATACCAATCGTCTCATAACCAAGTATCGCCGGAATTGTAACTCCCGACATGCTTCCGTCATCTGCGGTCATCGCCAGACTCGGGGCCAGAAACTCCCTGTTATCAAAAAGGTCGGCCTGCTGAATAAACGCCCCCTCGCCGACTCTTGCAACCACATCGGAATCCACATCGGCCATTCCGCCGTGAAAGTTGTTGATAATCAGGTTTTTCTCTGAAAATTGGGGCATATCATCCGATTATATTTATGGGCTCAAGCTTATCGGGCCGTTGGCTCGGATTCAATCGTTTCTCATCAGCTAAAGATTGCTCAAACTCCATTTTTAACAAGTTATATTCGTTGATTGAGTCCGGTTCCTTTTGGGCCAGAAACATCAAGGTTCTGGTAATTAGAATATTGTCGTTAGTTGGTATGAACCAATCAGCAGTCGCGCCGTCCGCGTTAAAGGTTTCTTTAGCCACTCCAGTTGACGCCGTCGCAACCAAATACTTGCTGTAATACTTCAGGGTTAAAGTCTCGGTAGTATCGTGATAAATCACAAGATTCGCCCCGTCTTTAGCGAAGGCCTGCTCCACGTCGTCATAAGTATACTTATCGCCCCTGTCCAGTTCGTAAATTACGTCCGGTTCCGTCCACCAGAACTTATAATCATTATCGGCGTTATTAAGATATGAGGGAGCCCACCAGTCAGTTGGAGCAGTTACGGTGGCATAGCCATAAGTTGAGGACTTTGTGAATGACAAATTCGTTGAAGTTCTGGTCTCTACCCAGTCGTGCCGGTTACGCAAATCTTGGGCGGCAAGATTAAGATAGCGGGCAATTTCGGCCGTGGTTTTTGTCGCCAAAGCCATCTCTTGCGCCCTGTCATTCACGACCGTTACAAGGTCGGCTAATTTTAATAAAGTTGACAAAAATTATTTTTTGATACTTCTACTAACTCTTGAAAATCAGGAATTAGTAGTTTTTCTTCCGCTCTTTTTCTCGGATGGTGAGCGTGGCATAAAGTAATGCCATTATTTATGTTATATCTTAATTCGGGATAATCTTTCCAAGAAAGTATATGGTGCGCCTCTATTTTGCCATTACAATCTTCATTGGCAATTTTACATTTAAATCCGTCTCTTTTATAAACATTATATTTCCATTGTTTATCGTTTGGATTATTTCTTTCTAACTGCCTTTTTATTTGAGTTCTATCTATAATCCACTTCCAATTATTTTTACCTGATATAAATATGCTTTTGCATTTCACACATCTTATACTTTTCATACTTGACAGTGTTTTCCCACAATCACAACAACTGGGTAATTTATTTTTCCAACCTCCCCTCCAATTAGGATGATTTTCTAATTTTCCAAGACCATGTTTTTCCTTCAAATTGCGACATCTATTTGAACAATAGTGAAGACCATATCCCTTATATTCACGAAAACAATTTTGACAAGTTATGGTAGGTTTCCTTTTTAACGTTCTGCTCTTGAGTTCTTCCTTCCCAATTCTTAATCTATATCTTTTTTGTCTTTCAGAATTTGACATAAATTAAAAATTACCTTACAAAAAATACTCAATTTCCACAACCTCCCCCGCCGCGTCATCGCATTTGAACCAAAGTGTTTGAGACACCAGATAAATATCCGATACATCCCGAAACGCTCCGGCGGGAACTGTGAAGTTTAATTCAGCCGTCGCCCAGCCATATTTCAGGGAATAACTCCCAGACCGCAAGCCAAAAACAACACGCTTGCACCCGTCTGGAACCGTCCACGAGTATTCGGTGGACTGAAGAGTCAGGATCTTGGTATCCTGCGCCGGAGCCACACCAAGCCTGTCAAGATTTTCACGAGAAATAAATATACCCACTATAAATTAAGGGCAATTTATTTCTTGCCCTTCTTTTTAGGTTTTGGTTTGACTGTTTCTTCACCTTGCGGAGTTTCCTTCGGTAAGATTGCTTCTTTCTCCGCTCTGGCTAATTTTTCCTCTTGAAACCCTTTCAGTTTGGCCTCTTGCAGAAATTCAATCAGGACCTTCGTATTCCGACTGTCAACCTCGCGCTTAAGGTCAAGTCCGATTTCCTCATCGGCGTTTTTCTTTTCCCTAATGGCAAG
>Ga0315284_10013659_pt1 | contig 11573 bp, 17 predicted proteins | sample YL17G09_16_MG_FD_203696 | JGI IMG/M metagenome (GOLD analysis project Ga0315284, IMG submission 203696) | Sediment microbial communities from Yellowstone Lake, YNP, Wyoming, USA - YL17G09_16 | ecosystem: Environmental > Aquatic > Freshwater > Lake > Sediment | place: USA: Wyoming | collected... | reverse complement strand
GACAAGCCCATTGCGTCACATATCCGCTAGCCTCATTCAGGGCATTCATGGCAGCATCCATAATGGCCGGAGCATACTTCAACATATTCGAGATGGAAGGAAAGGAAGACCCCCCATTCCTTAACAATGACAAGGCTCTCCAGTTTTTCACGAATACCATGACGAACATGGAGAATCCGATATTCAACTAACGGAGGTGAAATGACATGGTAAGATTTATGGAAGACGCAAAAGACGAAACTTCAAAGAAGAACAAGGAAGCGGTCAAAGACATGACAATATCAATCAGTGTCACCGACAGCGAAACTGGAAAGACCAAACTGTATGAAAACCAGAAGGTGACCGATGTCCGATTCAAGGACAGGAAGAAAAAGATATTCGTCAGATTCAAATGCGAGAGCGGACTCATAGTCTCGATACCAAAGGGCGTTATGCCGAAATTCATAAAGGTCGAGACGGAAGAGCAAAAAGTATGGTAAAACGAGGTGAATAAAATGGCAGAAGCCGTATTGAAAAAGACCTCGGAAGCGGTGCCTGAAGGATTGATTCAAGTCAACGAGACTTTCTCGTTGACGAAAGTCGTCAGCCTTGAGATATCAAAGACGCGCAAGAAGCATAATGGAAAGAATACGATATACAATGTTTCCGTAAAATCTGAACACCCAAGATTTGGAGACATATCGTTCTCGTTCCCGTATGTTCCCGCGATAAAGCAGGTCGCAAACAACGAATTCTTCAATGTTAAGAAGGAACGCATCTGCGCAGGCACGCCCCCGAAAGGTGACATAAAGGATATAGTGATTGCCGTAGTCACTGAAGAGAGCTATGCATATCAGATGTCCAACAAAAGGACAACCTGGTGCCATGCAGAAAGAGACCCGAATCAGGGAGAGTATCTTCTGTGGCATCTTCTATACTACGGCAAATATTCTCCGAGAAGCCAATGGAGGCTCCCAGAGAAATGCGAGAAGGAAAAACTGCACGAGAAACACAAATGCAACCTATGCAGCGGACAGAAGTGCGACTACATAAAGAAGGTATGCAAAGTCTGCGGAAGAGCAACCACAAAATCATGCCATATGTGCGGAGAGCCGTCGTGCATAACACACTCTCACTGCTCGAATGGACACAATATCCTTACCGATAATGGGATGTTCCATGGTTCGTGCAGAATATGCGGAGCAAGAGTTCCCATCGAACAAAAGAAATGCGAATGCGGAAGCTCGCAATTCGTCAGGTTCTAAAGGTGATAAAATGGTTAAATTTTTCGAACAAAAAGGTTCGGCTTCTTTCGAGGATCAGGATTATGACGACTACAAATCCTACAACAAATCGTTTGGAAGTGGAGGCAATGATGAAACCGACATTTACAACATGAGAGACATAATATACGACGGTCCTTGTGGAACCCAAGCGACGCTGGATAAATACTCAAAATACTACGAAGAAGACGTAAAACCAGAAGACATAAAAAAAGGAAAAAAACTAGTTGAAGACGAGATACACGATGCCCAAAAGGACATAGACGACGCTATGAAAGACGTCGACTTCCTGTCCGCAAAGGAGAAGAAAGCAATGAAAAGAGTTCTGTATAAAAGACTGGAGACGATTAAGAAGAGCTTCATGGAGGAACTGGACTCTTCAGCCAACGGATTCAAAAGCTGGATAGACGACATCGACACTGAAGTAGAGGATAAGATATCGGAATTCAAGGATGCCGTAGCAGCCATATTGGACATAGATACCACAAGCTATACCATATGGCCGAAGAAAGACAGAGAATACACGACATCCCTTAAGAGAAATTATGCATCTGATATCCCAGTTACCGTATCAGACCAGATACTTAAGATAAAACTTGACAAGAAATCCTTGGAAGAATTCCTGTGCCAGAGCGACGGAGATTTGGAAAACATAGCCATGATAACCGCCGATAACCGTGAATTCAAAGACGTTGAGAATGTTGTGTTCAAGATAGCGCATATAGATTCTGCGGACAAGAAACGACAGCATGCATTCACAGAAGCCGACGGAAAGGCTATATCCGACATGCTGGATAAAGGCAATCTCACCAAATGCGGATGGATACATACGCATCCATTCGGAAAGACATCGGTCTTCTTCTCTGGAACTGATGATGTAAACACCAAAGAGATGTGCGTATTCCCAGACGACTATTCGCTAGCCATAGTGGTTGGATGCAAATATTCAGACCCCGTGACGTTCCTCAAGGACGGGTCTAAAGTTATCAGCGAATGCGAAGTCGAATGGTCGCTCGGAAGCATGCTATATCGAAAACAAGTCCCAGACCAAACCGGACCGATAAGACTCAATGCAGACCCAAAGAGCATGCTACTGATAAAATATCCGATAGACATAGAGATTGTAGATGATGATGGAAAGACGGTAGAATACAAGAATCTATCGCAGGATAATTCCATATTAGAAGACGTAAAATCCACATTCACCCCGGCAATCCAATACGGACTTGAACAAAGAACGTGGATGGGAAGCTGGGAGTGCGGATAATTAATCTGAAGGAGATGAAACTATGATACCAGATACAGTAAAGGAAAAGTTTTTGAATGCAGAAGCGAACAAAAGAAAGGTATGGGCTGGAGCAAACCAGACTTTCAGGATGATGCTGAATGGCAAAGCGAAGATAGTCCTGATAGCCGATAACGTCAAACCCCCCGAGATAGTGCTTCCGCTCATCAATGAAGCGAAGCATAAGAAGATTGAAACCTATTACGATAGCAAAGAAGAGATAGCAAAACTGGCAAAATGCCCCAGATTTGCGGCAGCCGCATGCCTAATTTGAAATGAAAAAAACTCTGTACACTAAAGACAGTGTAGGAAAGATTAGGATTTGGACAATTGAAGTCGTGGCTATTCCTGGAGGAGCAAATATAAACACCTCGCATGGAATTGTTGGAGGCAAGATGGTTACCAAAACAGAAACCATAACCTCTGGGAAGAACATAGGAAAAGCTAACGAGACAACACCGTTAGAACAGGCAAACTCGGAAGCAGCAAGCTCATGGCAGAGCCAAAAAGACACGGGATATTTTGAGAGCATAAAGAGAGCCGAAACGACACAGGTTTACCTGCCGATGCTAGCCCATATATTCTCAAAGAGAAAACACGATATCACATACCCTGCATACGTCCAACCCAAGTTGGATGGAGTGCGGTGTCTGGTCAAGAAAGTGAATGCAAACACGCTACACTTTATGAGCCGTGGAGGGAAAAATTATGACACCATGCAACGACATCCTATAGTGAAGATACTGCTGGATTATATGAAGGAAGGTGATGTCCTCGACGGGGAAATCTATAAACACGGTTGGTCATTGCAGAAGATAACATCAATGGTCAAAAAATTCAAACCAGAAACGCTCGAACTTGAATACTGGATTTTCGACATCCCAACAGATGAAACGTTTGAAGACAGATTCGTATCCGTGAAGAAACCAAAAACCCTAAAGTTCGTAGAAACGCACAAAATAACAACAGAATCCGAAGTCCAGAAATGGCACGACAAATATGTCCAAGACGGTTTTGAAGGCGTGATAATACGCAACGCAGATGGACTGTACGCTTTCGGCTCAAGGTCTGCAGACCTCCAGAAATACAAGGAATTCATAGATGATGAATTTGAGATAACCGGATGGGAAGTCGAAAGACAAAACATAAACGATGAGGATTACGAATGCATCGTATATGTGTGTAAGACAAAAGACGGAGCAACATTCAAATGTCGTCCTAAAGGCACGTTGAAAATGAGAGAAGAACTCCTGAAAGTGGCTGACAAATTAGTCGGGAAAAACTTGACCGTCAGGTATCAAGCATTGACAGACGACACGGAAGGGAAAGGCAAGAAAGTACCGCAGTTCCCAGTTGGCATTACCATCAGAGATTATGAAGAATGAAAGACTACCAACAGCATACAGACAAATACTTCCTGCGATCGAAATTGATACTAGAGAAGGAAAACATAAACCCCATCGTCAGATATCAAGTATTCACGAGGAAGGATATTGACTGTCTCTCCGGAGTGGACGAAGCGATGTATTTCATAAAAAAACACGCACCCGAAGCCAAAGTCTATGCATTGGAAGACGGACGATATGTCGCGTCTTGCGAACCTGTGATGAAGATAGAAGGTCGTGTGCAAGACCTTATAGATCTGGAAACAGTATACCTCGGATTCATATCTGGAGAGCTTACGGGAGAACTTCATTTTCCGGCAATCTATCACAATGCATACGGAATAGTCAAAGCCGCCCGTGACAAACCTGTCTTCTATTTCGGAGCAAGACATTTCGCCCCGGAAGACGATAGAATGATAACACATCTCTGCCACGAAGCTGGGTTTGCAGGATGTTCGACCGACAATGGAGCCACACATTGGGATTCGGAAGGAATAGGAACTGTCCCACATGCACTGATATTATCCGTATATGCAGAACTGCTTGAACGCGGACTTAAAGACAATCCCACAGTAGAAACCGCCAAACTATTCAACTCGCATATATCAAAAAGAATAATGCGCACCATGCTGATAGACACGTTCAATAGAGAAATAGATGATACCATAGAATGCGCCAAAGCAGGAGTTATAGATGGAGTTAGAATAGATACTTGTGGAGAAAATCATTCTCAAGGTGGAGATTTCTGGAAAAATCTAGACAAAGACATACCTGAAAAATACCTGTTTGGCAGAGGCGTGACCATAAACTCTGTATGGGCATTGAAACTAAAACTCCATGAAATAGGATTAGATAATATAAAAATAACCGTATCAAGCGGATTCAACCCAGATAAGACAGCCGCCTTCGTAAAAGCCGATGAAGTTTTTCAAGAAAAATATAAGACACCGCTATTCGACATCATAGGAACCGGCAGCGTTTATCCGGGAGTCGTAATGGCGACCTCTGATATAGTCGCATATTACAGCGAGAAAGATAAGAAATGGATTGAACACCACAAAGTCGGACGTGGAGAAAATCCCAGCAAAAGATTAAAGCTCGTTTAAAATGAAAATCGGCATAGACATAGACGATACGATATGCAGAGGATTGGACAATACCATTCCAGAAGCAATGAGCAAAGAATGGAACTATAGGATAGAAAATGCCATAGCCATCACCAACTCGATAGAAAGCATAAAAGAGCTTATCGCATCAGACCATATGATATACTTCATATCATCAAGATATACAGCCGACAGAAAATTGACCGTCAAATGGTTGGAAAGTATGGGCATATATGAAGATGAATATACGTTATGCCTGCGACTTCCCGAAACGTACGGACCGACATTCAAACGGATCCTTATCGGCGCATTGGGTCTCGACATATATATAGACGACAAACCCAGATTGATAGAAATTGCGGACTCATTGTGCATACGCTCTATCCTGTTCGTAAATTGGAACGATACCATGGATAAAATAAAAGACTACATGCGTCGCTGTATAAGATGAAAAATAACATCATAAAACACGCCCCTGACATTCTGATAGCAATCATGCTACTGTCGACATATAACCTGACGCACAACTATAACTTTCCGGATTATCTGTGGTGGATGCCGATCAGTTGTCTGTTCATGTATGCCGTCGTACTTATCATAAAGCCGCATCTCAAAAATGAAAGCTCTGATAATAGGAAGATTTCAGCCTCTCCATAACGGTCATGTCAGGATGATAAAGAAGGCATCCGACAAAGCCGATGAACTTGTCATAGGAATAGGAAGCAGCAATAAATCCCGCACCTATAAGAACCCGTTCACCTTCGATGAAAGAGAATTCATGATTAGAGCTTCCATTGAACCTGATATTCGCTTCGATGTCGTCGGTATACCCGATTTTGGAAACAACGACAAATGGATAGCCTGGATAGACGATAACATAGATTTTGACATATTCCTGTCCAATTCCAAAAACGAAATAAAAATATTCAAAGATTACGGATTCAAGACCGAATCTTTGGAGATGAGAAAGAACGACATATCATCCACCAAAGTAAGGGAATTGATGATAGAGAAGAAACCAATAGACCGAATGGTTCCGCCTGTCGTGATGAAATTCATAAACGAGATGAACCTAAAACTCATATGGATCGTGGGTAGCAGGAACGTATAACACTCTTGTCGGAAAGGATACGGCAGTAGAGAACCAATGGGCGCACGTCCAGACTGCATATCAACGCAGAGCAGACTTGATACCCAATCTGGTAGACACGGTAAGAGCGGCAAAAGACTTCGAACAGCAGACGCAGACACAGATAGCCCAGCTTAGAAGCCAAGCCGGTCAAGCTAAGATAGACATGAGCAACGCAAAAGACATGGACCAGTTACAGGCAGCCAACACGCAAATGAGCTCCGTCCTCTCAAGACTGATAGTCATAGTCGAGGCATATCCGGACCTCAAATCGAACGCAAACTTCCTTGCATTGCAGGACGAACTAGCAGGAACGGAGAACCGCATCAAATGGGAACGAGACAACTATAACAACGGAGTCCAAGACTACAAGGTTGCCGTCAGGACTTTCCCCACCAACTTGATAGGCGGAATGTTCGGTTTCACGCCAGACAAATGGAAGATGTTCCAAGCAGATTCTGGAGCGCAAAACGCCATAGATGTCGGCGTTGAATTCAACAAAAAGGAGTGATTAACATGGGAGACGAGTATCCGGAAGAATGGATAAACATAGAAAGAAGAGCCACGCCGTCGCATCCTATGTGGGAGATATTCGTCCCAGCCTCCAACAACGATATGGAGTTTTCATATGAACACCACAAGATGTTCGATGAATTCGTCAAACAGAAAGCTGGAGGAATAACAATACTCAGAGGAGCAAAAGGTGAATGGATATCGCCTGAAGGCGACCTATATAAAGATAGGATAATACCATGCAGAATATGTTGCACCAGAGATGACATGGACTGCATAATGAGATTCGCTCTCAACCACTATAATCAGAAAGCCATAATGGCATATAAATTGAGCGACCAAGTATTGATTGCAAGAAAATGAACACGCCGATTCCAAACACATGCAAAACGCAAGAACTCGATAAATGTAAAAAATATCCGTGCTTTGGACCAAAATGCAAAGAAATCGACACCTGCCCAGATCATACGCCTCTGTATTTATGGAGAGAAGTCAGCGAATATTATACATGCCCCAAATGCTATGGCGCTATAACGTGGGAAGGCTGTAGCGAATGTGATCCCGAAGGCTATAATAAAGCCCGCGACTATGCAATGAATCCAACCCATGATATAACATTGTTCTGCGGAAACAAGAAAATAGCAGTCAGCGGAAATCCGATAAACTACAAAAAATGAAATCTTCAGACATAGAACAGATAGAAGAGAAGCCAATAATAAGATACTACCAAAATAAAATCGGTCATCTTGTTAAGACTCTCAGCTCCCCAGAATATAATTACATGTTCAGCTTAGGCAATGGACGTTTGATGAGATGGGGATTGACACAAGACTTGGATCCGGAATTCTGCAAATACGGACCAGAAATTCTAGATATTGAAGTGTCTACAAAATGTTCTAAAGGGTGTCCGTGGTGCTTTCCAGAAGATACGAAAATTTCATTAATAAATAACAAAACTAAATACATAAATGATATAATCATCGGAGATATTATAAAATCGTTTGATAACAACCAAATTATTGAAAATGAAGTCACAGAAACATTCAAACGACCTTACAAAGGCGAATTGATTAACTTACAATTAGAAAACGACACCATTCTTAAACTTACACCAGAACACCCCGTTTTTATAAAAAATAAAGGATGGATAGAAGCAAAAAATATAAAACCAAATGATGAAGTAATATGCGAATAAAAATATGTTCAATCTGCAAAAAAGAATTCAATCCCATTACCAACGAATATGCATGTAAAAAATGTAGATTTGACAAAGGTAAAGAGTATATAAAATTTTTAGATCATAGAAGCTATGAAGCAAGATTAAACAAAAAAATATGTATTTATTGTAACTCCAAATTCTATGGAAAAAAACAAGAACGGTTATGTCTAGATTGTAAAGGAAAACATATTGTCAAAAAAATCACTATAAAACCTATATTATGCAGACATTGTGGAATCCAAATCGGAACTATAGAGAAAAAAACTGATTATAAAAATAAAAAACATTATCTCAAAACTTGCGATAAATGCAGAAAAGAAACATTCAAAAAATACTCCGAACGGATGAAATTAAATACAAATCCTGCAATACAAAAATTCGGAAGAAAAAAAGATTGTATAATTGAAGAGAGATTTGATAGAATATTAGATCATATAATCAGAGACGAATCAAAAAATATAATCGGTTATATAACAAGAAACTTTCACGACAAAACCTTAAGCTATTTAAGCAACGAGGAGTACGAAAAAGCCAAATTAGAAAGAAAATTAGAAAGTTATAAAACGACATCGGAAAGAATGAGAAAAAACAATCCGATGAAAAATCCAGAAATAAGAAAAAAAGTAACAGAAACTATCAAATTAGGATATGCAACCGGAAAAATTAAAAAGAAATTTGGTAAAGAGTCTCCTATCTGGAAAGGAAAAAGAAACAGATTCCAAACTATAAGAACCAGACTTTATATTGAATGGACAAGACCCATAATGGAACGCGATAATTTCGCGTGTAAACTCTGTGGAAAAACAAAATGTAGACTAGAAGTTCATCATAATGAAGAAACCTTTGATAACATTATGGAAAAAGTATTACGCAATAAAAATGTTAATAATCTCTCCGACGATGAATTTGAAGATTTGATAATACAAACTATTGCTTACCACAAAAATATAGATGGTATAACCGTATGCGTCCCATGCCATAAGAAAATAGATTCAAAAAGAAGATGAAAATAACAAACATATCAACAGAAACCTTTGACGGTTATGTATATAATATTGAAACTATACCAAATCATAATTATTTTGCAAATAGCATTTTAGTACATAATTGCTATAAATCAAACGGACCTATCGGAAAGAACATGCCATTCAAGACATTAAAACACATCCTAGACATAATGCCTAATACTCTCACGCAAGTGGCTTTTGGAATTGGCGACATCGACGCTAATCCAGACTTGTGGCAAATGATGAGATATTGCAGAGACCATCTTGTCATACCAAATCTCACCATAAACGGTGAGAGAATGATACCTCAGTATTATGATCTGATATCATCAAACTGCGGAGCTTGCGCAGTCAGCCTCTATGAAAAAGACACCTGCTACAACGCAGTAAAAGAGCTGTCCGACAGAGGAATGAAACAAGTGAATATCCACTGCCTGCTCTCAGAAGAGACGTACGATAAATGCGTACAAGTCCTTAAAGATGTCTCGTTCGATGAAAGGCTTGTCAATCTCAATGCCGTGGTATTCCTGTGGCTTAAACCAAAAGGAGACAGAAACACGCTGCATCAATTATCAGACATGAAAAAATTCAAAGCCCTCATAAACACTGCATTCGAGAATGATATAAAAATAGGATTCGATAGTTGCTCATCCCCTATGTTCTTGGAAGCCATAAAGGATAGGATAGACTACCTAGACATGTACAAATGCGTAGACCCGTGCGAATCCACACTGTTCAGCTATTACATCAATGTCGACGGAATAGGATATCCGTGCTCGTTTTCAGAGACCTTGGGAGAGGGAGCTGATCTAAACAAGACTAAAGACTTCCTTAAAGACATATGGAACCACCACTCGACAGTCAGATTCAGAGAATGGCTAGAAATGGGCAAGGATAAACGCGGATGCAGAACATGCCCAGTTTACCCCCTTGGATGCAAAAACGACAAGCTTATAAGCTCAGAACCCCTATAATATATATCCCATTAATTTAGGAGGTAATAAGAAATGTTTGAAAAAGTAAGAAAATATGCAATCGTTACCACCCTGTTGATATTGCTTGTGGCTGGATTTGCCGCAGCAGTAAGACCGGGTATTACGATCGTAAAAGGAACAGGAACCATATATTCGACAGACACGACAACCACGTTACCGGCATCCCCGCAACTTATAGGCGGACAGACCGACTTGCATGGATGTCTTGGACCAGCCGGATTCTCCTGGAATGAAACCACTAAACAATGCGTAAGACCGTGGAGCGGAGAAGTCCAGTTAGCTGCAGGAACGATGATGGTAAACATCAGCGATCCCGACTGGAGAGAAAAACTCACCATGAGCATCCCAGTTCCAACAAGCATCAAATGCGTTGATACCGACAATGGCAAAGACTATTACACCGCAGGAAAGGTGTATGTCTTGAACAAGAATCCGAGAATCGACGTATGTTTGAGACATCGATTGGTAAGAGAATGGTATTGTAACGGAGACCAAGCTCTGAGCACCATGATCGTATGCAAAAAAGGATGCAAAAATGATGCGTGTATTCCAGAGATGACCACGACGACATCCACGACCACGTCGACTACATCCACGACCATAAAATCTGGATGAGAAAGATGGCCGCGATCCGGCCATTAATATTTTTCTTTTAAATTATATATGGGGATGATGACTATCTCTCTGAGAAACTCATCGCCTATGACGCCCATGCCTTCGGCATGTGCGCAGTTCCGAATTTCCTTCGAAAATTCAGAACTGACGCCAAACCGAAGGTGAGAGCCAAATTAATAAGGCTCAATGATAGAGGTCTCCTATTTTACTGCAGGACCACGTTCCGTGCAGCGATCTTCGCGAACGCTCGACTGCGCTCGCTAACACTCAGATCGATGCAACGTAACGGGTCCGTGCAGTAAAAGCGATTATAGATGCGGACTCATATTCCGCGATCCCCTAAGCCTTTTTCCTGAGGAAAAAAATCCTTGGGAAAACGACATGAAAAATCTATTGGCAATGATGACTATTCCTCACGGAAAAAGTCATTACCTATGACGCCACAATTCATCTTGGAATATGCACAACATATTTATGGATGAATGAGAGAGCAATCAATCAGCTTTCGATAGAATCCGATTTGCGAAAGCAAATCGTTTTTTGCGAACTTTTTGCGCACAAAAAGCTCAATGAACAGGATCTCCTCCCTAGATCTTGGGCACCAGCCAGTGGGTGAGCTCGACCACGCAACACCCCGCACTCGGTGCTGCTGGGTCAGAGCTCAACCACACGGCTGGAGCCCAGGATCTATAGGCAGTCATAGAGCCTTGGGAAAACTAATGAAAGACATAGATATACGATGCCGGTATTGCGGATACGGAGGCGAAGACCTCAAAATCGGCAGAGAAGGAATCGGAATAGACGTGATAGGCATACCCAGAATTAGATGTAGCAAATGCGGATGCGAATTCGTTATCGAACTTCCCACCATAGACCAGATAAAAGATGAAATCGAAAAAGAAAAGGATAATCAGAAACGCTGATGATTTTGAAGAAATCTATCTTCCCAAATATCACAAAAAGAAGATGGAAGACCTAGAGACTCCCGAAGAGACTGGAGAGCGCATGGCAAAAGATACAATAGAAAGAATAAGAAAAGACTTCAAAAAGATCAACA
>Ga0315284_10013657_pt1 | contig 11573 bp, 4 predicted proteins | sample YL17G09_16_MG_FD_203696 | JGI IMG/M metagenome (GOLD analysis project Ga0315284, IMG submission 203696) | Sediment microbial communities from Yellowstone Lake, YNP, Wyoming, USA - YL17G09_16 | ecosystem: Environmental > Aquatic > Freshwater > Lake > Sediment | place: USA: Wyoming | collected... | reverse complement strand
CCCCGTAAAAGGGGTGCGGAATTCAAGGAACGATAACTGGGGAGCGTAACTCCTTGTTTTGCAGGATGTTATGTCAGCAACCGAGCACCCCTGTGAATTCCGCCCCCTATTTGCGGGGCGCTGTACTAAGAGGCTGTTTCATAACCCCCCTCTCCCTTGATGGGAGAGGGGCAGGGGTGAGGGTGAGTGCCGCACAGCAACCTTACTTTCCCCTCACCCTACCCTCTCCCACAGGGGGAGAGGGAGAACAAAAGCATGTTTTCAAATGAGCACAACAGCCCCTGAAGGCTGTTTTGACACGCCGGCCGCTCGTATAGTAGAGAGGAGGAACGTGCAGTTTTTCCACGCTCCGGCGAAGGCGGGTGAGACGCCTTGACCACCCTTACCAACTATCTGCCGTATTTCGAGGTGATGGCCCGCATCGAGGCCGTCCGTGGCCGCATCCGTACCTTGCGTTTCACCGAAGGCTTCTTCTCCTTCATGACCGTCTTCTGCGGCGCCATTCTGGGCGCCACGCTCGTCCAGGGGTTCCTCCGTTTCGGGCCGGCCGGCCGGCTCGCGCTGCTTCTGGTCGGCGCGGGCGCGATTCTGTGGGCGTTCTGGCGGCACATCCTCAGCCCGCTTCGCCGAGAGCCGAATCCGAAAGAGGTCGCCCGCTTCATCGAGATTCGCCTGCCGCAACTCGGCAACAGCCTCATCAACACGCTCCTCCTGACGGAGCGGGCGTCGGAGTGGTCGCCCGTTCTGGTGCAGATGGCCGTCAGCGAGGCGGCCGCGGGCGTCGTCGGCGTCGACCTTCTTCAGGCCACCAGCACCCGCCGCGCCAAACGCTGGGCCGCCGCCGCGGCCGCCGCCGCCCTCGCCCTCGCCGTCTTCATCGCCTTGGCCGCACCGCGATTCGTCTCCGCCGGCCTCCAGGTCCTCCTGCCGTTCGACAAAGGCATCCCCTCCGCCGGCGCTGTAAGCATCCTCTCCGTCGCGCCCGGCACCGTCGAATGGACCAAGGGCGAACCGATGGACATCGAGGCCGCGATCGCCGACCCCCAAGGCCGGCCGTACGAAGGCTTCGTCGAAATCCGCGAGGAGGGCGGAGCGACCCTGCGCCGCACCCTCACGCGCGCGGGCGAACGACTCGACCGCTTCACCTACCGCGTGCCCCAGGTCGTCCGCCCGTTCGACTACCGCCTGAACGTCGGCGGCTCCGAGAGCCGGCCTTTCACCGTCACCCTCCGCGAAACGCCCCTCATCGAGACGATTGACCTCCACTATATTTACCCCGACTACACCGGCCTCGAACCGCAGACCGTCGCGGATACGGGCGGCGAAATCCGCTGCCTCGTCGGCACCCGCGTTGAGATGACCGTCCGCGTCTCCGCCCCCGTCGCGGGCGCGAGTCTCCTGTTCGACAGCGGCGAGGCCCTCAAGTGCCTCCCCGCGAGCGACGGCCGGTCCCTCGCCGCTCGCTTCACCGTCCTCGCGGACGACGTCTACCAGATTCGTCTCGAAGACCACGGGCCGGACCGCGCGGCCGTCGTGTACCGCATCGTCGCGCTGCCGGACGAACCGCCCGCCATCCTCTTTACGCTTCCGCAGGGCGACGTCGTCGCCTCGCCCGGCGAAACCGTCACGATGAGCCTCAAGGCCGCCGACCGCTTCGGCCTCGCCGACGTCCGCCTCTTCGCCCAGGCCGACACCGAGCCCCAGCCCGTAACCGTCCACGTCTGGCGCAAGTTCGCCGACCCCAAGGACGCCATCCTCGACTATGCTTTCCTGGTGGACTCGGCAAAGGTCCGCCTCGGCCAGACGATCACCTGCTGGGCCGAGGCCCGCGACCGCCGAACCTACCAGGGCGGCCGGACGCCCCAGGGACCGAACGTCACCCCCACCGTCAAGTTCAAGATCCTCGTCCAGGACAAAAAGGCCGCCGCCGGGGAGAAACTCCGGCAACTCTCGCTCCTTTTCGATCGGCTGCGAGAGATTCTGAAGGCCCAGGAAACCGCCCGCGCGACTCTCGAAACCGTCGGCCAGCAAAAGTCGCTCGACGCGGCCCGCGCCGTCGGCGCCGGCCTGGCCCAGGCCCAGCGCGCCATCCGCGACTCAACCGTCGCCGTCACGCGCGAGGTTGCTTTCGACGCCGAGACGATGCCCATCCAGGTGACGCTGGAGGCGCTGTCGGCGAATGAGATGGCCTCGGCCGTCACGAAGGCCGCCGCCTTGGCTGCCCCCGCCGCGGAGACCCGCTTGGCGGACCTCGCACCGCTGGCCGGCGCCCTCGCCGCCGACCAGGACGCCATCATCGCCGTCCTCCGCCGGATCCTGGACATTTTGCCGCGCCTCGCCGATGCCGTCCGCGCCGACCAGAACCGCCTCGCCCCCTCGGACCTGCCGCCCGACGCGCAGGCGAAACTCCAGGCCCTCCGCGACCGCCTCAAGGAGTTCGTCGACCAGCAGAAGAAGGTCATCGAGGCCACCAAGGAACTCGCCAAGCGACCCGTGGACGACTTCACCGAGGCCGACCAGAGGGACCTTAAGAAACTCGAGGCCGTCGAGGACCAATGGGACAAGTTCCTCAACGAAGCAATCACGGACCTCTCGAAGGTGCCTGCCCTCGACGCCTCCAACCCGAGCCTCGTCAAAGAACTCATCGAAGTCAAAACCGACGTCGAAATGGCCGAGGACGCCCTCTCCAAGAAGGCCATGGATGTGGTCGTCCCGCTCGAGGAACTCGGCATGGAAGCCGCCGAGGAAATCGTCGAGAACCTCGAACGCTGGCTCCCCGACCGGCCCGACCGCCTCGCGTGGAAACAGGAGGACGCCCTCGGCGACGTCGAGATTCCCCATGCCGAACTCCCCGCCGAGATGGAAGACCTCGTCGGCGACCTCCTGGAACAGGAAGAGGACCTCTTCGAGGAGATCGAGGACACGACAAGCACCGCCGCCGACTCCGCCGACAAGGGCGCCGGCTGGGACGCCATGGACGGGCCTATCTCCAACTATTCCGCCAAAGGCGTCACGGGCAACGCCCTCCCGAATACGAGCGAGGTCGGCGGACGCAGCGGCGAAGGGCGGACGGGGAAATCAAGCGGCGAATTCGTCGAGGAAGATGCCACCGGCAAAGGCGGCCGGCGAACGCCCACCCGCCTCTCGCCCGACTCCTTCAGCCGGGGCGAAGTGAACGACTCTAGCGCGGAAGCCCCGACTGGTGCGACGGGCGGCGGAAAAATCTCCGGCGCAGGCTCCGAAGGGCTCGAAGGCCCCGTCCCGCCCGAACTGGCGCGCCGCATGGGCGACCTCGCCAAGAAACAGGCCCAACTCCGCAACAAGGCCGAGGGCGTCAAGGCGGGTCTGGAGGTCCGAAACTACCAGTCCTTCGCCTTGGGCGAAGCCGTCGAGGGCATGCGGCGGGTCCAGCGGGACCTCCTGGCCGGCCGATACCAGAACGCGCTGCGCCAGCGCGACGTGCTCCTCGAAAATCTGAAGAGCACGAAGATGCTCCTCGGGGGCGAGGTCCGCATCCGCACCGACGCCTCCACCGCCCTGCCGACCGAGGTCCAGGACGAACTCCTCGACGCCCTCGAAAAACCCATGCCCCGCGGCTACGAAGACTACCTGAAACGCTACTACGAACGTCTCAGCCAGGGCAGGTGAGTGGCAACGCGGAACGCGGAACCCGGCTTCGTCCGCTCGCGCGGACTACGCCGTGGCAAGTGCGGAATGAACGGCAGGCAGGCAACGACGCCCGCGCGCCCATTTAGCCGGCGGGCTTGCCCGCCGCGTTCGCCGGCCTGTACTTGCCGTCCAGGAGATTGCGGGGTCTCGCCCCGTGGCGTAGGTTATTCCGTCTGCCGAGCCGCGTACCGGCGGGCGTACTCAATCTGATCGTCCGTGAAGCCGACAATCACGCGGCGGCTGAGCACCATGATGGTTGAGTAGTGCACGCAGGGCACTTCTTCAAACCCTTTGCCAAGGTCCTGCTTGAAGTCGAAGAACTCATAGGCCGAGTTAACCCTCCACACCCGCGCCAGCGGCACGGAGAAGGGCCAAGGTTCCGCCGGCGGGTCCAGATCGTGGATCGCCCGCACGGCCAGGTCGCACACGCGCGTGTACATGGCAAGCCAGGCCCACCGGGTTTTTTCTTCCGGGTCCGGGGTCCCTTCGGTAGGTTCCTTGGAAGGTCTCTTGTCGCCCAGCGCCTTGGCGATGAGCGGAACCAGAGAGCGGTCTTTGAGGTTAGCGGCCATGAGGATGCCCCAGAGCCGCTGCTGAGGGTCCTCCTCCTGCTCGATGGCCGCACGGATTTCCCGCAAGGGGGCCGCGTCCCCCAACTGCGCCAGAAGGAGCAGGATGTCGGAGCGGGTCAGATTGATGTTTGCATTAGCGCAAGAATACAGGGGCGGGTCGCCCGGCTTGGGGGTTCTATATCGGCGGTCGTAAAGGCTGCGGATCGCCGGCAGGTCGGCCGGGGTCGCAAGCCCTTGCTTCATCTGCCCGTACCCCTCCCGGCCGTCCGAGGCGAAAAACCATTGGCGAACCGCCTGGGCGTAGCGGTCCCGTTCGGTCTGCGAAAGCGCGTCCGCGTTCTTCTCGCACCACTCCACGGCCCTTCCCCGCACGTCATCGGAGTCGGATTCCAGGTTCTTGACGGCCAAGGCGCGGAGGCAGTCGTATTTCAAGTCGCTTCCGGATACTAGCAAATGATTGACCAGGTACAAATGATTGAGCAGGTTCTGCGACTTTCGCTCCTCCGCCTGGCGGATGGCCTCCTTGAACCATGCTTCCTGCCCGTATAGATCAGCCAGCGCCTTCCGGGCCTCGAAAGAGGTAGCGCCAGCAACAACGCCATGGAGTGGGATATCATCGAGATAAGCGGCGACGTCGGCTTCCAGGGCTTCCAGAGAGACGGGGCAGTTCGTGAGCAGAGACGTGTCTTTTAACTTGGCGGCCAGGAGGATGCCCCAGAGGCGCTGCTGGGGTTCCTTCTCCTGCTCGATGGCCGCACGGATTTCCTGGAGGGCAGCCGCGTCGCCCAACTGCACCAGAAGGAGCAGCAACCTGCTGGTCTCAGACCACAAGGAGTAAAGGTGCGGGGTGCCCGGCTTTGGAGTTTTGTATCGGCGGTCGTAAAGACTGCGGATCGCCGGCAGGTCGGCCGGGGTCGCAAGCCCTTGCTTCATCTGTGCGTAGCCTTCCTGGCCGTCCGACGCGAAAAACCATTGGCGAACCGCCTGGGCGTAGCGGTCCCGTTCGGTCTGCGAAAGCGCGTCCGCGCTCTTCTCGCACCACTCCACGGCCCTTCCCCGCACGTCATCGGAGTCGGATTCCAGGTTCCGAAGGGCCAAGGCCCGCAGGCAATCGTATTTCAAGTCGCTTCCGGCTGCGAGCAGGAGAATGAGTAGGCGCCCCGACTTTCTCTCCTCCGCCTGGCGAATGGCCTCCTTGAACCACGTTTCCTGGCCGTATAACTCGTATAGGGGTTCCATAATCACGTAATCGCCGCGCAGTGTGAAATCGAGATAAGCGGCGACGTCGGCCTGGAGCGAGACGGGATGGCTCATGCGCTCTTCCACTTCGGCCCGGCGCTTCTTCCATCGCTCCTCGCTTCGCAGCAATTTTACCTTCTGCGGGTCGCGCTCCTTCAGTTCCTCGGCCGCTTCCCGGTCGCCCAGTTCCGCCAACAGGCGCAGCATCCTCATGGCCCGCAAGGCGTCCTTTACCTCCTGGGACAGGGCTTTGGAATATCTGATATTCGGATCATCCTCAAGCGGCGTGTCGATGACGGGCGGGAGGAACCGGCGGTAATGGGCCTCGTAGATTTCCCGCACCATGGGGGCGTCCTCGGGGGCTCTGATGGTGAACATTTCACCCCAGCATTCCTCGCCCTTGGATTCGGCGAAGCGGCGGCGGATGATCTCCCCGGCTTTCTTGCGGAGGTCTTCCGGAACACTGGGCCACCACCGGGTGTACCCGCGGGCCGCCGCCAACCGCAGCGCTTCGGAGGGTGAGTCCAGGGCCTCGCGGGCCATGTCGGCCAGGGGACCCTCGACCATGAGAACGCTCTTGGCATGATCGAGGACGTAGAGGGTGAGGATTTCGGAGTTCCGCGTGCGGGCTTGCCGCGCCATCTCCCGTATGAACTCTTTCGTTCCGTACTTCGAAAGGAGGGGCCGTATATCCGGCTCCTTTCCCGCTTGGACGGCATCGAAGTACTCTTTTGTTCGGAACCCGCCGTACTTCATCGCGTTTCCCGCCTCGACGGCGTCCAGGTGCACGGCGGCAGCCTGTTCGAGAGGTCTTTCGTCCTGTACCCCGCTGCGGACGGCCTCTTCGGAGATTTGCGTTTCGGCCGCAAGGGCGACTGCGGCGACCGCGATCGCAATAGCGCCGGCGAAGCCCAGAATGCTTCTCATGGTTCTCGCTCCTTTCCTGTTGCCGAAACCTTTTTCGGCTTGCCGCGGCGTGCCGGTGACAGACGTTGCATGTCGCCTGCGGAAACCGGCGCTGACGACTAGCATATCAAAGGCCACGGTATCTTAGAAAAACCGACCTTGTCAATAGGCGCGGTGTCGGCAAGGCTCTTCCCTCCCGTCCGAAAACGGGTATAATGCTCCGACCGCATGACCGGGGGGATTCGATTGCGGATTGCGGCCCGCCTTCGCCGAGGCTTCGGCGGGTAAAATTTCGGATTGCGGAACCCGGCTTCGTCCCGGCGCGCCGGGACTACGCCGTGGCAGGCGGCGGACGGCGCGGCGGCGGACCCGAGCAAAGGAGCGAGCGTGTTTCGACCGCAGATTAAGGTTCTCGACTGCACCATCCGCGACGGCGGATTGGCGAACGACTCGCACTTCAGCCTGGAGACCGTCCGGGCGGTCTATCGCGCGTGTTGCGAGGCGGGCATCGATTACGTGGAACTGGGGTACCGCAACTCCAAAGAGATGTTCTCGCCCGCCGAATTTGGATGCTGGCGGTTCTGCGACGAGGAAGACCTCAGGCGGGCGACCGACGGCATCGAAAATCCCGGCACGAAAATCGCCGTCATGCAGGACGCTCACAAGGCCTCGGCGGAGGACCTTTTGGAAAAGAAGGACTCGGTCGTGGACACGGTCCGCGTCGCCACGTACGTCAAGGACATCGACAAGGCCATCGCCATCGAGAACGCGGCCCGCGCGAAGGGCTACCAGACGACCATCAACATCATGTCCATCTCTACGGAACCGGACTTCGACCTGGACCCGGCCCTGGAGCAGATCCGCGAGGAGACCGGCATCGCCGCCTGCTACGTCGTCGATTCCTTCGGGGCCCTCTATTCCGAGCAGGTGGACTTCTTCGTCGAAAAGTACAAGCGCATCCTGGGCGAGGGGATTGAGGTCGGCGTCCACTTCCACAACAACCAGCAACTCGCCTTCGCCAACACCGTCGAGGGCATCATCAAGGGCGCGAACGTCCTCGATGGGACGATCTACGGCCTCGGCCGCGCCGCCGGCAACTGCCCCACGGAACTCCTCCTCGGGTTCCTCAAAAACCCCAAGTTCGACATCCGCCCCGTCCTCGACTGCGTCGTGCGGACCGTCATGCCGCTCCAGAAAGAAATCGAGTGGGGCTACATGATTCCCTACATGATCACCGGCATTCTGAACCAGCACCCGCGAGCGGCGATGGCGATGCTGAAGTCGGCCGGCCGCGACGATTACCGGACCTTCTACGACAAGATGCTGGAACTGGTCGAGTAACCGCCGACGGGTGCAGGACAAAAAAGTGGCAACGTTCAGGGGTGCCACCGATTGCTTGTCAATCGGTGGGGCGGATGTCGAGCGCACGGTTTGACAAGCAAACCGTGGCACCCGCTGGCCAAAGAAGTGCAACTTTTTTGTCCTGCACCCCCGGCCGGGCGTGTATAATGCATCTCCAAGGGGGGATGCCGATGCAGGATAAGCGAAAGACCAAGGCCCAACTCCTCGAAGAACTCGAGGCCCTCCGACGGTCCGAGGCCGAGTACCGCGCCATCGTCGAACACATCCCCGCCGTCGTTTACACCGCCGCACTCGACCAGACCAGCACCACCCTCTACATGAGCCCCCAGGTCGGCCGCTTTCTGGGTTACTCCGCCGACGAGTGGATCGCCGACCACGAACTCTGGGTCAAACTCGTCCACCCCGACGACCGCGACCGCGTCCTTGCCCAACTCGCCGACAGCCAGAAGAGCGGCAACCCCTTCTGCTGCGAATACCGTATGTGCAACCCCGACGGGCGCACCCTCTGCATCCGTGACGAGGCCGTCGTCGTCAAGGACAACGCCGGCCGGCCGGTCTTCCTCGAAGGCGTCATGCTCGACATCACGTCCCGCGTCCTCGCCGAGGAGGCCCTCCGACGGTCCGAGGCCGAGTACCGCGCGGTCGTCGAACACCAGGCGGAGTTCATCTGCCGGTGGCTCCCCGACGGGCGGATCACTTTCGTCAACGACGCCTATTGCCGCTATTTCGGCCAGCGGCGCGAGGAAGTCGTCGGCCAGTCGTTCATGCCTCTCATTCCGCCCAAGGACCAGGCGAGCGTCGCCGACCACTTCGCCTCCCTGACGCCGGAGCGGCCGGCCGCGACGCACGAGCACCGGGTGATAAAGCCCGAGGGCGGCATCCGCTGGATGCAGTGGACGAACCGGGCACTGTTCGACTCGGCGGGCCGGGTGGTCGAGTACCAGGGGGTCGGGCGCGACGTCACCGACCGCGTCCTCGCCGAGGAGGCCCTCCGCGAGAGCGAACAGCGCTACCGCACGCTCTTCGAGCAGAGCCTCGACGCCATCGCCATTGTCGCCGACGGCCGGGTCGTCCACGCCAACGAGGCGGCGGCGGCCCTGGTGGGCGTTGCGTTGGATGTGGCGCTGGGTCGGCCGATCGAGGAATTCGTGCATGCCGATGACCGGCCGCGCGTCCGCGCGCACGTCGCCGAACTGGCTGCCGGCGCCCTGCCGTTCTTCGCCGAGCAGTACCGCATCGTCCGCCTCGACGGTTCGGTGTCCTGGGTCGAGGTTCGCGGCCAGGCCATCGAATGGGAGGGCCGGCCCGCGGCCCAGATCGTCGCTCACGACGTCACCGAACACCGCGCCGCCGAAGAGGCCCTCCGAAAAAGCGAGGGGGAAAAAGCCCTCATCCTCTCCAGCGTAGCGGAGCATGTCCTCTTTCAGGACACCCGCCACCGCATCATCTGGGCGAACCGCGCCGCCGCTGATTCCGTCGGCACCACGCCCGACCAACTCGTCGGACGTCTGTGCTACACCCTCTGGCACGCACGCACCGATCCCTACCCCGATTGCCCCGTCCAGAAGGCCCTCGAAACCGGCCAGCCCGAGGTCGCCGAACTTCGGTCCGAGGACGGACGCTGCTGGCTCATCAGGGGCTACCCTGTCCGCGACGCGGAGGGGAACATTGCCGGCGCCGTCGAAGTCGCACTCGACGTAACGGAGCAACGCCGCGCCCAGGAAGCCCTCCGCAAATCCGAACGCGAAAAAGACCTCATCCTCTCCAGCGTGGCCGAGGAGGTCCTCTTCCAGGACACCCGCCACCGCATCATCTGGGCCAACCGCGCCGCCGCCGAGTCCGTCGGCGCTACGCCCGACCAACTCGTCGGACGTCCGTGCTACACCGTGTTTCACCCCCGCACCGAGCCTTGCCCTGGTTGCCCCGTCCACAAGGTCTTCGAAACCGGACAACCCGAGGTCGCGGAACTTCAGACCGAGAGCGGACGCTACTGGCTCATCAAGGGGTATCCCATTCGCGACGCGGAGGGCAACGTCACCGGCGCCGTCGAAGTCGCCCTCGATATCACGGCCCAGCGACTCGCCGAGGAGGAACGGCGCAGGCTCGAAGCGAGAATCCGCGACGCCCAGAAACTCGAGAGCCTCGGCGTCCTGGCGGGCGGCATCGCCCACGATTTCAACAACCTCCTCGTCGGCATCCTCGGAAACGCCGGCCTGGCCCACCTCGAAATGCCCCCCGACTCCCCCCTCCGGCCGTACTGCGAACAGATCGAACGGGCCGCCCTCCGCGCCCGCGACCTGACGAACCAACTCCTCGCCTACTCCGGCAAAGGGAAGTTCCAGGTCCGGCCGGCCAACCTCTCCGACCTGGTGCGCGACACCGCCGACCTCCTGCGCGTCTCCATCCCGCGACACGTCGCCCTCGACCTCCACCTCGACCCTGCGCTGCCACAAATCCTCGCCGACGCCACCCAGATCCGCCAGGTTGTCATGAACCTCCTGACGAACGCCTCCGAGGCCATCGGCGACTCGCCCGGCACCATCACGCTCGTCACCGGCTCCATCCACGCCGACCGCCAGTACCTTGCCGGCGCCTTCATCGACGAAGATATCCCCGAGGGCGACTACGTCTTCCTCGACGTCTCCGACACCGGCTGCGGCATGGATGCCGAAACGCGCGCCAAAATCTTCGACCCCTTCTTCTCCACCAAGTTCTCCGGTCGCGGCCTCGGTCTGGCCGCCGTCCTCGGCATCGTCCGCGGACACTGCGGCGCCATCCGCGTTTACAGCGAGCCCGGCCACGGCACCGCCGTCAAAGTCCTCTTTCCCGCTGCCGTCGAGCAGGGGACCCACGAACCCGCGGCGCCCGCCGAAGGTGCCGCCCCCGTTCCCACCGAGGGTTTCCGCGGCTCCGGGACGGTGCTGGTCATCGACGATGAACCTTCCGTCCGCGACGTGGCCCGCGCCATCCTCGAAAAGGTCGGCTTCGAGGTCCTTGTCGCCGCCTCAGGACGCGAAGGCCTCGAACGCTTCCGCGCAGGCGCCGACCGCATCGTCGCCGTCCTCCTCGACATGACCATGCCCGACCTGGCCGGCGAGGAGGTCTTCGCCGAACTCCGCTCCATCCGCCCCGGCGTCCCCGTCATTCTTTCGTCCGGCTACAACGAACAGGACGCCACCCGCCGTTTCGCCCCGGCCGGCCTCGCCGGCTTTATCCAGAAACCTTACCTTCCCGCCGACCTCCTGTCGAAAGTCCGCGCGGCCTTACGTGTGTAGATACGTACTTCACGCCTGCCGGTCCACGCTCCGCCCGCGCGCCGTCGTCGCGGCTGAAGTCGGCCTTGCCGATCCGCTTGGCCACGTCGTTCTAGCGCGCCGGACCGGCGTTTAGCGCTACTTTGTCAACTTCGCGCCCCCAAGAGAGGGGATAGCGCGGCGGGCATTCTTGCCCGCCGCGCGGTGGCCAAGAATGGCCACCGCGCCTCCGCTTACCCGTCGAGGAGCGGAGTTGACAAAGTAGCGTTAGGCGCTGCGCGACCCTCTGCCGACCGGGCGTCATGCCCCAAATACTCATCCCCGGGTCGGCCATTGAAAACGGCCAAAAAGTCAGAAAACGCTAAACTTCCTCTAAAAAGCGGGAAATCCCTTGACATGTTCGGCACAACGAACTATGATACCCTGGCCGAACTTTAGGGGTCCCGCGGAAACTGGGGCGCGTGGGGAAAGGAGCACAAGCATGGCGGAACCGGCGCAGTCGGCCGCACTTAGCGAGAGCCTTCAGGATTACGTGGAGGCGGTGTACCTGCTGGTCCAGCGTCACGGCGTG
>Ga0315284_10013656_pt1 | contig 11573 bp, 9 predicted proteins | sample YL17G09_16_MG_FD_203696 | JGI IMG/M metagenome (GOLD analysis project Ga0315284, IMG submission 203696) | Sediment microbial communities from Yellowstone Lake, YNP, Wyoming, USA - YL17G09_16 | ecosystem: Environmental > Aquatic > Freshwater > Lake > Sediment | place: USA: Wyoming | collected... | reverse complement strand
GGCCCTTGATGGTTGCAGCCCCCTCTTCGCCCAGGAGGCCGGCGCGGAAGCGCTGAGCCGCCACCTCTACAGGCGCCTTGCCCGTCAGACCCTTGCAGTCGAGCGTGAGGACGATAACGAGGTGCTCGGTCGCCCCTGTCTTGATGGCGTCGAACCTGAGGTCGATCGTCTCAGGCAGGCGAAGTGACCTGGATGGTTTGCCGGCGGCCACCGTGATTGCGTGATTGCCGTTCTTCGTAGGCTGAACGACGAGGCCGTCATACTCGCCGGCGGGGAGACTGCCGCGCGCGATGAGCGCGAACGAGTCAGGCCTGATGTGATCGTTCGGTAAGACCTCGAGCGGAACCGCCGCGCCGCCTGTCCGCAGGAGTGAGAGTTTGGCCAGCGGCAACGAAATGCTGTCGAACCTGCCGCCGCCGGCGCGAAGAAACACCGTTACCCCAGCGGCGGATTCCACGGCGGTGTGGGAAGCCGCTTCCTGTCCGCGCGCGGCCGGAGGCGCCGCCGGGCCGACAGGCTGCGTCGCAGTAGGCCCGGGTCCGCTACCGCCGCCAGTGGTTGTGCCACAGCCTGCTATCAACGCCGCGAGCGCTGCCGCGATGGCAGCTGCGATGACCTGCCGCAACATGGACGCCTCACTGAAGAAGCTGTAAGGATTATATCACTTTGACGCATCACGGCACAGCATGGATCCCCACAAACAAGCAGCCAACCGGTCATTGCGTGCAGGCGGGCGGTCGACGGGCCGATGGACTTTGGCGGCTCCCGGAAGGGACACGGTCGACCGGCCTCGTATCTAGGATCACATTACTGCGGTACTGACTTCATGTGATCGGAGGCCTATTGTGAGCGATACAGTCAACTTCGGCGTCATCGGCTGCGGAGTCATCGGCCCGTGGCACACGGGCGCCATCGACGCGGTGCCGGGCGCCAAGCTTGTTGCAGTCTGCGACATTATCGAGGAGAAGGCGAAGGCTCTGGCGGAGAAGCACGGCGTCGAGTACCACACTGACTACCACCAACTCCTGGCGCGCGATGACATTGACGCGGTCAGCATCTGCACCCCCAGCGGCATGCACGGCGATATGACGATCGACGCCGCGCGCGCGGGCAAGCACGTGATGTGCGAAAAGCCGATGGACATCCACCTCGCAAAGATTGACGCGATGATCGCCGAATGCGCGAAGGCGAAGGTCAAGCTCGCCGTTATCTTTCAGCGCCGCACGCAGCGCCTGTGGCGGAAGGTGCACGACACGGTTCAGGACGGCAAGCTCGGCAAGATGGTGCTCGGCGACGCCTATCTCAAGTACTACCGCGACCAGGCGTATTACGACAGCGCCGGGTGGCGCGGCACGTGGCAATGGGACGGCGGCGGCGCGCTCATGAACCAGGGCGTGCACTGCGTCGACTTGCTGCAGTGGATCATGGGGCCGGTCAAGACGATCTACGCCCACGCCGATCACCTGGTGCGCAAGATCGAGGTTGAGGACACCGCGGTGGCGGCGCTGACGTTCGAAAACGGCGCGTTCGGCGTGCTCGAAGGCACGACCTCCGTGGTCGGGATGGAGCACCGCCTGGAGTTCCATGGGAACCAGGGCTCGATCTCGGTGTACAGCGAGGACTTCGACAAGTGGGAGGTGCCTGGCGAGACATTGGAACAGGCCCGCGAGTCGATGACGGTTGAGAAATCGGGCGCGTCACATGACCCGACGGCGATCGGCGTCGAAGGCCATCAGCGGCATATTCTCGACCTGGTGCAAGCGATCCGGGACGATCGTCCGCCGATGGTGCGTGGTGAAGACGCGCGGCGGGCGGTGGAGATCATCCTGGGCGTGTACAAGTCCGCGCGGATTGGCGCGCCGGTGACGCTGCCCCTGGAGTCGGAATAGCGGGTGCTTTGGGGTCGGCGGACGGCATCGGCGCAGGACGCAGAAAGGTTTGCAGTTGACACGGTGGCTCTCGATGATTTTCGCACTGGGCGGCGTCGCGCTTGCAGCCACGACCTCCAGCAGTGATGGCCGCGCCGCGGGGCTTCCCGCCGCGTTCTCCCAGCGGCTGATGGCGGCAATGGCCGGAGTCGACAAGGCCGAGCTCTACAAGTCGCCGGATTCAGGCAACCTCGCCTGGGGCGAGAGCTATGTGCTCGATGCCTACTATTGGATGTATGAGGGAACCGGCGACACCGCATGGCTCGACCGGATCGTGCGACATGCTGATGTGATCCTCGGCAACCTCTCGCCGGGGGACGAGCTCTTCCCTGGATGGCGCACCGATCGCTACTCGGTGGCGCTGGTAGATGTCCGCGCCGACCCCGCCAACCCATCGAAGGCGCATGTGAAACCCGATCCGGCGCGCATCTTCGATATCGACACCGCGCACAAGGTTTCCGGCCATGACTACGAATTGCGCGTGATGGCCGGCGGGTCGCTCGCGATCACAGACACGACCACCAGTCAGCCCGTCGCGACGGTCGAACTGCCCGCAGACGGCCACATCACCGCCATCCCCGGCGTTACCCTGGTGGTCGGAGGCACCCTGGAACCAGGCGACCGCTTCGTAGTCAAGACACAAGCTCCCGCGCCTCTCGAATACACAGTCCATGACGGCATGATCCTGGCGCCGATTGCGCGGTTCTGCGCGGCGGTGGCGCGTGACGCTTCACTGCGCGAGAGGTATGGAGCGGCGGCGCAGCGGTACCTGAAGCTCATGGAGACGCAGCTCTTGCCCAAGTGGCAGCCATACTGGCGCGAGCTTCCGGACGGCGCCGGCGTGTACATCTTCCAGGACGTCCCAGCGCAGCGGTTCCCCGGCGCGTCGCAGCCGCATAACCAGTATCTGGCGCTCGGGCGCGTCTACATCGCGGTCTACTGCGCCACCGGCGACCCGCGCTACAGAGAGCGTGCCGAGAAAATGGCGCGCTTCTTCAAGCGTAACCTTCGCCTCGTCGGCGGCCATTACGAGTGGAACTACTGGGATTACGCAGGTCCGTGGGATGAGCAGGCGCGCGCCATGGCGCACACGGAGGACACGTCGCACGGGCACATTGACATTGCATTCGCGGTTGACGCGTACGACGCGGGAATCGTTTTCGACCGCGAGGATATGCAGCGATTCGCGCGCACCATTACGGATGCGATGTGGAACGGCAGCGATGAGCTTCCGCGCGTCGGAGGACGCGTCAACAGCCCGGAAGGGCCGGGCATCCAGGCGCTGGACTGGGCGCGCCTGGGGCGATTTTCGACGAAGGCGCGGCAGATCATGGTGCGCATGATCGAGACATCGGATAACCTCAACGGTTCGCACTCTACGGCCGCCGCGGAGGTGTTGGCAATGGCGCGGGTAGACTGGAACCCGCGCCCGAACTGTGCCTTGGCAGCGCGCCCCAGACAATGACGACGGGTTACCTGGGCGAGGTCTTCTCCGGCATCCAGGGCGAGGGATTGTGCCTCGGCCAGCGGCAGATCTTTGTGCGCCTCGTCGGATGCAATCTACGATGCTCATACTGCGACACCGCGTGGGCGCGCGAGCGGACGCTCCGCTGCCGAGTGGAGCGAACTGCCGGCAAGCGCGACTTCGAGGAGCGTGCTAACCCGCTGGATGGCGAGGATGCGGCGGCCGTCATCCTGCGCCTGCATTCCCCCCCATCGCTTCACGATTCGGTGACCTTCACCGGCGGCGAGCCATTGATGCAGGCGGACTTCGTGCGGGACCTCGCCCAGCGCGCGCGCGCCGTCGGGCTCAAGACGTATCTCGAGACCAACGGGACGCTGGCCGAGGCTTTGTTGCGCGTGCTGGACCTGGTTGATGTTGTGGCGATGGACGTGAAGCTGCCGAGCGCGGCCGGGTTCGCGTGCTGGACGGAGCACGAGGCATTCCTCAAGGCCGCCGAACGGCTCGTCGCGCAGCGATCGCTGCTATTCGTCAAAGCGGTATTCGCAGAAACGACAACGGAGCAGGAGATCGGGCGCCTCGGAGCCCTGCTGCGATCAACCGGCGCGGATATACCCCTCGTCCTGCAACCGGTTTCGCCCGTACCATGCGGGCCCGCGTCGCCGTCTCCCGCGCGCGCGCTCGCCCTGCAAGCCCTTGCCAAGCAGTTTGCCCGGGACGTTCGGGTGATTCCCCAGATGCACAAGCTGATGGGGCAACTGTGATGACGTGAGCCGACGGACCGCGCGCCGCCGTGCCTGGCTCGGCGGACCCGGGCCCCCAATCTGCGCGGTCGGCGCTGACAGCCTGAGAGCTGGAGCGGACACGGCGCGCAAGGAAGCGCCGGTCCTCGCGCGGAAGACTCGGGCCATAACTACCGGGGAAAGGCAGCCGCGATGCGCAGAGCGAGTGCCGCGATATCTCGTCGCCTGGGGCTGACGCTGATGGAAGTCGTGGTCGTGCTCTGCATCATTGTCATCCTCATGGGCATCATCCTCACGGTCTACACCGGCGTCGTTCGCTGGTCGAAGCACAGGGTGAACGGCGCCGTCGAAACCCGCAACTACCCGATCAACCAAGAGTAAGCCGCATCCGACGTTTTGCCAGCCACGGTACACCCGGGTTGCCGGCCGGCGACAGGTCTGCGCCCAGGCTCCTGTCATGTGCATGGTGCGAGTTCGTCATGAGAGACTCGGGCTCAGGGATTGCGGCGCGCGGAAATGGGATGACATGATGCAGCTCGGCGGATGTGAAAGGAGCCACACATGAGCGGGACGCGTGGGATCGTAGCGTTGGTGATCGTCATCGCAATCTGCTTCATCGCCGCCGGACTCGGCGCGCTGTTCAACCACAACTCGATCGCGGAATGGTACCCAAACCTGCGAAAGCCTTCATGGACCCCGCCCAACGCCATATTCGGGCCGGTCTGGTCGGCGCTCTACCTCATGATGGCAGTAGCGGCATGGCTCGTCTGGCGGCGCGTTGGGCTCAGCGGCGCCTTTGTGCCCTTGCTCCTCTTCGGCCTGCAGCTCGCGTGCAACGTCGCATGGTCCGGCCTATTCTTTGGGTTGAGAATGCCAGGCGCCGCCTTTATCGACATCGTCATCCTATGGGGGCTGATAGTCGCGACTCTGATCACGTTCTGGAATGTGAGCTCCGTCGCCGGGATCCTGCTCACGCCGTATCTGGCTTGGGTCAGTTTCGCCGCCGCGCTCAACCTCGCGGTGTGGCGGATGAACGCCTGAGGAGAGATCGACCGGCGCGGCACTCCAGACCGGCTCGGCGCTGCCCGCGTGCAGGGAAACGGCCTCGCGCCGCCGAATCACCCTAGCCGGAAGACGTAGTCTGCCCTGGGCGCGTTCGCGCGCGACGGACCTCGGGCCACGGCGTGCGAACCGCGGAATTCGGGGGCGGGATGTGGCGCTTCGTTTCACTGACCGACGCAGTGGTCACGTGCGACGCTCAGTCATCCTCCTTCGGCGTGCCGTTACGCCCATCTTCGTCTCTGCCGCACCATACGCATCTTCGTCTGTTGAAAGGATGACCTGATTGCCATGACAGCAAGGATCCATGGGGCCCGCTGCATTCTGGCCCTCGCCGCGATCTCGCTTGTTACAGGATGCCTGAGCGGAGCGGCGCGCGCCGAGTCGGCGGCAGGCACGATATCCCCGGGAGCCCAGCAGCAGATCATCGCAGCCGCCATCCGGGCGGTGACCCCGGCGCTGGTCAAGATCGACGTCGTCGACGTCGAGTACGAGGCCGGGCAAGAGCGAAAGGCGGAAGCCAGCGGCAGCGGCGTCATCATCAGCCCCGAAGGTTACGTCATCACCAACCACCACGTGGCCGGCAACGCCAAGCGCATCATCTGCACCCTGGCGAGCAAAGACGAGATCGAGGCGGAGCTGGTTGCCACCGACCCGCTCTCCGACATCGCGATAGTCAAGCTCAAACCGAAGAAACCGACCACCTTCCCGATCGCGACCTTTGGCGATTCCTCCGTCCTCAGGCCGGGCGACCGCGTGCTCGCGATGGGCAGCCCGCTCGCATTCTCCCAATCGGTGACCATGGGCATCGTGGCCAACAGCCGATTGGTCATGCCGCGAGATATCTGGTACTACCGCATTACGCTCGAGGGCGAGGACGTCGGTTCCCTGGTCTCGTGGATCGCTCACGATGCATCCATCTACCCCGGCAACTCCGGCGGCCCACTTGTCAACGCTAAAGGTGAGATCGTTGGCATCAATGAGCTGAAGCTCGGGCTCAGCGCGGCGATTCCGTCCAACCTCGCCAAGAGCGTCGCGACCGCACTTATCGAGAAAGGCGAGGTGGTGCGGTCGTGGTTGGGGCTCGAAGTCCAGCCGCTCCCGCGCGAGCGATCCCCTCAGCGGGGCGTGCTGGTATCAGGCGCGGTGCCCGGATCCCCAGCAGAGAAAGCCGGTTTCCGCTCCGGCGACGTCTTGATTCGGCTCGCGGGCCAGGATGTCAACGTGCGGTTTCGCGAGGAAATGGTCGCGTTCAACCAACTCGTATTCGGGCTGCCGGTTGGGTCGGAGGTGGAGGCGGTCGTAGTGCGCGGCACCGAGACCGCCAAACTCCACGCGCGCACTGAAAAGCGCGAGAAGGCGAAGCCCCGCGAGCATGAGCTCAAGCGCTGGGGCATCTGCGCTCGCGACCTCTCGCTGATGGCGGTCAAGGAAATGGCCCTCGCGAGCCGTGAAGGTGTGCTGGTCACAAGCGTGAGTCCCGGCGGCCCCGCTGACGCCGCGCAGCCGTCCATCACTGAACGCGACGTTATCGTTGCTGTCGGGGACGCGTCCGTCAAGAGTTACGACGACCTGGCCAAAATCACGCAGCAACTTACGGCCAGTGCGACGGCGCCGGTGCCGGTGTTGGTGACATTCGTGCGCGGAGGCGGGCGTTACCTGACAGTGGTCAAGGTTGGGATCAGGGAGTTGGAGGATCCGGGGCGCGAGGTGCGCAAGGCGTGGCTGCCGGTCGAGACTCAGGTGCTGACGCGCGACATCGCGAAGCAACTCGGCGTAGCGGACCGCACCGGGGCACGCATTACTGAGGTGTACCCTGACAGCACTGCCGCGAAGGCCGGGCTCAAAGTCGGTGATATCGTCGTCGCGGTGAACGGAACGCACGTTGCGGCCGCGGAGGCGCAGGATGTAGAGGTGCTGCCGGCGATGATCCGCCAACTGCGCATCGGGAGCACCGCCGACCTCACCGTGCTGCGCGACGGCCAGGAGGTTCCGGTGCCAGTCGAGCTGAGCGCCTCCCCCGCCCTTCCGCGCGAGATGAAGCGCTACCGCGACGAGAACTTCGAGTTCACCGCGCGTGATATCACGTTTTTCGATCGCGTGGATCAGCATTGGGCCGCCGATCAGACGGGCGCCCTGGTGCAGGATGTCAACGAAGGCGGCTGGGCCGCCCTGGGCAACCTGACGCCCGGCGACCTGATCGTAGCGGTGGACGGCGCCCCCGTGGCCAGCGCCGAGGCGCTGGAGGCCCCGATGAAGGGCGTTGCGCAGAAGCGCGCGGACAGCGTCATGCTGCAGGTGAAGCGCGGCATCCACAACGTGTTTATTGAGCTGCGCCCGGCGTGGAAGGATTCACAGTAGGGAGGCAGGGGCTCTAGGCCGGAGGCGCGCTTCCGCGGTCCGGAGGAGCAGCGCCGACGGCATTTGGCGCGTATAGGCGCCCACAAGGGAGAGCAGAAATGATAACCGGTCAAGCTAGACGTCGCGGGGTGTGCGCGGTCCTCGCCGCCGCGCTGTGCGTCTGGGCGTGGCTGTTGCTGTGCCCGGCGTACGGTGACGATGTCGCGGCGCAGGCCCGGCAAGTTGTCACGAAGTGGCAGAACGCGGTGATCTCGGTACGCCTGGTCATTAAGACCAGCATGTCCATGGGATCGAATACGAACCAGGAAGAGGAGAAGTCGGACGTGACCGGCGCGGTTATCAACCCCAACGGGTTGACAGTCGTGTCGCTCTCCCAGGTCGACCCGGCCGAGATGTACAAACGGTACATGGGACGCCGGGGCGCAGACGAACCGCAGTTCAATGTCGAGACGCAGGTCACCGATGTTAAGCTCAGGTTCGCGGACGGCAGTGAAGTAGCTGCAAAGGTAGTACTCAGGGACAAGGACCTTGATCTCGCGTTCGTGAGGCCGGTGGATAAGCTGCCGCAGCCGGCGACGGCGGTTGATCTTGCGCAATCCGCCGCGCCGCAACTCCTCGATCAAGTGGTGACGCTTAACCGCCTTGGGGACTACGCCGAGTGGGCCATTGCGCCCCGCGTGGATCGCATCCAGGCGATACTGAGCAAGCCGCGCACGGTCTATGTGCCCCAGGATAGCGATGAGGTGGGCACGCCCGCCTTCTCGCTTGACGGCAAGATCGTGGGGGTGACGCTGTTGCGATTGCCGTCGGCGGTGGAGGGAACCGGCGGCATGGACGAATCGGGCGGCCTGACCGTGATCCTTCCTGCCGCCGAGATCATCGAGGGCGCCAAGCAAGCGGCGGAGTGACGGGGAGCGGCGACGCATGACGGGCGACCGTCTGCTCGCAATCCTTGAACGAGGTCGTGCCCGCCGGTTCATCGAGGGCGAAGCACCGCTGGCGCGTCACGGGCGCCGCAGCCGCATCACTGCGCCGGAGCAACCGCACGCAGCGAAACGGCGTCGCCGGTGCTGGCACGCAGCGTCAAATCGGGTGCCCTCTTGCCCACGTTAAGTTTCGGCATCGGTCGTCACCTCCAGTGTGGCGCTCGCCGATGTGTCGCAGTATGTTCGCGTACGGCACTATCGGATGCGTTCCGCCGCCGCCGACTTGCGATTCGGTCTGACCCGGATTCCCCATGGTCCTCCTGCTCTCAACGCTATAGACAATCCGCGTCAGACGGTGTACTGCCATTCCGGTCACTTCCGGCCTACGCTTCGCGGCATATCAACAACCCAGTCCGACCCGTCACAGATCCCAGACCATCTTGAGATCGCGAAGCTCGGCCATGCCGGTCATCGCCTTGTTGGCGGTGGCGATGCCGGCCTCCTCGAGGGCCGCGACAGGCGATAGGCCACCGATCACCGCCAGCCCGACGCGCTCCGTGCCAACGTGGACGCCGAGCAACGGCTGCCCGGGCTTGCCGACCGCAAGGATACCTCCAAGCCCATGCTTGGCCGCCTGCGCCAGCACCCGCTCGAGATCGGGCAGGCATACCGCTGGGACCTCGCGAAAACTCGCCAGCACCCGGCCCTGGCCGGTCGTAGCCGCCTCGTTGATGCGGGTCATCTTGCTCGCGATGAAGATCACCGCCGGATCGACTGTGGACTCTTGGTATCCGACGAGTTCGGTGAAACGATAGGGCCTGCCGTCGCGAATCTCAAGCAGGCCGCCGTAACGCGATTCGATCGGGATGCTGTGCTTCAGCAGAATGCCGTTGAGCGTCACCGTGCACACGGTCCCAAAACCTACCTTGCCCTCCGGTACGCGAAGATCGCCCACGCGTTCGCCGGCCGCTGCCATCGCCACCAGCTCGCTCATGCAGTACCCGGCCTTGAACGCACGCCGCATCACGGCCAGGCAGTCGCCAATGCGATCCGCAGGCAACAAGCTGGCGTTCAGGATGATGCTTCCGTGGCCGGTGCGCAGGTCGAGGGTCACGCGATATGCGAGGTCATCAATCTTGGATATGACGAACCCGAGCTTGTCTGACACGAGCGCGCTCTGCAGTTCCTCGACACCGGCATCCGTTATGACCCGGCCCTGTTCGCCAAGACACGTGGTCAGCCCGCGCTCGTCCATGATCTTGAGGTGGTACCGGACCGCGCGCTCGCTCAGCTCCACGCCCACGGCGCGGAGCTTGTCGGCGATGATGCGCGCGCCAACCGGCGCGGTGTCATTGGCCAGCACACGCAGCATCGCAAGCGTCTTGCGCTCAACCTCGGGCCGCGTTTGCAGACCTGTTCCGCCATGCGGCGTCGTTGCTTTGTGCGCAGTCGTCGCCATCGTGTCACCCCAGTCGGCAGTTATTGCCGTCTCCAGACCTCTCATGCCGGTTAAGCATACCGTCAGTATGATAGCCGAATCGCGGCGCACGTGTCAAGAATGGAATGGATCTGAATTCAGAAACGTCGTAGGAAACCCACAAAAAAGTGTTATCCGCCCCTTGACATGGTATATATACTCGTGGTAACCTGACGGTAATCTATTACCGACCGCCGACCGAAGACGTTCGACGCAGTCGCGGCCCCGCCGATGCGGCCAGGGAGTTACTTATGGCCCGCTACGGCTACTTCTGGGGATGCTACGTCCAAGGTCGGCTCCCCCACATCGAGAAATCCACGCGCCTCGTCATGCAGCATCTCGGCGTAGATTGCTCCGATCTAGACGGCCTCACCTGCTGCCCTGAGAAGACGATGGTTGCCAACATGAGCCACGACGCCTGGCTCGTGACGGCGGCCCGGAATCTTGCTGTCGCAGAGGACGCCGGCGTCGATTTCGTCACCCCGTGCCCTGGCTGCTTCGGCACCCTTAGGAGCGCCGCTGCCGAGATCGAGTCCAGCGTCGCAGCGCACGGTTCCGTTAACCGCGAGCTCCAGCGGGTCGGCCGCACGTACCGCGGGAACACCCGCACCTCGCATCTCCTCGAGGCGCTCTACCGAGACGTCGGTCTCGCCACCATTCGCGACAAAGTGACCCAGCCCCTGACCGGCATGCGTATCGCCGTGCACTACGGCTGCCATCTGCTGAAGCCCAGCGAGGATGTCGGCCTCGACGACCCCTGCGCGCCATCGAAGTTCGACGAACTGGTGCAAGCCGTGGGCGCCACCAGTATCCCCTACGAAGGCAAGCTGTCCTGCTGCGGAGGCTTGCTGTCGCGGGTTGACGATGACGAGACGGCGCAGGCGATGGCGCGCCGCAAGCTTCGCGATGTCACCGAGGAGGGGGCGGATGCGTTGTGCCTGGCGTGCCCCGCGTGCTTCATGCAGTACGACACGACACAGCTCCTGCTGCAGCGCAAGGGCGAGCAGGTGCACATGCCGGTGCTCTACTACACGGAGCTTTTGGGCCTCGCCCTCGGCCTCGAGCCGCGAGACCTCGGCCTCTCATCGCATCGGGTCGAGGTGCAGCCGTTTCTCGATCGATGGCAGGTGCGGCGAGCAGCCATCGAGCGCGTAAAGCAGCACTGGGACTATGACCTGCTGCGCCGGTGTGCCGAGTGCGGCGCGTGCGGATTCGACTGCCCGGTAGCGCGTGCCGACGCCGCATTCGACCCCAACGGTATCATCCGCGATCTCGCTGCCGGCCACATCGACCGCGTGCTTCGCGCCGGAGAGTTCTGGCGCTGCGTCGAGTGCTACACGTGCCGCGAGGCGTGCTTCCAGCGGTACAGCATGCTCGACATCTTCCGCACCGCGAAACATCTCGCGGTCGAGGAGAACCTCGCGCCGGCCGGGGCGGCCGAGGGCATGGCCGCATTTCGCAAGTCGGCGCGTCTCGTGGAAAGCTCGGCATCCCAGCGCAAGCGCCTGGGACTGCCCGAGGCGCCGCCCTCCGGCGGCGACGAGCTGACACAGTTATTCCAGTGGCGACCCGAGCCACGGCGTCCATAGATCAAGGGAGCATTCAATGAACGCGAAC
>Ga0315284_10013655_pt1 | contig 11573 bp, 8 predicted proteins | sample YL17G09_16_MG_FD_203696 | JGI IMG/M metagenome (GOLD analysis project Ga0315284, IMG submission 203696) | Sediment microbial communities from Yellowstone Lake, YNP, Wyoming, USA - YL17G09_16 | ecosystem: Environmental > Aquatic > Freshwater > Lake > Sediment | place: USA: Wyoming | collected... | reverse complement strand
GTCCCCAGACTTGCGCGCACGCTCCCAACCCCAGAACCAACGACCCCAGCTGCTCCGCACGGCCAGAAAACTCAAATTTCCACGCCCTCCATACTTATTCGACAGTCTGGTGAGATAACCGGGTTAGCCCCGCCGTTACAAGGCCCGCCTGATTATTCCCGTGCCTCGCGCCCCGCGCCGCTTGCAGCCGCAAGCGGCGCGGGGCGCGAGACGAACAGAGGGCGGGAGCCGCGATTTCGGCGGGGCTAAAGCCCCGCCCTTCCGGCAGCCCCCAGGAAGCGTCCCGGCGTGGTGAGAAATCCAGGTTAGAGGCGGCCCGCTGGCTCCGCCGGGCGGCCTCAGTCCTCCTCTTTCTGTACCTTTGTTTTGGACACGATCAGGAGAGAAAGCGGAAAAGGGTGGTTTCAGCTTCCGCCGGGCCAGCCTTTGTGGACGTGGATGTACGACACCCCGTACGATGTGAGACCTCCCGCAGGCAATTCGTCGGTGTGTTCGATCCGCGCTGGCACGAATATGTTGGCCGCGCCTGGTGAGTACGGGAGGGCAACTTCGATCACCGAGCCTTGGCTATAGTGATTGCAGCTCTTTAACCAGATTTCGCAAGTTGAACGAGGTTTTTGGCCTCCTGACTGAGGTTTGAAGGCCGTTTTTTACCCCGCCCCGTGCGGTTGCAATTCCAACTTGCGCGAAGTTGGGATTTCGTAGAGTAAGAGTTTATCGAACAGTGCGTTACGCTGCGCGAGTCCTCCCCAGGCGGCCGACAGATGGAGCACCGGTCGGTGGCCCGCGCGGTCGCCGCTTGGCGGCTAGGCCGAGCACGCTTTTTCGGCCGAAGCGGGCCATACGGAAACGTCTGTAAGGGCAAATGATGTGGCGACCGCGCATGCCGTTACGCCTGTAAGATTGCTTAGGCAGGCAGGAAATTATGATTGGTGTGCGTGGAAATTCCGCTTGCAATAGTTGCGGGCTTGTGGTATGGTACCAGCCGTTTGTTTTTGTAGTCTGGCCTAATTCCTTCTTCTTGTAGCATGCTGCTTTGAAGATAGCCGCCAGCAATGCGTGGATTGGATACTCGGACACTGGTCCAACGAGGGCAAGAACCTATCTTCTGGGGGGTGAGCGTGTTGACCACATATAAGAGCAAGCTAGTAATAGGGACTCTAGTCATAGGGTGGCTCTTTGCTTTGTCCCTTGGGGCTGCTGATCGTCGGCAAGTAGTCGGACGGGTGGTTGCGTCCTATGGCGTTACGCTTGAGGGGGTCTCTGTTCTGAATGAGGACACGATTCTCGCTGGAGATCTATTGAAGACCCCGAAAGCCGGCAATGCGCTCGTGAAGTTCTCGCCGGCAAGCCGGGCCAACATCGCGGAGGAAACGTCGGTTCGCTTTGGTTATGCCGGAAAGAATCCATTAGCGCAGCTATCATTGGGGACGATTGTAACCACGACGCAGAGCAATGACGGTCTAGTCGTCGAGACTCCAAAGTACCGAGTTGAACCCGCGGAGCAAGGGAAGGCGGTACATGTGGTGGCAGTGCTGCGCGATGATGGTACGGTGGTGGAAGCTCGCCACGGCGGCGTATCGATTACGGAGATTAGTTCGGGGCAGCGGTACGTTTTGCCGGAGGGGAAGTATGCGAAAATCGCCGCCTCCTCGGTAGGGGTTCCCGGGCAAGGAGTCGGCGGCAACCCCAAGAAACGGGGGGGAGGTTGGCATATTGGATCCTTGTCCCACGGCGCTTCAATTGCCGTGGTGGCATTGGCGGCGGCAGGCGCGACGGCGGCCATAGTGGTTCGTCTGGCTACCGCGAGCCCCAGCACACCTTGAACCTTGGGGATTTGAACTCGTACACTCTCGATGGTGAGCTGCCCGAGGTTTTGTACCACCGCAAGTGAGAGAGTTTACATCACAGCTCGGGGCTGTGAAACTGGAGTTGGGTCAACCAGGGGGCTACAGGCCGCCGGTACCGGCGGCCTGTAGCCGAGCGCCGAATGGGGGCGTCGGGTGTTGTACTCCATCCGCCATTGTTCGATGACAATCTGCGCCTCCTTCAGCGAGTAGAAAATCTCTCCATTCAGGCATTCGTCCCGCAGCTTGCCATTGCAACTCTCACCGTAGCTGTTCTCCCAGGGACTTCCCGGTTCGATTTACAACGTCCCCGTCCCCAGGCTCCCCAGCCACCCCCGCAACTCCTGAGCGATGAACTCGGGGCCATTGTCCGAGCGCAGGTGCTCTGGGATTCCGCGCCACACCATCACCTCCGCCAGCGTCTCGATCACTTCCTGGCTGCCCAGTCTGCGGGCCACCCGGATGGCCAAACATTCCCGCGTGTATTCATCGATCAGCGTTAACAATCGTAGCGTCCTGCCGTCGTGCGTTGCCGCGCTCACAAAATCGTAGCTCCAAACATGTTTCGCGCGCTCCGGCCGCAGCCGCACGCAGGAGCTTTCAGTCAGCCACAAACGTCCTCGCGGCTTCTGCTTTTGCGGCACTTTCAGCCCTTCCCGCTGCCAGATCCGCTGCACCCGATCCTTGCCGACTTCCCATCCTGCCCTCCGCAACAGCGCCGTGATCCGCCGATAGCCATAGCGCCCATACTTCGTGGCCCAGGCGATGATGGTCCGCGTCAACGCATCCTCGTCACTGCGCAGGATCGTTGCATAGCGTTGTGTCCCTCTCCACTGCCCCAGCAGCCGGCAGGCATGCCGTTCGCTCAACCCGTACCGCTCGCCCGCACGCTCCCCCGCACAACGCCGCCGCTCGGGGCTTCAACCCGAATTCGTAAGTTGAACGAGGTTTTTGGCCTCCTGAATGAGATTTGAAGGTGATGTTTTACCCTGCCGCGTGCAGTTGAAATTCCAACTTGCGCGAAGTTGGAATTTCGTAGAGTAAGAGTTTATCGAACAGGGCTTTACGCTGCGCGAGTCCTCCCCAGGCGGCCGACAGATGGAGCACTTGGCGGTGGCCGGCACGTCCCAGAATGGCCCCGCACAGGAACACCTGCACCCGCAAGCTGGCCGGCTGACGATAGCCCGTCATCCCACTGGCGCGTTGGAACTCTCCCAGCAGGTTGAATAGCATCAGAATGCCCAGGAAGGCCGCCTCGGTGGCGAAGAATTCCTGCAGGCAGCAAGCGTCCGCCGCCAAGTCCGATTTCAATTCCTCGATGCGCTGCTCGAGGCAGGCCCGCTGGTTATAGTCGCGCCAGATTTCCTCCGGCGGATCCGGCAGGTTGGTCACGAAGACTCGAAACGTGTAACCAGGAACCTCGAACAACTTCCGGCCCGGCGAACGCTTCGTCTCCCGCAGTTGCTCCCGCACCACCACAAAGCGCCGGGCTTGATCCCACCCGAAGAGCTGCAAGTGAAACTCTCCCACCGAGTAGCTCGCGTCCAGCGCTCGCCACTCCCGCACCCGCGCCGCCTCCCGCTTTAGCCACGGCGTCATCCGCGCCACCACGATGTATCGCAACCCCAGACTCTCCAGGTATTGCAACAACTCCTGCGCGAAGAACCCCGAGTCGGCTCGCACCACGCGAATCCATTCCCGGCTTTCCAGTTTCGCCAGCGCTTCCTTCAGAAACTCCACCACCCCGCGCCCCGCCCTCGTGTTCCCGCTGCGCAGCCAGCCGTGCAGAATGAAGTAGGCTTCTCCCAGCACCGCCAGCAGCGGATGGTGTGAACCCCGCCCGGGCTTGCGCGGGTTGTAGCCTCGCTTCACCCCTTCCTGCTGCCCGTAGCGCTCGAACACCGTCGAGTCTAGATCGAGACTGTAACCCTGCACCCGCTTCGGTAAGCGCCTCACTTGCCAGGCCCACAGTGGCTCGTACATCTGCACCACCTTCCCTTGCGTGAAGCGCTTGAACAAATTCCGGATCGTCCCGTCGGTGGGAAATCGCTTCATCTGATCGGGTCTCCTTCTCAGATGAATTCTCTCTGATTTCGCCTGGTACAGAAAACCCCGGTCACGTCAAATCGGCCACTTGATGGCCGTGAAGTCGGCAAATCGGACAAATGGCCCCAGCTCAGATCCCCCGAAACGTTAAAACGGCGTTGTGGAAAGGTACGTCCTGCGGGGCCATACTTGCCGATGAATTCCCATGCGTTAATTAGGTAACAGAACAAGCCGAAGGTGACGTCCGCTGACGCAGCTTATGATTGGCGCTCGGCCGCCAACTCTCGCTTCCCCCCGGGGTGTTTTAACCTACACCTTTCTAGACACCCCGGAACGTGAAATTCGGGGCTGTAGAATCAACGGGTTGCGGAGGGGGTTGCAGGCAACCCTTTGTGACCCCCCTCTGGGGCCGGCTTAAGGATCTTGCAGATCGTGGCTTTGCTGAGGTGATGGGTCCGGGCGAGTTCGTTCAAGCTCATCCCCTGCTGGCGATCACGCCGGATAGCCTCGCGGTCCACCGCCAGGGGCGGCCGGCGTACTGATGTCCCGAGTGTATCGTAGCTTAGTCGGGGTCTGCTGGGGCTTGGGCTTGGTCAGCATGGTGGCAGGGGTAGTGTTTAGACTGCTGCCGATTCTGGAACTGAAGACAACCTTTTCGCCACGCGGTCTCCTGGTACTGGCGGGTGTCCTGTTCCTCTGCGCGATGGCAACGCGAGCAGTGGAACAGAGTCCCTCCACAACGAGTTGAGCGCTGGCGAAAAGTCGATGCTCTTCTGGAATCGCTGGGGCGCGGTGTGTCCCGGTTTCGACGGTGACCTGCCCCCCCCCAACCGGTCCAGGCCTAATGTTAGGCTTGGAGCGATCAAGCGAGGCACGAATTAGCAACGAACAATCTTTTCGCGTCCGTGCCTCACCCGCGCCGTGGAATTACGCGTGTCCACCACGAGAGAACTCTCAGCGACGACCAGGTCGTAATCTAAGCCGCTGTGGTCGGTCACAATTAAAGTACAGTCATGAGCGCGAAGCGTTTCAGGGGTCAGGGGGCTTGATTGTAAACCGAAGCTGTATTCCCGCATCTTGTCCAACCGCGGAACGAAGGGGTCATGAAAAGCCACCGTTGCTCCACGGGCCTGAAGCAGTTCCATGATTTTCAGGGCCGGAGACTCGCGGACGTCATCGACGTCCTTCTTATACGCTACGCCAAGGACCAGCACTTTGGAGCCGTTCAGCGTTTTCCCCTGCCGGCCCAGCGTTTCTGCCACAGTGTCCACCACGTGGTAGGGCATTGTGGCATTGGTTTCTCCCGCTAGCTCGATGAAGCGTGTGGGGAATTCGTACTCGCGAGCCTTCCAAGTAAGGTAAAAAGGGTCAATCGGTATGCAATGGCCTCCCAAGCCGGGGCCCGGATAGAAGGCTGTAAATCCAAAAGGCTTGGTTTTGGCAGCGTCGATTACTTCCCATATATCAAGGCCCATTCGCAGGCACAAGAGCTTCAATTCGTTTACAAGGGCGATGTTCACGCAGCGGTAGATGTTTTCCAAAAGTTTCGTCATCTCCGCGGCGCGCGAAGAGCTGACCAGGAAGGTCCGTTCGAAGGCCTGCTCGTAGAGGGCTTGCGCCGCTAAGGCGCTCGACGCATTTACGCCCCCGATCACTTTCGTAATTTGGTGATTTTGGAATCGCTTGTTGCCCGGGTCCTCACGTTCAGGGGAAAACGCAAGAAAGAAATCCGGGTCGGCATCCTCTACGGTGGTTATTTCCTGACCATCCGTCTGATAAGGGACGCTAGGACAACGAAGGCCTGAGTCCTCCAAGACTGTCAACAACAGTTCCTGTGTCGTTCCCGGATACGTGGTGCTCTCAAGAATGACCAATTGACCCCGGCGCAAGTGAAGGCGGATGGTTTCAGCCGTACTTCGAACAAAAGAAAGATCTGGTTCACGGTGACGATCAAGAGGCGTTGGAACGCAAATCAGAATAGCATCCATCTCTCGAAGCCTGCTGAAGTCTGAAGTGGAGCGAAAATACCCCCTTTTTACTGTTTCACCGATAGCATCTGCCGGGATGTGACTAATATAGCTCTCGCCCCGCTCAAGCCTCTCGACCTTAGCGGGATCGATGTCAAAGCCCGTTGTTTTAAACTCCTTCCGTGCAAACAACAATGCCAAAGGCAAACCCACGTACCCTAATCCGATTATCCCAACATGTGCCGTCTTCTGATCTAGACTTGACAGAAGCGTATTGAGCTCTTTAGGTTTGGTCCGAAGTCCTTGTTTTGTTCCCATCCCCAGAAACCTACCTTCCTGTGATCATGGTTGAACTTCTTGGAGACCTTCGCTGGGACCGGCGTCGTCCTGTGCCACTTTTTGTTGCCACTGAACAGGACGGTCTAGTTGGGTACTACCCGAACGTATCACCAAGGCAGCCAGCACAGCGAAGAACAAAGCATTGGCAGGGATTTGAAGGTTAAAATCTACCGTACTATGCACGAGTATGGAAATACAGCCACAGAAGGCAGCAGTACGAAACGCCGAGATGCGCCGACTCTTTTCCCGAGCGATCTTGAAGAAGATTCGTACGAGTCCCACTATCCACCAGACGGCAAAGAAAAACCCGATCAAACCGACTTCGGAAAGCAACTGAAGATAGTCATTGTGCGCCTTGTCGAAAAGATATTTTCTGTAAAATGACATGTAAATCGGGCTTACCAGTGCAAATGTCCCTAGCCCGGTGCCCATGTATGGGTGCTCCTGAACGATGCTGAGGGTATCCCGCGCAATATAAAGCCTATCCATAAACGACGCTTCCTGTGTCAGCTTGCGAGCTTCAAAAATCCTTTGCACAAGTGGGTCGACCCCAAAGTATACGAGGAGGCCCAAACTCACAAACGCGACGAGCACCACCATCAAGAAACTGCGTTTTACCCCTTGCCGCCACCCGACTAGGTACATGAAAAGCAGCACCCCGACGGCCATGCAGATAATTCCTCCTCGGGAGAGCGCCATTAGGGATCCGACAGCCATCACTACCGTGAAAAAGACCAGAAGGACCTTCCAAGCCTTATCAATGCCCCGCGAGAGGGCCATCCCCATCGAAATCATGAAAGTCATTTCCATAAGGCCGACAAAGTGATTTCGGTTGACGTACGGGCCAAAAGGCGCGCCCACCTGAATGGCCCGCACCCAGTAGATTTTGCCATTCCAAGAGAAAAACTGAACTATACCCAACATCGCAATGAGAAAACCAATGGTCGCCTGGGCCAATCCGAGGTTTCGGATCCAACGCGTTGACCATGTCTCGTTCGAGACCACCAAAAAAACTAAAAAGTAACAGAAGGCCAGCAGAAGGTCTTCACGCGTGTTAGCGGCATCCAAGGTCCAGCCACGGATCAGTTGGAGCCCGACCCAGCACTGGAAGCCTACTGCTGCCCAAAACAGAGAATTCATCTCGATGCGAATCGTTCCCCGGAATATTGCCCCTACGAGCCAGGCCAGTGCCAAGAGCAAGCAAAGAAACTCAACGACTGCGGTCGACCAGAATTCAACAGCTCCGAATGCGAGCGGAGCAAAAGCCAATAGAACGACGAGAATAAACCAACTCAGGCGGTTACTTCTGGCTGTCCCGCTCGCTGAGTTCTGGTCCTGATAGAGGCTACTCTGGTTTGGTCGATCCGATTGCAAGGGAAGGCCCCTCGTTGCCGAAACGCGCGCTGACCCTGTCAAAGCCGGGTCAATTCTTTGGGAGCGGTGTGTCCTCTGGAACCAACTCAAAATCATCGAGCCACAAGGTCCCTTCAATCCGTTTTTCTAATTCCACAGCGGGTTTACGGACCACTCGGACTGTCAGAGCCTTAGTCCCGGGGCCGGTTCTTAGAGAGAGCGCGTACTCAGCCCACTCTGTAGTACCAAGCACGTCTGCAGTCTCCCAATGGAGGCGGGTATCATCGTTTGGGTCGAAAACTTCGATGTGGGGCCCAGCTAGCGTGGTTAAGGCACGGCTCTTCATGTAGGCACTTAGGCGATATTTTCTGTTCGGCTTGACTAAAACGATCTGTTCAAGATGTTGAAAATAGATATTTGTCAGACCTTCAAAATGTATCGCCAAGGACTGGTGTCCGCCATGGCGAACCTGCTTATCAATATATATGTTCACCCCGGGCGCGGTCGCCATCCTCCAATCAAGCCCCCCATTGGCAGGATCGACTTCGAAGCCGCCATTCACAATGGAGTCCACATCATCATGCCATTCCCCTCTCGACAGCAGACCTGCGAGCACAAGCTGGTTCCACCTCACCAACGCTTCGTCTGTGCGGCCTGACTCGAGCAGAGCGTCGAGATATGGAAAAGTCATCTGTGCCGGAAAGAACTTGCCCGAGCTTATCAGTCGGTCCCAAACGAATCGAGCGCTGTCGAGCTGCCGCCTCGGCGGGGATGCCAGAAAATCCAAGTAGGCCAGATTTATATCTGTTCTGTCAGGTACGCCCCGACGGAGAATCGTTTCTCCGTCCTGGGTGGCTCGCCAGTATATGGCAAACACCTGAGGTGCGAGCTCTGGACTTCCTTCCAGTCCCCGATAGTACAAGTCGAGGCCGTCTTCTAGCCTCCCCGCGTAAATCATCAGATTTGCCGACCGCATAAGATAAGGAGTGTAATAAGGCGCTAGCGCAACACTCCTCCACGCCGGACCGAAGCCATCCTCGACATGCCCTACCTCCGAGACTGTGGTCAAAGCAGCCCAGTACTGTGCACGTAGAGGCTGGCAACGAACCGCCTTCTGCGAAAAGCTGAGTCCTTCCTCTGGATGAGGGTCTTCGTACGAGAAGGCGTAGTAAGAACCCAGACGTGCCATTGCATCGCAATTGTCAGGCTCAAGTTTGAGCGCCACGTTCAAGGAGCGGGAAGTACCCTGCCCAATACACCAACTGACAAATGCATGGCGGCCTATGTGCAAACTCAAATAAGCGGCACCTGCAATTCCGGCCGACAAAACGGCGAGCTTAGTAAATGCAGAGCGGAGGGGAATTAACACGGGATCCACCCCTGGGCACGGAGGTACTGCTCTAGCTTTCTTGTTTACAGATCTTCTTCCTTCTCTTCCTGAATTTTCTCCGAATAGTAGTCGTAATAGCCCTTGCCATAGTGGTGCCCGTATCTGCCGCTATACCCGTACATGTAGTATTCATAGTCAGGCGAACTAACATCGACGCCGTTCAACACAATCCCGAGAGCTGTGGCACGGTGATCCATGAGGATTTCCAGGGTTCGCAAAATGGACCGGCGTGTTGTGTAGCCAACTCGTGCAACCACAATCACAGCGTCGGTCACCGGCGATAGCCCCCGAGAGTCTGCAAAGGGAATGAGAGGAGGTGTATCGATTATTACGAAATCGAAACGCTCGCGTAGGTTCTGAATCAACTCACGCATTTGGTCAGAAGCGATGAGTTCACCAGGATTTGGAGGACGAGGTCCGACCGGAAGAACGTGGAGGTTCTCGATGCCAGGGACTTTCAACAACACATCTTCGAGTCGCGCCCCGCCCGTCAAAATATTGGTCAGCCCATTCTGCGGAGACAACCCGAAGGTCCGAGCTACCACCGGATTGCGGAGATCAGCGTCCAACAAGCAAACATGGGCATGCTGGGCGCAGGTTATCGCGAGGTTCACGGCGATTGTGCTCTTGCCCTCGTATGGGGAGCCTGACACGATAAGGATTACCCGAGGCGGTTTTCCGGGACGCGAAAACATCAAGGAGGTGCGCAAGCTTCGGACTGCTTCAGCCGCCGGCGAGCGTGGCTCTGTCAAGACGAATTTCCGGACCGAATGTTCGCCGCCCGGCGCAGTCCCCTTCACCAGCAGCCCACGTATGCCCGAGGCGATCTGAGACCGTCGACCGCGTCCGTTGGTGCCAGTGACCGTAGGGAACATCGCGAGGGATGGCAAATCGATGGTATCTTTTAGGTCATCGGGGGTGTGAACAGTATTGTCAACAGCTTCCCGGAGAAATGCGAGCGCCACACCGCCCAATAGACCGATGAAAAGACCAATCAGGATATTCCGAAGGCGAAGGGGGCCAGTAGGTCTATCAAGGATACGGGCAGCGTCCACAACGCGGATATTACTAGACTTCAGTCCTGCCGAAATGCCAGCCTCCTTTAGTCGAGCCAGCAACGCATTGTAAAGCCCGCTGTTCGTTTGCGCATCATTCTTCAGGAAATTGTAGCGGATCATCTTCTCGTTCATCGCGCCCGCAAGATCTTGCACCTCCTTTAGGGCTTCGGCCAAAAGCTGCTCCTTGGCGCTGGTCGCTTGGTAATCTGTACGGACCTCATGGATGATTCGCTGACGCTCTGCATTGACCTGTGCCTGTAATTCCTTCACCTGGCTGCGGAGTTTCTTGGTGTTCGGGTTGTTTTCGCCGTAGACTGCCATCCCCTGCGCGAGCTGGACCCGAGCCTCAACGTAGCGTTGGACTAGATTCTGAAGGAGCACATTGTTGCGTATCTGGAGCAGCGAATCCGCGTTTCCTGCCTGGATCATCTTGAGGTAAGCTTCCAACTGTATCCGGTCCGCTTGCGCTTGCGTGAGCTCATGGTTCAGTTGGGTAACCTTTTGAGTAACCGCGTTGTCCTTTTCGTCGGAATATACGATGCCGTTTGCTCTTTGGTAGTCCACCAAAACCTTATTCGCATTTTCCACTTTCTGCCGAAGGTCGGCCAATTGGCCCGACAGCCACTCGGAAGCTCGCATGGTGGTTTCGTACCGGGTCCTATAGTTCCTATCGATGAAGATATTCACAAGCGTGTTGGTTACTTGTGAGCTGAGGGTAGCATCGCGGGAAAGAAAACTCACCCCGACCAATCGGCTGTTCCGAACCCGAGAAACAGACAAGCGAGTCTTAAAAGCCCTCAAAGCCAGATTCTCCAGTCTCGTGAGCTGGGTTGGACTCTGGTTTTCCTGCTCGCTTGGCTGGTTGTATTCATTTAGTGCCTTCGTCCCCACGATTTTTGGATTTCGGTCCAATCGCAAATTCCGAATGACGTCAATCGCCAATTCGTCGCTCTGAAGAATCTGTATTTGTGTTTCTAGATAGTCTTGATCTGTCGAAGAAAGGTTCAGGAGGTCTTTGAGCGAGAACGTTTCAGATCCCGGCGGGTCAATCTCAAGCCTCGCGATCGGTTCATAGACGTCGGGTGACTTGAACGCGATGAGAACAGAGAGACTGAATACCACCAGCACAAAAGCAAGGGAGAGCCGCCAGTTCTTACGCAAGATGCGGACTGCTCTTTCCCAGTCAAATTCAACCTTCTTTGAAGCGGGCTTTAAACTCAAATGGGAGGGAACAGCCAGATATTCACTGCTCTTCATCACCGGGACAATCCCCTGGTCATCCATCAATAAATCCGTTCCCCCACGCTAATCGCCGGCAGGACTCGCGCTTGAACCATAATAAAAACGCTCTCCTTTTGCTCCCCTGCTTCAGCGCTCTGCGGCACAGTGGCGAGGTCTTTCAATTAGATTGCGTTGGCGCATATAGTAAGTGGCCGGAGCGTAAACTGTCAAGCCAATTCGGCTTTCGGTGTCGGGTGTCTTAGCTCGACGAGTGTCTAACGCCCTACTGGACATTATGGACCTCTTTTCCTCGAAAGGCCCCACTGCACGTTCGTCGGAGGCGATGTGGTTG
>Ga0315284_10013654_pt1 | contig 11573 bp, 14 predicted proteins | sample YL17G09_16_MG_FD_203696 | JGI IMG/M metagenome (GOLD analysis project Ga0315284, IMG submission 203696) | Sediment microbial communities from Yellowstone Lake, YNP, Wyoming, USA - YL17G09_16 | ecosystem: Environmental > Aquatic > Freshwater > Lake > Sediment | place: USA: Wyoming | collected... | reverse complement strand
CATCAACGTTTCGGCCGATGGGCGAAGTGCGGGGTTTTCGATCGCATTTTCAAGCTGTTGGCCAGTGATCACGATAACGAATATATGATGATCGACGCCACCATTGTACGCGCTCATCAGCACAGCGCCGGTGCGCGAAAAAAACGGCGCGCAAGCCATCGGCAGATCACGCGGAGGATTGACCACCAAAATCCACGCGCTCGTCGATGCCTTGGGCAATCCTTTCAGCCTGATGCTGACGCCTGGGCAGGACCATGATCTGACTTGCGCGCAACCGCTGCTCGAAACTGCCGATGCGCGCGCCCTCATCGGCGACAAGGCTTACGATGCCGATCCGTTGATCGACACCCTCGATGGGCGGGCAATCATTCCAGTGATCCCGCCAAAGGCCAACCGCTAGGTGAAGCGCGATTGTGATTTCGTGCTCTATTGCGAGCGCAATCTCGTCGAGCGCTTCTTCAACAAAATCAAGCACTACCGGGGCATCGCCACGCGCTATGACAAACTCGCTCGAAATTTTCTCGCCGGAGTTCACTTGGCTTCCGCTATCATCTTGCTCAACTGAACACAGACCCTAGCTCCAGGCGAATGCCACCTTGCGCAAGGAGACCTCGCCGAACCGCTCGGCGCCCTCGGCCACGGGCTTGCCGCCGAGGTGGAGATAGAAGGCGCAAGCGCCGTCATTGTCGGACAATGCCCAAACCACCAGACCCTTGAGACGGAGGTCGAAGAGCCTTTTCCGCGTACGCTCGAATAATTTCTCGCCGAGGCCGAGACCCTGGTAGACGGGACGCAGATAGAGTTCGAAGATCTCCCCCTGGAAGGGCGTGCGCCCCGACCGGCAGCGGCCAAAGGTGGCATAGCCGGACGCCGCCCCGTCGAAATCGAGCACGAGCAGCGGACGACGCTCGGTCAGCGCAACCTTCCACCAGCTCAGGCCTCGCCGGGCGATCATGCGTTCGAGCGAAAGATGCGGAATGACCCCGCGATAGGCGCCCCGCCAAGCCTCCGAATAGACCTCCGCCAAGGCGGTCGCATCCTTGAGCCTTGCCGGCCTGATCTGCACGACGTCGGTCTCCATGGCAGGAAGCCTAGCGCAGACGGCGGCCGCTGTGCAGGGGGAACGCGTTGCTCGTCACCAGGCTTGTGAGTCGTGAGGCGGGGGGATGCTCAGCCGCCGAGCGGGCGGCTGAGTGCAGGCGCTTTGGCTGGTAGCGCGAGATGAGGATGACCGAGAAATCCTTGTCGAGCTTGATGTCCACCGTGCCCATCTTGCACTTGGCATCGTCGATCTCGTAGATGCCCCTCCTGCTCCTTCTTGACGCTCTCCGGGTCTTTGCGGCCGAGGTCGGCCAGAGCGGCCGTGACCTTGGCCATATCGGCGGTGGGCACGTTTGTCGTCAGCGAAGGCGACAGTGCTGTCGAGGGCCAGAACGAGCGCTACTGCAAAGGCTTTCATCATGGAAAAATTCCTCCGGTTCGGGGTTGCTTGCACCGCGAGACTGCCGGGGAATACTTTTAATTATTTGAAAAAAGATCAATACTATTCGTCGATTAGAAAACAGATCGGAAGTATCGTGAAGCTTTGGCGATTTATCCTGGAAGCCTAAGCAACAGCCATTGCTTCTTTTTGCCGCTCGGCCCGCTTCCGATCATTGGCATCGAGGTGGCGCTTGCGCAGCCGGATCGATTTCGGTGTCACCTCGACAAGCTCATCGTCCTGGATATAGGCGAGCGCGCGTTCGAGCGTCATGCGGATGGGCGGGGTGAGACGGACCGCCTCGTCCTTCGAGGTGGTGCGGATGTTGGTGAGCTTCTTGCCCTTGAGCACATTGACCTCGAGGTCGTTGTCGCGGGTGTGCTCGCCCACGAGCATGCCGCGATAGACCTTCCAGCCAGGCTCGATCATCATCGGCCCACGGTCTTCGAGGTTCCACAGCGCATAAGCCACAGCCTCGCCCGAATCGGTGGAGATCAGGACGCCGTTTCGCCGGCCCTGGATCGGCCCTTTGTGGGGCGCATAGGCATGGAACAGGCGGTTCATGATGCCGCTGCCGCGGGTGTCGGTGAGCAGTTCGCCCTGATAGCCGATGAGGCCTCGCGTCGGCGCGTAGAAGACGAGCCGCTGGCGTCCGCCGCCGGAGGGACGCATCTCGACCAGCTCGGCTTTGCGCTCGGAGAGCTTCTGCACGACGATGCCGGAATGCTCTTCGTCGACGTCGATGACGACCTCTTCGACCGGCTCCGAAAGCGCACCGCTCTCATCGCGACGCATCAGCACTTTCGGCCGCGATACGCTGAGCTCGAAGCCCTCGCGCCGCATGGTCTCAATCAGGATACCGAGCTGCAATTCGCCGCGGCCGGCAACCTCCATGGAATCCCGCTCCTCGGATTCGGTGACGCGCAGCGCCACATTGCCTTCGCCCTCGCGGAGCAGCCGGTCGCGAATCATGCGGCTCGTCACCTTGTCGCCCTCGGTGCCGGCGAGCGGCGAATCGTTGACGCGGAAGGTCATCGACAAAGTTGGGGGATCGATCGGCTGGGCCGGGAGCGGCTCCATGACCTCTGGGGCGCAGACGGTGTGCGCCACCGTGGCATTGGGGAGGCCAGCGATGGAGACGATGTCGCCAGCGGTAGCTTCGTCCAATGCGACCCGCTCAAGGCCGCGGAAGGAGAGCACCTTGGAGACGCGTCCCTGCTCGACCACCTGGCCGTCATGGTCGAGTACCTTGACCATCTGATTCGGCGCGATCGTGCCGGAGGTAATGCGGCCGGTGACGACGCGGCCGAGATAGGGATTGGCTTCGAGGATGGTGCCGAGCAGGCGGAAAGGCCCGGGCTCCACATGAGGCGGGGCCACATGGTGGAGCACCAGATCGAACAGCGGCTGCATGCCCTGGTCCTTGGGACCTTCGGGCGTGGCCGCCATCCAGCCCTCTTTCGCCGAGCCGTAGAGGATCGGGAAGTCGAGCTGCTCGTCACTCGCATCGAGCGCGGCAAACAGATCGAACACCTCGTTGACGACCTCGGCCGGCCGGGCGTCTGGGCGATCGACCTTGTTGATGACGACGATGGGCTTCAGGCCCATCCGCAGGGCTTTGGAGACCACAAATTTGGTTTGCGGCAGCGGGCCCTCGGCGGCGTCGACCAGCACCAGCGCGCCGTCCACCATATTGAGGATGCGCTCGACCTCGCCGCCGAAATCCGCGTGCCCCGGCGTATCGACGATGTTGATACGGGTCCCCTGCCAGACGATCGACGTCACTTTGGCGAGGATGGTGATGCCGCGCTCACGCTCGAGATCGTTGGAATCCATGGCGCGCTCCGCCACCCGCTGATTGGTGCGGAAGGAGCCGGATTGCTGGAGCAGCCGGTCGACGAGGGTGGTCTTCCCATGATCGACATGGGCGATGATGGCAATGTTGCGAAGTTGCATGGGGGTCCTAAATGTCGAACGCGGGCCTGAGGGCCCGCGGTTCTATTGCACTGCATATAACGCTCGTATGACGCCCGTGCAATGGGCGGAAGGCAACCTCGTCGCTGCGTTCGAGGTGGCGACGGCACGCCACGAGGGTCAAAAGCGCGAGCCCGGCGAATGGCATAAGGTCGCGGGGGAACTGGGGTTAAGCGCCCCCTTTTGCCAAATTTCCCCGCGGGCTTCCCGAAAACACCTTGAGTCCCTTCGCCCCAGCAGTCATAGAAAAGCCCAAGCGATTCCATCCGACTATGGCTCAGTTTTCGATGCGGCGGATCGAGTTCCGGCTCAAAGTGACCGGAAGGTCGCCAACCCTGAACCGGCGCTCGGTTCGTTCGGGTCAAATTCCCTAGCGAGGCAATATGTGCGGCTTGGCAGGAGTGATCGACCTCAAGGGTCGGCTTGAGCCTGATCGGGCTCAGGTCGCGCGCATGGGCGCGGCCCTGACCCATCGCGGTCCGGACGATTCCGGTTTCTTGTTCGCGCCGGGGATTGGCCTCGCGCAACAGCGGCTTAGCATCGTCGGTGTCGAGGACGGCCACCAGCCCATCTTCAACGAGGACCGCACGGTTGCCGTGATCTGCAATGGCGAGCTGTTCGACTATCCCGAGCGCAAGGCGGAGCTGCAGGCGCGGGGCCATGTGTTCCGTACCCATAGCGATTGCGAGCTGATAGTGCATCTCTATGAGGAGCACGGTGAGGATTTGTTCGGCCATCTGAAGGGCCAGTTCGCCTTCGTCCTGATCGATTTCGCCAAGCGGCTCGTGCTGCTTGCGCGGGATCGGGTCGGCATCTGCCCGCTGTTCTGGTCGCGGCAAGGGGACCTCATCTATTTCGGCTCAGAGATCAAGGCGCTGCTCGCCTCGGGCGCCGTGGCGGCGGCGGCCGACGTCCGCGGCCTCGACCACCTCTTCACCTTTTTCGCGCTCGGCTCGCGGCGCACCATGTTCGAGGGCGTGCAGTCGATCCTGCCGGGGCACTATCTAAAGATTGCGTGGCAGACCAATGGGAGCGCGGTTGCCCCCGTCGAGCGCGAATATTGGGATTTCGACTTCCCCGATTGGGGTGAGGAGGACGATCCAGCGGACGTCTCCGCCCTGATCGACGAATTCGAAGCGACCTTCCAGAGAGCGGTCGAGGTCAGGCTCCGGGCCGATGTGCCCGTGGTCGGCTATCTGAGCGGCGGCGTCGATTCGGCCTATGTGCTCGCCACGGCTGCGAAGGTTTGTGGCCGGCCGCTGCCGAGCTTCACCATCAAGGTGCCGGATCCCGAGCTCGACGAGGCGGCGAACGCGCTCGACGCCTCGCGGCTTATCGGCGGCGCCACGACCGTGGTCGAAGCGGGGCCTGAGTTCATTACCGACCGCTACGCGGACCTCATCACTGCCGCGGAAAGCCCGGTGCTCGATACCTCCTGCGCCGCGCTGCTGGCGCTGTCGCGCGAGGTGCATGCGCAAGGGTTCAAGGCCGTGCTCACCGGCGAAGGCGCGGACGAGGCCTTTGCCGGTTATGTCTGGTTCAAGATCAGGGAGGCCGCGCGCAGTCTCGATCTGGGCGATGCCTTCCGCCCGAGCACGGGCATCAGCCGCGTCGCGCGGAAATGGGCGAGCCCCACGACAAGCTTCGGCGAGCTTGCCGGCATCGATCGCCTCATCGCCGGACCGCACGCCCAGTCGGTCATGTACAATCTGGTCGCGACCTCGCGCGGCCGCTATTACAGCGGCGACGTCAAGGAGCGGCTTGGGTCGTTCGTGGCCTATCAGGACTTGGCGCTCGACCTTCCGCGCCTGCGCCGCTGGCATCCGCTGAACCGCTCGCTCTATCTCGGCTACAAGGTTCATCTCGCAGGACTGCTGCTCAGCCAGAAGGGCGATCGCGTTGCCATGGCGAACAGCGTGGAGACGCGCCCCCCCTTCCTCGACGAGAAGGTGATCGCGTTTGCCGCGCGCATCCACCCTCGCTTCAAGCTCCAGCGGGGATTACAGGACAAATATTTGTTGCGGAAGGCGGCGGAGCGCGTGCTGCCTAAGGAGGTAGCCTGGCGGCGCAAGGCCATGTTCCGCGCGCCGCTCGCCGAGACGTTCCTCGCCAACCCGCCCGCTTTCGTGCGCGACCTGATGAGCCCGGAGGCTTTGGCGCGGGCGGGCTATTTCGATGTGGGAAGCGTGCGGCGCGACTGCGAGGCCTTGGCCAAGGGCGAAGGGGCTAAGCTCGGCACCTTCGCGAGCTTGGGGCTAGGCGGGGTGGTGGCGACCCAGCTCTGGCATCACCTCTATTTCGGCGGCGGATTGTGCGAGCTGCCGCATCTCACGCATCAGCCCGCGGTTGCGCCAGCGGCGGCCAAACTTGCCGTGGCGTGATCGCGGGTCAGCTTTAGCGATTGCGCCTGCCGAGCAGGCGCAGCCTTAGCGCGTTGAGCTTGATGAAGCCTTCGGCGTCCTTCTGGTCGTAGGCGCCGGCGTCGTCCTCGAAGGTGACGATCTTGCTGGCGTAAAGCGATTTCGGGCTCGAGCGGCCGATCACGCTGACATTGCCCTTGTAGAGCTTAAGCCTGACCTCGCCTTCCACATGTTCCTGGCTCTTATCGATCAGCGCCTGCAGCATCTCCCGCTCCGGTGAATACCAGAAGCCGTAATAGATCAGCTCCGCATAACGCGGCATCAGCGAATCCTTGAGATGCATCGCCTCGCGATCGAGCGTGAGCGATTCGACGCCGCGGTGGGCCGCGAGCAGGATCGTGCCGCCGGGCGTCTCATACACGCCGCGCGACTTCATGCCGACATAGCGATTCTCGACGAGATCGACGCGGCCGATGCCGTTGTCGTGGCCAAGCTCGTTCAGCCTAGTCAGCAGCGTGGCGGGCGATAGCATCTTGCCGTCGATGGAGACGGCGTCGCCTTTGGCGAAGCCGATGGTGATCGTCGTCGCCCTGTCCGGCGCGTCCTCCGGCGCGATGGTGCGCTGATAGACGTAAGGTGGCGGCTCTGTGCCCGGGTCCTCCAGCACCTTCCCCTCCGAGGAGGAGTGCAGCAGGTTGGCGTCGACCGAGAACGGCGCCTCGCCGCGATTGTCCTTGGCCACCGGGATCTGATGCTTCTCGGCGAAGTCGATCAGGTCGCTGCGCGACTTGAACGCCCATTCCCGCCAGGGGGCGATCACCTTGATGTCGGGGTTGAGCGCATAATAAGTGAGCTCGAAGCGCACCTGATCGTTGCCCTTGCCCGTGGCGCCGTGGGCCACCGCATCGGCGCCGGTCAGCTTGGCGATCTCGATCTGGCGCTTGGCGATCAGCGGCCGAGCGATCGAGGTGCCGAGCAGATAGACGCCTTCATAGAGCGCGTTCGCCCGGAACATCGGGAAGACGAAATCGCGCACGAACTCCTCGCGCAAATCCTCGACGAAGATTTCCTTGATGCCGAGCATCTCGGCCTTTTTGCGGGCGGGCGCCAGTTCCTCGCCTTGGCCGAGATCGGCGGTGAAGGTGACGACCTCGCAGCCATAGGTCTCTTGCAGCCATTTCAGGATGATCGAGGTGTCGAGCCCGCCCGAATAAGCGAGCACCACCTTCTTGACGGCGGTTGCCATGGAATGAGCCTCGTTGGGCGGGGGCCGGACAAAAGGAGAGCCCTACAAAAAGTGTCGCGGGACTATAGGCAGACGAGGCGCTGGCGAAAAGGGGGCGGGCGGGCCTCCGTCGCTTACACCTTGTTAAGGCAACTCAGCGATAGTGATTCTCGTGGCCCCACGGGGTCGCTTCTCCAGGACGAGTATAGTGTCGCGTCTCAAGGGACCGGCCCCACCCAAAGGGGGCCGGCCCCACCTGGGACCCGCCTTCACGCCCCTCTCCCCGCCAACAGCCAATAGACGAAGCCGCCCGCGAACCCGGCCGCGGCGAAGATCGTCATGTATTGGCCCGCGGGCAAAGCGGGCATCGCTTCGGCCGGAGCCCCGGCGAGCACGGGAATGGCGGCGAGCGCCGCGCCGCCGGCGAGCACGTAATACATCCAGGAGCGGACGCGCAGCACTTCGCCGACAATAGCGGCGATGAGCGCAGGGAAGACGGTCAGCGCGGGCGCGACGGTGCCCGCGAACAGCACGATGCCGAACACGGGCGCGGCGCCATGGCGGAGCACTGGATCGGAGGGGGCTGCGGCGCGAAGCTCATCGCCGACCCAAAGCCCCCCCAGCGCAAACAGCATGGCCAGCGCCACCGCCACGGCGAGGAGGAAGGCCGTTGCGGCCCAAAGGACACGGAAGGCAGTTCGGATGATCACGCTTCCCTCGCTGGCTTAGGCTCTCGGGCTTGCGACGGTGCCCACTATAAGACAAGACTTGCGCCGGGAGTTGAGCGGACAGCGCCATGGCTGGACTCGAGTTCTGGTACGAATTCGCGAGCACCTATTCCTATCCCGCCATCATGCGCATCGAGCGAATGGCTGCCGATGCCGGGATCGGCCTCCGTTGGCGCCCGTTCCTGCTCGGCCCAATCTTCCAGGCGCTGGGGTGGAACGATTCGCCGTTCAACATCTACCGCGCCAAGGGGCGCTATATGTGGCGCGATCTGGAGCGCATTTGTGCGGCAGATGCCGCTTAAACTGCCGCCGGCGAAATTTCCGCAGAATGGATTGAAGGCCGCGCGGCTTGCGCTTGCCGGCGAGGCGGAGGTCTGGACGCCCGCTTTTACGCGCGCCGTCTTTGCCGCGAATTATGCGGAAGCGAAGGACATCAGCGATGACGCCGCGCTCACCGAGATCCTTGCGCGGCTCGGCGTCGATGTGGAGCGTGCCATTGCCGCCGCCAGCTCGCCAGAGAACAAGCAGGCGCTGGAGCTTGAGACGGAGGAGGCCGCGGCGCGTGGACTGTTCGGCGCGCCGTCCCTCACCGTGGGCGATGAGCTGCTTTGGGGCAACGACCAGTCCGAAGCGGCACTGGCCTGGGTCAGGGGCGCCTAACTCGGAAGCGACAGGCGCACGCTCGCCTTCAGCTTGACGCTTGCGCTTTTCAATTGCCCGCAGGCCGCCATGATGTCGCGGCCGCGAGGGCTGCGCACCGGGCTCGCATAGCCGGCGCGGTTCACCACCTCGCCGAATTTCTCGATTTGCTCCCAGTCGGAGCATTCGAACGGTGCGCCCGGCCAGGGATTGAACGGAATCAAATTGATCTTGGCGGGAATCTTGGCGAGCAGCCGCACTAGCTCCTTGGCGTCGGCGATCGAGTCGTTGACGCCTTTCAGCATCACATATTCGAAGGTGATGCGCTTGGCGTTGGACAGGCCGGGATAGGCGCGGCAGGCGGCGAGCAAGTCTTTGATCGGCCATTTCTTGTTGATCGGCACGAGCTGGTCGCGCAGCTCGTCGCGCACGGCATGCAGCGAGATGGCTAGCATGGTGCTGGCCTCGGCGCCCCAGCGGGGAATCTCCGGCACGACGCCCGAGGTCGACATGGTGATGCGGCGCTTGGAGACCGAGAGACCCTCGCCGTCGGCGGCGATCGCCATGGCGTCCCGTACATTGTCGAAATTGTAGAGCGGCTCGCCCATGCCCATGAGCACGACATTGGTGATCTTGCGCATCGAGTCGGGGAGCCCGCGCGGGTCGTCTGCTACGGCGCCCGGCCAATCGCCGATGCGGTCGCGGGCGATGACGATCTGACCCACGATCTCCGCGGGGGTGAGATTGCGCACGAGCTTCTGCGTGCCGGTATGGCAGAAGCTGCAGTTAAGGGTGCAGCCGACCTGGCTCGAAATACAGAGCGTGCCGCGATCGGCTTCCGGGATGTAGACCGTCTCCACCTCGTTGCCGTCGCCAAGGCGGAGCAGCCATTTGCGCGTGCCGTCGGAGGAGACTTGCTCCATGACGATCTCGGGACGGGCAAGCGTGAAATTTTGCGCAAGCTCCGCGCGAAGTTCCTTGGCGATGTCGGTCATGGGCGCAAAATCACTCTGGCCTTGCACATAGAGCCAGCTCCAAAGCTGACGTACGCGCATGCGGGACTGGCGATCGGGCACGCCGAGCCGCTCGAGCCTCGAGGCGAGTCCGGAGCGGTCAAGCCCAATGAGCTGTTCGGGATCGTCCGCCCGGATGGACGAGATGTCGCTGGAGAGGGAAATTGCGGACATGGCCTCGCGCTCGGCCGGCACCATTGCCGGCCTGTCCGTCATATCATGCGCGCGGGGCCAGATGCCAAGGCCGTCGCCCCGGCAAGGCGGCTCAAGCTAGGAACGCGGAGACCGTGAAGGGTGGAGCGGGGATGCTTAGGACTATTTTTCGTCGTCGTCCTTGCCCATGACTTCGTCGGCGGCGGTCAGAAGCCCGATGGTGGGATTGTTCGAGCAATAGATCAGGAGCTGCTCAAGCGTGGACTTGAACTTGTCGAAGTCGACCGTAGTGGGGTCTTCCTCCTCGGCATAATAGCCTTCGAGCCAGAACATGATGTTGGCCATTTGATCGGTCGGACGGCCCGCGAAGTCCGCACAGGTGATGGTCGACATGTCGAGAACTTGCGCTTGCGCCGGACCGGCGGCGAGAAGCATGGCGACCGCGGCCGCAGCGCAAATAAATTTCACGGAGTCCTCCCATTGCGACGGCGCCGCACGGACGACGCTATCCCCGTTCTGTGTCGCGATCAATGACAGGCGGCGACCACCAAATGCGGCGCATTAACCAGCGCATTCTTTGGCAATGCGGGCGAGCGCGTCGCCAAGGCCGTCGAGCGAATAGACGTCGCTCGTAGCGGTGCCGCGGACGGAAATGCCCTCGATCTTCATCGTGCTGCCCTTCTTCAGCGCCTCGACCAGGCTCTTTTCCGTCTCGGGCTTTTCGACGAAAGCGCCTTCGTCCTTGGTGAACAGGTCGAATTTCTGAGTGCCGACGCTGAGCTTCGCCGTGGCGCCGTCCTTGAAGGGATAGCCCATCTTGACGCTGATCTCGCTCGCCACCCCGTCCGCCGGCCATTGCGAAATGTAGAAGTAGACGGGTCCGCGTTTGATCTTTTTGGGGTTTTGATCCTTGGGCTGAGCAACGGCAAAGCAGACCCTGGGGGTGCCGGCGGCGCTAAAAGCAGACCAGTCCTTGAACTTCTGCAGCAGCATCGCATTGTCCGCGCAAGCGGGCGTGCAGCATAAGGCTGTGGCTAGGCAAACAGCTCGAACGGCTCGGCGCATCTCCCCGTCCCCGACTCGTGAGCAGCAGCAGCCCCAAACATACATATTCGAACATGCTTTGGCCAGGAGCGGGTCGCTAAGATCGCCGCCGCTTGCGCGGAGCGCCTTGCACATGCGGACGGCGCGGCTCCGTAATGCCCCCTTCCGCCACCGGCCGCGAGGCGAAGCGGCCGATGCAGCGCATGCGGTCGTACATGACAATCGCGCCAGCGGTCGCAAGGTTCAGCGAAAGGCGGTCGGAATGCGAATAATGTGGTGGCAACGGGCGACCAGCTCCGGACTCAAGCTCCCCCGTTCGCGGCCAAGCACATAGGCGGCCTGCAAGGGATGGGCGAAAGCGGGCAGGTCCATGGCCTCGTCGAGAAGCTCGACGCCGACCAGCCGGCACGCTTTCGGCAAGCGAAGCTCGGCGACGCTTGGCCAATGATAGAGGGGTAGATGGCCGGAGGCCTTCGACGTGTCGGCGATGGTCTCCATGGCCGTTGCATCGGCGCCGATGGTGAAGACGAAGCTCGCGCCGAAGGCATGGGCCGAGCGCAGCAGATTGCCGAGATTGACGGCTTTGGAGATGCCCTCCACACCAATGGCAAAATATCCGCGGGCTGTCTCTGGCAAGGATTTCACAGGTCTCTTATGTCATACGCAGCTGCAACCGGCTCCGAATCGCCTAGGGCCGAAAGCGCTTTTCAGTACAACAGTCGGGGCCAGACAAAGGACTCTCAGTCATGCGCGTGGCGCAATTCAGCGAATTCGGCGGACCGGAAAAGCTCCACATCGAAGAGGTCCCAGATCCCACTCCCGGAGAGGGCGACGTGGTGATCCGCATTTCCGCGGTGGGGCTCAACTTCTTCGATACTCTGGTGCTCCGCAACAAATATCAGATCAGCCCGCCGCTGCCTTTTTCACCGGGGGCGGAGGTCGCCGGGACGATTGAAA
>Ga0315284_10013653_pt1 | contig 11574 bp, 13 predicted proteins | sample YL17G09_16_MG_FD_203696 | JGI IMG/M metagenome (GOLD analysis project Ga0315284, IMG submission 203696) | Sediment microbial communities from Yellowstone Lake, YNP, Wyoming, USA - YL17G09_16 | ecosystem: Environmental > Aquatic > Freshwater > Lake > Sediment | place: USA: Wyoming | collected... | reverse complement strand
AAAAAAAGAAAAAGAAGGAAGAAAAAGGATATGAAGTATTAATTAGAAAAAAGAAGAAATTCCAAGAAGTCGCACCATTTGCATTTCCAACAAAAACTATGGCAGTAGCTTACGGTGCAAGAAAAGTCTTAAGTGAAGCTGCAGCAACATTCCAGGTTAGACCTAGTGGAAAACCTATAAAAAAAGAGATAACTGTTCCTCCTGTAAATGTAGGAAAATATTTTAGACTTCCAAGAGGTAAAGGACTAAAAGGTCCAGATTTATATATCCAAAAAGAGAGAATGAGAATTATAACTCCTGGAGAAAAAAGAGAAATTTCTTATAAAGGTATTGCTGCAAGGACGGGTAAAGTACAACCAAGCGGGTTAAAAATGTCTCCGCCTTCATTTAAACCTAAAAAGAAACCTACTAATTTTTTAAGGTCTAGAATAAAAACAAATAAAGGAGATAGATGGGTGTTATATTAAATGAAAAATATTTTTTTAATATTATTTGAAAGGAGGGAAGAAACGAAATGTTAACACAAAAACAGATGAAAAAACAGATGAACAAGAGAGGACAGGTAATGATGATAAACTTATTGTTTTTGATAATGACCGTCGCTGTTATGGTTGCTTTAATTCCACAGTTCAATACTTTATTGAATATGGCTCAGCAATCTAATGCATTGAATTGTCAAGGGTACTATTATAATGGAGACCCAAATAACACTCTTAGTCATAACGCAACATTACCAACAAACACGCTTGCTTGTCTGTCTATCGATTTGTATCTACCATACATAATAATGGCAGTTCTAATCGCCGGTGTATCAAGAGTGCTATTAGGTAGAATAACAACCGATAGTGGAATCTAATTAAATCGTAGATTAAATGGATAGATGGAACATACTAATAATAGTTATGCTAAGAGAAATGTATTTAGTAATAAATACAAGAGAACCAAAATATTTGGAATGATATTATTTCTAATTATAAGTATAATAACAATACTTTCTTTCCTTCCCTTTATTAATGCTATTCCTATAGTATGGGGTACCCAATATCAATATGATGATTTTAATGCTTTAAACACAACATTATGGACATATGTAACATCTCAGTCCGGGGGTGCTAGCCCTCCTGATTACGGATATTATATATTAACTGCGACAGGTGGGATAATGACAGTTGGAGCAACAACAAACAGAGGAGGAACTGCATCTGCATCAGCAACGTCTATATCATTTCCGAATTACCTTACTTTACAAAACCTTACCTTAATTGTTAATATTTCGGCTTATTGTAATAATGGAGTTGGAGGTCTTTGTGATAATCCTGGGTCCGTTTATTTTCAGGCTTTTGGAACTTCAGTAATTGGACTTACTTCAGATATACCTGCAAAGGTAGACCAAGGAAAATGGGATTTAGTCAAAAATGCTAATAATACTTTTAATGTTTATAACGACGGAGTATACAATAAAACAATAATACCTTCAAATAATTTATTAGTTTTTGTAGGGGGGGCATATACTAGTAATCCTCAGAATATGTATAATTATCTAACTGCAGAAAATTTATATTATGTTTATGATAATATGACAATGGATATAACTTTGCTTCTAGCTAATAATTCTCGTTATTATTATACCTTAAATAATTCAATTACCTTTAATATCTCAACAAGTACTTCAATAAATAATCTTTCAAATATAACTCTTTATGTAGATTCAATACTTAATGAAACTAAAACAATTTCTGGAACTTCTAACATAACAACATTTAATAAATTCCTAGCGTTAGGACCACACACTTGGAATGTTTATGTCTGTGATGATGCAGGTAATTGTAAATTTTCAGATACAAACACCGTTTTACTTCAATCTTTCAATAATACAAATGTAACATATAATCCTTCGACTTATGAAACACAAGATGAATATTTTATATTAAACGCACAAGCCGATGGACTTGAAAACTTATCTGCAGTTTTTAATTATGGAGGAACTTATTATTCTGTAAATAAAACTGGAAATGACAGTAATGCCTTATTTATATCCTATATAGATATTCCAGCAGTATCAGGGATAACTACTAAATATTTTAATTGGACTGTATATTATGGAACAAGTCCATTTCCAACTCAAACTTATAATCAAACAGTTAATCCTATTTATTTTACTTATTGTAATTCGACAACAGGTTTTAATTATACTTATTTTAATGTTACTTACAGAGATGAAATGCCACCTTATTCTTTTATTAATGCATCTGTTCGAAGTGCTAGTTTTAATTATTGGATAGGAAACGGTGCTGTCACAAAATCTTATTATTATACTAGTTATACTTGGGTTTTATTCCCTAATGAAGCTCCGTCTACATCTTTTTGTTTCTATCCTTTTGATAAGAATATAAATATAAATTATGTTTATAAAGCAGGTTCTACAGGATATATCACTAGAACTTTTAATTCTATAGTAAATTTTACATTATCTAATACTACGGGAACTAATACATATAAAACTTTTTATCTTATTCAATCTGCAGATTCTGGACCTGTAACAATTCAGGTTGTAGATTTAACTTCTGGGAATGTTATATCCGGTGCTAGAGTTACAATAACAAGAGATATTTTAGGAGAGACCGTGACTATATTAGATGGATATACTGATGATGCAGGAACAATAGCTACATATTTAAGCGATATAGTATCATATACAATAACCGCAAGTAAAACCGGATGTGGAACTAATACTAAAACAATTACCCCTGTTGGTTCTTATAATATACAATTAAACTGTGGAGGAAACCTAACTCCTTACAGTTCTTATATCAATGGTGTTACTTATCAACATTCTCCAAATGTAGGGATATCTAACCCAGGTAATATCATTTATTCATATTTTGTATCTTCTATATTTACACCAATTATAAGTGCAAGATTTGAATTATGGGATGATGAAGGAATGGTAGCTTATAATGATACAAATGTATCTAGTGGTTATTCTTGGTGTAATTCTAAAAACTGCTCTTTAACACTTCAATACTATACCGGTTGCGCAGATAATATTAAAGGACGTTATTATATCAATCTAGGAAACGCAACGAATTATACTAATATTCTTTTAGAAAAAGATGCATTCTGGAAATATATCTGTATCAATCAAAATAACTCCCAACAGTCTTGGAAAAAAGCAACAAATGATTTCCAAGCGTTTATGGCTGTATGGGGTGGTGGTCAACAAACTAATTGTATAGTTTATAACACCCGTGGGCTGTGTAACAATGTCAGTGTATGTAAATGGGTTAATAGCACTGAGTATAGTACAGTAAATCAATCTATGGTAAATATTGGTATTTGTGTTTTGAAAGATGAAGTAAATAAAATGGAATTTAATAGAATTCTAATTATATTTTTTGGTATGGTTATAATTCTTTTTATACTCGGTAGAGGGATAGGATATGAAATGACAAACCCTGGTTCATTTGTTATGTATATGGCTATTATGATTGTTATATTAAGTATGGCTGGAATGTTTACATTCTCAGGACTTACTCCATGGGAATGGTTTAATCAATACATCTATGCATATATCTGTATAACATTAGCTGCAGGATATAATCTAAGCATAATAAGGAGGTATTCAGCATAAAATGAAAATAGGACCAATGAGTGTGTTTATGTTTGTAATGTACTTAATGATAGGTATCTTTGACCAAACATTTGACCCCTATCTTAATGCTTATGGTAACTCGGCACAGAACTGGGTATTCGCTACAATATTACAACCTTGGAATTGGAGTGGTTCAATAACTCTTCCAATAATTGGAAGTGTACCAAGTTTGATTTCAATATTAGGAGGAGCTTTAGTTGTAGCTGTCGGTATAGCTGTATTAGGTTCTATATTAGGACGTTCGGATATCTCTGCATTATTTGCTTTGTTTGTAGCATTCTTATCATTAGGAAGTAGTGTGTGTGTAATATTATACAGCTTCGTTTCAAGAAATGTTTCAATGTTTGCTGGTTGTCAAACCGGTGAACCCTGCGGACCCGCGATGATTTTTGGAATATTAACCGCAGGTATACTCGGAGTAATGTGGCTATTCACTTGTTTGGAATGGTGGGCTTGGAGGGCTACCACTCAAGGATAAAATGGAAAAACAAAATAAATCAAAAGAGACTTTGAAAGAGAAATGGATAAGAATAAGGGATATAATTAAATATCCTATCTTATTTATTTTAACATTGATTCCGTTAATAGGGCTTATTCATAATTATTATTCTTTAAGCTTTCCTATGATGAATCTTTGGGATTTGTTTGTAGAGCAATTATTCGGAAGTTTTTGGATAGCTATAGCTTTTATAGCTCTAATATTTTTTGTAATACTTATGTTAGGTGGCATATCTTATTATACAATTATTATTTTTATGATGTATTATCTTCTAGCCATGACTATAGGATATGGATACCCTTTAGTAGCTGTAGTCATTTCAACATTTGGAACTATGTATTTAGTTTATCAAGTATTTAAATGGTGGGAGAATAGATAATAAACGAACCATCTTTATAAAGAATAAAATTAATAAATATAATATAATATGAAACAATCAAAAGAAATTTCGTTTTGGAAACCTGTAAAAATAAAATCAGTAAAAACTGGAATAAAGATGAAACCTTTATTTGATTTTTCGATGGTTAAATCTCCTAAGAATTTTATTTTTAATAATATGAAGAATTCTTCTAAACCTTTAGGAAATATAAAATCTATCGAAGTAATTAAACCAAATAAAGAGGTTAAATCTTTCGGTATACCTAATCCAAAACCGGTTCATGCTATTAATATGAATAATAATATTCCAAAGAAAGAAATGAATTGGTTTCAAGCAAAATCTAAATATCCTAAATTGAGTCCTTTTGGAGACGCTGATAAAGATAGGGTAATTAATATGCTAGACTGTAAACCTTTTAATAAATATCTACAGGAACGAAATCTATTTAAAAATTGGAGGAGAATACAAGAGGAACAAAAAGAAAAAGAAAGGATTATAGAAGAATATAATAAAAGAGAAAACAAAGAATTTTCTCCTGAAGAATCAGCAAAGATTATGGAAACATTTAGAAAAGAAGCAGAACCTTATATGGAAAAAGAAATATTAAAAAAAATTAGAAAAGAAGTTATTACAAAACTAAAAAGTGAAGCATCCATTGAAGGAGTTAAATTTATTGATAAATCAAAATTAGAAAGACAATTTAATGGAACAAAACAAGAACAAATACAAAGACAATTTAATGGAACAAAACAGGAACAAGAACAAATACAAATACAAAGACCATTAAAAGAAAAAGAAAAAATAAGAGTAAAAATAATTAAAAATGAATTAGAAGAAATAAAAGATAATCTGCAAATATTAGATAACCGTACTAGAAAAATAATAAGGGGTTTTGGAGTAATAAAAGATAATTATAAAAGAAATTTAGAAAGAGGACCAGTACAAAAAAAGGGGGCTGTATTTAAAGAAACAGAAGTAGAAAGAACTGAACGTATAAAACATGAAATAGAAAAAGAAAAAGAGAAGACTCAACGTAAAAAAATTCAGTTGGAAGAAGAAAGATTAAAAACTGAACGTGCAAGAGAAAATAGAATTAAAGCAGAAAGGAGGGAAGAAGAAGCTACAAAACGTTCTACAAAAAAATCAGAAGCTACAACTGCAAGAAGTATAGCTTCGGCTATAACTGGGGGGAGAAGAAGATTAGGATATATAAGAGAAACAGATATTCCTTCCGCAGATATTTTAATTAGAGAACGTAAAATAACTGAAGGGATTAAGGATGTAAATATGGATTTTAAATCAACCATAAAACCTGAAGTAGTTATAAAACCTGAAACATTTAATAGGGTGAAAATTGCTACAGCCATTGAAAGACCTAGGAAAATATCAAGATTAGATATATTACAAGCAAAAGAAAAAATAAGGGAAGAAAAAGTTTCTAATAAAATTGTTCCCATTCAATTTTATTATCCTGCTAAATCTTCTATTAAGAGATTTACAGAAAAGATAACTGGTAAAATTACTGGTAAGGAACCTGCAGTTTTAATGGGTGAGAAGATAGCAAAAGGAATTAGTAAAAGAACAAGTGGAATTTATGATTTCCCTATAACTAAAACTGAAGAATACTTAACTAAAGAAGAAAGAATAACCGGAGAAAAAATTGAAAAGATAAAAAATTTACAAAAGATGTCTTCTGAAGAAGGAGAACAAATAGTAAAACCTTTTGCTGAAAGATTAGTTAGAGAAATAGAAAAAGAAGCTATAGAAAGAAAAGAAGGAAAAAAAGAACGAATAGAGAAGATAAAAAAAGAAAAAGAAAAAATAATAGGAAAATATAAAGAGAAAAAAGAAAAAGATGCGGCTAAAGAAGAAATGAAATTCCAAGAACGATTGACTCAAACTAAAAAAGAAGAATTAGAAAAATATAAAGTTGAACATAAAAAAACAAAAGCCGAAGAAAAAATGGCTAGGGAAGCCGAAAGATTAATAAAAGAAACAGAAAAGGAAACAAAAGAAAAAGAAAGGGAAGAAGAAAGAATAACTGCAATAAGAGAAAAAGAAAGATGGAAGGAAGAAAAAGAAAAAGAGAGAGAAGAAAAACAGGCTATGATGAAAGAAAGAACTGAAGAATTAAGGGAAAGAAAAGAAAGAAGAGAAGAAATAGATAAAATTGCAAAAGAAGTTAAAGAAGAAAAAAGAGCTGAGAAGGAAGAGAAGAAAGTGGAAAAAGAAAAAAAGAAAGAAACATCATCTCTTGTATCTGAAGCATTAGAATCTTTAGAATCAATGCCCGAAGAAGTAAAAGAATCAATGAAAGGTGAAGAATAATTAGTAAAATGAATAATGAAGAAAAAATTAATTGGCTTGGAAAACCTTTGAAAAGGAAAACAAAACCTAAATCTAATTCTAAATTTAATTCTAAATTTAATTCTAAATTTAATTCTAACAATATAAACTATCTTGGAATGAATCTTAAATCAAATGTTAGTTTCTTAAGATTAGGTTCAAAACAAGTTTCTCAAAAAGTAAATTTCTTGGGTTTAGGAAAATCAAAGAAATATAAAATGTCTCCTTCCCCATTATTTAAAAAAGAATCAATTAGAAAAAAGAAAAGACTTTCTAAATGGGGTGATGCAGATTTAGATGGTTCTCCAAACTATTTTGATTGTGACCCAAGAAATGCTTTTAAAGATAAGATTGATACATCAGGTAAAGTTATAGCCGAAGTTAAAGAAAGGATAAGACAACAAAAAGAAGCGGAGAAAGCAGCAAAAAGAGCAGAAATAAGAGAAAAAATAACTGAGAAAAGTAAAGTAATAAAAGGTAGATTAGGGGAAGGGACTAAAAGTGGATGGACAGAATTAAAAGCTTTAGGAAGAGAATATACTAGGGCGAAGGAATATTTTCCTTTAGAAGAAGAAAGAAGAGCATCAAAAGCCTTAAGAAAAGAACATGAAGAACAAACAAAAAAATATCTTAGACAACTTGAACAAAAAGATAGAATACTTGAACAAGAAGGTTTATCAGAAGAAGAGGTAGCAAATATTGAAGAAGATAAAGAAAGGATTGAAGCTAACCTTTTAAATGTAAAAGAAAAAGAAATAAAAAGACAATTAAAAGCTGAAAAAGTTTCTAGTGTTGAAGCACGTACTGCTATGATAAAAAAACTCATGAAACAACCTGGTCTTTATGGGGCTGAAAAAGTTGCTAGATATACAATAGAAGAAAAACTAGCTAGAGGTAAAAAACCTACAAAAAAAGAAACAACAGCATTAGCCAAGGTTGAAAAACGAATGAAAAAGATTGGAGATATACAACAGGAAGGTAAAATATCTAGGGAAATTTTAACAAAAGTTCCTATGGGAGAGGTTGGAAGAGTTCTTACTGGAGCAGCAGTTGATAAAACCGGAGAATATAGTAAAGCAGTAAAAGCAAAGGCTGGAAGAGTTAGAAGAATGACTACTTATGCCGCAGGACAAATATTCGGAGAGAATTTATTACGTACACGTTTTGATAGCGAACCTAGGGGGAGAGGAAGGCCAGCAGGGCCATCAGGCGAATATAGGATTGGAGGACGTCCTGTTTATGAAGCAGAGTTCCAACAGTATTCAGCGAAACAAAACGCATTAAACAGGATGCTTCCTTCTCAGCAACAATCCGCTACACTTAATCCAGAATATCTTGCTTATATGAAAGCGCAAAAGGCTTCGGAAAGGGGAGAGACACAAACTGTTATGACTGAAGATGGAATGCCTATGGAAGGGATACCTCAAGCAGAGGGGGCAGAAGGACTTCCTGCTATGGGAACTTCAATGCTGCAAACAGGACAACAACAAATAGAAATGAAAGAAAAACGAGCTTATACCCTAGCAACTCCTGACGAAGTAAAAATGGCTCAGTATGCGGCTCAAGCAAGAGATAACCCTCTTATGGCTCCTAACTTTATGAAGGGAGAATTAAAAGCTACGGGTGGAAATATATTAACTCCTATTGGACCATCTATATTAGAAGCTCCACAAGTATTCAAAGGAGAAATGAGAAATGTTGTTAAATCTAACCCTAATGAAGGTATGATAAAACTTGGAGAAAGACCACAGACAAATCCATATGGAGATGAATGGCTTGATATTGAAATCGGTTCAGGTAAACCTGTTATCAGAAAAAGAATAAGAGAACGTTGGATGTCGGGAGAAGCATTATAAAATGGGATTTATGGATTCGATAGGTGGAATATTAGGAAAAAAGAAATCAGGAATAAATAATCCTAATGAAAATAATAATATTAATCAAATGCAAAATGAACAATGGACAAGGTCTAATATGTTAGCTAGAGACCCTAATTATGTAATGGATGAAGATAAAGATAATGATGGAATAGCTGACGCTCTTGAAACAAAACACCATAAAAGTTTTGGAGATGGAATTCCTCGACAAGATAAACTAAAACCTTTCTCATTTAAAAAACCTAGAAAAGATTATAATCAAAGTTTTGATAAAAAAGGAAGATATATTCCAACAGCAACATATCCATTACCACCTATTAGTCATGATAAAAAGATGTTCGCTAGGAATAAGCAAATAAATAATAAAGATAATAAATTTTTTTAGGAGGAACAAAAATGTGCGTGGGAAAAAAACATAAACATATGAAAGGTGAGTTTAAGTTTACAGGTAAGTATATACCAATAAAAGAAGATGTTGATATTGGCGAAACTAAATTCATAAGGAAGCAACATGAAGAAGGATTAGGTAGACTAAAACATGCTTCTAAGACAAGTCTTTTTTATGTTGATAAAGGGAGAGATTAAAATGTCACCGGAAACGTTAGTAAGATGTGTCAAAAAAGTAAAAGCTAAAGGAGGACTTAGTGCTAAGTATGCTTGGCCTATTTGTATTTCTAGCACAAAGTTATATCCTCATAAAAAGAAATCTAAATCAACTAAACATAAAGGGAGGTAAATAGATAATGGCAAACAAATGGTTAGTTCATCTTGCAAAGGTTAGAAAAGCAAATCCAAAGATAAAGGATGTTGCAAAATTAGCTCAGCTCGCTAAAAAGTCTTATAAGCCAGCTAAATAAATAAGTAGTTTATTTTTTTTCATTTTTAATTTAATTAAATACAATACACACACAAAATGCCAAAGAAGGGATATAAACAATCGGAAGAACACAAGGCTAAATTAAAAAAGCCCAAAAGATGTAGTCATACTGCTTGGAATAAAAATTTAACAAAAGAAACTGATAAAAGAGTTTTAAGCTATGTTAAGACAAGATTAAAAAGAGGATTTAAGCAATCAGAAGAATCCAAATTAAAAATGAGTAGGTCTAAAAAGGGAAAAACTACTCCTTGGAATAAGAATTTAAAAGGAAATGAATATCTAAAACATTATAAAGATAATGCTACTTGGTTAATGAAAAATCTTTCAGATGAAATAATTAATAAATCAAGTCTAACATTAAAGAAATTACATTCCGAGGGAAAGATTATTATTTGGAATAAAGGATTATATGGAGACAAAAGTAACGCTTGGTTGGGGGGTTTATCTTTTGAACCTTATAACCCTACCTTTAATGAAGAGTTTAAAAATCTCATTAAGTTAAGAGATAATTTCTGTTGCTTATATTGTGGTATATCTGAACAAAAACACATTATACTTTTGAATAGAAAACTAAACATTCATCATATTGATTATAACAAGAAAAATACCTGCTTGCAAAACTGTTGTACTTTATGTGTTTCTTGTCATGGAAAATCAAACAAAAATAGACAACATTGGATAAATTTCTTTCAGGAAATGTTATTTAATAAGTATGGATATTCTTATTCTAATTTAATAAATCTAGAGGAGGTTACAAATGAGACGAAATAAACGCTGGATACAGAAAACTGGTATCAAAAAACATCCCGGCAAATTGCATAAGCAATTAGGAATGCCTATAACAAAAAAGATACCATCAAAACTCTTAAATGATATTGCTAAAGCAAATATCGGAACAAAGGTTAGAGGACATACAGTAACAGGACTTTTGAAACGAAGAGCTGTATTAGCTAGAACATTAAGAAGATATTAACTTATTATTTTTTATTTTATATTTAAATTAGATAAAGTAAATAAACACAATAGGAGGTAAAACAATGGGAGATTCAACATCAGATGCAATGGGGGTAATAGTTCCATTAGTAGGTCTAGGCATAGTTGCTAACATGGCTGGAAACGTAATGAGAGGTCCACCTCGAACTAGAACTATAACTAGAACAAGAACTATTTATAGAAATAAACCTAAATACACCACAAAAAAACCTATAAAGAAAAGAAGAAAAGCAAAAGCACCAACTTCATTCTTCGGTTAAATACTAGTTTTGTTTTTTATTTATTTTATCTATCCGTGTTCTTATGAACCATCTTTATAAAGAATAATTTGATTAATTTACTAGTAAAAACAAAATCATAAAACTATGGAAAAGAAAAATCATCTAACGAAGATATTGTGTTTGAATATATTTCTGATTTTAATCTTCTTAGCAATTAATATTAGTCTAGTTTCTGCTACTTGGTGGAATGATTCTTATTCCTATAAACAAGAGATTAAAATACAAGAAAATAATGGAAGTAATTTAAACAATTATTCAGTTCAGATGAATATAACTTATAATTCCAATATGAATCCAGATTTTTCAGATATAAGATTTATCAATGGTTCTGAAAATGGGGAATTAGGATATTATATTGAAGGTTATGTTGCAAGCACTTCAGCTTTAGTATGGGTTTATATCCCCAATTTAACAGCAAGTGTGAATACTTCTATTTATATGTATTATAAAAATACAACTCCCGTATCAACAACAAGTGACATGACAAAAGCATTTATATTTGGTGATGATTTTTTAACTGATACTTCTGCTAATTATTGGATGAATGGAACCGCAACAACCTGGACTTTTAATACTACAAACGGAACTCTTAAAGTACTCAGAACTCCGGGTGGTTGGGGTTGGATTATGTTAATTCCGAAGGAAGAATATCAAAAATTAAATACTTCCT
>Ga0315284_10013651_pt1 | contig 11574 bp, 10 predicted proteins | sample YL17G09_16_MG_FD_203696 | JGI IMG/M metagenome (GOLD analysis project Ga0315284, IMG submission 203696) | Sediment microbial communities from Yellowstone Lake, YNP, Wyoming, USA - YL17G09_16 | ecosystem: Environmental > Aquatic > Freshwater > Lake > Sediment | place: USA: Wyoming | collected... | reverse complement strand
AAAAGCCAGAACAGAAAAAGCACTGATACATGCTATTGCTAAAGCACTTGAAGCAGTTACTGCAAGCGATGCAAAAGGATGGTTTGAATCCTGTGGATATCAATACACCAAAAATTAAAATGCTATACCTTCTCATCCAGAAGACTTGGCTTTTTCATTGTCTCCACCTCATAAAGGTCATACAAGTCATTTTGTATATGCTACATTGCACTTGTCGGCCAAGCAAGAGAAAATGGCCACGGCATTTCTTTTAGCGTTTTCTCAACATCACCGCACCGAGGCCGAGCAGCGGATTCGACAAGCTCACCGCAGGCAAGAGCGTGGCGAGTTTATTCTTTTGGGTAAGCACGAATTACAAATTTTAATATCCAATAGAACACCCACACAAATAAGAAACCGGCGAAGGCCATAGAAAAGAAATCAACATCGTAAAACGCTTCCGTATTGCCAAACGCAATACACATAAAAAGGGCTATTGAGGCAGGGAAAAATGATAATGCCCAAACCAATCGTCGGCGAAATTTGGTATAACGTACACCATAGAATTCAGCCAATTTTGCAAAAATTCCATCCATAGCTATTGCCTATCATTTTCCCCTTTTAATTCAGGTACAAAAAACCATCAATACGCTGGTTTGGATTATAGATTTAGCACTGTGGCCAAGCAAGGAAAAACAGGGCTAAAGATTGCCTTTTAAGTCATTTTCCGCTATTATGTCAGCTATAGATTAAAATCGGGACGGCAGGCCGACTCGAAAAGGACAGGTGAAATGACAAAAGAAAAACAAACCAAAAAAAGAATACGGAATTTAGAATCGAATAGAACTTATAAGCTTGGTGACATTACTGTTGTGGTGGGGGATAATACTTCTTTTCAGCCTATAAAGGCCTGCCAGCCGCTGAGAGAGTTATTGCAAGCGGAATGGCCAAGTGGTGACGACTCTACGCTCGTTAAGGCCTGCCTTGAGCTGATAAAAGAGTTATTGCTAAATTTTATAGGGTCTCATTTTAACTCCCGTGACCTGAGACAAAGTGAATTTGTATATTTACAGCTCCGAAGGCATCTGGTTAAGCTGAGGAAAAATTCTCATGTGGAATTACCGCCTATACCGTCCGACATATTAGGGGTAGAGGATTGGATAACATCCATTGAGAGAGCTTTAGTAAAAGCGACCACAGAACCTGAAAATGCAGGGGAAAAACCAGAGCAAAAAAACAAGGGGGTAGATGCCCTTACAGATGAAATCGAGACGGCTCTTGGAAATGCTGCTGACCCCGAGGGTGTGGAGGGCGTGATAGAGGTGTTGAAGTTCTATATAGATGAGTTGCTGACCTACAAAGACTATTCAGAACTATTCGCCGGACTGATGGGGAGTATACGCTACACTTTAGTTTACTACAAAAGCAAATATCCTTTTATGCCAACCCTGCCCGTTGACGTTGCAGGGGTTAAGGAATGGATTACAGACTTTGAAAGAGCTTCAGTCAAAGCGACCAAAGAACCCAAAAATGCAGGGGACACAAACAAACCTAAAAAGAAACTCAAACCGCTATCAGAAAGAGCGGCGGCGGTTTTAGAACTGCTCAAAACCTTACCGGAACATAGGGGAATGACAGGCCCTAAAATATTGGAAACACTGGATGCAAAAAGCATAAATATTGACCAAAGCACCTTAACAAAAAACATCATACCTGAGTTAAAACCTTACGGCGTCAAAAACAGGCCGCGTATAGGCTATTACATCGCACAATAATCTACCGCATATAATCCCTACATAATCTCTTTATGCGCTGCATACGTTTTAATCCATACCAGCTTTAATGCGTTGGTTATGGAAAATAAAACAGGAAATTATAAAGGGACAAAATCGATGAACGAGGAAAAAGAATTTGCAGAACTGAAGGATCAAATCGGCCAGTTGTTATTTGATTTGCAAACATCTTTGAGCGAAACTGACCGGCAAAACTGCCTGCTTTTGCTTGAGAAAACTCTGCGGAAATACCATGACCTTAAACAGACGGCAGACGAACACCGGTAACGGCAGCAAGAATGCGAAGCAGAAAAGAATCCGGCTTTCTCCCGCTGAGGCACAGCACAACGGTCACTTAGAAGTGTTTTTTTGCAAAGGCTCGCCCCGAATGAGATTTGAGATACTTCTCAAACTCGACAGCCTTGTCTTTGGACCGAAAAGCAACGGCAATTTCAATTTGCCAAGGCCGAAACTTTGCCGTATACGGACACTGCCCGGCGTTGTGCTTTTGGAGACGCGTTTCAATCGCAGCGGTCATTCCAACGTAATACCGTTTATTATCTACAAGGCTGCGGAGCGTATAAACGTAATAAAACATGTATCCTTCCGGCTTGCCAAGGCGAAGTTCGACGCCGTTAAGTAACAAGGCCGCTCGGCTTCACGGCTTACGCCGCTATGCCGCAGCAGTCTTCGTTCCCCTCAAAGCGTCGAACGAAGACTGGGCGATACAGGAGTCGAACCTGTGACCCGCTGATTAAGAGTCAGCTGCTCTACCAACTGAGCTAATCGCCCTGAAAAACCAAACTAAAGATTAACAAGGTTAATTTAGCCTGATTTTATAAATATAACCGAAAAGTTGATTGTAGCAAAAAACAGAGATTAAGCAATCCCATTTTTTGCAAATTTATGCCATGCCAAAACGGATTTATTGACATTTTGCGACAATTCTGCAATATTACTCAAACTGACCGATGGTCAGTTTGAGAGTTCAAAATTTAAAGTTAAAAGTGCAAAATTGTGGAATCCCGACTTCGTCGGGAAGACTATTTTAACTGTATTTTTGTTTTCAGGCAGCTTTTAAGGCAATGCAGTATGAGTAAGAAAGTTATTGCTATAGTGGGCAGTTACCGCAAAGGCAAAATCATTGATACTGCCGTGTCGGCTATCCTGGATGGCGCCAGGGCAAGAGGCGGCCAGACAGAAAAGATTTACCTGCTCGATAAGCATATCGAATTCTGCACAAACTGCAGGAAATGCACGCAGGAAAAAGAGGCAGGCAAAAGAGGCAAATGCATCCACAATGACGATATGGATGAGATATTACAAAAAATTGACGAGGCAGACGGTTTAGTATTTGGGGCACCTGTAAACTATTACAATGTTACGGCTATTATGAGAAGATTCATAGAGAGACTGCTGCCATACAGCTACTGGCCATGGGGAAGAAAAGAAATGCCAAAATACAGGATAAAAAAACCGGATAAAAAAGCGGTGGTTGTGACATCGAGCGCCTGCCCTGCATTTTTCGGCAGGATTTTTATGCCGGGGGTACTTGGCGTGTTGAAAATAGCGGCAAAAAGCATGGGGGCAAAGGTGGTAAGGTCGTTGTATTTCGGTATGGCAGGGGTCGAAGAAGGCCAGCAACTTTCGAAAAAGGATTTGCTTAAGGCATACAAGGCTGGTGAAAAACTGGTTTCATAGTCAACAGTCTTATTCTTGACAATGGGCGGCAATTCTGTGATACTTTGCGGTGAAAGTATTTAATAAAGAATGATATTATGACATTTGACAAAATAAGCAAAGTACTAATAAAAATCTTCGGGTCTCGCAACGAACGGTTAGTGAAGGCATATATGGCCATCGTCGTGCAGGCGGGCGAATTCGAAGGGCAGATAAAAGAACTCGACGACCAGGGGCTATTGGCAAAAACAGAGCGGTTCAAGGCGGCGATAAAAGAAGGTGCAAAGCCGAGGGATATTCTGCCTGAAGCGTTTGCGGTTGTTCGCGAGGCGGCCAGGCGAAATATCGGGATGCGGCATTTCGATGTTCAGCTCGTCGGGGGCAATGTTCTTTACGACGGCAAAATTGCCGAAATGGCAACAGGCGAAGGAAAAACGCTTGTTGCGACACTGGCGGCATATCTTGTTTATCTGACGGGCAGAAAAGTGCATGTAATCACCGTCAATGATTATCTGGCCAAACGCGACTCGGAGTGGATGGGGCCGGTCTATAAGGCACTTGGCCTATCCGTCGGTGCGATTCAGGCGGATATGGATACATCCGGCGACGAGCGGAAAGGTCAGTACGCCTGCGATATAACATACGGTACAAATAACGAGTTCGGGTTCGATTATCTGCGCGACAATATGAAGATGTCACTGGAACATATGGCGCAGGGGCCGCTCGAATATGGGATAGTCGATGAGGTTGACTCGATTTTAGTCGATGAAGCAAGGACCCCGCTGATTATATCCGGGCCTGCGTACGACGATGTCAGCAGATACAAGAAGGCAGACGAGGTGGCAAGAAAACTGATTGCGATGCAAAGCAATTACGACCGCATCAAACGCCAGATTGACGCTGCGCAGCGGACAATCGCAAATGCGCAGGGGGAAGTGGCGGAGGCAAAAAAAGACAAAGACGAAAAGCAAGTCGAAAAGGCCCAGAAGGTAATCGAAAGAAGTCAGCAGGAACTGCAGGCCGATGAAGCCAGGCTGGCAGGGACAACGCAATACTATGAAGTTGAGTACGACAGAAAAGCGGCACATCTAACACATGAAGGCGTGGGAGCAGCGCAGGAACTGGCAGGTCTTGGTTCGTTTTTCACCGGCTCGAATATGGAATGGCCGCATCTTCTGGAACAGAGTTTGCGGGCACATGTGGTTTTTGAAAAGGAAAAAGATTATGTCGTGATGGACGGCAAAGTCGTCATTGTGGATGAATTTACCGGCAGATTGATGCAGGGGCGGCAGTGGTCGGACGGACTGCACCAGGCGGTTGAGGCGAAAGAAAGCGTGGAGGTAAAGGAAGAGACGCAAACCCTTGCAACGATAACTTTGCAGAATTTCTTCAAACTCTATCAACAGATAGCGGGCATGACAGGTACGGCAGCAACGGAATCCGAAGAGTTTATGAAAATCTACAAGCTCGAGGTAGTTGTCATGCCGACTAACAAGCCCTGCGCAAGGGGTGACTGGGAAGACATAATCTATAAAACGATGCGGGAGAAATTCAATGCGATAACGGAGGAGATAAACGAAATCAGCTCGGCAGGCAGGCCGGTGCTTGTCGGTACAATCAGCGTGGAAAAAAGCGAGATACTTTCGGAGGCCCTTACCAAAAAATTCGGGGTAGAGCATGAGGTGCTCAACGCCAAGCAGCACGCACGCGAGGCGATTATCGTTGAAAAAGCCGGTCAGCAGCATACCGGCAGGACAGGTCAGGTTCGGGGCAATGTTACGATAGCGACAAATATGGCAGGCCGGGGCACGGATATCAAGCTGGGGACAGGCGTAGCAGAAATCGGCGGGCTGCATATACTCGGCACGGAACGCCACGAGGCGAGGAGAATCGATAATCAGCTTCGAGGCCGGGCAGGCAGACAGGGAGATAAAGGGTCGAGTCAATTTTTCCTTAGCTTTGAAGACGACCTGCTGCAGCTTTTTGCGGGAGAAAAAACGATAAAGGCGCTTTCGTGGTTCGGATGGCAGGAAGGCGAGCCGATATACCACAGGCGTTTGAGCAAGCTGATTGCAGGGACACAAAAGAAGGTTGAAGAGCGGAACTTCGAGATACGAAAGAGCCTGCTTGAATACGACGAGGTGATGGACCATCAGCGGAAAATATTCTATTCCCGCAGGCGAAAAATTCTGACCGGCAAAGGCCTCAAAAATATCATCGAGGAAATGATTGGTAACTCAATCGAAAAAAACTGCGAAACAATTTTAGATGATAAATACCCGCACAGGTGTATAGCAGAGTGGGCAAGAACAACTTTCGGGGTTGAATTAAAACCATCCGATCTCACCGATGCGACGGCACAGGAAATTGAGGCACTTGTCAAGGAACGGGCAAAAGACAGCGTCAGCAATGACGTAACGCTTTCGCTGGGTGAATATCTGGAGGACTATGAAGACCCGCAAACATGGGATATCAGCGGATTATCCAAATGGGCGATGAGTGCATTTCAGGTCAGTTTAAGCCCGACGAAAGTCAAAACGCAAAAACCCGAAGAAATCGAACAACAACTGATTGCGGCAGCAGTCAGGCAGGTCGATAAAAAAGATTGCTCGCAGCTGGCAGAATTCCTGAATGAAAACTTTGCGCTGCGGACGTTTGCCGCCTGGGCCAGGGGTAAATTCGACATAAAACTGGATATACCGCAGCTAAAGGGTTTGAACAAATCGCAAATCCACAATCTTGTTACGGAACAAACATCCGCCAGGTACAAGCAAAGGGAGATTGAGTACCCTGTTGAATTTGCGATGAATATGGTTTATGGCCCGCAGGGAGCCAATGTATACGGGTTTGAGGCACTGGCCGAATGGGCAAACAAAAAATACAATGCAGCTCTTTCAATTGAAGAGGTTGCCAACAGCAAGCCAAAGGCGATGTATAATCAATTGCTTGAACTTAGCCGGAGCTACAACAATGGAAAACTCGACCAGGACATTTCGGAAAAACTTTCAAAGCTGACCGCCGGCGAATTAGTGAACTGGGTCAACGAAAGATTCAATGCCTCTTTGAGCGAAAACCAAATCGGCGACGGGCCTGAACGCGAAAAAATATTATATGAAGCCGCAAAGGAATTCCTTCGCCAGGAGCTGAGCGATCTTGAAAAATATGTTTTGACTCAGGTTTATGACAGTACGTGGAAAGACCATCTCTATTCGATGGACCATCTCAAAGACAGCATCTGGATGCGCTCATGGGCGGAAAAAGACCCGAAGACCGAATACAAGCGGGAAGGTTTCCGAATGTTCAACGAGATGTTAGAATCCATCGAGGATAAAGTCACGGATATTATCTTCAAGGTACATCTCGAAGCCGGTGCAAGGGCCAGAAGCGTATGGAATGTAAGCCAGACGGCTCATGATGAAGTAGGCCAGTTTGCAATGGCAGAGCGGCAGCGTGCGGCAGCACAGGCGCCGCAGGGCGAAGTGAAAGTAAAACAGATAAAGCTCGAACAGCCAAAAGTCGGACGCAACGACCCCTGTCCGTGCGGAAGCGGCAAAAAGTACAAGAAATGCTGCGGGAAAAATGGTTAAAAATTAGCGGAGCGTTTGATATTGGAAATCGCAAGTAAAAGAAGCGTGCGGGAAAGAATATATGGGGATGAGAATGGTACCACCGGATTGTTCAATTAGTAAAAAGATAGAGGAAAATTTATACAGTTTTTATAATATTATAGCAAAGACTAGCGGGAAAACAGGGTATTGCGGCAGTGACGTAAACTGGGTGATAACAAAGCCATCATATTGGCCTAATCAAATCTATGGGGCAAGATTTAACAAGAACAATATAGAAAAACGCGTTAGGGAAATATTAGAGACGCCTTTAATAAAAGCTACAAAACCACGCTGGGTAATTGGGCCGACATCAAAGCCGAAAGAATTGAGCGTTTACCTGGAGAAAAACGGTTTTCAACTCCAATATGAATGCCCAGGGATGGCAATAGATTTGCAGAAGGTAAAAGAAAATGAACCATGCGACTGCACTGATTTAATTATTAGAACGATTGATAATGAAAAGATGCTAAGGAAGGCTGTTGATATTACTTCAATCACTTTATTCGATGGAGGTGACATTGCGGCCAGTCTTAATAAGAATCTTTTGATGGAACGTAATGTGAAATTTTACTTAGGTTTTGTGGATGGAAAGTCTGTAGCAAGTTCTATTTTGTATTTTTCAAACGGAATTGCGGGCTTATATAATATCGGGGTGATGGAAAAATATAGAAATAGAGGCATTGGAACGGCAATGACTAAGGCGGCGATTAATGATGCAAAGAAAGCCGGTTATTGTATAGGTGTTCTTGACGCTTCAAATTTGGGGGAAAGCGTATATCGGAAAATCGGATTTAAGGAATACTGCCGAATAAAATATTATCAATGGGTCTAATGAAAAATAACTGAGTTTTATGGTTCATCCGGTTAATGCGTAGGTGGCGTGGTGAAAATTCAAGGTTGTTTTGTTTTCCGCAGTCCTAAGGACTCCTTACGGAGGACGCCTTACGGCGAATGCTTTTGGATTTAACGCTTTAAGGCGATAGCATGTATAGGTATAATGCCATTGCTATCGGGAAAAATAGGGCAACGCTGGGAAGCGACCTGAGCGTCTCGATAGCGGCGTATAGCATGGGGCGGTATCCCTATGATGCCGCCCATTTACACGCATGCTATCGCCAAAAATGCGGTAAATCCTTCTTTTCCACCTATCATAAGGCTATGTCTTTTTTTGCAACCTACCAACTCATTTACCGGAAGAGCCAATTTTATTAGGAATTCCCTGTTAAAACCTTTTAAGCCATTTGAATCTGAAAACCCGGCGAATCCTTTCGTTGAAACTAATTCCAAGTCGCTGTGTGCTTGTTTTGAACTCTGCTTTTTTGAAATCTTCAGCGGTGGGCTTTGCGGCGGATTTGCCAAATATCGAGAGCAGCCCCCCTGCCAATAACCCTAACAACGTTCTTTTTTCGTTACCGGACATCATCTCTGCACTGCGAGTTTCACATTGGCCAACAATTCCTGGCCTCTTCTGCTTTGCAATGTAGCTTTTTCGAATAACTGATGACTGTCGAGTATTTCCGGGTTGTCTTTATAATACCGCTGGACAGCTTCAATTCCGCCTTCAGCGGCGCCTTTGGTTTTGTATCGGCCTTCAATAAGCCAGTAGCTTATTTCATCGTCGTATTCCGCAGGGTAAATAAGTGCGGTTACAAATTTGTCTTCGCTGTATCCAGCCAGATGCACCTTTGCCCGACAAGGCGGAGCGGTTGTTACAGCCAGATTGACAAGACCTTTGAAATCGCCTTTTGCCGTATCAAGCAAGGTTTCATAGAAAAACATCCCTGTCTCAAGCTGAAAAATTTCCGAACGGATGCCTTTTAGTTCGAGCCGGCCGTCAGGATAGGCCTTGTGAATTTTATAGACCCTGCCATTTTTATATTTTTCGCTTTCGAGAAGCTCGGCAACCTCCTGAGCGGTAAAACCGACACCGGTATTATCGCCGAAATCGAATACATACAAGCCGACATATTTATCACTATTTTGTAATTTTGGTAATTTCATAGTGTCATATTATAACCACGAATTGCACGGATTGCCCAGATTTTTCCATTATATGTGCCCAGCATTAAGAAGTGTTTGCTAATAGTGCCTCTTTGCGCAAAGTCTCAAGCATGTGTCTGATATCTCGATAGCATTTGTCAAAAGAATCGGCAGTGCGCGCCGCTTTCATATCAAACAGAGCCGTGAACGCGGCCTGATCGGTAGTTTCGGCATAGCTTCTACCCTGTGGCATTCGATCACTTAACCACTCTTTAGCACCGCGAATAGATTCCGGGTCTACCGGGGGCTCAATATCATTCGGAAGCCCGCGTTTACCTTGTAGGGACGTAGCTGCCGCCAAAAACCATGCTTCAAATTCCTTCTTTGCAAGAATTACGGAAATTGACAAATCGTTTCGTGCTGTTTTGGCGCGTTTGAGTAACGCAGGGCCATCTTCGGCTGGGCAACCATTGTCCCAGTCGCAATCAACAATCACAATAATACCCCCTCTTCCCTGGAGTTTTCGTGCAGTGAAGGTTATTGATCTTTCAATCTCACCCTCTTTCAAAAGTTTGTTAACCGGTACTCTTAAAGGCGGTAATACTGTCGGTACAAAACCTGGGTCAATATCTTGAGCAATCCTCCTAATCAGAATTGGAACAGCTTCACATTCACCGTGGCCTTCTACGATTGCAGCTATTTTAATTTCGGTCATGGTTGACAATCCGCAAAAAGTTCAAACTGTTCGGGGATTATTTTCTTTACAGAGTCTGCATCCGGCTCGATTTGTCCCAAACGAAGTAATTCTCCAGCCGTATATAACCTTTCTTTGACAGCTTCTCTACCTGCCCGATCTAACGGCCCAAGCATAGTTTCTCCGTTTCTGTTAACTACAGCTAAAATACTATCATCCTGAATATTCTTATCATCTAACAGATCGGGACTGTGACTTGTGACAGCAATCTGTGTTCTTTTGGACGCCGAACATAGACCATCTCTGATCACTCCCGCTGCACCGGGATGTACAGCAACCTCAGGTTCCTCAATTCCAACAAAGGGAACTTTCTTAGTCTGAAAAAGCGCCGTTAGGACACCAAGTGCCCGTAATGTACCATCGGACATATTCTTTGCCGTAAATCGCCAAGTTTCCAGAGGTTTGCCGATGAATTGGCGGAATTCCAACTGGTAAAATTCAGGGACACCCTTTTCTTCGAAGGATTTTACATTAATATCTTGTATACTTGGAACAACTTTTGACAAAAACTCTACAACATGGTCTCTTGCTTCCTTGTTTTCCTTAGCCATTACACTTAACACACTCGATAGATTACTTCCATCTCGTTTTAGAACTTCACCGGTATCGGGAGATTGGAGTTCACGGATTTCATCTGGATTTAGATTGTAGAAACCCATATGAGATAAAGCATCATATAATGGGCGAAATTCAGGCAAACCTGATACCGCAACCAAATACAACCGGTCTATCACTGGCGGCGGGCCTATTTTAAAACTTGAGTTTTTTAGCTTACCATCTTCAATCTCATAAAAGTGTCCTCCATCCAGATTGAAATCCTTGCTAAAAAGTTGACATTTTTCCTGCTGAACTTCAAATCCACCTTTCTTTTGTGGGCCGACACGAAATGCGTACATTCCTTCCGTACCATTTGGAAGCACCCAATCCAAGCGTATCCCAAAATGAGCCGGATGACCTGATGAACGCCGTCTTACTTCATTTATTCCGCCTCGTTCCCTTAATGCATGCTCAAGAGAGGTGTTCAGAGATTCAGTCACCAAACGTAACGCATCCAGGAAGTTGCTCTTACCTGCTCCATTTTGTCCCACCAAAAAAGTCAATGGACCAAGTGGAACCGAGCATTCCTTAATGCTCTTATAGTTATTGAGAACTACACGTTTAAGAAAAACGGGGTTATTCATATTAACCTCCAATACGAGATTAAGATAATAAACTATTTTATTCTTAATTTCGCAAATTTTCGTTTGCCGACCTGAATGACCATACCATCCGTTGGTGTGATTTGTTCATTGGGGTCGCTGATTTTATTGCCGTTGATGCTGACGCCGCCCTGCTTAACCATTCTTTTGGCTTCGCTGCCTGAGGGGACAAGGCCGCAGGACATGAGCAGTTTACTTGCCATCACAGGTTCTGCGGTGAGCTTAATTTCAGGCATTTCATCGGGCAATTGTCCTTTTGCAAATATTTTGTCGAATTCGGCGGCAGCAAGCTGGGCAGTTGCATTGCCATAAAATTGAGCCGCAATGGTTTTGCCCAGCAGTACTTTTGCCTCTTTTGGATGCGTTTTATTCGGGTTTACAAGCTCGGCTATTTTTTCGCCGGTAAAATCGGTCAAAAGCGTAAAGTAATTTTCCATCATATCATCGGAGATGCTCATAATCTTGCCGAACATATCATTGGGCTGGTCGGTTACGCCGATGTAATTGCCTTTGGATTTGCTCATCTTCTCCTTGCCGTCAAGGCCGACGAGGATGGGCATAGTAATTACAACCTGCGGTTTTTGGCCATACCCACGCTGGAT
>Ga0315284_10013650_pt1 | contig 11575 bp, 7 predicted proteins | sample YL17G09_16_MG_FD_203696 | JGI IMG/M metagenome (GOLD analysis project Ga0315284, IMG submission 203696) | Sediment microbial communities from Yellowstone Lake, YNP, Wyoming, USA - YL17G09_16 | ecosystem: Environmental > Aquatic > Freshwater > Lake > Sediment | place: USA: Wyoming | collected... | reverse complement strand
ATGACAGGGACAGAAGGTAGGATCGCAGGTTTGCGTTTTTATGCTTTAACCCAAGTTTGTTTCTGATGTTGTTTCGATGAAAATCGATGGCCCCCTGCGATGAATTCAATAATTTTGCAATTTCCTTGGTTGTTTTACCCTCCCGGATCAGATTGGCGATCTGTATTTCACGGGGCGTCAGATTCAGATACTTTGATCTCAAATTATGTAAGAAAGGAGAAACGATATCATTCAGACTGGTTTCAATGATATTTACATAGGCTGTCTGATCTATACTCAAGGGGGTTTTTCTCAATTTCTCCACATAGGGCTCAACCAGTTCTCTGACATTGGATAATACTTTCTCTTCAAGTTCAGTTTTATCCTCCTCCCTTCGTTTTAGTAGTACTTTTAGAGCAATATTGACTTCCTCAAGGTTACGGGTCTTTGCCTCAAGTTCCCGTTCCCTCTTTTTCAATTCCTCCTCCGCACGTTTACGCAAGGTGATGTCACGGGCTATTCCTGCCGTTCCAATAATTTCTCCCCTATCACCAAATATTGGTGTCTTGATCGTCTCTAACCATGTTTCCCTCCCATTTTTATCCACCAACGGCTCTTCAACCTGTTTTCGCTTTCCACACTCCATGACTTTTTTATCATCTTCTCTGTACTTATCAGCCAGAGCAGGAGGCCATATATCGTAATCCGTCATGCCGACAATATCGTCCTGGCTAACACCACAGGCTCTATTGAAGGCGTCATTCACGGCAATGTAACAGCTTTTCGTATCCTTCAACCAGGCCATATCGGGAATATTATCAAGGATGGCTTTCTGCTGGTGCTGACTCTTTTGTAAAGCTTCCTCTGTCCATTTACGCTCCGCTGTCCTTCCTAAACGCTCGGTGATCGCATCGAGGAGACTGCGTTCTTCCCTCAGAAAAGGTCTATGATCTCTTTCAGTCCTATCCTCGCTGTAATAAACCTCTATTGCCCCCACCTTTTTCCCATGCGCCAGAATGTTGCTGATTTGTTTCCAGGATGATTTCTCACTAACATTGGTGGTAAAGTTTTTTGATCTAAACTCCTGATCTTTAAAAATAATTCTGGCACAAGCGACTTCCGGAAGCTGCCAGGCATGTGGGAGTAAGTCAACCGTTTCGAACAATATGTCCTCCAGGGTATTAGCTTTCCCGACAAGATCAGCGATGGAATACAGGCAATTTAGTTCTTTCACCCGCTCACTTAGGGCGTACATCAACTCTTTTCTGGCTTCCTCCATGCGTTTTCGTTCGTCAATTTCCTGCTGCAGAAGCAGGGCGGTCCTTGTCAGTTCGGCCGTTCGTTCTTCTACCAGATGCTCCAGTTCTTCATCGTATTTCTTCAAGGCCTCTTCGGACTGCTTACGGTCTGTAATGTCTGAATACGTGACAACGATCATTCTATCCTTCAACATCTCCCCGATCCTTGATGTACTCACCAGACAGACAATATCCCTGCCATTCTTGTGCCGGCACGGGAATTCTCTGCTGTATGACCGCTGTTCTTCGAGAACGGGGTAAAAAAGTCTGGCGATTTCTTCATACTCTTCATCGGACCGGTAAAGCACCCTTGTATTCTTGCCTATCAGTTCCCCTGGTAACCAGCCAAAGACCGTTTCAACCGCATGATTGGTAAAGATGATCTGTCTGTCCCTCAGGCCAACGACAGCATGAGGAATGGAATCGAGAATCGACGACATCAGGGCCATCAGGTCGTTTTGATTGTGAACCTCTCCTGTCTTCTCTTTGTCCGGTTCGCCCTTCAGCAGTGATTCTGTCTTGATGGCATCAGGAAACGAATTTCGGGCACGATCTTTATCCTTCATGGATCATCTCCTCGTTCCGGTCCGACCTTGATTAATCTGGATAATTGTATGTCGATGCATCGTAAGAAGCCTTTGGTCGGAGCATCGGGCGATCTGCATCTCTTAATCCCACACGCCCATAAACACAAAACCCCGCCTGTGATATAAAAACGGGGTCAAATAAAGCCGTCCATGGCATCCTCATTGTTATATTATGAGAACAAAACAAAAAAATACGCCTTACTTTTTACAGATATCCTTAACTTTTTAAATTTTCAAGGATTATTTTCCCCTCACATTTTTGTAACTTGACACGACATGCCCCTTCTCCTATATATAAAAAAGACAGTTGAAAAATCATCATGGCGGAAATGAATAATGAATATTAATGCAGGAATCCGGAGGTGAAAAGAGGAAATGACCGTTATCAGAGCTCCCCATTTTAATCTGCGCAATATAAGAGGGTTGATTCTATTTGCCGCGGTCATCGGCCTGCTTGCGGTTTCCTCGCAGCTGGTCAGTTTCATCGCAGATTTGCTCTGGTTTGAGGAAGTGGGCTATCAGAATGTTTTTTTCATCACCATCCTCGCAAAATTGAAAGCGGCTGTCTTCTTTGGCACAGGATTTTTCATCATTCTTTACGCAAATCTCTTTTTAACCGTCCGCTTGTCTTCCCGAATTTTCATTATCGAACGGGAAGACACGATCCGGATACCATCCCTCGACATCAGCAATCAAACGCTGCAAATCTTCGCGCTCATCGTTTCTCTCATTCTGTCCCTCTTCGTATCATTTAACGGCGCCTCCCAGTGGGAAAGCGCCCTGCTGTTTTTCAACGCTGTTCCTTTCGGGATTACCGATCCTCTTTTTCAGAAGGATGTGGGCTTTTACATTTTTCAGTTGCCCTTTTTAAAATACATCTATGCCTGGTTCAAGTTGTCTGTTCTTTTCAGCATCATCGCTGCAGGGGCCATATATTTCATCCGTCGCGCTTTCCTTTTCATACCGCCTCGAACCTGGCAAATTGCCCCGGTGGCCCGGATGCACCTTCTTGTTCTGGTGGCTATCCTGTTCTTCTGGGGCGCATTCGGTATCTGGCTGGAACTGAAAGAGCTTCTGTTTGTCAAGCGCGGGGTCGTCTTCGGTCCCGGATATACGGATGTGACAACCCAGCTATGGGTTCTCAAGGCCATGATGGGTATCAGCATCCTGTGTGGCGCATCTGTTCTGTATTATATCTTCCGTCATGACTGGCGTTACCCGATCGTTGCCGTATCCATTTTTCTGCTATTTATCATTCTGGGACGGGGCCTTTATCCGGCAGCCATTCAGAAATTCAAGGTGCTTCCCAACGAGATCGTTCTGGAGACGCCGTATCTGGAAAAGAATATTCAGTACACAAGAATCGCCTACCGTCTCCAGGATATTGAAGAGCAGGAATATCCCGTAGAGGAAACCCTGACCCGGGAAGACCTCAGGAAAAATGACCTGACCATCAAGAACATCCGTCTCTGGGATCATGCTCCCCTTCTTCAGACATACAGCCAGCTCCAGGAAATGCGCACCTATTACAAGTTTATCAGCGTGGATAACGACCGCTACAAGGTCAACGGCGAGTACCGGCAGGTAATGCTGTCCCCACGGGAACTCTCCTACCAGGCCCTGCCATCGAGAACCTGGATCAATGAGCATCTCAACTACACCCACGGATATGGCGCCGTCATTGGACCCGTAAACCGTGTGTCGGCCGAGGGACTCCCGGAGTTCTTCATCAAGGATATCCCCCCCGTCTCTTCGAGAGATATAAAGATCACCCGACCCGAGATTTATTACGGAGAGACATCCAATGAATATGTCTTCGTCGGGACAAAACGCGACGAATTTGATTATCCCGTGGGCGACAAGAATGTATACAACAGGTACGCCGGAAAGGGAGGCGTTCCTCTCTCGTTCTGGAAAAAACTGATCTTCGCGGCGCGTTTCGGTTCCTTTACCATTCTTCTTTCCGATGATATCACGCGGGAAAGCCGGATCATGTATTACCGGAAAGTCACGGAGCGGGTCTCCCATATCGCACCCTTCATCCAGCTGGACGGGGATCCCTACATGGTGATCACTCCGGAGGGACGCCTCATCTGGATATTGGACGGTTATACCGTGACAGACCGCTTTCCTTATTCGGAACCAACAGCCAAACTGGGCAATTACATCCGGAATTCTGTCAAGGCGGTCGTTGACGCTTATGATGGATCCGTTGATTTGTACATCAGTGACGCAAAGGATCCCATTATCCAGACCTACGCCCGGATATTCCCGGGTCTCTTTAAAACAATGGACGAGATGCCGGATGTACTGAAAAGCCATATCCGTTATCCTCCTGGCATGCTGGCCATCCAGGCCCATATATACAGAACCTATCACATGCAGGATCCCCAGGTTTTTTACAACAAGGAAGACCTCTGGTCGATCCCGGGCAAACCCGGCACTGAACGGGAAATGGAACCCTATTATACCATTATGAAACTTCCCGGCGAAGTGAAGGAAGAGTTTATCCTTCTTGTCCCCTTCACACCAAGCAAGAAAGACAACATGTCCGCATGGATGGCAGTCAGATGTGACGCGCCAAACTACGGGAAGGTCATCATCTACAAATTTCCCAAGCAGAAACTTGTGTATGGACCCCGTCAGATCGAAGCCCGAATGGACCAGGACACGGAAATTTCAAAACAACTTTCTCTATGGAACCAGAGGGGCTCCCAGGTTATCCGAGGAAGCCTTCTTGCCATCCCCGTCGAGAAATCGATCCTTTATATTCAATCACTGTACCTTGCCGCTGAAAAGGGGCAACTCCCCGAATTAAAGAGGGTCATTGCGGCCAACGGAAATACCATCGCCATGGAGGAAAACCTTGATCTTTCCCTGCAACGGATATTCGGGGGAAAGTTGCCGAAGGAAAGGGAATCTGCAACAGTGGCGGTAGCAGGAACGACGGCAAGGGGAAAGACGGACAGGGAACTGGCACTGGAGGCGCTTTCCCACTACAGAAAGGCCCAGGAATACCTGAGAGCCGGAAACTGGAGCGGCTATGGAGATGAGCTTAACAAGGTGGATGAAATTCTGAGAACCATCGAAAAGAAAAAATGAGGCATTTGAAAAACGTGAAACATATCGAAGTAATGGTGAAGGAGGAAGTGCGATGCGAAAATCACTATCAGCCATTTTATGGATGACCGGCACTGCAGCGCTTTTGCTCTGCATGGGATGTGCGGGCACTTTTTTCAAGAATTACGGCGGTATTACCCCTGATTCGGATGCAACAAAGGCCTTTGAAGCCTATCGGATTAATCCCAATTACAATTATTACACCGGTGGATCTTTCGTATACCCCAATGCGCTGATGGGGCTGGACAAAACCTATACGCTGGATTCAGACCTCTGGAAAAAAATTGAACCAACCCCCCAGGAATTCAGGGAGATTGTCCAGAATATGCAGAGTAAGGCTCTCTCCCTTGGTCAGAATCAGCATGGCTTTGCCATTCTTGATGACAATGGAAAGCGGATCGGTGTCTGGTATTCTCTCCTGTCGGTGAGGACAGTTATTCAGAGGAAGGAAGGCGGGAAAGTAGTGATTCATACCCCCGACCTTGATACATACAACAAATACGAAGATCATGATTCAGGTGGATTTCATTGAAACTCCCGACCCTGATACATACGACAAACACAAAATTCAAGGGTTGGGTTTACCAGGTTGAAGATATGAAGCAAATGGACATTTAACTTGCAAAGGAAAACAAAATCGTGTATGAGACGGGGCAAAATTTTGTTGAGGAGGACGTATGAAGGCGTTGGTCACATATTATTCAGAAACCGGTAACACGGAGAAAGTTGCCCGTGCAATATACGACACGATCCACTTCGAAAAGGAATTGAAGCCCGTTCAGGAAGTTCAGAATGCCAAGGGGTTTGACATTATCTTTTGCGGGTTCCCCGTTATTGCCCACAGTGTGCCAGGAAAGGCAGCGAGTTTCCTCAAGGGACTGCCTGAGGGTCAAAAGGTCGCCTTCTTTTCAACGCATGGATCTCTCCGAGGCGGCCATATGCCCAAACAGGCCTACGAACATGCCGTTGGACTGGCGTCCAAAGCGAAAGTTCTGGGGCATTTCGGCTGCCGTGGGCAGGTCAAACAAAAAGTTATTGATGAATTGATTAAGAAGATTGAGCATCAGGCCTGGGCGGAAGAAGCTCAGGGCGCCATAGGTCATCCAAACGAACATGATCTGGCAGATGCTAAAAAATTCGCGTCCGAGATGATTGCCAAGGCCGTGTAGAACAGTTACCACGCAACTAAAGAACATGAAATTCCCCTTGCTCCTCATTTTATATGGGAACAAGGGGAATTTTTATTTGAATCAATTCTAAACCAATTCCTTCAACCTTTCGATGGCCTGCTTCAGGTTCTCCGGTTTCGAGCCTCCGGCCTGAGCCATGTCGGGCCGTCCGCCGCCGCTTCCCCCCACGATAGGGGCAATTTCCTTGATGATATTTCCTGCATGATACCGGTCGGTCAGGTCTTTGGTAACCAGACACAGCAACATCGCTTTATCGTCTGCCTTGCTTCCCAAAAGAACGATGCCGGATTGGATTTTATCCCTGACTTTATCCCCGAAATCACGGAGCGTTTTGACATCAGCAGCATCTACCATCGTTGCCAGAACGCGAATCCCTTTTATTTCTTTGATTTCATTGAGGAGCTCGGAAGAATCTTTTGCGGCCAGTTTTCCCTTGAGGCCCTCGATCTCTTTTTCGAGATCCTTCTGATGCTTCATCTGTTTCTCGATCCGCTCCGGCAGATCTGAGGGATTCGTCTTCAAAAGGCCGGCGGCATGCTTCAATTCCCCTTCGATCCTGCGTACATATTTTACCGCTTCCCGTCCTGCAACCGCCTCGATTCTGCGCACCCCCGCCGCAATGGCCGACTCGTGGATAATCTTCAGAAACCCGATATCCCCCGTTCTCGAAACATGCGTCCCACCGCAGAGCTCCATGGTGACATCGCCCATCCTGACAAGCCTGACTTCTTCTCCATACTTCTCGTCAAAGACTGCCGTTGCACCCGTTTTCATGGCCTCCTCCCGGGGAAGCACCCGCGAGACTACAGGGAAATTCTCCCTGATGATGTCATTGGCAAGGATTTCGATTCTTTCAAGTTCGTCTTCCCCGATCTTCGAAAAATGGGTGAAGTCAAAACGAAGTCTCTCGGGATTCACCAGGGAGCCGGATTGCTTGATGTGATTGCCCAGAACGCTTCTCAAAGCGGCATTCAGGATATGGGTTGCGGAGTGATGGGCTTCCGTTGCCCGTCGTCTGTCACTCTCCACTTTAAGATCGACCCTGTCGCCCGTGTTCATCCGACCCTTTTTGAGTTTCCCTATATGGGTGATGAGATTTTCAAGAGGTCTCCGGGTATCCCATACTTCAAAAAGAAAACCGTCTCCTTCCAGGATCCCCGTATCGCCGACCTGCCCTCCCGCTTCTCCGTAGAATGGGGTCTGTTCGACAAAAATCTCCGCCTGCCGGCCTTCCGTGACAGATTCCACCGGCTCATCCTTCACCATGATGGCTGTGATGTGCGACGTAGCCTCTGTCACCCCCTCATAGCCGGCAAACTCGGTGCTGATTCCCTGAACGGAAAGCTTCTGGTAACTTTCGGAAACTGTCTGCTCACCGCTTCCTTTCCAGGATTCCCTCGCCTTCTCCCGCTGAACATTCATCGCCTTCTCAAAACCCTCCGTGTCAAGGGTAAGGTTATCTTTTTTAACAATGTCCGCTGTTAGATCAACGGGAAAGCCGAAGGTATCATACAGTTTGAAAACAACGTCGCCGGGAACAGTCTTCTGGCCAGCCTTTTTCAGGGAGCTCACCTCATCACTTAATATCTTAAGACCCGCGTCAAGGGTTTCGATGAAGCGCTGTTCCTCATTGACAACCACTTTCCGTATGAAGGTTTCCTTGTCGATCAGATCGGTATAGACATCCTTCATGGAATCGATGACCACGGCAACGACGTCATGGAGAAACGGCCGGTTTAAGCCCAGGAGCTTGCCATGACGGGCAGCCCTTCTCAGGATTCGGCGCAGCACGTAACCTCTTCCCTCGTTGCTCGGAAGAATGCCGTCGCCGATGAGAAACGTCACCGCCCGGCTGTGGTCGGCGATGACCCGGATGGAAACGTCAGCCTCTACGTTATCCTTGTAATTTTTACCGCTGATGGTCTCGACAAACCGGATGATGGGACGGAAGAAATCCGTATCATAATTGCTGCTGACCCCCTGGACAACCGCTGCCAGCCGCTCCAGACCCATGCCCGTATCGATGTTGGGCTTTGGAAGGGGGTTGAAGTTTCCCTCCTTGTCGCGATCGAACTGTGTGAAAACGTGATTCCAGATCTCAAGGTGCCGGTCACAATCGCATTCCACGCTGCATTCAAGCCGGCCGCATCCCACAGATGAACCCTGATCATAAAGAATTTCGGAACAGGGACCGCAAGGGCCCGTTTCGCCCATCATCCAGAAGTTGCTGTCCATCCCCATTCTGACGATTCTCTCTGCGGGAACCCCGATGGTCTTGTTCCAGATTTCAAAGGCTTCATCGTCATCCTTGTAAATCGTGATCCAGAGTTTCTCCTTCGTTAGCCCCATGATCTCCGTAAGGAATTCCCAGCCCCAGAAGATGGATTCCTTTTTGAAATAATCCCCGAAAGAGAAATTCCCGAGCATTTCAAAAAAGGTGTGATGGCGCGCCGTATAACCCACATTTTCCAGATCATTATGCTTCCCCCCCGCCCGGACGGATTTTTGTGAGCTTGTGGCCCTTGTATAGCCCCGATCCTCCAATCCCAGAAAACAGTTTTTAAACTGAACCATTCCCGAATTGGTAAAAAGGAGCGTCGGATCGTCTTTCGGTATCAGCGATGAACTCGGTACAATCGTATGTCCGTTGGCTTCAAAATATTTCAGGAACTTCTCCCTGATTTCACTCCCCTTCATTCACAAATTCCTCCTTTGATCGATTTAGCATATTAAAAATCAAATCCGGCGGGAAACCCTTCCCCATAAGACTCGCGGCCAGCCTTCTTTTGTCTCCGACGTCCATTTTTGCGATGCTCTGAGATTTCACCTTTTTTCGGACCCATGACATCATGGCTTCGGTTTCGCTTATTTCACCCCGGAGACCGGCTATCGCCTCTTCAATCAGCGGCGGCGGTATCCCTTTTTCCCGCAGACTTAATGTAATCCTTCTGTCACCCAGGAGCCTGTTCACGCCCAGATTCCGGGCCCATTGTCCGGCGAAGGATCTGTCGTCCAGAAACTTCAGTTCACGTAACCTTGCCGTGACTTCCCCCACAATCGCCTCATCAAAACCTTTTTCTTTCAGTTTTGATTTCAGTTCCTTCTCGCTTCTCGCTCTCACCGCCAGAAGCCGGAATGCCTTCTGTTTTGCCTTTTCCTGAAGGGAATCTTTCCCTGTCATGGTTTTTCTTCCTGGGATTTCGGTTTCAGACCCACCTTCATCCGCACATCCTCCTCGATCTGTTCCAGAATGTCCCTGTTTTCCTTGAGGGATAGCCTGGCGTTGTCTCTTCCCTGTCCCAGTCTCTCACCTTTGTATGAATACCAGGCCCCGCTTTTTTCAACAATGCCGCTATCCGCAGCGAGATCGAGGATGTCACCCTCTTTTGATATCCCGTCTCCGAAAATGATGTCGAATTCCGTTTCCCGGAAGGGCGGCGCCACCTTGTTTTTCACGACTTTGACCCTCGTTCTGAAACCGATGATGTCCTGACCCTGCTTGATGGAACTGACCTTTCTGATGTCCAGACGCATGCTTGCATAGAACTTGAGGGCGTTACCGCCCGTGGTTGTCTCCGGGCTGCCGAAGAAAACCCCTATTTTCATCCTCAACTGGTTGATGAAGATGACTGTCGTCTTGGATTTGCTGATACTTCCTGTCAACTTTCGAAGGGCCTGGGACATCAGCCTTGCCTGAAGACCCATCTGCGCATCTCCCATTTCCCCTTCAAGCTCCGCCTTCGGAACCAGAGCGGCCACGGAATCAACCACAAGGACATCGAGGGCGCCGCTCCTGACGAGTGTCTCCGCAATCTCAAGGGCCTGCTCACCCGTGTCCGGTTGAGAAATCAAAAGATCGTCCGTGTTCACGCCGATTTTTTTTGCATAGGCCACATCAAGGGCATGCTCCGCATCGATGAAGGCCGCCAGACCATTCTGCTTCTGGGCTTCCGCAACAATGTGGAGGGCCAGGGTCGTCTTGCCGCCCGATTCTGGACCGTATATCTCCACAACCCTGCCACGGGGAACCCCACCGATACCCAAAGCAAGATCAAGGCTGAGAGATCCCGTTGGAATAACGGCGATGTCGGAAATCCGTTCCCCTCCCCCCAGCCTCATGATAGAACCTTTTCCGAACTGCCGTTCGATCTGGGTTATCGCCAGCTCTACTGCCTTTTCCCTATCTAAGTCTGATCCCATAAACACCTCCCCAAAGAAGATAATAAACCATTGAATGATTTATGTCATGATTAGGAAATTAAAACCTTTCGTGTCATTCCGGGCTTGACCCGGAATCCAGTATTATCAAAGAGTTCCTTGATTCCCGCCTGCGCGGGAATGACAGGGGTTGCGGCTTCCTGCCGGAGCCCGTCCTCGAATGTCCCATCTACTCCCGTCAGCCGGCAAATGCGAAGTAGGCCAGTTTTGTGTAGATGGCGCCTTTTGGCGTCAGCCGGCTTCTGAAAAGGGTCAGTCCCCCTGCATCAAAATGGCCTGCCGTATAGTTATCCCTGTTTTCAACGATTTTCGCAAGACCGATCAAGCCCTTCGGTTCCTTGATTCTTGCCAGGGTGAGGTGGGGTCGGAACGGTCTTTCCTCTTTTGCAAAGCCATGTTCATGAAGTTTTTTGTCCATGGATTTCTGAAACCGGATGAGGCATTCCACATCGCCGCTGATTCCAAGCCAGATGACCCGGGGGCGGTTCATGTCCGGGAAAACTCCCAGAGTTTTTACATCGAGGGCAAGCGGCCCCGTTCCGTTTACATGCTCTTCCATGACCCGGGAAATCGTCACGATGTCATCTCCGGATATATCACCGAAGAATTTAAGGGTCAGATGGATCGCCTCCGGTCTTACCCAGCGGATCATCCCCTGCAGGGTTTTGCTCAAGCCGGACTGAATGCCCCTGATTTCATTCAGAACCTCAATGGGAAGATCAATCGCCAGAAATGCCCGTATCGGTTTTTCGTCAGTCATCTTTCATCTCGCCCGTGAGATATTTTTTTAGCATTATCAGGGCCGCCTGGGATGATATAGTTTTGTTTCTTCTTCGATCCCAGCGAAAGTTGAAGTGGCGGCAACGGGTATGTCTTCCGTTTGCAAAGGCAATAAAAACGGTTCCCGCCGGTTTTTCTTCCGTTCCCCCCGCCGGACCGGCAATACCGGTGACAGCCAGTCCCAGATCCGTTTTCCCGATCGTCCTCACTCCTTCAGCCATCAGGACGGCAACCCGTTCGCTTACCGCTCCATATTTCTCTATATCCTCTTCAGGCACACCAAGGATGTCGGTTTTTGACCGGTTGCTGTAGGCAATAACCCCTCTCTCAAAAAAAGCCGAACTGCCGGGAATATCCGTCAGGCGATCCGCGATGAGACCGCCCGTGCACGATTCGGCAACGG
>Ga0315284_10013649_pt1 | contig 11575 bp, 5 predicted proteins | sample YL17G09_16_MG_FD_203696 | JGI IMG/M metagenome (GOLD analysis project Ga0315284, IMG submission 203696) | Sediment microbial communities from Yellowstone Lake, YNP, Wyoming, USA - YL17G09_16 | ecosystem: Environmental > Aquatic > Freshwater > Lake > Sediment | place: USA: Wyoming | collected... | reverse complement strand
ACTCGGCGCCGGAGAGGATGCTTCGGTCCACGTGCGATTCCGCGGCGAAGTTGACGATGGTGTCGATCCGGTAGTCTTCGAGGATTCTCAGCACGACCTCGCGGCTGCAAATGTCCCCACGCACAACGGTGTAGCGGGCATCGGACGTAAAATCGTCCGTACTCTCCAGATTCCCGGCGTATGACAGCACATCCAGATTGACTAGCCGCACTCCGGGCCGCTCCTTGAGCAGAAACCGGATGAAATTGGAGCCGATGAAACCGGCCCCGCCTGTGACAAGAATCGCCTGAATCCGGTGTATCCTCATCTCTTGTGTCCTCTCAGATCGCGGGCTGTGTTCCCGGCGCAGCCGGATCGCTCACGTGGGGGCATCCATCATTGTTTGCCGACAGACTTCAAGTACTCCTTGAAGGATTGGGCGCTAAGATCCCGTTGGGAAAGAATGGGAGACACGACGGGCCATCGCACGGCGAGGTCCGGGTTGTTCCATTGGATCTGATCCTCCAACTTGGGATCATACAGGGTGCCGCATTTGTACTGGACTTCGGCTTTGTCGCTCAGGACGGCGTAGCCGTGGGCGAACCCTCCGGGTATCAGGAGCATCAGTTTGTTCTCAGCGGAGAGATCCATTCCGTGCCATTGTCCAAGGGTAGGAGAGTCGGGCCGTATGTCCACGGCCACGTCCCAGATCACGCCCAGGGTGCAGCGCACGAGTTTGGGCTGTCCGGGTCCCCTCTGAAAATGCAGGCCGCGAAGGGTATCGCGGACCGACAAGGCATGGTTGTCCTGCACCCACAGGGTATGAATGCCGGCCCGCGCGAACTCCGCCGCATTGTAGGACTCGAAGAAGAAACCGCGGGTGTCCTCGAACACCTTGGGCTTGAGGACCAGCAGTCCCTCCAATGGGGTCTTCTCTATCTCCATCCGTTTCTCCCTGGCACAGGCTGACGGCTTTCGGAAGCCGCACACGGCAGACAGTAGGGTTTTTAGCACCTCGCGAAGGGCAGTGTCAAAGGGTTTCTCGCGCCTCCGCAGACCCAGCGCGCCGGAGGTCATGAGTTTCTTGATAGTGGATTACCTGTTCTTTCTTATTCTATGCCGCCAAGAGATCCCTGAACTTATCCCTGTTTGACCACAAGACCGGTGTCGTCTCATAATTCTGCAAAGCGTCTATAACACCTTGAGGAACAAGTTGGAATTGATCGTTCAGAAAAGCGTATGCCTTTGAATCGGATGTCCTTGCTTCACGGGTGTCAATCCATTTGAAGGCAAAAGCCTCGGCCGTGTCTCGGTGTGGACGGTTGATTGTCTCGACGATACGCTCGGGTGCCGCTTTTGATTTTGGGATTACAAAGTCGAACATGTGGTCATATCCGCTTCGGCCGGTGAACTTGACTTTGGGCGTGTGCCGGATTTCCATCAAGTCTAACCATGAAACCACGTCTTCGTAAAACAAACTGGCCACGGATGGCGACGCGAGGAAGAAGAGGTCGTTGACCGCCAGCATCGCCTGAAGAAGATTGTGCTTCTTGAGCGCAAAGTTGTCTCCCGTTGCGGCGATCTGAAGCGCGTCTTCTTCGTTCTGTTGAACACCGAATCCCGCAAGAGTCATCTTTAGCAGGTTTTTCCGTTTGGGCGAATCCAGTTTGCAGCCGGAACTCGAGAGATCATCGAGGATGTAACCGCCGTCTGAAAGGATGAATCCTCCGTTTCGTTTTTTCGCGTATATCTGCAAATAGTCATTATGTCTGTCCACATTGGGCGTGGTTATCTCCACCCAATCACCACCGATTTCCCGCAGAAGGGTTTTATCCTTCAGCCACTGGACATATTTCTCAATGAGTTCTCTGATCTCGTCAATCATGTGAATAACTCCCTGATGATTGCCGGCTGTTTGATAACATTGATATACTTCATGAAATCGAACAGAGTATCCCATTGATCTCCGATGTTGGGAAACCTGTCCAGTGGAATGGGAAATGCCCATTTATCGCCATAGCCTTCTTTATATAGATGTAAATGCGGGCATGGAATTTCCTCGCCGTCAGGATTAGGATGCGCTGGCCCCCCATAATCGAGCCGGGCCAAGATGATGATTTGGCGGGCACGGTTTTGCACTGTGCCCTTCCGAAAATCGAATCTTGCCCGCGCGACATCCAGAAAGAACTCCTCGCGCCGGCCCTCAGATTTCAGGGCGATGTGAATGGAACCCCCATACTGGGGTAATCATATTGCGTGTCCGTTACGCGGACTTTTTTCATGGCTAAGAGCGCGTCCGCTTCGGCTTGAGTTGGATCAATATCGGTCATCGTCATTTCTCGCAGATTGCTCAGCGTTTCACCTGAAGGATGATAGGTCGAGCTGCGCGTCATGTCAAGGAAGATGGGCTTCAAGAGATGTTCAAAATGAGTTTCATCCTTGTCGCCACTCCCAGCATTGTACTTCCCAATCTCTGCCTTCACACACAATCGCCGCCGCGTAGCCTTCGCCCGGTTTCAGTTCGCGCATTCCCCAGCGGCGGGCTTCCCGCGGGTCGCCGCGCACCTCCAGAAGCGCCGCGGGTTCCTCCGGCGCCAGGGAAACGTCGAACTGATCGAGGGGGATGGACAGCCCTCCTCCCCTCGCTTTGATGTACGCCTCCTTGCGGGTCCAGCATGCGAAGAAGGCTTCTTCCTGGCGGCCCTCGGGAAGCGCGCGCAGCGCGGCCACTTCGCGCGGCGAGAAGAATCGCTCCGGAATGTCCTTGTCCCCCCGGAGGGATCGGATGAACTCGACGTCCACGCCCACCTCCTTCTCCAGCACAATTGCAATGAGGGCGACGTGGTTGGAATGCGAAACGTTGAAGCGGACGTCGGGCGTGGAGCCCGCCGGAAGCATCGGCTTACCCTGGGGACCGTGCTCGAATCGGATTTCACGCGGGTCCTGCTGCGTCGCCTGGCCGAGCAGAAGGCGCAGAACGGCCCTGGTGATGGTGAAGGCATCGCGGTCTTTCCGGAAATGGAACCGATCGGCTTTCTCGCATTCATCGGGAGAGAGCACGCCGCGGAGAGAAGACACAGCCGTATCCTCCGTGACCAGGGAGACACGCCACACATGCGCTTCGTCCCGCTTGAGGAACAGGTGGCCGGCGGCTGGGTATTCGCGCCACGAGGGGTTGCTCATCCGGCTTCCATTCCAGGCAGAGTAAGGGGGCGCCCCTTTGGCTATTGCGGTTCCAGGATCTGGGCGCTCTGCGCCGCCGAATCGGCCGTCTCGAGATCGGCGGACCGGTAATCCTGGGCCCTGTGCAGGCAGTCGGTCAGCCGCTCGGCTGTGACTTTTCCGTAAACTGTCAGACGCGTTACGTGGTCTCCGGGGACCGTATGGACCTCCATCCCCTGCATGGCCAGATCCATCCAATGGATGCTGCGGAAGCTCATTCCCTCGCTCACCAGGAAGGTCAGTCTTCCGGGATACGGTTTTGGCCTATAGCGGCTAAGGGTAATGATGTACCGCTCCTCGGCGTTCTCGATGCGTTTCTGTACGTGTTCCGCTTGGGTCACGGGCACGAGCCTGCGGCGTTTTCGACGGAGCATGGGGGCAACAGCGCGCAAGTCCAGCTTGGCGATACTGTAAACGTGCCCTAGCATCCGGAGAAAACGTCTGTGGAGGAGGTAGAGCCTGTACTGGATGTTGCCGATGGTGGTTGGACGCGGCGTATCCATCAGGAAGAGCAGTCCCACGTCCTTGCCGCGTTCATACAGAACTTGGGCCATTTCGTACGCCACGATACCGCCCACGCACTCCCCCCCCAGAAGATAAGGCCCTTCGGGCTGGAACTCGAGCAGTTCCTCCACGTAGTCCCGGGCCATTGCCTCGAGGGTGCGGTGGGGCTCTTCCCTGCCGTCCAGTCCACGAGGCTTGAAGCCATAAACGGGCTGATTGAGCCCCAAATGCGGAATCATGTTGGACAGGTAGCGCAGGAATTGCTCTTCATCGGCGTGAGCCCCTGCCACCAGGAAAAAGGGAGTGCGCGTGCCCAGGGGCTGCATCGGGATGAGCGAAGTCCAGGTCGAGCGCTTGGGTTTGTACTCGTAGGTCTCCGTGAGATCGTCGTATTGGATGCGGCCGGCCAGGGAGGCGACCGTGGGGTTGTCCACGATGCCGCGCAGGGACAGGTTGGTCTTCAGCGTTTGGCGCAAGCGCGCAAGGACCCGGGTGGCCAGCAGCGAATGACCCCCCAATTCGAAGAAGTTGTCGTGGATACCCACCTTCTCCAGGCCCAGAATGTCCTGCCAGGCTGAGGCGATGATCTTCTGGATGGGGGTGCGCGGAGCGACGTAGGTCGGCGAGTGGTCCAGGTCCTCATCCGCAGGTTTGGGCAGCGCCCGGCGGTTGATCTTACCGGTGGGAGTCAGCGGGAAAGCGTCGAGAATGACGTAAGCGGATGGAATCATGAATTCGGGGAGTTCCCTCTGGAGGAATGCCCGAAGGGATTTGTGTTCGGGAGCGGGGGACTGCTCGGTGGTCAGGTAGGCTATCAGGCGTTGGTCGCCTGGCGTGTCTTCGCGGATGATAGCCACGGCTTCGCTGACGTGGGGATAGCGGCGCAGAAGACTCTCGATCTCGCCGAGCTCGATCCGGAATCCGCGGATTTTCACCTGGGTGTCCGCGCGGCCCTGGAAGTCGAATCTCCCGTCCGCCAAGCGCCGGACGATGTCGCCGGTCTTGTACACGCGCTGCCCCGGCTCCTTGCGGAAGGGATGGGGGATGAATCTCTCCGCGTTGAGTTCGGGACGATTGAGATACCCCCGCGCCAATCCGTCCCCGCCGATGTGGAGTTCGCCGGGCACACCCAGGGGAACCAGCTGGAGGCTGCCGTCCAGAACGTGGAAATCCATATTGGCGATAGGCGGTCCGATGGGAGGCGCGTCATTTCCGGGTTCCACGCGGCACACGGAGGACCAGACGGTGGTTTCGGTGGGACCATACATATTCCAGAGCTGTGCGCCGGTCTTGAGGATCCGATCCGCGAGGCCCCTGGGCAGGGCTTCGCCGCCGCACAGCACCTTGAGGCCCGGTGCTTTCCGCCAGCCCGCCTCGAGCAAGAGGCGCCAGGTGGCCGGCGTCGCCTGCATGACCGTGGCCCCGGAGGATTCGAGTCTCCGGAGCAGTTCGGTTCCATCCGCCGCCGTCTCCTGGCTCACAATCACGACCCGCGCCCCCGTTATCAGCGGCAGGAACAGCTCAAGCGCCGAAATGTCAAACGAAAGAGTGGTGGGCGCGAGAAGGGTGTCCCCCTCCGTGAACCCCGGCTCGCGTTGCATCGCAACCAGGAAGTTCACGAGGGGCCGATGGGAGATCTGCACCCCTTTGGGTTTGCCGGTGGAACCGGACGTGTAGATCACATAGGCGAGGTTTTCCGTGAGGGGAATTCCTTCGCGAGAGGCAACGGCGGGAGAGAGGTCGGCTGTGTCTTCCCGCATGATCTCCTCCCAACAGGTGTCCATGTCGAGGGTTTTAGGACCGGGGTCTCCCAGGTCTCTGAGGGCGAGGTCCCCGGATGCCAGCTGGTGCTGGGTCAGGAGGACCGAGAGGCCGGAGTCGCGCACCATGAATTCCAGACGCTCCCGCGGAAAGCCGGGATCGAGCGGGACGTAGGCGCCCCCGGCCTTGTGAACGGCCAAGACCGCCACCGCCATTGTGGTCGAGCGCTCCATGTGGATTCCCACCAGGGTGTCGGGGCTCACGCCCATCTTGCGAAGGCGGCGTGCCAGTTGGTTTGCCTGGCGGTTAAGCTCGGCGTAGGAAAGGCGCTCGTTCTCGAAGACCACGGCCTGCGCGTCGGGTTTGCGGGCGGCTTGCCGCTCGAACAACTGATACGCGCACAGATCCCGCGGGTATTCCGCCGTGGTGTTGTTGAACCCGGTCAGAAGTTGGCGTTGTTCCTCGGGTGTGAGCATCGGCAGCTCGCCAAGCCGGATCTGGGGCAGAGCGGCGATTTCCTCCAGCACGGTTTGGAGGTGTCCTAGTATTCTCTCGGCGGTGGCGCCGTCCAGGCGGTTGGCGTCGTACAGGGCCGTGATCCCGAGTTGGGCGCCCATTATGATCTCGAGCGTGAGGGGATAGTTGGTTCTCTCGAGCACCTGGATATCCTGGATCTCCAGGTCGGCGTACGTGCTTTTCTGTGAACGGTCCAGGGGGTAGTTCTCGAAAATGAGGATACTTTCGAAGAGGGCCTGTCCACGTGGGATTTCGCTCCAGACCTGGATTTGGGCCAGGGGGGTGTATTCGTATTGCCGAGCTTCCACCTGCTGCTCTTGCAGGCGCTTGAGCCAGGGCAGAAGCATCTCCTCTGGAGACACCTGGACACGCACCGGGAGGGTGTTGATGAAAAGCCCGACCATGGACTCGACGCCGGGAAGGTCCGCCGGACGCCCCGCGACGGTGCTCCCATACACCACGTCCTGCGTGTTGCAGTATCTGCTGAGAAGCAGGGCCCATGCGCCCTGAACCAGAGTGTTGATTGTCAACTGGTGGTTGCGGGCCAGCGACTGGAGCGAGGCGGAAACCCCCGCGTCCAGTTGGATCTTGCGGACGGCGTGTTCGTATGCGGCGGATCGCGCGGCCCCGGCCTTGAGCGGGGATCGTCCGTCCGGGAGCGGGGTGGGCGCGGTGAAACCACTCAGCGTCTTGCGCCAATAGGCTTCCGCCTTCGGCATATCCTGTCTCTTGAGCCATACTATGTAGTCTCGGTAGTGCTTGGGCCGGTCCAGCCGGATTTCCTGCTCCCGCGCCAGGGCCTCGTAGCAGGAGAAGACTTCCCTCATGATCAGCGGCGAGGACCAGCCGTCCAGAAGGATGTGGTGAAAGCTGAAAACCAGAAGGTTGTAATCCTCCTGGGTCCGGAAGAGAGCCAGCCGCAGAAGGGGAGCCTCGGTAAGCTGGAACCCCTTCATGCGATCCTCCCGCAGGAAGGAGCCGAAACGGCGTTCCTGCTCCGCCGGAGAAAGGCCCCGCCAATCCTCGCGCGTCCAGGGGACGTCAACCTCTTCCCGCACTATCTGGAGGGGTTCTTTGTCCCGTTCCCACAGGAACAGGGTTCTCAGGACGGCGTGGCGCCGAACAACCCGCGACCACGCCTCTTCGAACGCCTGCTGTTTCACATTCCCCCGCAGGTGGAAGCACACTTGCTGGAAGTACACGCCCGATTCCGGCTCCGCCAGCGTGTGGAAGAGCATGCCCTCCTGCATGGGAGAAAGGGGATATATGGCTTCGACATTCTTAGGCATCGGTTTCTGGGGCTCCCGATTCCCCCAGCTGAGACATGATATCATCTAACTCTTCCTGGCTCAAGTTCGCTTCGGGAAAATCCGAAGGCGTGAAGCCGCCCGCCTCCGGAGAGGCGCAATGGGAAAGGAAAGATCGGAGCTCCTCCATAAACCAGCGGGCCACGTTCTCTATGGTTTTCCGCTCGTGTCTGTTTGCGCTGTATGTCCAGTCCACCCGCAACTGCCCATCGGCGACCATGGAATCCACCTCCAGCAGATAGAGGCGCCGGCCACCGGGATGCCGCAGCGGTCCCGCGGACTCCCAGGTGATCCCGAAACGGCCGGGAGACGAAGAGGCGGACTGCCCAAACTGGCCCAGGTAATTGAAGCACATTTGCGGCTCCGGAAGGCTGCCCAGGCGGCTGTGGATGGCCGGGTCCTGGGTGAGGTACCGGAGGATTCCGAAGCCGATTCCGCGATTGGGAATGCGGCGCAGCTGCTCCTTCACGGCTTTGATGGCTTCCGCGGGTCCAGGCGCTCCTTCCAGGTTGAGCGGCACGGGGAAAACCGCCGTGAACCACCCCGCGGTTCGCGACAGGCCGGCGTCCGGGATGATGTCCTCGCGCCCGTGTCCTTCGAGCTCTACAAGCAGCGTCTCCTTCCCGGTCCATCTGGTGAATGCCCGCGCCAGCGCCATCAGCAGCACGTCGTTGATCTGTGTGTGATAGATCTTGGGGGCTTCCTGCAAAAGCGCGTGCGTTTCGTCGGCGCTCAGGCGTTCCGTCACGATCCGGGCGGACTCGGCCGTGTTTTCGCCTTGCGAAAGGTCCACTGGCAGAGGAGAGACCCGGTTCCAGGGCTGGCCGAGCCAGAAGCCGAGTTCCTTCCGCGTCTCCGCGTGTTGCGCATGTTCGGTGAGGCGGTGCGCCCAGTGTCTGAAACTTGTCGTCTTCTGAGGAAGCTGGATACTCTGGCCGCGGCTGAGCTGTTCGCAGGCCGTTTCGAGGTCTTCCAGGACGATGCGCCAGGAAACAAAATCAACCACAAGATGATGGATTATCAGAACGAGCAGGGCAGGGCGGCTCTGGCCGAAATCGAACAAGGCGGCCCGCATGAGAGGGCCTTCGGAGAGGTTCAAGCTTCCCTGCAATTCCCCGGCGGCATTCTCCAGGGCTTGTTTCCGCTTCTCCTCACCCAGTGCGGAAAAATCGAAGCGGATCAGCTTGCCGGCCTCATCGTCGGAGGCAGCGTTGAACTGCGCCCATTCCAGCGAAGCTTCTCCGGGTGAGGCGGAACCCGCGCGTTTGAACCGCATCCGAAGGGCGTCATGCTGATTCACCAGATGCCGCAACGCATTCTCCAGGATGGCGGGGTCCGCCGCGGAGCGCGTCTCCAGGACCATCGCCTGGTTCCAGTGGTGGACCCCGGTGAGATCCTGGTCAAAAAACCAGCGTTGTATGGGAGTGAGGGGCAGGGACCCGCTGACCGGCCCCTGCTCGGCGTGAACGCGCTGGGAGACGCCCGCGGCCGCGGCCAGCTCGGCGATGGTCTGGTGCTGGAAGATCAGGCGCGGGGCGAGCTGAAGTCCCGCCTGGTTGGCCCGGTGGATGATCTGGATGCTGATGATGGAGTCGCCGCCCAGCTCGAAGAAATTGTCATGGATCCCGACATGATCGAGCCCCAGCACCTCCGACCAGATCCGTGCCAGGGTTTCCTGCGCCGGCGTGGCGGGGCCGGCGGACTCCGCCGCGAGACCGGCGAGGGAGGAGGCATCCGGCGCGGGCAGGGCCCGAAGATCAATCTTGCCGCTGGGCATGGCGGGGAAAGCGTCCAACATCACGAAAAACGCGGGGATCATGTAATCCGGCAGGTTCCGCTTTACCCAGGCGCGCAGGTCCGCGGGCGAGGGGAGCGGCTCGCCGGTTGCGGGCGTCTCAGCAAGCAGGTATGCCACCAGATGCTTGCCGCCCGGGGACGCCGCGCCGGTCGAAGAGGGCTCGCGCGCGATTACCAGGGCATCGCGGATGCCCGGATGCGCGCGAAGGCGCGTCTCGATCTCGCCGAGTTCAATACGGAATCCGCGAATCTTCACCTGGTGGTCTATGCGCCCCAGGAACTCCAACGATCCGCCGGGCAGGCGGCGGACGAGATCTCCCGTTCTGTAGAGCCGCGCGCCGGATTTGGCGCTGAAAGGATTCGCGATGAACCTTTCCGCGGTGAGCTCCTCCCGGTTGAGGTAACCTCTCGATAAACCCTCCCCCCCGACGTAGAGCTCGCCCGCCACTCCGATGGGCAGAAGCTGGCGGTTGGCGTCCAGCACATGGGCCTCAGTATTGGCGATGGGCGTGCCGATGGGAACAATCGTGCCTCGGTCCTCCGGCCTGCAAGTGTGTTCCGTGCACCACACCGAGGCTTCCGTCGGACCGTATGCGTTGGATAGGATCGTATCCGGCAGCAGCTCGCAATGACGCTTGGCCAGCTCGGGCGGACAGGCCTCCCCGCCCAGCATCACGAATTCCAGACTGGCCAGGTCCTCCGGCTTGATCTCCCCCAGAAGAATCCCGTAAAGGGACGCGAGGCAAATCGTATGAGTGATCTTGTGCGTTCGGATCAACGCCGAGAGCTGCCCCACGTCCATCTGGTCTCCTTCCTTGGGCAGGACCAGCATTCCTCCCTGGGTCAGGGTGCCGAAGATCCCCGGCACCGACCCGTCAAACGCGTAGGAAAACAGCAGCAGAAAGCGGTTCATCGGCTTGTGATACCGTGTCATGTAGGCCGTGATGCAGTGGACAAGATTACGGTGCGTGATCTGGACTCCCTTGGGCTTGCCCGTGGATCCCGAGGTGTACATCACGTAGGCCAGGTTCTCGGGCCGCGCAAGCGCGGGCGGGTTGGCGATGCTCTCGCGGCAGAGTCCCTCCCCGCCCGGCTTCATGTGTACGATGCGCGCTTCGCGGGCAGGAAGGTTCTGTAGCAGGTGCTCTTGGACCGCCAGTACGGGAGCGTTGGTGTCCTCCAGCATAAAAGCCAGTCGCTCTTCGGGGTATGCGGGATCCATCGGGACGTACGCTCCGCCCGCTTTCAGAATGCCAAGAATCCCCACAATCATCTCGAGCGACCGCTCGACGCCGAGCCCAACCAGGGTTTCAGGCCCCACCCCCAAGGCGCGCAAGCGATGGGCCAGTTGGTTCGCCCGCTGATTGAGCTGCGAGTAGGTCAGAACCTGGTCGCCAAAAACCACCGCAGGCGCGTCCGGTGTCCGCTCGGCCTGGGATTCGATCAGGGCGTGGACGCAGGACTCGCGAGGGTAGTCCGTTTCGGTGGCGTTCCACTTCGACACCAGTTGGTCCTTCTCGGCGGGAGACAACAACCCCAGTTCCGACACGCGCGCTTCCGGATGAGACACTATGCTTTCCAGAAGGTTGCGGAAATGCCCAAGCAAGCGGTCAACGGTTTCCGGGTCGAACAGATCCGTGCTGTAGTTCGCCACCCCTTCCAGCACGCCGTCCTTGTCCCACATGCTCAGAACCAGATCCAGTTCCGAAGACTGGCCGCTGGTCTGCACGAGTTGGGAAGACACTCCCCGCATCTCGAGCGGCGGCATCGGCGCGTTCTGAAGAACGAGCATCGCCTGGTAGATCGGGTTGTGGCTCAAGTCGCGCTCCGGACGCAGGGATTCGACGAGCAGACCGAAGGGAAGGTCCTGGCGTCCGTATGAACCCAATGTTGCATCGCGGACTGTTCCCAGAAGATCCCGGAAACTGAGATCGCCGGAAAGACGCGTTCGCATCGCCAACGTGTTGATGAAGAGGCCGATCAACTTCTCCAGATCGGGCCGGACGCGGTTGGCGATCGGCGTGCCCACCACGACGTCTTCCTGACCCGTGTAGCGATAGAGGAGCGCCTTGAATGCCGCCAGCAGGGTCATGAAGAGCGTGGCCCCTTGCTTCTGGCTGAGTGCGCGGAGGGACGCCGAGAGCTCCCCTGAGAACCCGAACGTCCGGCTCGCGCACCGGTAGCTGGGCACCGGCGGCCGGGGGCGGTCGGCGGGCAGGTCGAGGACCGGCAGATCCCCCTGAAGGTGTTTCCTCCAGTACTCGAGCTGCGATTCCAGGATGTCTCCCCGCAGCCACTGGGCTTGCCATTGCACATAGTCCGCGTACTGAATCGCCAGGGCCGGAAGGGGCGATTCCCCGCCGCTGAGATAAGCGCTGTAGAGCGCGCCGAGCTCCACTGCGAACACACCCAGGGACCACGCGTCCGAGATGATGTGGTGCATGTTGATGAGAAAGAGATGGTCCTGGGGTCCAAGGCGAAGGAGAGTG
>Ga0315284_10013648_pt1 | contig 11575 bp, 8 predicted proteins | sample YL17G09_16_MG_FD_203696 | JGI IMG/M metagenome (GOLD analysis project Ga0315284, IMG submission 203696) | Sediment microbial communities from Yellowstone Lake, YNP, Wyoming, USA - YL17G09_16 | ecosystem: Environmental > Aquatic > Freshwater > Lake > Sediment | place: USA: Wyoming | collected... | reverse complement strand
GGTGTCAACTCGTCATAGAAGGCAAGCGTGCCGTGTGAGTAGTCCAGTGGGCGGATGGGCACCTTCAGGTCGGCCAGCAACGCGGCCATGATTTCGTTCCAGAGCCATGCCTGGTAAGCGTTGATGAAGAGTTCGAGCAGGGGGCGGGGGACAAGGTAGACTGCTGCCTTGAAGTCCTTCGGGCTGCGGCAAAGATGCTCAATTGCCGGCCGCCCTTCCTGAGGCACAAGCTCAAGACACCGGCGCCAGTCGCCCCAATGGGTTTCGAGCAGGGTCTTGGTGCGGAGCTTTTGTGAGTCGTCGGCAGCCGATGGCGTGCCCAGCCAGAGCCGGAGAGCGCCGTTGAAGTGGCCGGCAATCAGCCGGCGGGCAATGAAGCCCTGTCCGTGGCGGGCCGAACCGAGACGCTGCTCGTCATAGTAGTTGGGGAACCCCAGCCGGTTGACGTTCGGCAAGGCGGAGAGGATAGCCGACGACTCGTCGCTGGTCAGGGCGCGAAGCGTGACCTGGAATGAGTTGCCCAGCAGGACTTCGCGGCTGACCGGCTCGTCAGCCATGCCGGCGAGTCTGAGCGCGTAGTTCTTCTCAACAATCTGCCTGGGCCCGCGGCCGGGCAGGGACAGATACTGGACCGACAGCGAGTAGCGGTCCTTTAGACCGGCGCGGCTGAGCTGACGCAGGCCGTGGCGCTGTTCGAGGTGGGTGATTACGTCAAGCGTGTTCCAGAAGCGCTTCTCCAGTCGGTAGACCGAATGCGCGCCCGCCGGCTTGAGCCTGAGTTTCAGATGTTCTTCGACCCGGAAGTCTTCGGGCCGGGCTTTCAGCTTCATTCAGAGAACCGATATGGAATCACCACAGAGAGCACGGAGATAGGTGAAAGCCGGGATTCGCTCCGTACTTCGTACCCTTCAGTTCTCTGTGTGCCCTGTGGTTCAATTCCGGTTATCGGGTTCATCCGGAGCGTAGATTCCGGACCACGAGCAATGCTCCCAGCACGATGAAGATGACGCCCGCGCCAAGGTGGACCCAGCGGATCGGCAGGATCTTTATCAGCGTGCTACCCAGCAGGCAGGCGAGGAGCGAGCTCGTGACTAGGGCAAGCGAGCTGCCGATGAACACGGGTACCAGCGTGTTCTTGCCGGCGGCAAAGCAGAGGGTAGCAAGCTGGGTCTTGTCGCCGAGTTCGGCCAGGAAGACCGAGCCGAAGGTGGTCAGCAATAGTCTCCAGTCCATCACGTTTCCTTTCAGCCCGCGGCCGCGGTTCCGGTCAGGGCTTCGACGTCCGCAACCTTGCCGACCGCAGTGACCGACAGCTCGCGGTCAATCCTGCGGGCAAGGCCGGCGAGCACACTGCCCGGCCCGATTTCGAGGAACTTCGTGCCACCGAGACTCCTGGCGCTCGCCATCGTTGCGACCCAGCGCACCGGCGATATGAGTTGTCTGGCCAGGCAGTCGCGGACCTGATCAGCGGCGGTGACCGGCTGGCCGGTGACGTTGGCGATGACCGGGAAGGCCGGGGTCCGGATTTCGAACCGGCCCAGATAGTCGGCGAACTCGGCGGCCGATTCCTTAAGCAAGGGTGAGTGGAACGCACCAGAGACCGGCAGCAGCACGGCCTTCAGCGCCCCACGCGCCTTGGCGAGCTCGACTACCTGCTTCACGGCCGGAATCTCACCCGAGACCACGGTCTGCTTCGGCTCGTTGTAGTTGGCGGGTACGACTACGCCGGGGACCTCGGCGCAGAGTTGCTCGACTGCCGTTGCTTCCATGCCGATGATTGCGGCCATCGTTCCCGGGTTCTTCTCACCTTCGGCGTACATCAGCGCGCCGCGGCGCTTCACCAGCTTCATGACCGAATCGAAATCGAGCGCGCCCGCGGCATAGAGCGCCGAGTATTCGCCGAGGCTGTGGCCGGCCGCCAGTATCGGGCTGAGTTTCGGCATCGCGGCCAGCGCGGCAAGCGAATGGGTCAGAACCGCCGGCTGGGTGTAACGGGTCTGGCGCAGTTCGTCGTCCGGGCCTTCGAACGACAGCTTCCTGACCGGCAGCTCTAGTACCTGCTCGGCCCGGTCGTACACGTCTCGGGCCGGAGCGAACTTCGCGTACAGGTCCGCGCCCATGCCGACAGACTGTGACCCCTGTCCGGGGAAGAGGAATCCGATCGCGTCGCTCATCATTCCGCCTTTCTAGCGGGCCGAGAGGCCATCGGCGCATTCCGGCGCGGCTGAGTCTGCCTGCGCGCGCGGTTTCATGAGCACGGCCGATGCAGCGGTGGGAACATGCAACAGAAGGTATCTTCGATTCATGACCCATCATACGGGTCGAGAAGCCGGAGTCAAGCCGAGCCCGGAGATCGTAAGACAACCGCCAACGACGCCAGGATCGCCAAGCTTACGAAGGACATTTCCGTCCGGACTCCTCTTTGTTTCTTGGTGCCTTGGTGGTGAACTCCTGTCTTGGTTCCTGGGGCGGCGCGGATTGTTTGACGCGCCGGGGTTGTCGGGTATCATCTCCGCCGACCCTCTGATGAAAAGTATCGTGACCGCTTTGCTCCTGGCTGCCGCTGCCGCGTCCGCGGCCACGGTCGGCTATGTTTCGATTGAGACCGATTCCCTGCCCAACCAGGTCTATTTCGACGCCACCTCAGTGCCGATGAGCGTCGCGCCGGTGGTGGTCGAGGCGACACCGGGCAAGCACTTCGTCAGCCTGTTCCAGCCCAAGAAGGTGTATCAAGCTGCCTCGGGTGAGGCGCCCGAGCAGTTCTGGGACAAGCTGCGCAAGCTCGGTGCAATCCCGGACCAGCCGGGCCTGCTCTCAAGCTACGAGGCCGGGTCGGTGCGGGTCGGTACCGACTGGGTATACGTGACGCCGGAAGACACGGTCAAGGTCAAGCTTTCGCACGCTGACGTGATGAAGACCTATCGCCGCGATTCGAACTGCGTCATGGGCACTTTCATCGGCTGGACCCTGGCGGTCGGCGCGGCCATGATTCTCTCCATCATTTTCGCCCGCATCAACTCCTGACAAGAGCAGCGGGCGGGCACAAGGCCCGCCCGAACATAACAAGCACAGTACTACCAGCGGTTGCCGCCGCCTTCGCCGCCACCGCCGCGACTTCCACGCTCGCGCGGACCGCGACTCTCGGAGCGGGCACGCGCTTCGTTCACAGTCAGCGGACGGCCGTCCATCTGGTGCTGGTTCAGAGCCGCGACGGCCGCTGCCGCCGCCTCATCCGTCGCCATTTCCACGAATGCGAATCCGCGGGAACGATCGGTGAACTTGTCCTTAACGATCTCTGCCGAGGCTACCTCGCCGTGCTGGCCAAACAGCTCGCGCAGCTGGTCCTCGGTCGCGCTGAAGGGAAGGTTCCCCACAAACACGCGCTTTCCCATTACTGTACCTCCGATAGGTTTGCGCTTGGGGTTCGTTGCGGAACTACGGGTGCGGGCAAATAAGACATGCAGACCGGACTCATAGACTCCCGACCGACCACAAGCATTCTCGAGACCTCACGCTATGTGCCGGATACCAGGCCTCGCGGAATCCAGCGGATTATGGTAACTTACCGACATACCCTGTCAAGCGAAACAGCGGGGCGGAGACTTGCCACGAAGACACGAAAGTGCGAAGAGGTGAAGAGACCGAGAGAAGAGAACCGCCAAGAACGCCAAGGTTCTGAACTCCCTCGTCCCTTGAGGGAGAGGGTTGGGGTGAGGGGGCTGTCAGCCGCTAGCTGTGAGCTGTCGGCCGTCTGCCGTCAGCCTGAGCCGACTACGTCAAATGCGCGGGCGCGCGTCCGAGGTCAGTAGTCCTTCATTGCGTTCCCGGAATTCCGAGCCGGACGCAGGACGCCAGTCGAGAATGGCATGGCCGTTGCACCGATTCCGCTTCGCTTGACGCCCGGTGTGTTCCGCCCTATGCTGACCCAGTCTAGAGGACATGCTCACATGAATACAGCAGGAGACGAAGTTGAGAAGCTCGTTGGCTAGTTGCACGACGAAGCGACCTGGGACGACATCAGTACGAACTGTAGGCAAAGAAGAAGCTCGCCGTCGCCCGGGAGGCGGTCAACGAAGACCGGGTGGCAGCCCCCGACGCGGTCCGCTCTGCCGCACTCCGAGATTGAGCGCGCCCTCGTTGGAGTCGAGTTGAGTATCGTGCCCCGTTTCCGTCGGAGTCGAGTTAGGTATTGTGTCCTCGCTGCTCCACTCGGCGTCTCGACGCCATCGCTCGGGCCGGACGCGACGGTCAAGACTTCGCCCGCCTGCGTGGGCGCGGACGCCCTGCTTGAGGGCCGGCGGTACAAGACCCATCGCGGGATGGGTTCGATTGACGCGATGAAGCAGGGTTCGGCGGACCGCTATTCCAGGAGAAGAGCGCCAAGCCGACTCCGGAAGGCATTGTCGGCCGGGCGCCGTGGAAGCACCGAACTACGAGCCGCCCGCGCGCTCACCGCGAACGCAGAACGCACCGGAGACAAATGACCAGTCAGCCGGCGCGCGGCTTCCGCGGTCGGTCCAAGGCCATCTGGGGGCTGCTGGTGCCCTGCCTGATCTGGGCGGGCATGGTGGACGTTGATCTCGAAGTAACTGACCAACCTTGCACCCTGGCAGTTGGCGATGCCCAAGCCGAGGACTCACTGGTCAGCGGTCAATCGTCGGCCCAGAGGATCCTGATTGCGGTCCCGCCGCTGTCCCGCGTAACGAGCGTGACTGCTGCCTTCAGTGGACCGACCACTGTGGCTGCGCTGTCGTGTAGCTGCACTGCCGCCATGGGCGTCGAAGTCTCACGGCAGGCGGCCGTTTACCGTGAGCGCAAGAGCGGCAGATTGGTGTTCGCCGAGTGCTGGGCCAGTTCGTCACAATCGTCACCCGGTGTGCGCGAATCCGGGTTCGACCGGCCGCCCAGGCTGAGAGTCAGATACGAACCGTTGCCCATAGCTGAGCGCACCTTGCGCGAGAGACTGCTGAGCGACTACGCCATCACTGACGATTCAATCCGGATCTTTTCGAATCCAACGGACGCGCGTGCGTGGTACTCAGTTCCGGATACAAGTCTGTCGCTTCTCTTCGGGGGCGACCGGGTTCCTCGGGACTTCCAGTTCGCTGAACTCGCTGAGATGCCGCTGCGCAGTCAGGTCGTCATCGTGGTCCATGCCGGCGGCTGGGGGAACGTGCCGATCGAGAATGCACGCGACATCGTTCCCATCATCGAAGGAATAAGAGAGGACCTCGGCAGAAGGGGATTGAAGTCCATCGTGGTGCGCTTTCGCCGAAATCAAGGCGACTTCTGGGGGAGGATGGGAACCTTGAGTGAGATTTTCGGTCTACACCACGGTAATGCCAACAGGCTGTCTCGGGAGATCGACCGGTTCCTGAGCCGACATCCGCAGCAGACGTTGATCATGATCGGCCTGTCGAACGGGGCACAGTTCGCAGACGGAGTGATGCGGCGGTTGTCAAAGGCCGCGCAGAGCCGTGTGTGTGCGATTGAGGTTGGTCTACCGTTTTGGTGTACGCTGGACGCGGAAGAATCCGTGCTACGTCTTGATAACCACGGCAGCGACCCATTCTCGACGGGGGAACCCGGGATTCTGCTCCGAACCGTGTGTCTGGGCCTGCTCCGGCAGGGCCACGCAAAACCTGCAGATAAGAAGAGCTCGGAAGTTAATGCCTTTCATGTTCCCGGGCATGACTATTCCTGGCCGGGCGTACGTCAGGAAGTGATCAGCTTCCTTGAGGCGTGGCTCTACCGTTGACCGGTCCCAGACCCCTGGCGCACTGCCCACAGCGTGAAGAACCTGCGGAACTTCGCTCTTGTCAATCCTCATCGCCTACTTCCCGCGTCCGTCACAGGCATCGCTGTTTCGCCACACTGCGTTCAAGTCCAGCATGTTTCTGCCTTCGACTGTCGGCCACGTCCGGCTAGTTGTCAGGCCCACGCGGGAATGGCCTAGCGCGTGTAGATGAGTTTGGCCGATGCCGTGCCGGTCGCAGTACGGGCGCGGACAACATAGAGCCCGGGCGCGGCCGCGACGCCGCGGGAGTCGGTGCCGTCCCACATCAGCGGGCTGGCACCGGTGAGAGTGCGGATGAGTTTGCCGGCGAGGTTGTAGATGGCGACATTGCGTGCCGGGGCCGGCAGCGCGAATCTGACTTTGCCTTTTGCCGGATTGGGGAATATCCGGAGCGCCTGCTCGCTCGACCGGCTGCCCGGGTCTTCGACGCCGGGGAGAGCGCCGCTGTTGAAGTAGAGGCCGACAGGAAGCAGGTTGCCGGGCAGGGCCTTGCTGAAAACCACGCCGCCGTTGACCGAGCCGCCGACGAGTGCGGAACCAATGTAGGCGTCGACGAGCCGGAATGTGTCGTTGACGGCCTGTTTCGCGGTCCAGTACTGCGGGCTCGCGGCTTCGGCGGTCTGCCAGTAGACAAACCCGGTATCACGGGCCGCGTTCAACCGGGAAAAGGTTGCGGCGACTCGGGTGGAGCCGAGCTCTTTGAAGTTAGTCAGGTCCGGGAAGTACTCGAGGTCGCCGGTCGCGCTGGACAGGTTGTAGCCGCGATACCAGGTGTCGGCCCAGGCGTTGGACCGGATAGCGTAGTCAACGTCCCAGTCGCCGGAGTTCTGCCAGTCGTAGTGGTACATTACCCAGGTTGTGGCCGAGCTGTCCGGCAGGGTGAGCGCGGAAATGACCCTTGGGCTGTAGTGGTGCATCGTATCGAGCCCGAACCCGACCGAAACCGGCGTGAGCCAGCCCGCCGGGTCACCGTAGTTCTGGTTGCGCTGGTAGATGACCTCCTTGCGGCGCGGGGCGAGGACGAAGGCGGCGTTGATGTCATTGTCCGCGGTGGCCGAGACGTCGATGTCCCAGACGTTGCCCGACTGGACAGAACTCCACGTCACGCCGTAGTCGGTTGATGTCATGAAACCGCCGTTCATGTCCCCGCGCTGCTGGTTGGCCCAGAAACAGTAGAGGCCGTATTGCGGGCGATAGTCGGCGCAGGCCGAGAAGTCGTCAACCGTGTCGAGGCCGGTCGCCACGCCGAAGAATGAGAACGGCGCGCCGTCCAGGCTGATGCGGTAGTCGTAGATGTCGCCGTTGTTGTAGCTCCACCGGGCGAAGACGTGCAGGAAGCTCGAGTCGCCGCGCGCGACCACGAGGTCGAGTTTGTAGAACAGGCAGGCCGGGTTGGTGTGAATGGTTGTCAGCCAGCTCCATGTCGCGCCGTAGTCGGCCGACCGGTAGAGTCTGATTGCGGAATCGCTCGAGGTTCCGACCGCGGCGTAGTAGTAGCCGGTGAGCGGGTCGTGGTCCGCGGAGTAGGAGTACATCATCGATGTATCCAGAACCCGCGGGTAGCTCCAGTCCGACTGGGGCGCTGGTACGAGGCGGGCCTCGATGGGGCAGGGCATCTTCCTTGCCGGCTGGAAGGTGGACGGGATGACGCCGACCGGTCCGTCGACGGCCGGCATGGCAACCGGCGTCTGAGTCTTGGCCGCCAAGAGCAGCGAGCCGAGACAGAACAGCGTGACTACGAGCTTCTTCATAATCTCTCCTTTTGCGGACACTTCGCTGACACGGCTGGATTCCTCTGACCGTCAACCGAGTTTCGGCTTCGCCGCATTGTGTTCAAGTCCAGCATGTTCCGCCTGCGATTCTCGACCGTCTCCGGCCCGATGTCAAGCCTGCGGCTGGAGCTTGAGCTTGCGTTGGCTGGCCCAGCGCCTCCGTCGGTCTCGCTAGAACTCGTAAGTGATGGTGTTGTGGGTTTCCGAAATCAGCCCATTGGTAAGCATCACGTTGATGATGCGGTCGACCTCAGGTTGGGAAATCTTCTTCTGGAACATCGCGGATATGCACTGAGACAGCGTCTTGCGCTTGCGCGGCCGTCCCCGCTTCTCCGATTTACCCAAGACCTCCACGACGCGCCGGAGTTTCGGCTCCTCGGCCGTCGCGAGCGCGGGCGCGGCCGCAATCTTGTGGTGGATTTCGGCAAGGCTGTTGATGCGTTTGCACTTCAGTCCGTTATCGTTCAAGTACCGCAGCAGCGGGTCAAACCCCTTGTCCTTCGAGAGCACCGTGCATTCCGGCCGGGGCGACTTCTCAAGCACGCGCCCGAGTTGGCAGGCGATGAAGAAGTCGAGGGCGTTGGTACCGTTGCCGGTTATCTTCTGCCACTCGACCCGGCTGCCAAGCTTCTGTGCCTTGGTGACCAAATCAAAGGGGACGCTCTTCTGGTCCGCGCCGACGAAAATCATGACTCGGAAGTTGTCCTCCAACCCCGCCAATTCAACCTGTTGCACGTTCTCGTAGTCAACCAGCAGCAGTTTCGACTTGTCCGATGTACCTGTCATAATACCTCACATTCTATCGGTCGGTTGAGTCTTCCTGACTCCTGTCCCGGGCGTCTCTGACTCTCTGTGGCGAGTCTGGTTCGAGTACGCCTCCGCCCGGGATTCTCGGCCATCTCAGGCCGGATGTCAAGGGAAAAGGCGAGACCCAAGATCCGAGATAGAATCAACCGCAGAGGCCACGGAGAGCACAGAGTTGGGTTAAGGCCATAGTCCGCTCCGTACCCTCCTGTTCTCTGTGTGCCCTGTGGTTCTACATCGGATTTCGCGGGGAGGGGGCAAGAGAGAGAGGGAACGGGGGACAAAGGGACGACTGTCAGGGAACGATGCACTCTGCGGGAGAGGAGTGGGTGTCGAGCCAGGCGATGAGTTCGGAGACGCGGGCGGTAGCGAGGCCGATGCACGTGTCGGCCGCGCCGTAGTAGACGCTCAGGGTGTCGCCGTCCGGCCCGATGGTTGTGCCGCAGGGGAAGACGACGTCGCCGACATCGCCCTGGCGTTCGTAGTCTTCGTGCGGGCCGAAAACCCATTCGTCGCCGCGCCGGAGTACCCGGCATGGGTCTTGGGCGTCGAGCAGCGCCATGCCGACTCGGTAGAGACCACCGGCTGCAGTCTGGCGCACGCCGTGGTAGACCATCAGCCAGCCACGGTCAGTTTCGATTAGCGGCGGGCCAAGCCCGATTCGGCATGCGTCCCACCACGCACCGTGACGGGACGCGAGGACGCGCCGATAGCGGCCCCAATGCCGCAGGTCGGGAGATTCGGCAAGCCAGATGTCCGAACTGACGCCGGCGTGAGGGCGGTGGAGCATCTGCCAGCGGCCGTTGATGCGGCGGGGCAGGAGCGCTGCGTCCTTGTTGTCCGGCAACATGACCATGCCGACCCGCTCAAAAGTACGAAAGTCAGGGGTGAGAGCGAGCGAGACAGCCGGGCCAGCAGGCGAGTAGGCGGTATAGGTGACTGCGTACTTCTTCAGTTCGTCGAGCCAGACGATGCGCGGGTCTTCCACTCCCCACATTTCTTCAGGATGCCGGTCCAGGTCCGATGGCAGCGACGGTTCGTTGTCAATCCGCCAGTCGGTCGCGCCGTCGGCCGAACGCGCGACCCAGAGGCTGGAGATGCCGCGCCGGTCCTCGACCCGGCAAAGCAGTAGCGTGGTGCCGTCGGGGAGTCGGACCGCGCCGGGGTTGAGCACGGCGTTGACGGTGTGGGGCCAGTGCGCGGCGGTCAGGATGGGGTTCCCGGAGCAGCGCTGAAAAAGGCTGTCGTCCGCGGTCAGCGATCCTCCTCCCCACCGATGGTCTCGGCGTAGCGCATCGTGAGCAGCGAGCCGAGGAATGCGAGAGCTGATTCGGCCCCCTCGTTGGCATTGATGCCTTGGGAGTGAAGGCCGTCATGGCAGCCGCCGGTCGCGTAATCATACACCGGCCGGCCGAGGTCGTTGCGGCCGAGGAACCACTCGAACGTCGTGGTCATCGCCTCGCGCCAGCGTCGTTCTTTGGTGACGCGCCAGGCCCGGAAACAGGCTTCGACCATACACTGTGCCTCGATCGGTTGCTGGTCGAAGCGGGGCCTCGGGGCACCGCGCTGCCAGCCGGAATTGGGAATGGGTGAGTAGTTGCCGGCCTCGGCGGTCTCGACCCGGACGAGCCAGTCGAGCGAACGCAGGCCGGCGGCGGTCATCTCGTCGTTGCCGGTGTCGGCGCCGGCGCGAATCAGCGCCTGGCTGAGCCGGGCGTTGCCGTAGGCGAGGGACCGCTCGAACCACGGCCAGTCGTCGTCCGCGCCGGCACGGTACAACTCGAGCAGGCGCTGTGCCAGCGCGTCGCGGACCCGGCGGGCGTTACTGGCACCCGGGAAACGCTTGATATATGAACATACGCCGAGCAGGGTATAGGCCCAGGCGCGAGGGCTGGAGAAGATCTCGACGGCAGGCAGAGCCGTATCGAACAAGTTCATGGCCAGGGCGACGAAGGCTTCGTCGTTCGAGGCTCCGACCACGCTGCCGAGACCCCAGAGAGCACGGCCGTGGGAGTCTTCCGACCCGGTATCTTCCAGCCACCGGCGGTCGTAGCCGAGGAAGTTTCGGAAACGACGGTTCTCGCGGTTGAAGGCGTAATCGATGAAAGCGAGGTATCGGCTGGCAATCCGGTGGAGAACCGCGGCGTCCTTCTGGTATTCATGGGCGCGCAGAGCGACAATCAGTGCCCGGCTGTTGTCGTCGGTGGTGTAGCCCTCGCTGAGATTGGGCACGGTGTTGCGGGCGTGTTGGATGACGCCGGTATCGTCGGTGAGCGTGAGCAGGTGATTGAGGTTGAGTTCGGGCAGGTCCATGTCCAGCGGGTCTTCGACCGCGACGCGGTCCACGAAGACCGGACTGCGCAGCCGCTCTTCGGCCGCGCGCTGGAAAGTGCCCAGGTAGCTCCGTGCGACTTCCTTCCAGATCATCTGCCGTCCAAACGCGTAGGCCTGTTTGCGCATGGCGTGGCGTTCAGCCTCGTTGGTGAACAGCCGGATAGCAGCGTCGGCCATCGCCGCATGGTCGCTGAACGGGACAAGCCGGCCCCGACCCTCGGCCAGCAGTTCCTCGGCGTACCAATAGGGTGTGGATATAACTGCTTTGCCGGTGCCGACCGCGTAGGCGAGAGTGCCGGATACGGCCTGGGCCGGGTTCAGGTAGGGCGTGACGTAGAGGTCGGCAGCGCCGAGAAACTGGCACAGCTCAGCGATGTCGACGAACCGGTTGTAGAACACGACATGGTCGCTGACGCCAAGTTCACGCGCGAGCCGCTGCAGGGAGATGCGGTACTCTTCGCCTTTCTCGCGCTTGACGTGGGGGTGGGTGACGCCAAGCACGAGATAGACCGCGTCCGGGAACCGGGCGACGACATCGGGCAGCGCCCGGATGACGTTCTCGAGGCCCTTGTTGGGCGAGAGCAGGCCGAAAGTCAGGATGACGCGGCGGCCCTCGACGCCGAACAGATCTTTGTAGAAGTTTGGGTCGACGAACGGCATGTCGGGGATACCGTGGTGAATAAGGTCCACTTTCGCGGCGGGCACGTTGTAGATGTCACTCAGGTACTGGCGTGAACGTTCGCTCATCACCACCACGCGGTCGGAGAGGTGACAGACCTCGGTTAACACCTGGCGCTGTGAGTCGTTCGGCTCACGGAGCACGGTGTGCAGGGTAGTCACGACCGGCATGCGCAGGCGGCGCTGCGTG
>Ga0315284_10013647_pt1 | contig 11575 bp, 8 predicted proteins | sample YL17G09_16_MG_FD_203696 | JGI IMG/M metagenome (GOLD analysis project Ga0315284, IMG submission 203696) | Sediment microbial communities from Yellowstone Lake, YNP, Wyoming, USA - YL17G09_16 | ecosystem: Environmental > Aquatic > Freshwater > Lake > Sediment | place: USA: Wyoming | collected... | reverse complement strand
GGCGCTGTCGGCCAGCCTGCTCAGCGTCGTCGCGGTCTGCCTGGGCATCGCGTTCATGGCGTTCGTCGGCGCCTACGTCTCGCGCAACCACCTCATCGCCACGTAGCGCGGACGGGGCAGGGCACTTCCCCCGGCGCGCTACATGGCGCGCAGGGCGGCGATGCGCTCCGGGATTGGGGGATGGGTGGCGAACAGCCGCACGAACCAGTTCCCCTCCTCGTCCGCCTTCTGCGGGTGGTCGATGAACAGCGCCGACAGCTCGCTCTCGACGAAAGGCATCTTCCCCGGCGAGGCGGCGATCTTCGATAGCGCGCTGATCAGCCCCTCCGGGTTGCGGGTGAGCTGCACCGCCGTGGCGTCCGCCAGGAACTCGCGCTTGCGGGAGAGCATCAGATTGAGCAGGTTGGCGAAGATCGGCGCGAGGATGATGAACACCAGGGCGATAAGGATCATCGGCCCCCCGCAGCCGCCCCCGCCCTCGCCGCGCTTTGAGCCGCGCCCGCCGCCGCCCCCGCCCCAGAAGAGGATGCGCACCAGCAGATGGCAGAACATCGCGATGCCGCCCACCAGGATCGCCGCCACGCCCATCAGCAGCACGTCGCGATTGTAGACGTGGCTCATCTCGTGGGCGATCACGCCCTCCAGCTCCTGCCGGTCGAGCTTCTGCAGCAAGCCGGTGGTGACGCACACCAGGCTGTGCCATGGGTCGCGGCCGGTGGCGAAGGCGTTCAGCGCGTCGCTCTGGATGACGTAGGCGCGCGGCGTCGCCGGCAGCCCGCAAGCCAGCACCAGCCCCTCGAGGGTGTCGATGAAGTACTTCTCGATGTACACCGTGGGGTCGGCGGGGCGGGCGTTGACCATCGCGGTGATGATGCGGTCGCTCATCCAGTAGGACAGCCCGGTGCCGAAGATGGCGAACACCACGCAGCCGGCGAGGAGCACGTTGGCGATGGTCGGCTCGATGAAATAGCCCGCCATGTAGCCCAACGCCGCCATGAACAGCGTGAAGCCGAGCATGACGAAGAACGTCTTCGTCTTGTTCGCCGCGATGTGCTCTTCGAATCCGTACATTGCGCGTATTGTACCCGCGAGCTGCGGCTCACCCGCGCACTTCCCGCCGCTGTATAATCAACCACCCGTAGGGGCGGGTCGGCAATGACGGCAACGCGGGCACGCATCAGAGCTGAGCGCATCGCGCGGAGGATCGCCGTGGCGGTCGCGGTCGTATTCGTCGCGGCGATCATCATTTGCCTGTGGGTGTTCTTTCGCTGGGTCAGCTCCGGCCTGGGCCGCGCCTCGGGGGAGGTCATGACCGTGCCGGAGCTCGTCGGGCTCACGGAGGAGCAGGCGCGGGAGGCGCTCAAGGGGCACAGTCTGCTCCTCACCGTCGCCCAGAACGCACCCAGCGAAGACCAGCCCCAGGGCCACATCTTCAAGCAGGACCCGGAGGCCGGCGCGCGCACCCGCCCGCGCAGCAAGGTGATGGTGTTCATCAGCCTGGGGCCGGCCAGCTACACCGTGCCCAAGCTCGTCGGCGAGCACCTCAACAACGTGCCGGCGATCCTCGCCCGCGCCCGGCTGCGCCTCGGCCAGGTGACGAAGGTCTACCGCGAGGGCGAGCCCGCCGGGCGCGTGATCAACCAGCGCCCCCCCGCGGGCACCGTCCTGGCCGATTCGACGATGGTCGAAGTGACCGTCGCCGACTCCGCCAACCTGCCGACGATGATCATGCCCGACCTCACCGGACGCCCCCTCTCCGGCGCCGAGCGCGAGCTCGCCCAGAACAACCTGCACCTCTCCAAGGTGACCTATGTCGGCAGCGACGCCCAGCCGGCAGGATCCGTGATCAGCCAGAGCGTGGCGGCCAACGCCGAGGTGGCGCTGGGAACGAAGGTCGAGCTGGAAGTGGCGATGTCGATCGCCACCAAGGCGCAACACGCGAGGCGGCTCGCGCTGCGCATCCCCGTTCCGCCCGGCCCGGAGCGGCAGCGGGTGAAGATCAAGGTCTTCGACGGCCTCGGCGCGCGCGTCGTCTATGACGAGCAGCTCTCCCCCGGCGTGGTGGTCGATCAGCGCATCGACGTCGAGGGCCCGGCGCGCGTGCTGCTGTTCATCGACAACATGAACCAGCCGTTCCGCGAGGACGACCTGTGAAGCTGGCCCCGTCGATCCTCGCCGCGGACCTGGCGGACCTCAAGGGCGAGCTGGCCTCCATCGCCCTGTCGGGGGCGGACATGGTGCACTTCGACGTCATGGACGGCCACTTCGTCCCCAACCTCACCTTCGGCGCGCCACTGATCCGCGCCGCTCGCGCCCACTGCGCGCTGCCCTTCGACGTGCACCTGATGGTCACCGATCCCGGGGCCTACCTGGACAGCCTGGCTGAGGCGCGCGTGGCCCAGGTGAGCTTCCACACCGAGGCCGAGCGCTACAGCCCGCGGCTGATCCGCCATGTCACCGAGCTGGGCATGGCCGCGGGGATCGCCGTCAATCCGCAGACGCCGCTCAGCGCCGTGGGGGAAGTGCTGCCTCTCGCCTCCTTCGTGCTGGTGATGAGCGTTGACCCGGGGTTCGCGGGGCAGGAGTTCATCAGCACGGTATGGGACAAGCTCGACGCGCTGGCCGAGTGGCGCGCGGCGGAGGCCCTGTCCTTCAGCATCGCCGTGGACGGCGGCGTGACGCTCGACAACCTATCCCGCCTTGCCGCCATCGGTGTAGACCTGGCCGTGGCGGGCAAGGCGTTCTTCACCGCGCCCGACCGCAGCGCCTTCGCCCAGGCGGTGCACCGCGCCGCACCGTAGGGGCCGCCCGGTGGCAAAGCCACCCCGCGCCGCGCACGCGCGGCGCCCACTAGAAGAACCGCGCGTACTTCAGGTTGCCGTTGGTCGCATCGTAGTAGCTGATCGCCGGCTGGGCGCTCACCTGCGCTAGCGACGTCCACTGCCCGACCACGCCCGGCGCGTCAATGCTGTCCGGCGCGTTCCAGGCCCCGCTGCCGTCGACGGCAACACTGCGGTCGTAGCGCAGCTCGCTGTTCGTCGGCCGGTAGTAGGAGATCGCCGGGTTGCCGTTGATCACCGCCAGCGACGTGTATTGCCCCACGTTGCCCGGAGCATCAATGGTCTGCGTGGCGCCCCAGGCCGCGCCGTTCACGTCCGTGGCGCGGATGAAAAGCAGGTCGTTGGCGGTAACGCTGTTGTAGCTCATCGCCGGGTTGCCGGCGATGACCGCCAGCGAGGTGTACTGGCCGACGTTCGGCGCACCCGCGCCGTCCACTGTCAGCGGCGCGCCCCACGCCGTGCCGCTCGCGTCAGTGCCGCGGATGTAGCGCAGGGCCGTGTTGCTGACATCGTAGTAGCCGATCGCGGGGTTGCCGTTGACAACCGCCAGCGAGGTCCACTGGCCGACGTTGATCGCCGGCGCCGCGCCGTCGAGGGTCAGCGCCGCGTTCCAGGCGCCGGTGCCGTCCACTGCCGTAGCGCGGATGTACTTGAGGTTGGTGTTGGTCGCATCGTAGTAGCTGATCGCCGGGTTGCCGTTCACCACCGCCAGGGATGTGTACTGGCCGACGACGCCCGGCGCGTCGAGCGTGGCCGGCGCGGGGGAGTTCCACACGCCGCTGCCGTCGGCAAAGGCGCTGCGCACGTAGCGCAGCTCGGAGCCGGTGGCGCTGTAGTAGCTGATCGCCGGGTTGCTGTTGACGATCGCCAGCGAGGTGTACTGGCCGCGGTTGGCTGCCGCGCCGTCAATCGTCTGCGGCGCGCCCCAGGCCAGACCCACCGCGTCCGTGGCGCGGATGAACATCAGGTTCGTGTTGGAAACGTCGTAGTAGCTGATCGCCGGGCTGCCGGACACGACTTCGAGCGACGTCATCTGGCCGAGGTTCGCCGCCGCAGCGTCAACAGTGAGGTAGTACCAGCCGCCCAGGCTCACAGGATTGGGCCACGCATAGATGTACTGCGACGCTGCGCTGTCCGTGATGCGCAGCGCAAACGTGTAAGTGCCCGGAGGCTGGTTGGCGTAGGGGATCGTTATCGTCTGCGCCTTCAGCCCCTTGGTCGCGTAGCCGCCGGCGGGCGACACCGTATAAACGCGACCCGCTGGAGCCGAATTCCACGTGCCGTCGTAGTCGGCGTCAAGCTCCACGGTGAAGTTGGCGAAGCCGTACTGGTTGAGGAAGTACAGCGTGACGCTGTAGCCTGCGCCAGTGTTGGTGATCGTCCCCGGGCCGCCTGGATCGGGCTGGGCCGGGTTATCCGTGACGCGCAGCGGGATCGCATCCAGGCGAATGCTCGCCAGGCCAAGCGCCAGGTTCAGCGACGAAACGCCGTTGAGCTGCCGCCCCGGATCTACGGAGACGTTCACCGTGTAGAAGCCGCCGTTCTCCACCTGGAATACCACGCCCTGGGCGAAGGACAGCACGTCCGGCGGCTGTGCGCTGGGATCGAGCCCCGGAGGTGCCGTGATTAGGTTCGGTCCCGTCGTGTCCCAGAAGTTGTAGTTCCCCAGCAGGCCCACGCCCGGCCAGGTCTCAAAGCGGCAGTAGCCGTCGCTGGTCAGCGTGTTCACCAGGCCCGCCTGGGTGAAGTACGCGCTGTATGGCGTGCCGCCAGGACCAGTGCCGTTGCCGGTGAGCGTCGCGCTACCCACAGCCACGTAGCCGGTGGTGATCTCCTGCGGGTAGATCGTCTCCGGACTGCCGTTGAACGCCGCGTTCGAACCTGCCAGCGGATAGGCGTCCGGTGTGAGCAGCGGACGGTACTGCGTACCGTCGGAGAACACCACCGTACGGTTGTTGCTGATGTCGACGTCGAAGGGCCCGCCGATCGTCGCCGGCGTGATCACGTCCATCAGCGTGTAGAACGTGTCGGTAAGCTGCCGGTAGTCGTTCGTGATGCGGTTGTAGGCCCCGGCTCTCAGGTGCAGCGTGAAGCCGTTGTCCGTCGTGTCGAACCACTGCTGCAGCGAAAGCGGGATCTGCATGCCCGCCGGGGTGAAAGTGACCAGCGCCGCGGTGCCCGGGCCCGAGCCGGGGTTGACGTAGAAGTCCGGGCGGAACGGGTAGAGCACCAGGTCGTTAGGCGAAGCCGCCGGGTCGGTAGCAAGGCTCACGTAGAACTGGTCGCCGTAGTTGATCACCGCCGACGCGTCGTAGACGGTGTTCGTCGTCTGGTTGCCGGTGATGAACGAGTTGTTCGACCGGCGCAGGCGGAACCGCGCGTTGGTCAGCGTGCGGGCGTCGATCTGCGGCGGCTGGGGCAGGTTCACCAGGTTCGGCCAGATATAGATGTACTGCGCCCCCGCGCCATCAGTCACCCGTATGGCGAAGGTGTACAGCCCGCCCGGCTGGTTGTTCACCAGCACAACCCTGCTGTAGAGCCCCGGCGCAGCGAACGGCGAGCCAGGCACGCCGTAGACGCGCCCCGCCGGAGCGTCGTTCCACGCCCCGCCCCAGTCGGCGTCAAGCTCCACCGTGTAGTTCGGCGCGCCGTACTGCAGCAGGAAGTTCACCGTTACGTTCCACCTCAGCGGCGGGCCGAGGCGCACAACCGTCCCGGGGTCCCCCGGGTCGGGCAGGGCGGGGTCGTCCCACACGCGCACGGGCAGCACGTGGAACAGTCCGCTGTGCGTCGGCGGAGGCAACGCGGCGCTGGCGGTGAAGGGGAGGTCGGTAACACCGCCCGAGCCGTCGTTAAGCAGCCGCCCCGGGTCAACCGTGATCGCCGGCGTGTTGCAGAGGTCCGTCGTGCGCAGCTGGAAGTTGTAGCCGCGCGCGAAGGCCACCACGTCATAGGGCCGGGCGAAGGGATTGAGCAGGCCGGGCGGCAGGAGCCAGGCCCCCGCGGTCATGTCCCAGAAGGAATAAGTCGGGCCGGGCGGCACCGGCGGCCACCCGAGACAGCGCGTCTCGAAGCGGCAGAACGCGTCGGCCTGCAGGATGTTGCGCAGCAGCACCGGCGGGCCGGGGTTCACCGCCTGGTCATAGTAGTTGCCCAGCACCGTCCCGGCCTCGAAGATCGTGTTCGCGCCGACCGCGCCAATCTCGATCCAGCCCGTCATCCACGTTGTGGGGTTGATCTCCTCGCGGAAGCCGTTGAACGCCGCGTTCGACCCGGTGGTCGGGTAGGTCAGGGGCGCATAGCGCGGCCGGTACTGCACGCCGGCGAGGAGGATCACGCGGTCGGTGTTGCTCGCATTCGTGGGCAGCGGGCCGCAGATCTGCACGGCTGGCAGTGCGGTTGTCTCGAGCGAGTAGTTCGCCCAGCTCAGACTGCGCAGGTCGTTCTGCACCCGATAGTAGGCCCCTGGACGCAGGCGCAGCGTGAACGGGGCGTTCACCAAATCCACGTCGAAGTACGGCACGAGCGCCGGATCGAGGATCAGCCCGGTCGTCGTATAGGTGACAAGACCAGCCACGGGCACCGGGGGATACAGAGCGCGGTCGTTCACCTGCGCCGGGTCCACCGCGAAGCTCAGGTAGAACTGGTCACCCAGGTGCAACTGCGGCAACGCGTCGTACACGACGTCGGTGTCCAGCGGGCCGGCGAGCGTCGAGCCGTTGGGCCGCAGCATGGAGAACAGCGCGTTGGGCAGGCTGCGGCAGTCAATCATCGGGTCGGGAATCGGGCCTTGGGTGGCACGCACGTACTGGAAGGTCACCGTGCCCACGTTGCCCAAAGAGTTGTAGGAGTAGAGCTGGGCGATCAGCAACGACTGGGAATAGTCCTCCCGCGGCCGCCAGCCCCAGTTGTCCGTGCCATAGTTGAACCACGGCGTGTACCCGCTCCACGGCCCCACCGGGGCGCGCACGCGCAGCCGGCAGCGCCCGCCGGTGCCACCCGCTGACTGATCCGGCTCCAGCATCAAATCGAAGTTGTAGTTGTTGCCGAAGGCCAGCGCCACTGCTCCCCGCCCCGCGGTGCCGTTGAAGTCCAGCGGCACTGCCACGTTGCCGGGGATCAGCGCGTTGAGCATGCACACGTTCTGGTTGAACATGTAGGAGGGCACCGCGTCGCTCTGGCTCCCGTCGCCGTTCGGGTCCATCGCGAAGACGTAGGTCTGCTCGGTCACCAGCCCGATCTCGGCGTAGATCATGCTTTGGATGCCCGAGACGTTCACCTTGCCCCAGACGTGCAGCTCGGTGAACCCGGGGTCGAGGTGCTGGGCGTCGAAGGTCTCGACAAAGCTGGGCGACACCGGATCGTCGCTCGTCAGGTAGTCGTAGTACGTCTGCGAGCCGTACTGGCCGGAGGCGGTCAGCGTGGTCATGCCGAAGGGACTTGCCAGGTTGAGGTTCTGGTTGATGAACGACGCGCTCTTGCCCCCCGCGGTCTGCTGGCTGAGCTGACTCAGCCGCGCAGCGACGTCGTCCGGCTTGGGCGGAATCGTCCCCGGCAGATCTCCGAGCTGCCAGTTGCTGGGCACGGCCACCGGCGCAGGCGCAGGCCCCTCGCCGCCGCTGCCGTTTGCCGGAGGGGCGGCGGTGCCGCCCGGCGTGCTTGGAGTGAGAAGCGCGCCTCCCTTCCCGCCACAGCCACTGAGCGAAACAATGACAACCAGCGCGGCGATCGCCCACAATCGGCTCATGATCTTCATCCTCCGAAGTACCCGCATAGTATAGCCGGATAGCGCCCATGACAGCCCGCCTGCGCGCACCAGACCGCACCAACACCGGCGATGCTCCGCCAGCTGCCGCCGATGGCGCGCGGCAACTGCCATCCACTTTGGGTAGCCTATATATTTTACCCGCTATACCCCCTCTACTCCCGACTCGCAGCCATTTCCGGACCACCAAGCAATCAGACTTGAGAGCCGGGCGCACGGTGGCGCTTCAGCGCGCCGATCTTCGCCTTGCTCACCGCCGGGTGCCCCGCCCAATAGCAGCGCCACGGGAGATCGTCATGGTAGCTGAAGCCGATGCGCGTCGTCCAGGTAAGCTCGGGCGCCACCCACCCCGCCGGGCGGTACAGCCAGATATCCCCGCGCCGGCTGAGCAGGTTCGCCCCGTTGTCCTGCCGCGTCAGCGACAGCTCCTGGCACACCAGCCCCGGCCCGCTGAGCATCCTCCGCCGGGCTTGCGCACCGCCAGCGGCGCCGTCGCCCAGCAGCTCCGCCGCGCGCATGAGCACCGCCGCCGCCACCCCCTCCCGCTCGCAGACGATGTTCGCGCAGTGCCACATCCCATAGGTGAAGTAGACGTACAGCCTTCCCGGCGGGCCGAACATCACCGCGTTGCGGGCAGTCCTGCCGCGGAAGGCATGGCACCCCCGCTCGCGCATGTGGTACGCCTCGGCCTCGACGATGCGCGCCCGCAGCACGCGCGGTCGCCCACCCTCCACGCTACTTACCCGCCGGGCGATAACGCAGCCGATGAGCGCGGCGCAGGCGTGCACCACGTCGCCGCCCAGCACCTCGGCCAGCGGGGGCAACTGCTCTGCACGCGCAATTCCCATGCGTCGGCACATTGTATCCACCACGCGCGCCAGCGGCTAAGATCACGCACCATGCGGTTCGTTGCTCGCGTCCTTTCCGCCCTGGGCGTACTGGCCCTGGCGCTTGCCGCCGCGTCCTGCCCCGGCCGGCAGCCAGGCGCCTCTGGGGCCAAGGGGCAGGCCGCCGCCAACGCGCAGGGGTCCGCGGGGGGTCAGAAGGCGGTGGCCAGCCTGCTGGACCTGCCGGGCCTGGCCAGCAGTCCGCCTCTCGCCCTCGACTTCACCCGCGATCTGAAGACTGTCTTCGTCATCCTCAACGTACCTGAGTTCGACAGCCCGGCGGTCGGCAGGGGCACCTTTACGGATGGCAAGCTCGACCTAAAGGGCCATTTCGCCGGCCAGTTCTTGCTCCACGCCTACGTCAGCGCCCAACCGGCGGGCGAGGAGTGCCTGGTCACCTACAGCCGCAAGATGCAGGGCGGCGCGGTGTGGGACACGGTGGTGCGAGGCACAGCCACCGGCCCCGGCCCGATCCCATTTGAGACGAGCCCGGGCATTCCCCAGAAGGGCCCGCCGGAGACGTTCTTCGCCCTCGAACCGTTCTACAGCTGGGACGGCGAGCAGGTGGTCGTGCCTCTGCACCATCTGGGGCTGTCGATCTGCCAGCTCGACGGCAAGGCGGCGGTCTATGTCCCTTACCCCAAGCTGCCATTCACGCCGTCAGCGATGTCCTTCGGCAACATGCATCAGAAGAGCAACAAGCGCCGCATCTACGCGTCGTTCTTCATTCCCGGCGCCACCGAGGGCGACCGCTGCCAGCTCTACACCCTCGACCTTGACTCGCGTAAGTGGACGAAGATCATCGAGACCACGTGGATCATCTACCACGTGGCCGGGCCGGACTTCGAAAACGAGCCGTGGCTGGTGTCCGGCTCGCGCGGACCGATGACGAACACCGAGCACCAGCGTTTCGCCCGCATCGCGCTGATCGATCCCTCAAGCGGCGCCCAGGACCTGCTCGAATTCCACGGCACGCCGGAATGGGACGTCGCCATCGATCCCTACGGCAAGTACGTTGTCTACACCGACGTGGACCGCAAGGCAATCGTGCGCCTCGATCCCAGCGCCGGCAGCCTGGACATCGACCCGCGGTGGTACGCCGAGGACGCCAAGCTGTTTGTCAACGAGAGCGGCGAGGTCTACGCCTGGCACCGCGAGATGCTGGTGCATGCCGAATGGCGCGACCACGAGCACTTCGAGGAGCACAAGAGTGGCTAGCATCCCCTGGGACTACATGGATCTCGTCAAGCTGCTGATCGCCGTCGCCCTGGGGTTCGCCATCGGCTGGGAACGTGAGATCCACCACCGTCCCGCCGGGCTGAAGACGATCACCTTCGTCACGCTGGCCAGCACGCTGTTCATGGAGCTGTCGATGAAGCTCTCCGGCCTCGGCATCGGCCCGCCGGGATCTGACCCCACCCGCCTCGCCGCCGCGGTGATCACCGGCATCGGGTTTCTCGGCGCGGGGGTGATCTTCCAGGCCGGCGGCCAACTCCAGGGGATCACCACCGCCGCCACGATCTGGCTCATGACCGGCGTCGGCCTGGCAGTCGGCGCCGGCTACTACGTCCCCGCCCTCGCCACCTGCTTCCTTATCCTGGTGGGTTTCTCGGCGCTCCCGGTGATCGAGCGCGCCATCGCGCGGCGGGCGCAGACGCCTCCGCCCGGCAACCCTCCCACCCCCCCCTCCCAGCAACGATAATCGCCTCCGGGCAGGTATTGCATTGCGCGTATAATCCACCGGCGCCCAGGCCGCCGCCGGGCGCGACTTCACCGAGGAGCGAACCATGACAGCCAGCCAGAGCGCCCTACGACCGTTCCTGCGGGCACCTGCCTTCTGGGCGATGGCCGTGCGCGCCTACGCCTATCCAGCGAGCATCGTGCCCGTGGCGCTCGGCGCGGCCTACAGTGCCTACGCCCACCGCGCCGACGCGGCTTTCCGCTTCTCCTGGGGCGCGTTCATCGTCGCGCTCATCGCCGGGATGCTCTATCACACCGCCTGCAACCTGCTCAACGACTACTACGACACCAAGCACGGCGTGGACCGTCCGGGAACCTACGGCGGCAGCGGCGTGATGCTGCGCGGGGAGCTATCCGGGCGGGAGGTGCTCGGCGTGGCCTACGCCTGCCTCGCGCTCGGCGTGCTGCTCGGGATTTGCCTGCTGCTATACATGTACACCGCGTACGATCTTCAGGCGGCGCTCACCCTGCTCATCATCGGCGTCGCCGGCGCGCTGGGCGCGGTGTTCTACACCACGACACCGGGCAGCGCCAAGTACAGCGCGCTGGGTGAGCCGCTGGTGTTCCTGATGATGGGCCCGGGGATGGTGCTGGGCAGCTATATCGTGCTCACCGGCACTGTCACCTGGAACGCCGTGTGGGTCAGCCTGCCCGTGGCGTGCATCGTCACCGCGATCCTCCACGCCAATGACACTCGCGACATCGCCGACGACCGCGCCAGTGGCATCCGCACGGCGGCGATCCTGCTCGGCCCCAGCCGCGCACGCGTTCTGCTCAGCGCGCTCTACTTCGCGCCCTACGTGATCCTGCTCATCCTCGCTGCTACGCGCATCGCACCGTGGATGACGCTGCTCGCGCTTACCAGCTTCCCGCTGATGTGGCCGCTGCACCGCCTGTTCTGGACTGTGCGCGAGGAGAAGAGCGAGAAGCTCAAGGGCAGCGTGGAGAACACCGCCAAGCTGCACCTGGCGTTCGGCCTGCTGATGAGCCTGGGCGTGCTGCTGGGCATCTGGCTCATGTAGCAGCAGGCAGAGGCCAGTAGTCAGTTGTCAGTAGGGGCCGCAGACATGCGGCCCGCGGGGGCGCTGCGGGAACCGGTGGCACAGGCGAGCCGCCTGCGGCTGCCAGGCACGGAGGAACGAAGTCGACAGGCAATCTTCTTGGTCACGGAACTATTGATTGAGACTGAGTCTTAATCTCAACACAGTGAGATCATGAATGAAATGCGTGATGCGGACGGCAGCAGGATGGCTGAGGACGATGGCGCTGAGTTCTGAGGCGGGTGGCGCGGGCCGCAATTAAGCGGCCCCGGCGAAAACCGGGCCCCCCCCGGGCGGCCCCGA
>Ga0315284_10013646_pt1 | contig 11576 bp, 8 predicted proteins | sample YL17G09_16_MG_FD_203696 | JGI IMG/M metagenome (GOLD analysis project Ga0315284, IMG submission 203696) | Sediment microbial communities from Yellowstone Lake, YNP, Wyoming, USA - YL17G09_16 | ecosystem: Environmental > Aquatic > Freshwater > Lake > Sediment | place: USA: Wyoming | collected... | reverse complement strand
CCACAAGATGTCTATTCAGTAGCATTCAGTCATGATGGCAAGAAAATAGTCTCAAGCTGTTTGGGCAATCAGAACAGGCTCCTCGTGTGGGATACTGACACAGGACAGCAGATACACAATCTTGTTGGCCATCCGGATATTGTCCGTTCAGTAGCATTCAGTCCTAATGGCAAGACAATAGTCTCAGGCTGTTGGGGCAATCATAACAATCTCCTCGTGTGGGATGCTGATACAGGAAAGCAGATACGCAATCTTATTGGTCATTCGAGCGATGTCAACTCAGTAGCATTCAGTCCTGATGGCAAGACAATAGTCTCAGGCTGTTCGGGCAATCATAACAATCTTATCCTGTGGAATGCCGAGACAGGACAGCAAATACACAATCTTGCTGATCATCCACGAGGTGTCGACTCAGTAGCATTCAGTCCTGATGGCAAAAAAATAGTCTTCAGTACCGGTCGTTATAGCAATCAGCAGAGTCTTCTCGTGTGGGATACTGAGACAGGACAGCAGATATGCAATCTTGTTGGTCATCTGAATAGTGTCCATTCCGTAGCATTCAGTCCTGATGGCAAAAAAATAGTCTTCGGTACCGGTCGTTATAGCAATCAGCAGAGTCTTCTCGTGTGGGATACTGATAGAGGACAGCAGATATGCAATCTTGTTGGTCATCCGTATGGTGTCTATGCAGTAGCATTCAGTCCTGATGGCAAAAAACTAGTCTCCGGTGGTTACGAGGATCAGAACAATCTTCTCATGTGGACTTTATTAACTGATCAAGAAGATTTGGTACTCAAAAGTATAAAAAGTTGCACTGCTGAGCAGATTAGATTGATATATCAGCTATGTTCAGAATTATCCAAAGGTTCAATTAAACAGTTAAATGGCGATAAACGTGTTCTTTATCAACGTTTACCAAAAGAAATTAAAATATTATTGGATGATGTTTTTCCCAAACCTTAACAGCTTTCTGGACAGTGGTGAGCTTGTTTTAAAAAAAAATAGTTTACATTAATAAAAAAGAGGCTTTATTGGGCCTCTTTTTTATTAATCTGAGGTCTTGTTTCTGCAAAATATCCATCTACCCAAAAGACTATTTCTTCATAAAAATTCTTGTCATTCAGGAAACTCTTTCCTGATTACCTTACTACTCATTCCTTTAAACATTTGAACAACGCTGCGTATACTTACTTCTGAATGCACACAAACTAGCACCTGAACATGATCCAATTGAGTGTTTAGCTCTTTTTATTCACTCTGCCCGATCAAAACTCTTTCTCTGCATTCTGCAATCCATTATGATTACCTATAAAACCAAAGGAGAATCGATATGAAACACTCAAAAATAGCTATTATTGGTGCTGGGTCTGTTGGATCAACAACTGCCTATGCCCTCCTGCTGAAAAACATAGCTGCTGAAATTATACTCGTAGACGTCAATGAAGTTCGCTGCCGTGGAGAAATTCTTGATCTTTCCGATGCTTTATCATTTGACGGGACTTCAAAAATTAGACTAGGCAATGCTCAGGATGCCTCACAAGCAGATATTATAGTCATCGCTGCAGGCAAACCCCAAGGCCCTGGTGAAAAACGCCTAGAACTATTAAAAGCAAATAAACCTATATTTGAAGCAATATTTTCCGCAATCAAACCAATCAACCCTCACGCTATTGTTATTATTGTTACTAACCCTCTTGATCTAATGACGCATTATGCACAATCTCTTACAGATTTACCCCGCAACCAGGTCTTTGGTACGGGAACTTTTTTAGACACTCTCCGCTTGCGTGGCATTATTGCAGAAAAAACTGGTGTTGCTTGCGAATCTGTTGATGCATATATACTCGGCGAGCATGGCGATTTGCAATTCCCTGCATGGTCATCAGCACAAATTGCGGGAATACCTATCGCGCAATATCCAGGAATTCAAAAGAAAGATCTTAATGATATAGCAGATGCCGTTAAAAACAAAGCCTATGAGATTATTTCTTGTAAAGGCTCAACCTACTTTGGCATTGCCACATGCGTAGCCCGCATGTGCGAAGCTATTGTTTTTGATCAAAAATTAGTCATGCCACTTTCTACCTATATTCCAGAATATACTATGTGTCTGAGCCTGCCTGTTATACTGGGGGAAAATGGCATAGAAAAAATACTTCCAATTCCTCTTGATAGTGATGAACAAAAAAAATTAATTGGCTCAATACAACAATTAAAAAATTGTTTATAAATACTTACAAAGGAAATACTCTATGCAGCATAAATTATACTTTTTACTCACCATTTTTATTACTATGTCCTGTAAAAACTTTTGCGTAGAAGCATCACAAGCCAATCCACTTAAAAGCAAAACGTGGTGGGATACTATCAATGATATAACAGACTTGATAAACCCTCCTAAAAAACAAACCACTAATCTTCTCAGCCGTGAAACCATTTATAGCCAATCCCCACTAAAATTAACCAAACCTGAAAGTCAACGTGAAAATTGGAGCACAGGATACATTGCTGAACCTATAGCTACTGTTACCAATATTGGGTTTCCTCTTGTTGCATATAAACACAGAACAACGGCTCCTACATCAGCTATGGCACTTACCACTGCAGGTATTATGTCTGCCATTAGCCATGCCGTTCCGTTTGATACATTTAATGCCTTAGATAAAATCGCTGCAGCTGGTTCAGTTTTAGCGGTGATCAAAGATGCCCAACTCTATAAACCTGCAAATCTTATAAAAACACTCAAAAATCCCATTGCTGCCGGCTTACTCGTAACAACGGGATTAGTTTATGGAATCGATATCTTGATTCCACGAAGCACTCTAGAAAGACAAGATTGGCATAAATACATTCATGGCGCATGGCATATGTTGGCTGCCTTACTTGCTGACACTGCCTTAAAACTAAATCCACCAGCCACAAATAATAAGTGATTCACGTAAAATAATATTTTTGATAGTTTTTTTTCTAAAAGATACACTAAAAAACATGACACTATTCTCACTACAAAACAATCCCATTAACAACAAACTATGAATATCAAAAATATTATTTTTCTGATGATTGTGCAGTCCGCCAACACACTCATTAGTATGGAGCTTCAAAAACCAATTTACTTAAGCCGTATTCCTATAGAAATCAAAAAAAAAATTACTGATCAAGTAAACTTACAACAATGGTGGTATTTAGATAAAACATTTGAAATCAACAATTGGGTTAGCTCAGTATGTATTGACCCTACTGAAAAGCTATTAGCAATAGTTCCTTGTGGTAAACAGATATACTTATTTGACCTACAAAGAGAAAAGAAAATTGCCTCTTTTTTTTTTAATCATGAAATTACATCAATCTGTTTTGACCACTCTGGCCAAAACCTTGCAATATTATCATTCAAGCCTGAAATATTTGTCTTTGATACACAAACATGCGACATAATAGAATCATTTGATCATAAAGGAGCTGTCACCTCAATCTATTTTGATCAGAATGAAAATCTACTTGGGGTAGAATCTTACGACAGCTCAGCACGTATAAGCAATCTAAAAACAAATAAAAAAATTATATCATTTAACCATAATAACTGGGTTATTGTATCCTCTGTATCATCATCAGGAAACCTTCTTGCAACAGGATCAGGCAATAGCAAAGCTCGCTTATTTGATATGAAAAAAAAGAAAGCAATTGCTAATTTTGAACTTAATAGCTCAGTTAGTGCGCTGGCGTTTGACCCGTTTGAACAATTCATAGCAACAGCATCGCGGGACAATCACGTACATATATTTGACCTACAAACACATAAAAAGGTTGCCTCTTTTAAACATGATCAACTTGTTATGTCTGTATGTTTTGGCTCTTCTGGCAATCTCTTTGTAACAGGATCTTGGGACAATAAAGCACGCATATTTGCTCAACATAATGATTATACCGTACACCAACTACAGCTGAAAAAAGCCCTCCTGAGCTGGCTGCTTATTGAAAAACCAGATAAACAGATAGAGACCCTAGAGCAACTTCTTGCTGACACGGCAAAAAAATGTGCCCTTAATTACAATGACCTCATTGCAACCTGGAACACATTCCCTACAACCATGCAGGCTGCTCTGTGGAGAACTATGCTGTATAGAATCCAAAAATATGGTAAAATAATTTACATAAAATAAAATCCTACTAATCTTGTTTTGTCTCGTTAACACCACTAAAACAGGATAATGCGATGAACAAACATCTCCTACGCATACTAATCTTGCTCACAACAACAAGCAATGTAGTCCTCGCAATGAATAAAGAAAATAATACTTTAGCGCGACCTGATGGTTTTTGGACTCCAAAAAATGAATCTATTTTAACAGAAAAAACATCTCCCGATCACCAAAGAGAAGACTGGTATCAAGTCACCAATTATATTGCTGAACCTTGGTGCGCTATATCTAATGCCGGATTTTTTATAACAGCTCATGTTCTTAAAAACTCCCATCCACTATCAGCAGCAGCACTTACCTTTGCAGGATCAGCATCTGCAGTAAGCCATGCCATTCCTTATCACTCTCTTAATGTTGTAGATAGAGTTGGCGCATGGACTGCTATGGCAACCGTTGCTTATGATGCAGAAATCTATAAAATGGCAAGTCTTTCTGCCGTATTAAAAAACCCTCTGGTTCTGACATCTTTACTTGCTACAGGTGCTACGGTGCTTACTGATCATTGCATAGCACATAATGAAAAAATTATTAAAAATATATCCATGTTTACATTGGTAAATGACATAGCCACGTTGATAAATAATACACAGCCCATAACTATTAAACGTAAAAGTTCACATAAATGGATACATGTTTTATGGCATTTTTTAGCTGCCTGGACGGTATATGTTGTATTAACAGCATACAAATAAAAAAAGGGTTGAAATTTCTTCCAACCCTTTTTACTATAAATCAATTATTACACACGTCCGGCGCGAACGGTGATAATCTTATCTGATGCAAGAATATTTTTAACCGCTTTTTTCATATCATCAAGCGTAACCTGCTCCACTTGTTCTGCACGGTTATCAAAATAATCAACAGGAAAACCAAAACGATCAATATACAAAAATGTTGAAGCAATATCACTGTTAGAAGTAAAATTATCAACAAGCGTATTTACTACCGCGCGTTTTGCTTCTTCAAGTTCTTCTTCTGTTAATGTATTAATCACCGTATCAATAGTTTCTTTGATAACTTTTTCTGCTTCTGCAAGCCTATCAAGAGAAACAATGGTACGTACCTGGAACATGCCTGGTTGCTCATCTGCTCCCGCAACTAATGATCCACGAATGGTATAAAACAATCCTGTCTGTTCACGTAAATCAAATAAACGAGAACTCATAGATCCCAACGCGCCACCACCAAAAATTTGGTCAAACAACAAATATTTATCAAAATCAGGATGTTTACGGTCAATAGATAATTGTGCCAAACAAAGAACAACCTGATCACGATTAATTGGATAATTTACTTCTTGTTTTTTCACCGGAGATAACTGAGGGAATTCAATACTTTCCACATCGTTAGACAACCAATCGCCAAGCGCTGTTTCTAGTACACTTTGTAAATCATAGTTTTCTAAATCACCTACAATTGCTATACGAGCACCAGAAGGGGAAATATATTTTTTATAAAATTTTAATAAATCTTGCCGTGTCATTGCGCTAATAGTTTGTTCTGTTCCAATAGTTTGTTTACTATACGGATGTCCCTTATAAATAACTTCTCTGACTAAATGACCAACAAATGATCGTGGTTCATCCCAATATTGTTTAATATCAGTTAATAACTGATCACGTATTTTTTCTATTTCATTTTCAGGAAATGTTGCATTAATCAAAATTTCTTTCAAAAGACCAAGACCAAAAACAAAATCGGTCGCAAGCATCTTCATAGCAACCCCACCAGGATACACGCTCAATGACATCCCGCGTGATTCAATTGCATCGGCAAGTTCTTCACTGGTGTAATGTGTTGTACCTTCGGTGATCATATCTGCCGCAAAAGTATACAACCCTTGTTTATCTTGAGGATCGTAATGCGAGCGAGCTTTGAACTCAAGAATAATGTTAATTTTAGGAGTCATATCATTATGGTGATGTAGTACCTTTAATCCATTTGATAAAACCATTGATTCTGGCTTGGGGAAATGAAAGTGTTTTGGCAATTGAACATCAATAGTATGTGCATACACCGCAGATTCAACAACGGTTGAACGTTCACGCACACCAAGAATTTTTTCATCCTCACGGTCAGATTCTTCTTGTAATACCGCCCACTCACTTTTTTCTGATTCCGGTAATGGTAATACAAATCCTTTATGCATCACTGAAGGCCGGAAGTATGAACCAACAATATCCTGTATTTGTTGCTTTAACATTTCTTCTGGCTGCTCTAATGAAGTAAATACATAATTTTCATCACCGGTAGCCAAATAGGTGTGACCAATTGCATATGCCTGATCTTCTATTGCTTCTAAAAGACTATAGAATGACATTTGCGTCTTTTTGTAGCCTCTTTCAAACTCATCGGCATTAATACCATTTTTTGCAAGATCATCCAGCTCTGCCAAAATAATACGTTCAATTTCGGACGCATCTTGTATGTTTTTTGGCTCTGCCATAATAAAGAAAAGACCATAATCAAAAAGATTCCAAAATCCGGTTGATACGCTGGTGACCAACTGAGAATCATTAACTAATTTTTTATATAATCGTGAACTTTTACCTTTGCCAAGGATCCACTCAAAAATATCAAGTGCTGTATCTTTTTTATCAACGGCACCTGGAACAAGAAACGCATACGCAAGTGTTGGCTGAGCAACATCGCGGTATAACGTTAATGATTTTGATGCGATATCACGATGGAAAAAGTTTTCTTTTTTTGTGTACTGTGGATCTTTTGGAATTGCACCAAAATGTTTATTTGCTAATGCTACGACTTCATCGGCATTTACATCACCAACAATAACAAGCGTTGCATTGTTAGGCTTATAATGTTTTTTATAAAATGATAATAAATCTTTACCCGCAACACTCCACAAATCTTGTTTATACCCAATAATAGGGAAATGGTATGGATGATCTGCAAAAATCATACCAATCATTTCTTCCATCAAAGAACGCTCATACTGATCTTTATAAAGCTTAAGCTCTTGAATAACTGCTTTCATTTCTGAGTTAAGCATATCATCATCGAACAAACAGTTAGTCATACAGTCGGCAACAACAGGGAATGCTTCTTTCCAGTGATGTGTAGGGAAATTAAAAAGATACCCGGTGTAATCATAAGAAGTAAATGCATTACAGCTACCAGAAAGCTTGTGTACAAGAATATTAATATCTGATTCAGACAATGTATCAGTACCTTTGAAAATCATATGTTCAATAAGATGGGCAATGCCTTTTTCACCGGTTAATTCATCTTTTGACCCAACGTTATACCAAATCTGAAAAGATACTTTTGGTATCTCATGCGATTCACGAATTAAAATGGTCAAGCCATTATCTAATACACGCTTTATAACATGCTGATGAACAGATGTTACATCCGGTTGCATCATACTTTTTTCATCTGACATGGAATTCCCTGATTTTGTTTTGATGATATGTTTGCCTGCTAATGGCACATACATTATGAATAACCCTATAAGAATTACATGATACCCAAGAGCCGATAATTTAACAAGATAAGAACGCATAGACACCTCAATAGCAAAACTGTTTCTCGCTTTTTTTTAATAAAAAATAGCATAACGAGAAACAGCAACTATTGCAAAGGACACAAAAAAAGCTCCTCACCATTAAGAAATCCCAAAGCTAAGTTGAAATAAGGAAACATTTTACACCTCCTTATTTCAACTTAGACCCTTATATTGAAATAAGGAGATCCAAAAACATTTTCATGTTTTATTCTATTGTTCACAATCTAAATATATGATAGTGTATTAAAAGTATTTATCTAAAACAATATGTATCATAACAGAAATTAAACAGCACTCAGCATATGCATTTTTTTACCAGCAATTTTCACCTCATCAATATTCCACCACTGTTTCCCATTACGCTGTTTTTTATTATCGGCATCATTTTTCATGCACATAGCAATCTATTATTATGCATTTTTATACTATCCCTCTGCTATGGTATATGTGCATACTCCAAACAACTGCCATTGACAAAACAACTCATTTTCTGTTTCTTTTTTGCATACACCGGAGCATTTTTATACCACAAAGAAATTGGTGATTATGATGATTTTTATACATTTACTGAAAATAAAAAAATAACTGTTACCGGCACCGTAATAGACAAAAGTGAAGTGCTCACGCACTACAAAAAATCAACCGTTATTACACTTGCCATTGACACCATTGCAACAGAACTGTGCACAAAAAAAAGCAATAAAGTACTGATGCTTTATTGCGAAAATGATAACAAAGCAGCAGTTGGTGATACGGTTACTTTTTTTTATATCTGTTGTAAAAAGCCTGCCAATGAATCTTTTCAGCGCTATCAAATTAAAGAACAGATTGTTGCAACAATTTTTGATAATGCACCAACATACACCATAGACAATCATCCAACATGGTCATTACGGCATTGGGTATGGAACCAAAAAAAGAGAATGCTAGGCGGGCTTGCTAGTAAACTTTCCCCGAATGGTTTTAAATTTTTTTCATCACTTTTTTTGGGAAATCGTGCGTGCATCAAAGCAGAATTAGTCGATACTAATGAGCAGTTCAAAACATGGGGTATTTCACATTTTCTTGCACGTTCAGGATTACATTTAGCGCTCTTTATTTTTATCTGGCAGGCCATTTTTTGTGTTATACCACTACCGCTCATGATAAAACAAATTATTATATCGCTACTCAGTTGTATCTATTTTATTTTAACATGGACATCAGCCCCATTTACCCGTTCATTCGCGCTTTTTATGCTTAACAGAGCATGTTTATTAACCAAAACTTCTTTTCATCTCCTGCACTATCTCACGCTCGTTTGTTTTGGATTTCTGCTCTATTGTCCCCTGTACTTATTTTTTCTCGATTTTCAACTCAGCTTTGCTTTAACATTTGCCTTAGCCTGGTTTAGCCAACTATCAACGCACCATGACATTAAATAATCAAAATATTGATTATTCTGACCTATCTTCCCTACTATAAAAACATTAGCTGAGCTACAAATCAAAAAAAGGGGAGACTCATAATGTTATCAAAATATATCGCGCGATCCATCAAGGGAATAAGTAAATTTGTTCTTATATCATTTTGTATAATGCTCGGAACAATTCAGGCAAAACCAAATGCTAAAACATCGAGCATACAAAACAATGTTATTGGCCAATCATGTTTCTGTGATTTTTGTGATGAAATTCGTCATACAAGTTCGGTTAAAACATACAAAAAACATGTTTTAATAAAAACAAAAAAAACAAAGCTTTCAAAAAAAAATAACCAAAATAAACGAACTATAATGGTTTATATGGCTGCTGATAATGATTTGCGCCCATTTGCAGCACGTAATATTCAACAAATGGCAAATATTGGATCTAATCAAAATATGACCATAGTCGTTCACTTGGACATTCGCATATCTGGAAATAAAAAAATAACTCGTCGATACCTCATAGAAAAAGATCAAGTACTCCATATTGATCCGTATAACCCTCTTACTCAGCAAATGGATAGCGGCAACCCGTCAACATTAATATCATTTTGCGAATGGGCCATTAAAAACTATGTCGCGGATGAATACGATCTTATTTTGTGGAATCATGGCACGGGAATCCTTGAACCCCCTCATGGAAAAATTATTAACCCAATGGATCTTTTTGTATTTAACCCTTCCACTCATCGCCTTGATCTTGATAGATCTATCGGCTTTATGGATGCTATCGAACATATAGATCAAAAACACCGCGGTGTCTGTTGGGATGACACCACAGGAAACTATTTATCAAACAGAAAAATGGAAATAGCACTACAAACAATATGTCAAAACTTCCTTGGCGGAAAAAAGTTTGGCATCATTGGTTTTGATGCATGCCTTATGTCAATGATAGAAGTAAGTAGTTTTATAAAAAAATATGCCCATGTAATGGTAAGTTCAGAAGAAGTTGAACTTGGAATGGGATGGAAATATGATGAAGTATTGTTTCCATTTATTAAAGAACAACTAGATACTTTTACGTTTGCTCGTCATATTGTTGCAGCGTATGATAGAACCTATCAATCAATAACCAATGACTATACATTATCTGCAATAGATCTTGATTCTATTAAACTATTAGAAAACAATATCGATGTTGTTTCAAAAATGCTTATAGATGGTCTCGACAAACAAAAAAGTATTCTTGCGCCAATAATAAAGGATAGTAGAAATAGATTACTCTGCACCCACTTTGATGAACCAACATACATAGATCTTCATCATTTCTATAAAAATCTATCAAATAACTTAAAAAAACTTACTATTGATATGAATTCTACGATAAAAAACAATCTCATCAAAACTCTTGATGAAGGAATGCAATTAATCGAACAACTGGTGATCGCTAACGCCTTTGGTAGAAATTTAAAAAACGCTCGCGGCATTGCTATATATTTCCCTGAACGCGGCATACACAGCTCATATCAAGAAGCATCATTCCTTATATCTAACGCCTGGGGTGCATTGCTGACTCGTTATATTTTTGGTTAAAAAAGGAACGTAGGGCATTGTTTTTAGTGTATATTGTATATACTGAAAACAATGCCCTACTTTTTTACCTCTACAGAATATATACCGTAATAAATGAAATAACCCATGAACCAAAAAAAATCAAAACATCTTCTTTTAGAACAATTATATGAGCCTTATAAAAAATGTTTTTCCTGTCCATTGGGAATTTTGGGAAGACAAAATGTTGTTTTTGGTCAAGGAAACCCCGATGCACAACTCATGATTATTGGAGAAGCGCCCGGAAAAGATGAAGATGAGCAGGGAGTTCCTTTTGTTGGCAGGTCTGGCAAATTTTTAACAAAAACATTGCTCTCTCTTGGGATAGACAGAAAAGAACTATTTATCACCAACAGCGTAAAATGCCGACCTCCACAAAATCGTAAACCTACTCCGCTCGAAAGAAAAACATGCAAAGATATCTTGCTCATTAAACAAATTGATATTATTAAGCCCAAAATTATCTGCACTCTTGGGTCAGCTGCTATAGAATCACTCCTGGAAAAACCAATCAAAATGAATGAAACTCGCGATTCAGAGATGTTTTTTGGATCAATTCCAATCATTGCCACCTATCATCCGGCTTATATTATGAGAAATCCAAAAAAATTGGATTTATTTATAAAAGATCTTTCTTTGGCTTATTCAATTTGCAAACAATGATTAAAAAGCAAAATCTTTAATAAAGCCTTCAAAATACACACAGAATCAGGCTGGGGTGGTGCATAAGTGGTGCATAAGTGGTGCATAACTTGTTCATAACTTGTTCATAACTTTTTTTTATCACTTTTTTTATCAATGAATATGCTGAATAGATAAAGCTATCCAAAAA
>Ga0315284_10013645_pt1 | contig 11576 bp, 12 predicted proteins | sample YL17G09_16_MG_FD_203696 | JGI IMG/M metagenome (GOLD analysis project Ga0315284, IMG submission 203696) | Sediment microbial communities from Yellowstone Lake, YNP, Wyoming, USA - YL17G09_16 | ecosystem: Environmental > Aquatic > Freshwater > Lake > Sediment | place: USA: Wyoming | collected... | reverse complement strand
GTCATGCTCGGCGGCGGCGAGGATGATTTTCTGCCCGTGGGGAAGAGAGGATGCTATTCAGGAACAGGTCACCGAGACGACGGGCGGAATCTGATTGCCGAGGCTGTGGGTGTGGGCTACACGTACGTTTGCACTTCAGGGGCCTTAACCGCTATGAATCCGATCTCGACGACCCGCTTGCTGGGCCTGTTCGCCGATGGGAGCATGCCGCGCCCGTTCTCCCCCTCGCTGGCTGACATGACACAGAAAGCGATCGCCATCCTTGCGCGAGACCCCGACGGTTTTTTCCTGATGGTCGAAGGTGGCCAGATTGACTGGGCCTGTCACGACCACGACGCTGCCGAGGCGATCTCCGACACTCTGGGCCTGGACGAGGCGGTTGCCGTGGCGCAGGCCTACGCCTCAGCCCACCCTGGCACGTTGACCATCGTCAGTGGCGACCACGAGACCGGTGGCATGACCGTGAGCATGGCTGCTGGCGGGGACGGGCCATTCCTCATGCCGAATGGGGCTCGTTTCTACGTCCGTTGGACGACGACGGACCACACGGGTGCCGACGTACCGACCACCGCGTATGGACAGGGAGCGAGCCTGTTGGCCGGGACGAGCGAAAACACCCGTGTCTACGACGCGATGGTTAGGGCGCTGGACTATTGGGTTTGGCTGCCCTTGGTCTGGCGCCAGATGGGCGAGGAGCGATGAGAAGATTCTACCTGGCCGGGTGTGGGAGCGCGGCCCGTAGGACGCCCCCGGGGACGGGGGCGGCGAGCTTTGTTAGGACGCCCCCGGGGACGGGGGCGGCGAGCTTTGTTAGGACGCCCCCGGGGACGGGGGTGGCGAGCTTTGTTAGGGCCTCTCCAGTTGTGCGAATGATTGTGTTGGCCATTGTCCTGCTGACTGCGTGCGGTGAGCGGGAGCCACTGGTCTTCGACGGTGAGGCGGCCTATGCCCACGTGCAAGCCCAATGCGACCTGGGCTTCCGCCCCACCGGATCGGAGGCCTGGCGGGCCACTGGCGACTATATTATCTCTCACCTGGAGCAGCGAGGCTGGACGGTCGAAACTCAAGAGTTCACCTACCGTGGCACACCGGTACGCAACGTCATCGGGCGGGTGGGGGAGGGCCCCGTGGTCATCCTGGGGGCACATTACGATACGCGCCGCAGTGCCGATCAGGAGGACCCCAGCGTCCCCGTGATGGGGGCCAACGATGGCGCTTCTGGAGTGGCGGTGCTCCTGGAGTTGGCCCGCACACTGGAGCGGGAGGCGTTGCACAACCAGGTCTGGCTGGCCTTCTTCGACGCCGAGGACAACGGTCACCTCGACGGCTGGGAATGGTGCATCGGCTCCAAGTACATGGCAGAGCACCTGGAGATAGCGATAGCGCCCGCTTCGGGCGCCGTCGTCGTCGTGGTGGATATGGTGGGAGATGCCAGCCAGCAGTTGTACCTGGAGCGGAATTCCGACGCGGCCTTGCAGGCGCGGCTGTGGGAAATCGGCGCGACGCTAGGCTACACCGAGACGTTCATCTCCGAGTATCGCTGGGCGATGATGGACGACCACGTCCCCTTCGCCCAGCGCGGCATTCCGGCGGTGGACATTATTGACTTTGACTATCCGTACTGGCACACGACGCAGGACACGCCCGACAAGGTGAGCGCTGAGAGCCTGGAACGGGTGGGGCGGGTGCTGGAAGTATGGCTGGAAGAAAAGCAGGAGAAATAAGAAGATGCGCACTGCAGCACGGTTGAACAATCTGCCGACCTACGTTTTCGCCACGATCGGCCGGCGGGTGCGAGCGTTGCGGGCAGAGGGAGTGGACGTGATCTGCCTCGACATCGGCAGCCCCGACCTGCCCCCGCCGGAAGCGGTGATCGAGACGTTGAACGCCGGGGCGCGCGATCCACGCAAGCACGGCTACGCTCCTTTCTCCGGCACGTTCGCGCTGCGGAAGGGGGTCGCCGACTATTATGGCCGCCGTTTCGGTGTTGAGCTGGACCCAGAGAGCGAGGTCTTATCGCTGATCGGCTCGAAGGAGGGCATCTTTCACCTACCGATGGCGTTCGTGGATCCTGGCACGGTCGTGTTGGTGCCCGACCCCGGTTATCCCACTTACCGCAACGCGGTTCGCCTGGTGGGCGGGGAGTTGTATTCGATGCCGCTCGACGAGGAGCGCGCGTGGCTGCCGGACCTGGAAGCGATCCCGGCCGACGTCCTCTCCCGGGCGCGGGTGATGTGGCTGAATTACCCCAACAACCCGACCACGGCGGTGGCTCCCTTCTCTTTCTTGAAGAAGGCGGTCGAATTCGCCCGTACCCACGACATCCTCCTGGCCTACGACAACCCCTACGCCGACACCACCTGGGATGGGTACGTGGCGCCCAGCGTCTTGCAAGTGCCGGGCGCGATGGACGTGGCGGTGGAGTTTAACTCGTTCTCCAAATCCCACAACATGGCCGGCTGGCGGGTCGGCATGGTGGTGGGCAACCGGGAGGCGGTGGCGGCGCTGAGCCGGCTGAAGACGAATGCTGACACCGGTATCTTTGAACCGATCCAGGACGCGGCGGCGGTGGCGCTGGAGACCGACGCCAGTTGGATCGTCCAACGCAATGAGGTCTACAAGGAGCGGCGGCAGGTGGTGACGGCGGCGTTGGACCGCATGGGCCTCTCTTACACGCGCTCGTCCGCTACGCTGTACGTGTGGGTGCGGCTGCCGGAGGGGACCACGAGCGCCTGCCTTGCCTCTGCCTTGCTGGAGGGGGCGGGGGTGTCCGTGTCCCCCGGAGCGGCCTTCGGGGAGCACGGGGAAGGGTACGCCCGCATCACGCTGGGCCACCCTGCGGAACGGCTGGCCGAGGCCATGCAGCGCTGGGAGAGGTGGGTGGAATAGCAGAGGGGGGGAGGTGGCGCGGATTATCAATGGGATGTAGCATTGCGGGTGATCCGATGTACCCATCGGCGTACACCGTGGACAGTGAGCCAGCGTATGAAGGGGAGGGCATGATGGAATGGGATGATGAGAGACAGGCGCGGTTGGATGCACTGCGTACTACCGAGTTGGCTGGCACATTGGACGAGACAGCCAAAGCAGAATTGGCCACGCTGATCGAATCTCTTGAGGCGGAAGAGCGGGAACGGTTGGCACTTGCGCTGGCTCGGATGCAGGCGGAGCAGGCGACGTTGCGCCAACAGGTGCAAGAGAGTGAGGCTGCGAGCACCTTCCCGAAAGCTGGGAGCTTTCGGGAAGGTGGTCACATGCTGACTGATGCGCAGAAGAGATAGGAGAGACATGACCATCACTGTCGAAGAGAGCCGCTGCACAGGGTGCAGCTATTGTGTGATCGCCTGCCCTGAGGAGGCGATTCAACTGGAGATTGAGGCGGAGACCCGGCCACGCATTGACGAGCATCGTTGCACGCGGTGCGGCACGTGCCTTACCGTCTGCCCTAACAACGTCTTCTCTGAGCCGGCGCTCAGAACCCCGCCTGCGGCGCTCGACGAGCGCTACGACGTGGTCATCATCGGCGCGGGCATCGGTGGGCTGATGACGGCCGCCGGGCTGGCGCGGGCCGGCAAGAAGGTGCTGGTGCTCGAGCAGTTGTCCTTCGTCGGCGGCAAGTATACCCACCTGGTGCACAAGGGCTACGCCATCACCACGGCGGCCTGGACCTGCCCCGGCCCCCACAGTCGTATCGGCCGCCTGTGCACCAAACTGGGCGCAGACGTCCAATGGATCACGATCCACGACACTCAGGCGCGGGGTGAGCACTGGGTGGTGATGAAGGACGGGCGGCGGTTCGCTTCGCTCGACGAGGCGCAGGAGACGTTGGTGGGGGGGGCGCGGGGAATGGCCAGGGTGTACGGGTGGATGGCGGACATGTACGATCCCCGCGTGCACTATCCCGACGAGATGACCACGCGCCAGTATATGGAACGGTATTTTCCCGGCAACGAGGAATACGTGCGGTACGTGGAGACGATCATCACTCATTGCTTTGCCTCGCAGACGGTAGATACCTTTTCGGCCATGGAGACCAAGCGGGCGATCGTGGACTCGATCGAGCAGATGGCCGACTGGGGCACGGCGGTGGGCGGGACGGCGGCGCTGGTGGCCGGGGTGGAAAAGGTCATCCGCGACTATGGTGGGCAGATCGCCACCCGCACCCGCGTGTCCTCCATCCAGATCAGCACAGCGAGCCTGCGCCCCAGGGCGACGGGTGTGACGCTGGCGGATGGCCGCATTATCGCCGCCGACGTCGTGGTCCACAACGCCGGGCTCAACCGGCTGATGGCGCTGGTGGGGGGAGAACGTCTGCCGGCTGAATACGTGGCGCGCCTGCGCTCGGCGGTGCCGGCCGACGTGGCCTGCCTGATCCTGGGAACGAGCGAGCCGCTACTGGGCGCAGAGCACTCGCTGCTGCACACGATGGGTTGGGAGCGGACGCTGAACTGCTATGCACCCACCTTCTTCGATCCTGCACTGGCCCCGCCAGGGCGGCACGTCCTGGAAGTGTTCTGGGTGATGCACCCATCCGCTTCGACAAAGACGTGCGACAAGCGGCGTGAACTCGAATTGGTGCTGGCCCAACTGCGCGAGGTATTTCCGAATTTCGACCAGGTGGTCGAATTGCAGGTGCCGATGTTCTACACAGGGTTATGGACGGCAGAGATGGCGCACCGCATGGGGCAGAGCGGCGCAGACCGGCTCGATCCTCAGTCGCCCATCGAGAACCTGTACCTGGTGGGGTACGACTGTATCGGCTACGGGATGGCCGGGGACATCATTCCGCACGGGGTGGAGCGGGCGTTGTACCTGATGCTGAACGATGCGGCCTACAAGCCGGCCGACGAGAAGAGTTCGGCGCGGCTCAGCAAGTGGCTCAAGTCGCAGGTGCTCAAGGCGATGGCGTTGGGCAAGCGTTTGAGGGGATAGGAGTTCGGATGCTCCGTACCCGCCAGATGATAGGCGAGGGCAAGATATGAGCGCATTAGTGGGAATGCTAGGGTCAGTTCAATTCGTGATTGGCCAGGATGGCCGCCCGACGGCTGTGCAGATAGGCATTGAGACCTGGAATTCCTTGTTAGACTGGCTGGAGGATGCGGACAGACCGAGTGAAGATCGGGCGATCGTGAAGGCCGCCATACCCAGACTGCGGAGTGGCCCGGAGAACGCAGCAGTACTGCGCTGGGACGAAGTCAGAGCCGAGTGGGACCAGTCGGAGGGAGTGGAACCCGTTTAGGGGAGGTCATCTTGGGCAAAGCAGTGACGTTGAGAGAAACCAGAGCAGTGTATGCTGTAACGCTGGACGAGGCTCTGCTTCGCGAAGCGCCGTTCACCATCGAGCGAGACGGAGAGCCGGTGGCGGCTGTGGTGCCTATTGATGAGTATCGGGCATTTGTTGCCTGGCGGGCACGTCGGCGCTCCCAGCCTGCTCCTCGTGTTGAAGAGATCCCGATGCAGAACCAGGCATTGGCTGCCCTTGAGAAAGAACGTGCCGCCTTCGTGCGTCTCAAGAACCAGTTGCTCCGTACCCATCGCGGGAAGTTCGTTGCTATACTTAATGGGGAAGTTGTGGATGTGGACGAGGATGACCGGATCCTCACCCGGAGAGTGTACGCGGAATATGGGTATGTTCCCATTTACATAGATCGGGTGGTTGAGAAGCCGCCTGTGCGACGGATTCTCTCTCCCAAGAAGGTGGTAGGCTGATGCTCAGATACAGCATTGAGTTCGATCCTCCGGCTCCTGTGGTCGGCTTTAGGGTCTATTGTCCTGTTGATCATCAGAGGGTGGCAAATGTGTCAGGGGAGTTGGATTCCGGGGCAGAGATTTCCGTTGTGCCGCAAAGACTGGTTGACGAGCTTCACTTGGTGCCGCGAAGGGGGATGGTCACCCAGGCTTACGATGGCACTCAAAGCCAGTGGGCGACTTATATGGTGGACCTGGAGATTGAAGGGTGCGAAGTTCGCGATGTAGAAGTGATCGCGTTACCGAGATCGGATGCTGTCCTCGGCCGTGATGTGCTGAACAGTTTCATTGTCACCCTCGACGGAAAGGCACTGACGTTCGAGGTAATGGATCCATGACAAGGAGTGTACGGTGAGCGAACTGCAAACCACTGTTACTGCTGTCGCCGTTTATCCCGACCGGGCGCGGGTCACGCGCAGTGGCACGGTCACGCTGGAAGTGGGTGTCCACCGGCTGGAGGTGGTGGAACTCCCATTGAGCCTCGACGCGGCGTCGGTGCGGGCCTCTGCCCGGGGCACGGCCCGCGCTCGCCTGCTCGGTGTGGACGTGCGGCGCCAGTTCTACGCACAGGTGCCCACCCAGCGCGTGCGGGAATTGGAGGGGCAGGTCGAAGCGCTGCAGGACGAGATGGGCGGCCTCGATGCCCAGGTCGAACTGCTCAAGCGAGAGCAGGCCGCGCTGGGCGAACTGGCCGGCCAGACCGAAATCTACGCCCGGGGGTTGGCCTTCGGCAAGACCACGGCCGAGGCACACATGACCCTGCTCGACCGCCTGCGTGCCCGCGCGGACCTTCCCGAAAGCTCCCAGCTTTCGGGAAGGTGGGTGCCCGGCGGCGCGAGATGGAGCGCCGCTTGCAGAAACTGCAAGGGGAACTCGACCTGCTGCGCGGCGCGAGAGGGTACGAGCGGTACACGGCCATCGTCGAAGTCGAGGTGGTCCAGGCGGGCGAATTGGCGGTCGCGCTGACCTACGGAGTCTCGCATGCTGGCTGGCAGCCGCTGTACGACGTGCGGTTGGTGGAAGAAGGGGAGCGGCGGCTACTGGAGGTCGGCTACCTGGCCCAGGTGACGCAGCGCGCCGGTGAAGACTGGGCTGCCGTGGCGCTGACGCTTTCCACGGCCCGCCCGGCCCTGGCCGAGACGTTGCCCGAACTCGACCCCTGGTACGTTGGGCCGGTCGAGGCGCTGCGCCCCCCGCCTGCGCCGGTCGCGATGGGCGCGGAGGGAGGCCTGGCGCGGATGGCGCTGGCTGCTGCTCCGCTGATGGAGGCGGCCATGGCCGGGGCAGGGCTGATGGCCGAGGCAGCCGCACCGGCGGTGCTCGAGGCGGCAGTGGCGACGGCGGCGGTAGACACCTCGGGCGCAGCGGTGACCTACCAGGTACCCGGCACTGCCACCATCCCTGCCGACGGTGCACCCCACAAGGTTACCGTGGCGCGCTTCGAACTGGCGCCTGAACTGGACTATGTGACCGCCCCCAAACTGGTCGAGACGGCCTACCGGCGGGCGAAGGTGACCAACGATAGCCCTTACACGCTCCTGCCTGGCGCGGCCAACCTCTTTGCGGGCGACGAATTCATCGGGGCTACGGAATTGGAACTCGTCGCCCCGCAGGGAGAGATCGAACTTTACCTGGGGGCCGACGACCGGGTCAAGGTCGAGCGGGAGTTGAAGCGGCGCGAAGTGGACAAACGGCTCATCGGTGACCGCCGTCGCCTCAGTTACGGCTACGAGATCACGCTCGAGAACCTCCTGCCGGTCGAGGCCCAGGTCATCCTCCACGACCAGATCCCGGTGCCGCGCCACGAGGACGTCAAGGTCAAGTTAGAGTTCGCCGATCCCAAGCCCACGCAGCAGACGGAACTGAACCTGCTGAATTGGGAACTCGTGCTCGCTGCGGGCGAAAGCCGCGTCGTGCGCTTCGACTTTACAGTCGAGTACCCGCGTACGATGAGCCTGATGGGGTTGCCGTAGTGGAGGGACAGGGAGACAAGGAGATGGGGGGACAAGGGGACAAGGAGACAAGGAGACAAGGAGACAAGGAGACAAGGGGACAAGGAGAGTGGTTTGCTTCTTGCTTCCTGCATCCTGTACCCTGTATCCTGCTTCTTATTTCTTGCTTCCTGCTGCTTGCTTCCTGTTCTCCTGTTCTCACTCCTGCACCCATTCCTACTCCCACACCGTCCCCCACTCTCTCTCCTTCCCCTCCTTCCTCTCCCTCTCCTCTGCCGCCTACGCCTACACTCGCCCCTACTCCCACGCCGGTGCCGACGCTTAGCCCTGCGGCCGTTACCGGCGTCGTCGCTGCTGGCGAGGAACGGTGGAAGGCGGCAGGGGCTGAGCCGGTGTGCCTGCGCTGGGAGGACTTGGACAACGACGGGAAGCCGGAATGGGCGGGGCTGTATCTGAGGCCGGGAGGGGTGCCATCCCTGGTGGAGACGCCCCTGGCAGAGACGCCCCTGGCGGAGACGCAATCGGCGACGCCTCAGGCGGTGGAGCCGCAACCGGCGGCGCGACTGGCGGGCTTTGTGTTGGATGGTGAGACCTGGCACGACTTGCGGCCGCTGGAGAAGGAACAGTACGGCCTGGGCCAGTATCCGACCTGCGAACTGGAGGTGCGCGACGTCAACGCCGATGGCAAAGTGGAGATCCTGGTCTGGGGTCACGCAGACACCAGCACCGACCTCCTCCACATTTTCGCCTGGGATGGAGCGACGTATGTTATGCTGGCTGCCTTCGAGGGCAAGTCCGGCGTGCGGTTAGAGAACGCCGACGGGGACCTGGCCGACGAGGTGGTCGTCGGCTACGAGGCCGGCCAGGACCTGGTGTGGGAGGCGGTCTACACCTGGGACGGGGCCAGTTATGGCTGGACGTGGGAGCGCTACGCCTGGTTCTACCTGGATCGTCCCCACGCTTATCAGACCGATACGCCGGAGCACGCTGTCATCTCCTTCTACCTGGCCGTGGATGACCGGGATTTGGCTGGGGCATACGATCTACTCAGCGCCAGCACCCAGGCTGGCGAGCCGGCTGAGGAGTGGATGGTGGGTTTTGTAACGACACTAGGGGCGGAGGTCGGCGCTGTGCACGAACTCGCGCGCAGCGGGGACGTGGCCAGCGTGATTGCCCAGGTGCGCGCCTACGATAGTGTGGACGGGCGCGTCGTCGCCACGATGTGGGACGTGCAGTGGACGGTGGTACAGACGCCCGACGGCTGGCGGTTGGAAAGCGCGACCACTACCCAACTCGAGCAGTGGGAGGCGAGTTATTACCGGTAGGGGCGCTTCCGCCCGTGCGTTTTGCTGGGTCCTGTGGTATACTCTGCGGATGAGTACATCCGTACGTAAGAATAAGAGTGAGTCGAGAGAAGGAGACGGACAATCGGAAGACAACCTGAACCGACCGGTGCCCCCCGGGAGCGGGCGTTCCTGGTGGGCGTTGAGTTGAAAGGGCCCGCGTCCCACCCGCCCGAGGGAGGGTGGCCGGTGGAAGAGTCCCTGGCTGAGTTGGCCCAACTGGCTCGCACGGCTGGCATGGAGGTGGTGGGACAGATGGCCCAGCGGATCGAGCGGCTCAATCCGGCCACGTTCATCGGCTCAGGCAAGGTGGAGGAACTGGCCGAGCACGCGCAGGAGACCGCGGCCGACGTGGTGGTCTTTGACGATGAACTGTCTCCCCGCCACCAGCGAGAACTGGAGAAAGTGCTGAAAGAGGGGGTCAAGGTCCTCGACCGGACTGCGCTGATCCTGGACATCTTTGCCCAGCGCGCCCGCACTCGAGAGGGAGCGCTGCAGGTGGAACTGGCCCAGTATGAATACCGGCTGCCCCGGCTGACGGGAGCCTGGACTCACCTGGCGCGCCAGGCAGGTGGCCGGGCCGGCGGGGCCACCGGTGGGGTGGGCGTGCGTGGTCCAGGCGAGACCCAGTTGGAGACCGACCGGCGGGTCATCCGCCGCCGCATCGCCCAACTCAGGGACGAACTGGAGAAGGTGCGCGCTCACCGGGGCAACTACCGCGCGCGGCGGCGGCGCGAGGGAGTGCCTGTGGTCTCGATCGTCGGCTACACCAATGCCGGCAAATCCACGTTGCTGAATGCCCTGGCCGGTGCTGACGTGCTGGTGGACGACAGGCTGTTTGCCACGCTCGACCCTACCACGCGCCGCGTGAAGTTGCCCGGTGGAGGAGAGGTGCTCTTTACGGACACCGTCGGTTTCATCCAGAAATTGCCGACCCACCTCGTCGCCGCCTTCCGCGCCACGCTGGAGGAGGTGACGGACGGGGACCTGCTGCTGCACGTGCTGGACGTCACCCATCCTCAAGTGCTGCGCCAGGCTGAGGCAGTGCACAGAACGTTGGAGGAGATTGGGGCCGCTGGCAAGCCCGTGATCAGTGCACTGAACAAGATTGATCGTCTGGCGGACCCCGACGCTGCCTGTTCCGTGATGGACAGGTTTCCCAACTGTGTGCCGATCTCGGCTCTCACCGGACGTGGGCTAGACCTCCTGTTGGCCCGCGTCGAAGAGGTTCTGGAGACACAGATGACCTGGCTCGACGTAACCATCCCCTACGAGTCGGGGAACCTGGTGGATCTGTTCCACCGGCGGGGGTTGATCGAGCGGGAGGAGCATACCGGGACGGGCACGCACATCGTGGGGCGCATACCGCGTGGGTTGGCAGGGCGGTTCCAGGCAGTGCCGGAGCCAGCACATTTATAGGACGCCCCCGGGGACGGGGGCGGCGAGCTCGGAGGTGTCATGATAGGCAAGTGGCTGAAGCGTAGCAGTGAATTCCTGGCCCGCTTGCCGGGGCTGCCGATCCTGATCGCCATCGGCCTGGTGGCATTGAACTTTGTGCTTCAGGTGCTCCCGGATTGGCCCGTGGTCGGCTGGCTGGCTCGCACCAATCTGTTTCTGCACATCGGCCTCATCCTGGGATTCCTGGGGGTCCTGTTAGGGGATGCGTTGTAGGGTGTCGGTGGGTCGGGTATGCCCGGGGGGGATAAGGTGCGACGCCTGGCCGAGCCGTGGAACCTGTACCGCCTCCGCGATGGGGATGCTGAGGTAACGCTGGTATGGCGCAACCGGCTACCATTGGTAGTCATCCCCATCCTGCTGCTCATCGAACTGATCTCCCCAGCCCGGGTGTGGATGACGCTCTTGTTCGCGTTCGCCAGCGTAACGGCCGTCGCCGCGTGGTGGGCCTGGCACATGCTGCGTGCTGTGCGGGTGCGGCGGGAGTTGCGCTTCGAGTGGGTCCAGGCAGGGGATGTGTTGGAGGAGCACTTTACACTGGTCAACGATTCGCCGCTGCCGGTGCTGTGGGTCGAAGTGAACGATGCCAGCGACGTGCCCGGCTACGAGGCGGACACGGTGCGGGCGGTGCATGCGCACGGTACCTACCGCTGGACGACGAGTGGGGAGTGCCGCCTGCGCGGGGAATACCACCTGGGGCCGTGGGAGGCGACGATCAGTGACCCGTTTGGCATTTTCGCCGTCGTGCAGCGCAATCCGCAGGCCCACACGGTACTGGTCTACCCGCCCATTGCGCGGCGGTTGCCCTTTGCGTTGCCACGCGGGACGGCGACGGGGCTGGCGCGCACGAGCGACCGTTCCTGGGAGCCGACCGTCAGCGTAGGGGGGGTGCGCGCGTATGTCCCGGGCGACCCTCGCCACCACATCCATTGGCCTACCAGCGCTCGCCGTGAACAACTCTACGCCAAGGAATTCGACCTGGAGACCGGCGGTGATATCTGGCTGGTGCTGGACCTGGATCGGGACGTGCAGGCGGGGCGAGGAGAGCATTCGACCGAGGAAATGGGCGTCATCGTGG
>Ga0315284_10013644_pt1 | contig 11577 bp, 8 predicted proteins | sample YL17G09_16_MG_FD_203696 | JGI IMG/M metagenome (GOLD analysis project Ga0315284, IMG submission 203696) | Sediment microbial communities from Yellowstone Lake, YNP, Wyoming, USA - YL17G09_16 | ecosystem: Environmental > Aquatic > Freshwater > Lake > Sediment | place: USA: Wyoming | collected... | reverse complement strand
TTACTATATTATTTACAAGTTGTTGTTTCATTCCAAAAAACCCAATAAAACAAACATTTATTTTTAACATTATACAATAAAAGTTATTATTATTATTATTGTAAAATATTATAATGTATATTTTTATATATTAAATATTACATATTTTTTAATTTTTATTGATGTGTTATATTTAGTATATAAAAACTTCAAATGTTACAAATGTAAAATTTATGAAGCGTATTATTAATACTTGTTAACATATTTTTTTTTTCAACATTGTACGGTCGAATAATATTCATACACTCTTCATATGTCAACCACTTCATATTTTTCACTTCCGACTTTTGATATCCGCACGAATTAGACAATTCCGAATTGGCGTTCATATAACACAAGAAATACTTGTTTTTATAACATTTCATATTTGAACCAATAAAAATTTCTTCATATGGAAGAATGTTAAATATTTGCTTTAAACACTCTCTACCATATCCCGTTTCTTCTGCAAATTCTCTAAACGCACATTCTAAATCTTTTTCTTGATGATTTCTTCGCCCCTTCGGAAATCCCCATTCTGCAGTTTCCCATTGCGTGCTCGATGACGCAATAAGAGATTCCAAATTATAGTTCATGCCATCCGATTTAATACCATTTTTTAATTGTAAATATTTATTTTTTGATAAATGTTGCTCTCCTCTATATTGCAATCCTGAATATTCACCCCATAAAGAAATCCACAATTCATCAAATGGTTTATTCATTATATTTTGTTTTTCTTGAATCGTCATTTCATCTATTATATTTTTCAAGTACCTGTAATTATGAATAGAATACTTTCCGCGCATGAATTCAATATAACCAAAACTATCAATCCTCTGAATCATTAAATATTCAAACTCGTTATTTGACTTATTATTTGCGCGCACTGTTGAAATTGTGGCGTCGATAATGTCTGGATCCGTATCTAGAGCCGCTTCTACTGCATCTATTAATCTTGACTTTTTTCTACATGCTATAATCCCCAAACTTGTAATTGGTACAACACAACTTGAAAATAAATGACCATATTTACCACAGTTATTGCAGTATTGTTGTTGACCATTATACATTTTATCATTATAGTGTTTTTCTTTTATAGCAGCACCATCACCACCATCACTATCATATAATTTACTTTCACTCTCGCTATAACTGCCACATAAATTACCCTGCGTTATTCCATAAGAACTATCATTCGAGTCATAATATTTATTTTTACTATTTATTGAATAATTATTACCCGAACTATTATATTTTTTCCAATGACCACCTATACTCATTACTATCAATTATTTTATATATTTAGTTAAAGTGTATTAATTAAAAGTGTATTAATTAAAAGTGTATTAATTAAAAATGTATTAATTAAGGTTATATTCGTTAGTCGTTATATGTAAAAAGTACAATCTTTTTATATAGTTTGAATACAACATATAAACAATAAAACTATTTATTTATTTATTTTTATTTTCATTTATATTTTATACAGTTCATTTATTTTTTTTATTGAATTCAAAATTACATAGTATATGAAACAAAAAATATTTATACCAGAAACATCTTCTTGTAAGATGGCAACAACCACGAGTTTAAAAAATATAATGAACACAAAAAATATCAAAATTTCAATGGATGCAAAGGTGTGGGGGCCTCATTACTGGTTTGTTTTATTCACCATGGCATCATGCTATCCAAAAAACCCAAACGACGTAACAAAAAAAAAATACTATGAATTTATTCAAAATCTGCCACTTTTTATGCCAACCGGCGATTTTGGGAACAGTTTTAGTAAACTATTAGATACTTTTCCCATTACTCCATATCTTGACAGTCGAGATTCTTTTATAAAATGGGTGCATTTTATACACAACCGGGTAAACTTTTTACTAGGCAAAGAAGAAATAACGTTGCACGAAGCACTTGAGCGTTATTATGATAACTATAAAACACCACAAATGAAAATAAAAGAAAAATTCAAACATTGGCAAAAAATTGTTTTTTTAATTATAATAATAGGATTTTTTTTAATCATTAAATATAATAACAATAATTAGTTTAACATATATTAAAAAATAATAAGTCATCGTATCAAATGTCTACGAAAAAAAATAAAAAAATGATTGGAGGAATACCAATTTACCCAGGAGGGTATAGTTGTGTTTTCAAACCACAATTAAAATGTAAAATGGGAACAAAAAAAATAAAAAAAACAGACGTAAAAAATGGTATAAACAATCGCAACGGAAATAAAGGAATATCAAAATTATTGTTTAAAAAATATGCCGACATTGAAATGCGAAATATTGAACATTTTTATAATGCTCTAAAAAAAATACCGAAATCGCATAAATATTTTCTATTTACAAAAACGACATCTTGTCCTCCTGAAAACATTTCCAAGCGCGACTTGCGAGGGTTTGATGAAATGTGCACTAATTTTACATCTCATGATGTAAATGAATCCAATATTAATTCACCTTCAATTATTCGCAGTTTAAAATTAATTAATATGCCGGATGCCGGAATATCCATAAACGAATGGTTGTTTCTAAAAAACAAAGACGCTGTTATACCTTTGACAGTATCTCGAATTAAGGGGTTTAATAAACTGATTTCAAATCTTATTTTGAATGCCATTGTACCCATGAACCGACAAGGCGTTATCCACAATGACATGAAAGAAGACAACATTTTGATAAAAGATGTGGTTCCTACTAGTCGAAATAAAAAAACAAACCCAGCACCAACAATAATTGATTGGGGAATATCCGGCATATCAACTCGCGACGATCCGATACCAGAAATTATTATGAATCGTTACATTTCCATATCGAATCCTTTTAGCAGCATTCTGTTTACAACCGAATTTAGTAAAAAATACAGCGAGTTTTTAAAACAAAATACCATAAACACTATAAATCATGTTGACAATATGCGCCATGACCCATTGTTTATAAAAAAATTGCGCGATTTTTCAATATTGCAATATATAAAAAATAAAGAAACCGGACATCATTCATATATTCAAAAATTTTTTACAAATGTTTTCACTTTATTCCCAGGCGCATTTTCTGAAATCTCTCAAGATATCAAAACGTCGGATGATTTGTATTACACGCTTGTATCAAATTATATTTCTGACATACTGCTCCGCTTTACCGAGTTTGATGAGAGAGATGGAATCATAAGGTTTCAATATGTTTCATATTTTACAAAGGTATATATTTTTAACTGCGATGTATGGGGGACCGCATTTTGCTACAGCATATTTTTTTCATTTCGAGATAAATATAAATATGACGAATACATCGGAATTGAACCGGACGCATATTCGCATTTTTTACGTTCTATATTGTCCATGTATATGAATCAGATCATGATAAATGGGCACGAAAAAATAAATGTTTCTAAACTTGTAAAGTCAATTATGAATTTGATATGAGTTGATTCATTGTCGCGCAGTTTGATGCGCGATTTTGGTGGTTTCATTTTTTAATTTCAATTCGTCAATTCGTCAATTCGTTACAATTCAAATGCATCCGCAGTTACAACAGGTTTATTCCAAAATTTATTAAATCCATATTTTTCCAAAGCATTAAACGTGTTTTCATATTCTTCCGATGAATTCCAAAACTCCTTTATATTTCTTGTCAAAACATAAAATCCAAAATTATTTGTAATAACTAGCGGTCGGTTAAATATTCTAACCATTATCGGTGCAGAAACAATGACCGTTTTAAAACTAGGAGTGGCGTACACTAGCCAATAATCTCCTTCAATATCAAATAAATTATTGAATTTTACAGTTCGACACGTTGGAACATTTTCGTCTCTTGATCTGCTTGTCCCTGTTATACTAACTCTGTTAAAATCATTATCGTATGCATCATTTCTTACAGATACTAAACCATCTTTCTTTAACTTATATGTGGCTTGAACAGAACTATAATTTGGACCTGATCCCAAAACACTTGTTGACGGCGAACACATTACTTGTTTCCATTTTCCAGCAAATTTTTTAGAGGTAAAAACGCTATTCAAATTTTTCAGTTCTTTTTTTCCGACGAATTTTTTATATTTATTTACAACAGCTTCATCATATTTTGATGGTTGTTCCGAATTCGATTCTTTTGTCATGTTTATATACAAACGCAATTTAAGTTTATAGTATATATTTATAAAAAAAAAATATCAAAAAAATTAATATTAATTTTTTGATATTCTTTTAATTCTTTTAATTCTTTTAATTCTTTTAATTCTTTTAATTCTTTTATATCAATTCCTTAATTCATTTGTTGTCTCTATTTTTGTAATAACGTCGCTTATAATATCGCACATCACTTGTTCAATCACTTTTTGTAATAACACGTCATATTTTTCTTTTATATTTATATTTAATTCACTTTCGCTCTGAAACGGTATTGGTATTGGTGTTTTAGTAAATGATGATAATGATTCATTGTGTATTATCATCGGCACAACTGGTAACGATGCAATATCACTACGATCACCACGCGTATGAATTGGATTAGCATTAGCATTCTTGGGTTTTGGTTTTCGCATTTTTATAACAATAAAACCATCTTCATCGACATCGTTGTCAGGATTGGCATTTACTCTAGCGTCTTGTTCATTCCGAATGAATTCATTTAATGCAACTTGTTTCGATGCAACTTGATTGCGCAAATATTCTTTAATATTATCCGAATAAGATGCAGAATATGTAAGTATTCCATTTACAACATTTATAACTTGATAAGCTCCTGTTATGAGATAGTATTCAGTGTAAAATAAATATGGATTATATTTTCTTGACATTACTTTTACTTTTATATATATTATTTAACAATATATTTATAATTTTAAATTAATTTAAAATATTGATAATAAATTTTTTAAATTAATTTATAATATCACAATTATATAATATATAATTATAAAATTATTATAAAATAAATTTAATGGATGCGAAAAAAGAAATAGACAATATAGATGACATTGATTCATTTATCTATTTCTTTAAAAAAAATATAAACTTTATCGATACTATGATAGAAAAAAAAATCACCAAATTATGCATTACAGATGATTTAAGCAATAATGATAAAGAAATGGTAAAAATATTTATTCATATGTTAAAAGAAACAGATTTCAAAGAAATTAAATTGGCATTTGCGGTATTACTTATGAGAAGAATCAAAGGTTCAGTCGATAATGTTGAGAGTGATAGCAGTAAAAATAGTTATTATAATCTTGGAATTAAAAAAATTATCGTATTTTTTACTAATAAGTTTCTGGAAAATCATCTTGTTAATTCTTTTAAAGAAAAAGAAGGCGACACGATAGAAAATTTATTAGAGTCAATTTATAAAAAATTTAATTCAAAAATGGTGTATTATATATATAAAAAGGTTGAAAAAATAGAAGACAATGACAACTCTATAAAATATACATATTTTAATAACCATCATAACATTTTATTTGCGTTTAAAAATTTTATACATGTAGTTTATTGTTACTGTAGAATAACTGCTGCATTGTGTAATATATACATAGTTCCGGCCCTAAATAATAGATTTTCATTTAAAGTATTTTTAAAAACAATAGCTTTAAATATATACTATAATTTACTATTTAATACAGGTTATAAACAATCTAAAATAATTGTAAAAAATGAAAATTTCAACCCTGTCAACAATAGTGTTGATAGTTTTTTTAACAACATGCCTATAATGATTGAAAAAAATACGTTACACGAAGAACTAAACAAGACAAGTAACATGATATACAATGATATAACTGAAGGAGGAATAGATGAAAAATACCGTTATAAAAAATTCTCAAAAAGTAGCATAAGAAACAACAATTTATATAATATATACGAATCAATTTCTTCAATATTGATAGACGACAAGGTACTGCTTGCTGAGACGGATATAATAAGAGGCATTTGTGAAGATTATTCATACACATTGATTGATTTTAAAATATCTTTAAAAAATACAAATAGTTTCATTGAAGTAATGAATATGAAACCTTATAAGATTTCAAAAACGATCCAATGGAATATGAATGACAACTATGAACATTTATTTATATTAGAAAATCTTAAGTTACAATATGAATATAAAGATGATAAAGGAGATACAGTTATAAATAAAATAGTTGAAAATGTAAATATAAAATTTGAATATGGTTTATCACATATTTTTATAGGAAATTCTGGATGTGGTAAAACTACTATACTGAATGCGATTATGAAAAGAATGAAAATTACAAACGGTGTAATAAAATTCTTGGGCATACATGACGACTATACTTACTATAGTATTCGCAAATACTTGACTTATTTGAAACCTGAAAGCCCACTCTTTTATAATGATATATATTTTAATATTGTTTATGGCTTACATAAAAAAACTGTAAATAAAAATAAAGATAATATTATGAATACAATTATTAAATACATGAAACTTTTTAAATTAGAAGAATACATTAAAAATATAAAAATAAAAAATGCATGCGAGTTAAGTAAAGGACAAACTCAAAAGATTGCGATTATTCGTCTTTTTATAAACATTATATTTAATGATATAAGAATATTATTTTTGGATGAATTTACAAGCAATATTGATAACAAAGTTGAAGCAATTATTTTTACAGAGTTGAGAAACATTCAAAAGATATATCCATTTACAATGTTTTTTGTTTCTCATAATATGGCCAATATTATATATTCAGATTACGTCTATCGAATCGATTTAGATGAATCAACAATTTATAAAAAAAAAACAGAATTATAGCTCTATTATCTGAAGTTTTGAAATACAAAAACTTTATACAAAAACTTTATACAAAAACTTTATACAAAAACTTTATACAAAAAATTTATATTTTTTTATTTTATACTGTAATATATAAATTACAATTAAATTATTTATTACTAGCAATATTAAAGATTATATATTATATTATTTCTGATAGTAAAAATGGAAAATATACTTGAAGAAGTGTTTACACTATTTGATGATTCAAGTATTGAAAATGTATTAAAAAAAATTTTGATTTCAGATGATATGAGTCCTCAAGAATTAAAAATGATTAACATATTGATAGAAAATGACAAAAAAATATGTTTTAAAAGAATTAAATATATCTATATACTTGAACTTGTTGTGGTTTTTGGTTACTTTGTAGATAAAGTTGAAGGGCGACAAACATTTAAATTAGTATCATCAGGATTAACTATTCATAATAAAAATTACTTGACAAAAAAATTAGAAAAATATGAAAAAATAGCAATGATCAATTTAGAAAAAACTCTTTTAGAGGTATTTAATAATAAAACTTCAGATACTATAAATAAAAATATTGAAAATATTGATACTTTTGAATTATCGACTTTTCAAAATATATATTTAAATAGCTATAAATCCATCATAATAAGTTATGAATACTACACTAAAGTAGTACAAGCATTTTACGAGTTTATTAATCAAATACTAATGATAGTTTTAAGACCATTTTTTTTTGATAACAAGTATGGTGTAGTAAGAAACATTTTTAACATTATATATGCTTCCGTTTATTCGTTGGGTGTATTTTTTAACATATTTAAAAAACAATATTTCCTTAGCAATGGTCACACTGAAAGTGAAGAATTTAAAACAACAAATAACATTATATCTTTTTTTGAAAATATAAATATAATAATTGAAAAAGATAAAATGAAAGATGAATTGTCAACCGTATTAAATGACATAATTAAGTTAATATCAAACAAAGAGTTTATAAAAAAACATCAATATATGAAACTTAATAACAATCATAAAAAAATATTTAATATAAATAAAATACTTCTAACAGTTTCATCAATAATCGTAGATGATTCATATCTCTCGATGCTAGCAGGAGTAGTTACGAATGCAATGATAGCATTAACAGATAGATTAACCGTATTCAGAAATAAACTAAAGGATATAAAAGGAATTATGGATGTAATAAGTGTTACATCTTATCCCGTTTCAACTACATTATTATGGAATCATCAAGATGAAAAATATAAAAATTTATTTGTTTTAGAAAATGTTACAGTCGAATATCAAGAAAATGGTATTATTAATACGGTATTCGAAAATATAAATTTAAATTTTGAAATAAATCGTATTCATTTTCTTTATGGAAATTCTGGTTCTGGAAAAACAACATTAGTAAATACAATCATAAAAAGAATAAAAATTAAAAATGGTTCAATCAATTTTTTAAATGAATATGAAGATTATACATATTTTAGTATTCGAAAATATTTAACTTATATGACATCGGAAAGTGCATTATTTTCAAAAAGCTTATATTATAATATAGTATATGGATTAAATAATGAAGTACTAACAGAAAAAAGTGATGCCATTCTAGAAGAGATAATTAAATACATGAATATATTAAAATTAGAAATATTCATATCAGATATAAATACTAAAAATGCAAAAAAATTAAGTAAGGGACAGACACAAAGAATTGCAATTATTCGTTTATTTATAAATATTATATTCAGTGATTTAAAAATTATATTTTTAGATGAATTTACAAGTAACATCGATAACAATACGGAAAAAATTATTTTTAAAGAATTATTAAACCTTCATTCTAAATTTGATTTTACGATATTTTTCATTTCTCATAACATGTACAACATAAAATATTCAGATTATAATTACCAGTTTAATATTGAGGAACATTCTATAACTAAAACGCGCACTACTACAACAGATGAAGAATTGTAAACATATTAAACACTTATGTTATTTTATATTTTTTTGGTGATAAAAATATATGATAAAAATATATGATAAAAATATATGATAAAAATATATGATAAAAATAAAATATATTATAATGTTATACCCCCCTCATCAATCAACCATTTAATACTTTAGATATAATATGGATAATGGTATAGAATTTATAGTTGAAAATCTATTTAAATTAATAGACGATGAAACCGTGGAACGTATATTAAAAATAATTTTAATATCAAATGACATGAATGATAATGATAAACAAATGATTGAGTTATTAATACAAAATGATAAAGATTTTCATTTTATTAGAATAAAATATATATTTATAAGTCAATTCATTATAAATTGTGGATATTTTTTAGATAAAATAGATGACCAAGTTATACTAAAAATATCAGGCACGTTATTCTCAAATGTATCTAGAAAACAGTTGTCAAAAATAATGATAAAAAATGAAAACATAACAATATTAAACTTGAAAAAAACATTTTTTAGAGAATTTAACAAACGATTCCGTAACATAATATTAAAAAATGTTGAAAATCAAAACCATTATGATATGTTGATGATTAAAAGTATATATTTAGATAACTATAATCATATTTTATCACTGTTCGAATCTTATACTTATTTACTAGAAAAATTTTTTGATTTTTTTACTGATATATTTCTTATTATATTCAAACCATTATTTTTTGAAAACAGATATGGTATAGGGAGAAACACTTTTAATATTACATTTATTATAATATTTGCTTTTTTTCAATTTTTTACCTTTTTTAAGAATATTTATTCAAGCGATCGCAATGACAATAACAATGTAAAAGAATATAAATTAAAAAATGATATCATACATTTTTTCGAAAACATGAATACTATAATTGAAAAAAATACCATAAAAATGGAACTATCCAATATATTAAAAACATTAACAGAGTTATTACAAAATGAAGATTTTATAAGAAGATACAAATTCTATAAAATTAAAAATAAATTTATAAACCATATTATCAAATATAAAAAAATTCTAACGCTGTCATCGCTAGTTATAAATGATTCAGTCCTTTTTAATCTTTTAACTCCAATTCAAGCTGAGTTGTTTAATGTTCAAGATGCTTATACAGGTTTAAGAAAAAAATTACCATTTACAAGAAATTTTATTGATGTACTAAATATTAAACCTTATTATACTGAAAAAACAATTTCATGGAATTACGATTCTCAATATGAATATATGTTTGTCTTAGAAAATGTTACAATCGAATATAAAGAAAATGACATTGTTCATAAAATATTGGAAAATGTTAGTTTAAATTTCGAAATAAGTAAACTACATTTTATATATGGAAATTCTGGTTCTGGAAAAACAAGCTTACTCAATGCAATAATGAAAAGAATAAAAATTAAAGAGGGATCAATTAAATTTTTGAACTTATATGATAATTATACATATTTCAGTATTCGAAAATATTTAGTTTTACTATTATCAGAAAGTGCATTGTTCTCAAACAGTTTATACTATAATATAACATACGGAATAAATAATAAAATATTAATAGAAAAAAATGACGAAATTATGCAAGAAATTGTGAAATACATGAACCTTTTTGGTCTAACAAAATTTATAAAATATGTAAAAATAAAAAATGCAACCAAGTTAAGTAAAGGACAAACACAAAGAATTGCAATTATTCGTTTGTTCATAAATATTATATTTAATGATGCAAGAATTCTATTTCTTGACGAGTTTACAAGTAATATTGATAACTCGATGGAAGAAGTTATATTTAAAGAATTAATAAATCTTCATACAATATATCGGTTTACTGTATTTTATATTTCTCATAATTTATATAACATAAAATATTCAGATTTTAATTATAAATTCAACGTTGATGAACATTCCATCACTAAAAATCGGTCCATTGTCGAATCGGTCGATATGATATAGCAGATTCTTTATTTGATAAATATTTTTTTAATAAAATAACATTTTTATATTATTTTATTTTATAGTTATTATATATTATATATATTATATATATTATAATTATACTAAATAAATTTCGCATCAAACTCAATAGAAATTAATCATGACTATCATATGGTCACATCCAACATGGAAATTGTTTCATACATTAACAGCAAACATGGTTGAAAATTCGTTTGATGAAACATGTAAAAATGAATGTATCGACTTATTTATAAAGATTTGTAATGCAATCCCGTGCATGTTTTGTCGCGTTCACGCATCAGAACACATGAAAACTATAAATAAAGATGAAATCAAAACGGCGAGAGATTTAGAGTTATTTTTTCACAAATTTCACAATGAAGTAAACGAACGCACAAAAAAAGTATTATTCCCAGAAGAAAATTTAGTAAAATATAAGAAAGAAAGTGTAGAAAAAATAAGGATGGAATTTAAAGATGTTTTGAATATGTACTATCGAAATAATGAATTATCGAATGAATTTAATACCTGGATGAACCAAAACAAGGATAAATTTATACACGTTAATGAAGCAAAAGAAGATGCCAAGGACAAAAAAGATGCCAAGGACAAAAAAGATGCCAAGGACAAAAAAGATGCCAAGGACAAAAAAGATGCCAAGGATAAAAAAGATACCAAGGACAAAAAAGATGCCAAGGACAAAAAAGATGCCAAGGACAAAAAAGATGCCAAGGACAAAAAAGATGCCAAGGACAAAAAAGATGCCAAGGACAAAAAAGATGCCAAGGACAAAAAAGATGC
>Ga0315284_10013643_pt1 | contig 11577 bp, 8 predicted proteins | sample YL17G09_16_MG_FD_203696 | JGI IMG/M metagenome (GOLD analysis project Ga0315284, IMG submission 203696) | Sediment microbial communities from Yellowstone Lake, YNP, Wyoming, USA - YL17G09_16 | ecosystem: Environmental > Aquatic > Freshwater > Lake > Sediment | place: USA: Wyoming | collected... | reverse complement strand
CGTGTTGAAAATTCCGCCCAAACTGTCCTCCTCCATGGCAATCAAATAACACGAACTGAGTTGCGGGCGCAGCGTTCCCGCATTGAACAGTGTCGGAGTTGCGTGCGTGAAATATTTTTGGGACATTAGGTCATACGTTTCTTTTACTCGTTTTAAGTCGTCGCCGTGTATACCTATCGCAACGCGCAACCACATGTGCTGCGGCCGTTCAATAATTTTTCCATTTATTTTCATTAAATACGAATATTCCAGCGTTTTCAGTCCGAAATATTCGATCAAGTAGTCGCGTTTATACTGTATCATACTTTCAAACACATCTTTATACTGTGCAACGACCTTTATAAGGTCATGCGACACCAGAGGCGATTGAACAAATTTGCCATTTTTATTTTCATAAAGCGTTTTCATTGCGTCGTAGAACGAGTCGCTCGTATTTTTATGATTGTTAGATACGGTAATGTAACTGGCGAGGGTTATATAATCGGGATGCAGTGTGGATAAAGTAGCGCACTGTTCTGCTGTTAGCTCATCAATTTTTGTCGTGGATATTCCATCATACAATTGGTCGATCACTTTAATAATTAAAGATGAATAATTAATCGAAGTAATTGCTGCCATTTTTCCCAGATTTTTTACGCGATTCAAAATTTTATCAAACGCAATATTTTGAAATGTTCCATTTCTCTTTTTCACGCGCATTTCTTTTTCTTCTTCCATTGTCGTCTTTGTATAATTAAGTCCAATATTTGTTTCACTCATTTTTATAACTGGTGATACTATTCCTTGGCAACATTTGTTTAAATTTATTTCACTCAATATTATTATAAATTCATACTTTAAATATAATAAGATTATAATTTAAAGTAATATAAAGTAAAATATAATAAATAAATACACAATTAAAATGTCAAAAATACATCAAAATCCAAATAACAATTTTTTTATTGAGATAACAAATACAAAAGATGAATTGGTAAAATCAGTATCAAAAAATGACATATTAACACATTTTGAAAAAATAATTACATGGCAAAATATATTTTTTATAATGGGGATATCTGGAATATGGATTAAATATAATATAATTTCAATCGCGTCATTTTCTATTTTTTTAGTAAGTAGGTGGGTTATAACGGCACATCATGTATGTCACGGTGGTTATGATAAATGTGATAAATATCCATATAAAAGATCAACATTTGGAGTTGGGTTAAGAAGATTTATTGATTGGTTTGATTGGTTTAGTGTCGACGCATGGAAATTTGAACATAATAAATTACATCATTATTATTTAAACGAATTATCTGATCCAGATTTAATTGAACAAATACATGAAAAATATCTTATTCATAATAGTTTTTTTATGAAAAATATAAAACTTATTTTTATCATGACAACATGGAGGTGGATATATTATACATCTAATACATTTTATACATGTTATTCAAAATGTAAAACAGAAACAACATTATTGAATAATATATTTTTTATTAATAGAGATGTTTCATATGCATTTGGAAAAGTATTTTTCCCATATTTAATATTTAGATTTATGTTAACACCGTTATGTTTTTGTTTATTATTTGGTTCATCTTATTTTTTTTATAGTTTGATAAATCTAATGTTGGCAGAATTATTCGCAAATATATACTCATTTACTATCGTCGCTACGAATCACTGTGGGTCAGATTTGTATAGATTTTATAATTCAGATGTATCTGAAAATGGTAGAATATATAGAGCCATCATAGGCAGTGTTAATTATCCATATGGTTCAGACGCTACCGACTTTCTTCATGGATACTTGAATTATCAAATTGAGCATCACATGTTTCCTGATTTAAGCTGTTTAGAATATAAACTACTAGCTCCAAAAATTAAAAAAATTTGTGAAAAATATAAAGTAAACTATATACAAGAAAATGTTTTTAAACGTTTATACAAAACCTATAAAATATATGTCGGTATAGATAAAATGAAAGTATTTTGATATATAAAGTTATGATTGCTTTGCTGGTGGAAACTCATAACAAATTGACAAATGAATTCAAGTTTAAATCGCCACATGTTTAATCGCAATTTTATTTTATTTTAATATTTGTTATTTTTAGCATAATATTAAAATATATATTACATATACATACAATCAAATAAAATAAACAAATGTCGGTCGCAACGTTGAAGAAAAAAACATTTCGAGGAGGCAATCCGCGAGTTGATCCAATTTCCGGAGTTGGAAACAAGGGGTTTTCACTCAATGGCTGTCTTCGCAACATTGGAGGAGTCGGGCAGTTTCGCATGGTGAGTAATGTAACGCGCACCCTGTTTAGGGGAAACACGCCGGTAGGATGGGGCGGATGCTGTGGAACTTATCCGCAATATATTGCAAATTCGGGAAACTGTTCCACCAATGACTCCTCCATTGTAAAACTGTCAACCAAAAATACAAAGGGAATGTTGGACGAGAAATATTTAGGAATCCTTCACGGCGCATATCCAAACACATGGGTAAAAGATGACAACAACAGTTACAGAATTACCGACACACAATCTCAGTACATTGAGACGCTAACTTGGAAAGCAGGTTCCTGTAAGTTTCAAGCAGACAAGAGCGGAAATACGACTGTAGCAGACGCAAAAGTATGCGAATGTGAAAAAGGGAAATTTTACCATATTGGAGGCAAAAAATACATGTTCTATAAACCAACTACCAAATTTGTCGGAGGTTATACAACGCAAAATCAGTACATTACAGCCGGCGGTGTTGCAAAAAATAATGATTTGCCAACGCCGGCATGCGCAAGACCGTTTCCTTATTCGCTGTCTCACAACGGTTGTGATGTCAATTATAATACCATCGAACAAGCTGTCGGAAAGGGTTATATTGTGCCGCCGCCACCTTTGCCTTGACGTCGTGTTACTTTTTTACGCATTTCATACCTAATCGATTAATTTTTTAGATTGTAAAAATATCTTCAAATTAACAGGTAAATCTAATGTTTGTAAAACATCATTGAAATATAAAAAATAAAATCAAAAATATGACCACACCATATTTTTGATTTCAATACACTTTGATTGGAAATGACTGTTGTTACACGGTCAAATAAATTTATTCGCGACCACGGCGCCGATAACGGCGCCGAGTGCCGACGCGACGGCGATTACGGCGCTGAGTGCCGACGCGACGGCGAGATACTGATGCTTTTGCCATTTTATATTAGTTGTTATATATTCTCTAAAGAAAAAAAAATAAATTCAATTAAAAAATTATATATGTGTAAATAATTATTTGTAATAATAATGCCTAAATATTTGTAATAATAATGCCTAAATAATTGTAATAATAATGCCTAAATAATTGTAATAATAATGCCTAAATAATTGTAATAATAATGCCTTTTAAAAAATGCCTAAATAATTATTTAAAAATTGCAATAATATGCCTAAATAATTGCAATAATATGTCTAAATAATTGCAATAATATGCCTAAATAAATTAAAAAATATACCTAAATAAATTAAAAAATATACCTAAATAAATTAAAAAATATACCTAAATAAATTAAAAAATATACCTAAATAATTGCAATAATATGTCTATGCCTAAATATTGTAAAAATATGCCTAAATATTGTAAAAATATGCCTAAATATTGTAAAAATATGCCTAAATATATTCAATAACTGTAAATCACCAAATCGTGTCACTATGCCAATACATTCCATCGCCTTTTTTAATTTGATAAATGCTTTTAAATAAATCTAAACGTGCAAGCGGACAATTTGCTCGATACTTGTCCAGCGGATGCGGATTGATTTTGAGTTCAGTTTGAATGGCTTCTTTTGAAACAAAGGAACGCCACTGGTATGCAATGTACATGAATAGCGTTTCAAAGGAAAGTTTTTTAATGGGAATAATATAATCATCTGTAATCTGAAAATCTCTCAAATATTCCTGAATAATAGCCAACCCGGAAATATCTGCCAAGTTCTCTCCCACCGATAAAGAGCCGTCCATCTTTATTCCGTCTCGCGCCGCAAAAGTTTCATACTGATGTATCACGTCATTCACCTTGGACTTGAATATTTTATGGTCATGAGGAGTCCACCAATTAAATAAATTGCCTTTATAATCATACATGCTACCCAGATCATCTAGAGAATGCGACAATTCATGACCAATTGTGTATCCAATATACGCCAAATTATACTCTATACCACGCTCGTCTCCATCCAAAAACGGTTTTTGAAGATAAGCAAGTGGCAAATAAATATTATTTTTCGTGGGATCGTAAAATGCATTCACAATGTACGCCTGATTTCCGGCCAAACTAAAATACGTGGTCCAATCCACCATTGGTAAATCAATATAGTGTTTTCCTTCCGTCTCAATAAGTAGGTTGAGTCGCCACGCGTTGCACGCAATCATATTTCCCCATGCATCATTTTTAGAATACGTTATATCTGGATCGGGAACAAGGTAGGGCGGATGCGCCATGTCCACGCGTATATGTTGCAACTTTAAAAGCGCATATTTTTTTGTTTTCGGACTCATCCATTTATTTCTCTCGATAATTCGCATAAATACCGTTTTCAAATCGTATGCCAAATTACTCGCCCACTTAATGTATGCTCCGTTTGCATATTTCTTAATATACTCCTCTGTTAAAAATGTGTTGAAGCAATAAGAAAGTCCAAACACCGGAAATATTTCTTGCGGTAACATCACCGTTTGTCCTTTTACATATTTTCCAAAAAAATTAAAATAAGTCACTCGCCATGACCGATGAAAACACATCATCTGTTTGAAAAAACAATAATAAAAATACGTTTGCCATTTTTTAGAATTCCAATTTTCTCTAAGAATTCCAGTAATTTTGTGTAAATAATTCAAATTGTCAGTAATAAAAAAACGAGGCACAGTTTTAAATCCAAGACCTTTTGTCAGTTCATTCCATTTCAAATGATATTTTTCATGCGCTTCCTCCGCACTAACAATATTATAACCATCTTCGGCTTCTTTTACACTTGGATCATACGAATTCATAGCGTCAAGCATTTGTTTTTCAACATCGATCACGTCCTGTGGATCAAACATTTCATCGCCATCTTTTCCAAATGCCAATTTAAATGCGGATGAAACAAACATTTTAAACCGATTATTAAACTCTTTCTTGTATTCATCTTCTTCATTTTTACTTTTATCTTTCGCAGCGGCATCATGTTCATATTCATAAAGTTTATCATCATAATAAGACAACATCGGGGAATTGATATGACACCGGTTAATTTGCGAATCTTTTTCGTCCGTTATGATGCTAAAGGAGATGGGACAAAATCCTGCCACTGTCTCGTTCCGATTCATATGTATCAAAAGGTCGGTGCATGTTTTATTTTTGAAAGTATCTTCCAGTTCTTTCTTTATTTGAATCCAGTGTCGTTCGCAAGAATCTTCATCCGAATGCAAAAATGATTCATACACATTTCGTATCATGTTCGATTTGTGGCTAGAGTGTTCTGATGTGTACGCCTTTACGATGTCAATAAGTTGATAGTACACTTTCTCTTGAAGTATTCGAAAACTATCCACTCGAGTATAATATTTTTTCATTTTTTTATGTTTTTTTTCTTTCTCTCTTAACCAGTCATAATTTACATAGGTGTAAAAATCGTCTTTTGGATTTATGTCTTTGGGCGCAATCGGCTTTTTAAATACGCTAATAAGTTCTTTTCCAATCGTATTGTTTGCATTTTTTTTCAACTTGTTTCTTTTTTTGTTTTTAAAATAATTTTCAAAATTTTCCTCAAATGAATTTTTAACAGTAATGCAACCCACACTATCGTCAATTATAATTTTCTCAATGCCACCGATGTTTCCTTCACGGTTTTCATCGCTTTTACTTCTTTTTTTTAGACGTGTTTTATTTTTTATTTTTCTTGTTTTATTCATTTTTACAATTTCCGGATTTCTACTTTTACTATTACTACTATATTGGAATATATTGGTATATTAATTATTACTATATTAATTAACTATATATATAGAGAGAAATAAATACTAAATATTTAATTATTTTCCTTTTTAATTATTTTCCTTTTTAATTATTTTCCTTTTTAATTATTTTCCTTTTTAATTATTTTCCTTTTTAATTATTTTCCTTTTTAATTATTTTTATTTATCAATCGTAAAAATACTTCACCATACGTCATTCCCCTGTTAATATAATGTATCCGTTTATTTTCATGAGAACACAAGTCAAACCAACTTGTGTACTCGATTTTTTCGCCGACGCATGAAACTTCATTTTTTATATTGACATATGACTTTTCATTTTCCAATTTTCGTATCATCTGTTTGACACATATTTTTAAAAAATCAACGAGCGACGATTCTTCGTCTATCGTTTCATGATATTTTTCCCAAATGTTTCTAAATCCAAGAATTTCGTCAGGGTCGCATTGTTGATCCTCCATACAAACATTTACGGGATAATTGCACATGACTCCGCCATCTATGTAGCAGCAGACACGCTTACATTCTTCATCGCATTCTTCTTTTTTATTCGTTTCTGTTTCAATAAAAATTTTTGGAGAGAAAATAATCGGAAATGCGCAACTCATCTTAATTGCATCCATCACTTTAAGTGACGGGTGTGTTTTATAACTCAGATTTACAAGTTTAAATGTATTTAATTCAACCGTCATAATATGAATTTCTTTTTTATTAAATTGGTATAACTCATCAAGAGTTACATCCAGAGTCAAATCTTTTGCCAATAATAAAGGTTTCATAATAATATCAAAAAAGTCGCCCGACATGACTCCTTTATTTGTGTAAACATCCAGAACATCATGAAATGTTGAGTTTTTTTGTAAAATTTCATTCCACGGACATTTTATAATGTAGTCATCAATTGTTTTCCAATCGTGATTCAACGAAAGAATCACGCCAAATAGCGCCCCAATCGATGTTCCATATATCGATTCAATGTTCTTCATGGACCAAAACTGTTGTTGTTCAAGGTATTTCGCCGCACCGTATGATAAAAGCCCTGTAGGACCTCCTCCGCTTATCACAATGTGCTTTATTGTCATGTTTTTTGTTTTTAAATTGTGTCAAATATGTATCAATTATTTACTTATTTCTCTCCTACTATTTATTGTCGGAGGTTTTTAATATATTTTTATCTATGAATAAATATACAATAAGTATTGTATTTTTTATAATAACAAAAGAAGAAACATTTTAAAAAATATGGACAACTTGTTTTATTCGCGCGACGAGGAAGATGAAGATGTAGAAAATGTGCGAAAAATAAATTTAGACGACCTTTATGACAGAAAAAAAGAAAAAGATTTACAGAAGCTACAAATCTTTAACCGCATCTTAAATCGAGTTCACGAAAAAATAAAAATGACATCCAGGCAAAAATTAAACAGCAGTTTTTGTTGGTACGTTGTCCCCGAAGTCATGTTGGGATACGTCAATTACGATCGCGTCGCATGCATTTCATACATGCTTGCAAAGTTGGAAGAAAATGATTTTCAGGTGCGATACACGCACCCCAATCTCATATTTATAAGCTGGGGACATTACATTCCCACCTATGTGAGAACAGAATTTAAGAAAAAAACAGGCATTGCAATCGACGAACACGGAAATCGTAAAGACGAATATGAAAACGCAACCGACGGAACCGACGGTGGCGGTGGCATTCGCCTCATTACCAATTCCTCTAATAATTCTGATAATGGCAATCTCGACCACGCTTTATTAAACCGAAATAAATCCATGACAGTGGGTCAAAATGCAAATGTTATAATTAAAAAGGAATACAAACCCATCACAAGCTACAAACCCACAGGAAATTTAGTATACAGTAACGATTTTTTGAAAAAAATTGACGAGAGAATAAATAAATAATAATTAATTATTAAATGTATAATTGATTGTATTTAATTAAATATAAAATTGAAATTTATGTAATAGAAGACGAATAAGAATAAACCAAGCAATCGGTCAATTCAAACCAAGCAATGCCGAGAACAAAAAAAACGAAAACTCTTTGCCTTGATAAAAAAGAAGAACCTTATGATAATAAACGATGCATTCTCCTTTGGAAGCGAGACGAGTATGGTCTCACGATTGTGACGATGAAAAATGCAAAAGGGTCTGAATTATATGAGAAACCTATATTTTATATTCCGCTAAGAACATTTATGCGTTGTGGCGCATTTTGGTCCGCACTCCATTTGCATACAATATTCTGGGAACCGAAACCTTATAACATGGAACGAAATTTTCAAGAAACGGAAAGGACAAAAGGTGCGTATCTCATCGCCTTTGCACCCGATATAGTGCCAATTTGTAAGGGGTGGGCCAAACAATGCATCGATAAATTACACGATTGGCCTCGTGATCCAGAAGCAGATGAAGCATTTGTTGAAATTATTGTGTTTCAGGATTCGCTCAAAGACAAAATCATGGATGCAATTCATAGACACACATTACAAGTCAAGTTTTCTGAGATGGTTAAACATGGCATTTACCATGTTTCTGAATCCTCATTATTTTAACAATTAAAAAATGTTTAAAAATGTTTAAAAATTAACAAAATAAAATATAACCCGATACTATATAAACCAATATAAACAAATTTAGAAAAAATGCCATACACGCTTCGAAAACAGAAAACGCGAGGGTATAAAGTGTGCAAAAAGGGAACGCGCAAATGTTTTTCTAAACGCCCGCTAACAAAACGCATGGCAAAACGCCAAATGCGCGCCTTGTATTTGAACGAACGAATGGGCTCGAAATAAAAAAATACAAGTCATTATAAATTTATAGTCATTATAATTATATAAAAATTGAATATTTTATATTTTTTTAAATACATAATAACCGGTAACTGCATCGCATCCATGACAACCGTCACTGCTTCTGCTTATCCTCGAAATGACATTCGTTCCATATTTAATACCAAATCGTCATCGTCATCATCAGAATCAAAATCCAATGTCGCCGTCGTCGCACCCATCAAAGAAAAAGAAACAAAGCCACCAGCTAAAAAGGTTGTTGAAAAGAAAACAGAGATTGACTATCTATGCGACGCGTACTGTAAAATTATAAAAAATGGTGACGCCGTAGACAAAGATAAAGTAAAAGAAATGTTACATCGTATTGTAGAACATTTCAAAATACGACCAAAAAAATTATACCGTTATTTTCATTATATAAAATACAATCCAGGTAAGAGGGCGCTAACTTTAGAATTATTATTACAAACCCCTTTCGAGTTTATTTCGTTTCAGAATCAATTCATTTCATACAAGGATGCAATGAATATATGCCAGGAGAATGGCACTTTTCCAGAATTGCGCGTTCGGATTGTAGCGTGGATATATGACTACTTCATCGGAAAACAGAATAAATATTACATTTCTGAAAATGATTCCGAAAAACTTTTAACTGAATTTACAAGTGAATTTTTAAAAGAAAAATCACAAGCAGAACAAATACTGTTTGGAATATTAATTGAAATGAAGTTCGGGCAAAAAATATTTTACACCACTCGTGAATTTATAGAGCATGAAAAAATGATTGGAGACATGGTTCTTGACTTGTTTCACAAAAACGGTGATGATGGCGATGACGACGACGCTCATAGTGAAGACGTCAAGACGCAACAAGAAAAAGAAGAGGAAGAAGAAAAAATAGAACAACATATTAAAGCGTACATTAAAAAACAAAACAAGGATGATTTCCAATTTGAACCAGAGCAACTAGAGGCAATTCATAAAGGATGTGCATTGAAAAGAGGAGAGCTTTTTAATATTACGGGTCCACCGGGAACCGGCAAGTCGACCATTGTAAACTGCATTGTAAACTATAAGCTGGACCGCAATTCCAGTATTGCAATCATGGCTCCCACCGGACTTGCGCAAAAAAATCTCAAAAACTCGTGCACATATGACTCTGTGTACGACAAAAATAAAAAAATCATATTTTCAACATTGCATAGAGCCATCAACTTTACATTTGTTGTTCAAAAAAAACAGAAAGAAGATGCTGCCTCTACCGAACCCTTTGTACCCGACATGTTGATTGTGGATGAAGCATCCATGGTCGACCTGGACTTGTTCTTCAAGCTGTTAAAAGCGTGCAAACAGTTTCATACTTCGCTCATCCTTATTGGCGATGTAAACCAGCTACCGCCAATCGGTCCCGGAATACCATTTGAATCTATTATCAACTCGAAAATATTTCATACAACAATGTTGACAAAAATTAAACGCCAGGACGGTAACTTGAGAGAAGTAATTCAAAAATTAAATACGCCAAATGGACTTGTATCAAGCGATTTCGACGGTACAAGTTCTATATTTATTGAAGCAAAAACATCGGACCAAATTGAAAAAGCAGTAACTGAAATATATCGTCATGAATTGGAGCGTAATCCGGATGCCGACATTCACACCATGTGTGCTCAAAAAGACAAGGGCGTCTTTCATTTGAATCCCGTGATTCAGATGTTGAAAAACGGTAAAAGTGCAGAGCTTTTTGTAAAAAAATACGAAAATGGACACCAACATCGATTTTATGAAGGCGACCTTGTCATGCGAACGGAAAATGACTATAAAGACGAAAATAATGTACGCGTCAATGGAGATGTTGGAACCATTCATGAATTACGAGTCAAGGCAAAAAAGTTTGGAAGAGACGTGTATGAATATCGATACACTGTAAAGTACATTGGTGGCAGCGACGAATTAAACGAAGAAACAAATTTGAGTGTGGAAGATGTTCGCGATGCATTTGTACCGTTTTACGCAAGCACTGTGCATAAAATGCAGGGACTTCAAAAATCAACCATTATATTCATTGTTTCGCCGGAGCATTCTTTCTGTTTAACCAATGAAAACTCAAAAAAGTTGGTCTACACGGCAATATCGAGATGCAAGGCCAACTTTTACGTCGTAGGCGATAAGAACTTGTTTGTAAGGTCACAACAATCGAAAGGTGTCAGCGTTTACCCCACACAATTTATGAAGCAATTTAACAAGTATGATTTTTAAATATAATCGATATAATCGAAGGAATAAAATAGAATAAATATAATTAAAACATTAAAAATACCTGTAATAAAGACAATATAAAATATAAACGTATATAGTCGCGTATAATCTTATTTTTTTTTATTAAAGGATATAATAATCAAGGTATTTTCGAATTATCTCTCGACTTCTCAATCTCTCTATAAATCAAACTTTATAAAGTAAATAAAAATAGAAATGGCAACATTTAATTCATCTACAGTTTCTTCAGAATTTTCAAATTCGAAAATAGTTTGCAATAAAGAAGGCGTTGTTCTTCTCAGAGACGAATGTAGAGAGAATTGCAATAATAACAACAACAATAATAACAACAACAATAATAACAACAGTTATAGATTAATATTTAATGCGCACAATTCAAATTTTCCGATTCATTCCATCGTCGGATTAAAACTTTACACACTGTTATACGAACTCAATCGTGACATCATTCACACATTCAAGGTTGTAAATGAAACCG
>Ga0315284_10013641_pt1 | contig 11578 bp, 8 predicted proteins | sample YL17G09_16_MG_FD_203696 | JGI IMG/M metagenome (GOLD analysis project Ga0315284, IMG submission 203696) | Sediment microbial communities from Yellowstone Lake, YNP, Wyoming, USA - YL17G09_16 | ecosystem: Environmental > Aquatic > Freshwater > Lake > Sediment | place: USA: Wyoming | collected... | reverse complement strand
CCGCCCGGACGCCCTGCGCGTGGTCGAGCCGATCCCATCCGGCTTCGAGTTCATCGACTCCGACTATACGGGCCGCTACGACCGCGAGGAAGTGCGCGACGGGGCGGTGATCCACTACTTCCAGTCCGACGGCAGGCCCATCTTCTTCCGCTACTATCTGCGGGCCGAGTCCGAGGGCATGGTGACGGCGCTCCCCGCGATGGCCGAGGCGCTCCGGCGGCCCACCGTCCGGGGCAACTCGCAGTTGACGACGCTCACGGTTGGGAAGTGAGGCTATGGTAATCCGCATATATGCCATTGTGTGTCTCATAATGCTCGCGGCGGGCGCGTGTGCCGCGCCGCTGCCGGGCCAGAGCGTGGAGCCGTTTGCGCTGCCGAGAATGGGGACTGTCACAGAGTACCGCTGGAAGCCCGGCCACATCACGGTGATATCGTTCTGCGCGTTCTGGTGCGACACTTGGAAGGAGCAGAGCAGGCGCCTGGCGAGATGCCGCGAGGCGCTGAGCGGCACTTGCGTGGATTTCGTGACCGTATGCGTTGATGGCCGCTGGAGCGAGCGAGCAGCGGGCAAAGTCACGGGAACGCTTTTGCTCGATCTCGACAGCAGCCTCGCGCGGCGCCTGGGCATAAATCGGATACCCTACACCATGGTCGTGGACAGCGACGGCGTGGTCCGTTTCGCGTCTGACGGGATCGTGCGAGAGGCGGCGGTTGTGGACTGTGTGCGAAAGTGCATGGCGGGAGAGCGTATCTGCCAGGGTGGGACAGTCTACCTCACTTTCGACGACTTTCCCTGCCCGCAAGACGTTTTGTGGACAGCGCCGGCGAACGGACCGGACGAGAAGCTGCTGAACATGCTTCGAGCAAACGGAGTCCGCGCGACTTTTTTCTGCGTCTGCAGCCGGCTCGAACGGTCAAAAGGCTTGATCGAGCGTGCGGTCAAGGACGGCCACTCGCTGCAGATACACTGCTGGGACCATCAAAGCGCAGACCCGCGCATCGACCAGTGCGCGCGCACCATCAAGGATCTGACCGGCGTATCGCCCGCGCTCTACCGGTTGCCCGGCACGGAAAGATGTCTGTCGATTGATGGTTCGATATGCTCAGCGGGCCCGGTGGTCAACCCCTATGACTACACCAGGACCGGCAAAGATGAACTCAAGCGGCGTATTGTGCTCGCGGTCAAGCCGGGGAGCGTGATCCTGCTGCACGCGGGCGTGACTGAGACTATAGACATCCTGCCCGATGTCATCGCGTCACTGCGCAAGCGAGGTATGGGCTTCGGCGTGCTCGATTAGCCGATGTGCGGAAAAGCTGCACTCAGAGCCGCGTAAGCCCGGTTGCTATCTTCAGAGCTTCCTCGACCGCATGCATCGTACTCTGAGCCACGCTGCCGTATCGCGCCGTGACCCGCCTCTTGTCCACTGACCGAATGTGCATCAGCAACACCTTGGACCGGAGCGGGAGTCCCCCATCGGGTGGCTCGATTAGCGCATCAAACGGATTCACCCTGTCGGTCTTCCGGCTCGTGATAGCCGCGACCAGTATAACGCGACTGTGCTCGTTTATGGGGTCGGGAGAGATCACCAAGACCGGGCGTTCTCCGGCTTGCTCCGAGCCTTCGGTAGGATCAAGGCGAACCCGGATCACGTCCCCCCGCCTAATCACTCCCGAGTACACGCTCCACCTCTTCCTCCAAAGGATGGAATTCCCGCTCGATCTCGAGATCAATCTCCGCCATATCGTGGCAGCCCTCAATGACGGCGGCGCGTAGTTGCTGTCGCTGCTGCTCGTCCAGCCATTCCTGCAGGAGCTTGGATACGACCGAACTGCGTTTGCCGCGCTGCACTTTTTGCTCGAACCTCCCAATGGTATCGGGTGGCAACGCGTATGTCCGTTTGAGCAGTCTCATTAGTATTCCCTCCTGGCAATACTATTATACCACATCATGGGTCGAGGCCATTCTGCCGCTGCTCCAAATGTATGTCGATCGCGTTGCGGTCGTTGTCGATCATCAGGATCAGAAGCGGCCGCCTGGGATCCACCACTTCCTTGACAAAGAGGTTGGTCGCGAACTCGCCCGATCCGGGCAGCAGGAACGCCTCGATACCGGTGCTTGTGCTGTTGGTGGCACAGGCGAACAGTGTGACCACTTGCAGCGCGGTCTGCTCGCCGTAGGTCTCGATCAGCCACGCGTGGAGCTGCTCGCGAGTCTTGACGGGTTTATGCTCCTTGAGCGCGTAGCAGCCGCAGATGAGGTAGTTGTCGCCGACCTTTGGCATCGCCGATGAGCCATAGACTTCGGTGATCTCGATCTCCAGGAACTCAGCGTAGGCGGGGTCGAACCTGCCATAGTCCGCCCGAAACTCCAACCGCGGAATGTGCAACTGCTCCAACACGGATTCCTTAAGCGTCTGCTCCACCACTTCGCACATCTCCTCTCGCATCCGGCCTTTCGCACGATGGATGCGGCTCTTGACGGCCGAAGCGGACGCGTCCAGGATCGCGCCGATCTCGGCGTGCGTGTAGCCGTTGATGTAGTGGAGGATGAGCGCGAGCCTGTCGGGTTCGGGCAGCGCTGCCAGGGCTTCGCGGACCTCGCGCGCCCTCGCGCGGCGCTCCGGGTCGGTTGCTATATCGGCCGGCTCAGTCGCGCCAGGCTCGTCGAGCGATCCGACTGCCTTTCGTCGGCGCATGATATTGACCGCCGAGCTGAGAGTTATCTTGCGCAGCCAGCCCGCGAACCTCGATGGGTCCCTCAGTGTCGGCAGGTCTCGATAGGCGCTGATGAGCGCATCCTGGGCGGCATCGCGCGCGGCCTCGAAATCCCCGAGCTTGGCATACGCGATCCCGAACGCAGCGTCGCGGTAGCGCTCGGCGAGCTTGCTGTAGGAGCGTGAGTCCCCGCGCTGCGCGGCGGCTACCAGATCAGCGTCCGATGACATACGTTCATCCTCCGGTAGTATTGCCGCATGTGGCGAGCGAAAAGTTGCACGGTCAAAGAGACTCGATCAGCCGCGCCCGCGCCTTCCGAAACTCCGCCGGATCGAGGGTGTAGTCCGTGAGCGAGCGGACAATCGAATCGCATATCGCGCGCGCGAGCTTCGGGTCCTTTTTCTCAAGGAGCCTCAGAAGCTCGTAGTCCTCGATACCATCGCGCATCGCTTCCAGCCGGATCGAGCTTAGCGGCCCGCGCTTGCCGGGATAGGTGATGTGCGAGTCACCCGGAGGCAGGTAGTTGTCGCCGCCCCAATTGGGTTCCAGGTCCTTGAACGGATCGCCCGTCCAGTAGTTGAGACCCCAGTGCAGGTAGCCGGGAAGATCGTATTTGAAGTTGACCCAGTGCAAGAGCCTGACGTCGAGGAGCGGGTAGTCGATGAAACGGTTCATGTACTTGCCCTTGGGCGAAAGGCAGGTGTAGATCCACACTTGATCTCCCGCCTTCTGCCTGGCCTTGAAGAACTCCATCTTGGGGTCCAACTCGCTCGGTTGCGGGACCCAGATGTCGATTGCGCCGGCGATCTGATCGCACATGCTCGCGTCAATGATCTTGAGTTTGGGCGCGTATTGCCTTATGTAGGATGCGGCCTTCTTGTAGCTTTCGGCGTTTTCGGGGATCGGCTCGTCGGTGAGGTGCTGTAGGTAGCAATCCAGCCAGCCCTTGGCTCGCAGATGCTTCACCAGCGCCGGCAGGAATTGCGAGAGGAACAGCTTATACTCCTCGGAAGTGACTTTTGCGGACGGGTTCTCGCGCCTCGACCCGTCCGGCATCGATATGACGGGGTAGTAGCCGTCGAAATTGACCGCATCCCAGGCCCCGCCCGTACGTCCGGCCAGGTGCCCGCCCTCGATAAGACCGATCACGCCCGCTCTGGTGAACAACTCGACGAAGCGGTCGAACCGGCTGAAGTCGAAGGTGAGGTTGCCCTTGCCGTCGTCTTTACCTTTGACGAGGTCGATTACGGGCGTGATGATGGTGTCCTGCCGGTGGTCCGCCATGAACCTCGCCCAGACCTCAAGCCATTTCCAGTAGGCTTCCGAATACACCTCAACCCTATGCGCGTTGGCGAGGTTTCCCGGGGAATACCAGTTGGTGACGTGCAGCGTGCGGGCGTCGGGCAGCGTGAATGGATGAACGATGATCTTGACCGGAACCGAGACCGAGGTTCCATCGCCGGTGATCTCGATGTCGGCGCGATACTCGCCCGGCGCCGCGCCTTTTGGAACGTAGACCGTGATCCAGACCGGCTGGTTCTTGCCCGCGTCAACCGACACCGACGCGCTATCGAGCAGCGGGTCGGGGAAATCGCCCGGCGGGCCGACCAGATGCTCCGGCGGGGTGTCTGTGGTGCCCCTCTTGACCGGCACGTAGCCCACGAAGTTGAGCTTGATCTGAGGTCTGGGCCCGTCCGGCCCGGAAACCGCGCCGGCTTTGGCGGTCAGCTTTGCGATCTTGCTTGCGGCGCTGACCACTATCTGGCAGCTTTCGTATTCGTTGCGGACCGCGTCGACTACGACGGCTTTCGGAGTCCTTGCGGGCCTGGGCGCGCCCGGCAGTATCTTCGCCAACGGATCGGCGAACCACACTTGCAGGCTCGATGTGCTTGCCATGGATTGCACTCCCATCAAGATTAGTATTGTTGCAATAGATAGCTTCATTGCTTGTTCCTTCTGACCGGCTGAGTCCAGGCGAAGGTCCCGTCACCGGCGATCACCTTCGCCCGCAGATACGCGTCTGGCGCGTCGGGAATCCCGCAGGATGCCTTAACGCCCGCTTCGTCCGCCACTATCTTCCCGCCCGGCCCGATGAACTGAACGCGATATGTCTTGCCGATCGCCGGCTTGACCGAGACGGCAAGCTCGCCGTCGCGGCAGCGCACGTCCTCAAGCTCGACGCCGGTGGAGGCGTAGAAATCGCCCCTGGCGATACCAGACAGAATGTCCTTTGCGCTGAGCTTGTTCACCCGCACGACGATCCATCCCTTGCCGGGATTGTCGTATTGCGGGCCGAATTTGGCGAAGTGGTGCGCGTCATCGGAGGCGACGCCATACATCGCCTGGCCTTTGGAGAGCATTTCGTCCCACATGGCCTCAGTGGATGGATGCGTGGCGTCGCCTTCGTTGTTGCAGCCGGAGCTGGCGTTGTCGAGCTCGAAGAGACTGCATCGCGTTACTCGCGACATCTCGCGCGCGCCGAACGCGTAGTGCCAGTTCGGATGGTCAATCTGAGCAAGCCCGCCGTCGTCGGCAGCCAGATCGATGTTGCGCTGCAGCGTCTCGATCTTGGACTTGCCAGAGGCGACCGGAAGCTGCTTTTGGATGCCGAGTGCGTTGACGTGGATCGGCGCGCCCTCAAAAGCGGCGCTGATCTCCTCGCCGGGGATCAATATGAAGTCCGCGGCTGGCTTGACGTGCGCGGCGGGGTCGGTGAGCTTGTTGTGGTCGGTGATAATCAGAAACTGGTAGCCGTGCGCGCGATACCAGTCGGCAACGACCTGCGGGGGGCTGTCGCCGTCGCTGAGGTTGGAATGGGTGTGGGTGTTGCCCTTGACCCAGATCGACCCGGCAAGGCACGGGGCGCTCAGCGCCGCGCAGGTCACGATAATGCAGATGGCTTTCAGCATCATACTGTAACCTTTGCGGTCCGGCGCGTTATCCCTTCCCCAAAGACAGCGGCCTCCGGGTCACACCGGAGGCCGCAAACCTGACTGCTGACAGCCACATCACCACTTCGTTCTGATCGTGTAGGTCACGATTGTCTCGCCGTTTGCCGGGACTTTGATTGGGAACTCGATTGTATGCGCGTCCTTCTTCGTGTATTTCGTGGTGGACCTGAGCACGTTCCAGTCGGCCCAGACGTGACCGACGACTTTGACCTGAACGGGCGCCTCCTTGTGGTTGCGCACGTTGACCTGGAAGGACTCCTCGATCACGCGATCGCTTATCTTCTTATAGTCCGTGCGCTTGAAGTCACCCACTACGTCGAACGAGTCTCCCACGTAGAGCCTGATCTTCTCGTCCTTGGGAGTATGATCGATGCTGTCCTCGCCCACGAACTGCTGCGCGCCGGTGTCGTCGAGCTTGTAGACCCGAATGCGGCCTTTGGGCAGCGGCATGCCCATATGGTTTTGCTTGGAGTTCTTGACTTCGAGAACGACGTTCACCTTGTGATAGGTCGAAGTATCAGAGCCGCCGCCGGGGTTCAGATCGGTGCGGCCTTCATACCACCAGCTCGACCACCACTGCTTGCGGCCGTCGTAGATCAGATCTTTGGTGACCGACGCGCCGGAGGCGGTGAGCAATGAAAGCTGCTTGGTCTCGTTGTCGCGGATGGTGGTAGGCCGCTCCATCGAATACATGTGATACTCGAAGAATGCCTTCTCCTCGAACTGCGGCGCCGCCGCTTTCAGTGCATATCCTCCGTAACCACTCATCATGCTATTCATCACCTGTGGCTGTTGGCGCCTTACGTCGCCGGCCATGAGAGTGAGCTTGGCGTCGTTGTAGGTCGCGCCGCTGGAGTTGTTGAGAGTCACCCAGCCGGTGAGATCGAGCGCGGTGTCGTCCTTGTTGACCAGCGCCACGTAGTCCGCGTTCCAGCCGATGCCGTTGGTGATGTAACTGATCTGAGCGTCCTGGTCGCCGGCACGGTTGGACTGCAGCAGCCAGTTCAGGGTCGGCTTGGGATGCAGACCCTCCGGCATTCTCTCAATTGATACCTGGCCCTGAGGCCGCAGCACCAGTGCGCCGTCATCTGTCTTGATGACCACCCCGCCGTTCGCGGGCGGGGCCATCAGCACGCCACTCTGCGAGTACGGCTTGCCGTTGGAGTCGAAGCTGGTGAAAGTCACCCGCTGCCCAACAGACTTGTTGAGAATGTTGTCCGGGCTGATGAGATCGTATTGGTAGTTCTGTTCGAGGATCTCGACGGAATTCGGGGCGGTGAGCGTCTTGAACAGGATGCTGGTGGGATCGATCTTGGCCGCGACATCCTCGACCTCGATGGAGTTGACGCCGCCTTTGAGCGATATTCCGCGCGTGTCGCGAACGAGCGCGAATCCGCCGTTGTAGACCGTCAGTTGAAGCGCCCTCGGGCCGGTCACGCTCTGCGCCCAGCACGCGCCTGCGGAAAGCAACACCACAATCGTGAGCAATGCTGTCGTTCGTCTCATATCTACCACGTCGTCCTTATCGTGTAGGTCACTATGGTCTCGCCGTCCTTTGGCACCTTGATCGGGAACTCGATGGTGTGCGCGTCCTTTTTGGTGTACTCGGTCGTGGAACTGAGCACGCTCCAGTCCGACCACACGTGATCGACCACCCTGACCTGCACCGGCGTTTCCTTGTGGTTGCGGACGTTTACCTGGAAGGTTTCTTCAATCACGTTATCGGCGATCTTCTTGAAGTCGGTGCGCTTGTAGTCGCCGACCACGTCGAACGCGTCGCCGACGTAGAGCCTGATCTTCTCGTCCTTGGGAGTGTGATCGATACTGTCCTCGCCGACAAACTGCTGCGCGCCGGTGTCATCGAGCTTGTAGACCCGAATCCGGCCCGCGGGCAGCGGCATGCCCATGTGGTTTTCCTTGGAGTTCTTGACTTCCAGCACGACGTTGACCTTGTGGTAGCTGGAGGTGTCATATCCGCTGCCGGGGTTGAGGTCCGTGCGGCCGGGATACCACCAACTCGCCCACCACTGCTTGCGGCCGTCGTAGATCATCTCTTTGGTGACCGACGCGCCGGACGCGGTCAGCAGCGATAGCTGCTTGGTCTCGTTGTCGCGGATGGTGGTCGGGCGCTCCATTGTGTACATGTGATACTCGAAGAAGCTTTTTTCCTCGAACTGGGGCGCCGCGCTCTTCATTGCGACGGCGTCCATCGCGTAGAACCGCTCGCGCGCCTGCGGCTGGACTCGCCGCACGTCCCCGGCCATGAGGGTGAGCTTGGCATCGGAGTAAGTCGCGCCGCTCTTGTTGTCGAGCGACACCCAACCTGTGAGATCGAGCGCGGAGTCGTCCTTGTTTACAAGCGCAACATAGTCTGCCTTCCAGCCGATGCCTTCGGTGATGTAGCTGATCCGCGCATCCTGGTCCCCCGCGCGGTCGGACTGGAGCAGCCAGTTCAGGGTAGGTTTCGGGTGCAGGCCCTCGGGCATCTTTGCAAGCGAGACCTGCCCCTGCGGGCGCAGCGTCAGGCTGCCATCGTCGGCCTTGATAACTATCCCGCCGTTGGCGGGCGGCGCGAGCAGGACGCCGCTCTGAGTATACGGCTTGCCGTTGGAGTCGAAGCCGGTGAACGTGACCCGCTGCCCGGCGGATTTGTTGAGGATATTGTCCGGGCTGATCAGGTCATACTGATAGTTCTGCTCAAGGATCACAACCGAGTTCGGGGCGGTGACCGCCGCGAACAGAACGCTGGTGGGGTCGATCTTGGCCGCGACGTCGGAGACCTCGATTGAGTTGATGCCGTCGTTGAGAGTGACCCCGCGAGTGTCACGCACGAGCGCGAACCCGCCGTTGTAGACCGTCAACTGAAGCGACCTCGGGCCGGTCACGTTCTGCGCCCGGCACACGCCGAGCGAAAGCAACAGTGCAAGAATCAGAAATGCCGCCACTTGTCTCATTTGTCCGCACCTCCTCAACGTTAGATACTACCCGCGCGGATTCGCTTCACCGCGCAACGCCGCGATCAGATCGTCCGCGTCAAATACGAAGCCGAACGCCAGCGCCACCCGCCACAGCGCGATCTGCTTTGCGAGTTCGTCGCGCGCGGTTTCCTTGTTCTCGACGGCCGTCACGGCCTGGCGAATGGCCGAACACATTATACCTCTCCGGCTCATATCCACCATACCGCCCGGTGAGATCAGCAGGCACCAGTCGATGGCGAATCCGGCGTAGATGAGGTGGTTGACTCCGGCGGCCTTGCACAGCGCGAAGAGCTGCTCCGCGTTTTCGGCTACGCCTTCGTCACCGACCGGCCGCGCCTCCGGGGCGAAGTTGAGATTCTTGAAGCCCTGGGATACGTCAGCCTCATTGTGCTTGCCGACGAAAACGTGCTCCCCACGAAACTCGCGCAGGCGGTCCATGACCGGATCGGATAGGACTTGCTCTTGGGACTGCCCCGCGGGGCCGGCAAGCTCAATCGCCCTCTTGTAGCCGGGGCAGTCCTTGTAGTAGTTCCCGGCGCTGACCACGTGGAACAGCTTCAGATTCGACCTGCGGACCGCATCGAGAAGCGGCGGGAATACCTCCCGGCATATCGCCTGCGCCCTGGGGATATACTCCACGGCCCGATACCAGCCGGGATACTGCTCCCGCGTGCCGGTATCCCACGCGTGCATGACCACGACGGCGGTATGCTCCGGCGCGATCTCGACGTCGGCTTTGCGCCAGCCGCCGTAGCCCTCGCCGGGGACATCGAGACTCGAATCCGCGTCAAACTGCTGGTAGTATGAAGCCTTAACTGTCATCGCTGCGCCTCCCTCAACTTGGGACAGCCAATCCCTCCAGGTATCCTTACCTGGAGGCGGCCGTCCTCCAGGTAAGGATACCTGGAGGGATAACACTTGGGACTGCATGCTTTCCGGATAGATGATGTAGACGGTGCCCCACGACCCCGCTTGTCCGAGCCACGCGCCCTCGAGATCGGCGCGCTCGAACATCTTGCGAAGCCTGCCACTCTTGGGTCCGGCGCCGGGATCGTTGAACACCGGCTTCCCGTCGGGGGTGAAGCCCCGGATCACCATCAGATGGCCGGATCTCTTGCCGGCTCTGTGGATGAGCTTGGAGTAATCGACACTCACGATCACCGGCACGCCTTTGTCGATCCACTGCTCGATCTGTGAGACGCTGGTAAAGCGCGTGACGTAGGCTCGAATGCCGGGATGCTCGCCCGCGAACGCGACGTTGAACGACCAATCGCCGGTCCCGCCGAAGTCCTCGTCGAAGATGCCATGCGCGGACTCGGTGATGCCCAGATTGGCGAGTTCGGGCCGACCCAGCTTCGCGCCCCAGTAGCGCAGCACCATCGTGGTGGAAGTCGCGCTGCACCAATTGCGCCCGCCGGGCACGGAAAGCTGGCTCATATATGGGACCTCAAGCTCCTTGCCCCACGCGCTCTTGACCGGCGGAATGTCCTCGGTGATGATCGAGGCGTCGTTTGCGACAACCGACACGTAGCGCAGCGTGGGATAGGTCTTGCCGTCGGTCGATTCGAGCTGTATGCGAATCCTGAACGCGTCGGCCTTGCCGGTGAGTTTGAGGGTCTCGCAATCGACGTCGCCCATACTATCGCGCTGCTTGCCGAATGTGGTCCTGGGATACATCGCGCATTCCGTGCTCCACAGGCCCATCTTATACCAGCGAGTCCACGCGCCGTTGATGCGGGCCTGCATGTAGCAGAGCAGGTAGCTGCCTTTTGGCGTGAACGCGTTCCAGGACGCGACCGCCTGGTCGAACGGTACGGATGACGGTATCACCGGCGATTCGACCACCCCTCGCACGGCCCCTCCCGGCGCGCTCCCGCCCACCGACGCATCGACCACTACCCCGCCCGCCGCCTTGTCGTAGCGCGCGTGGGAAAGCGTGTAGCCGGCGAAATCGGGCGCGGACTCGACGAACACACAAGCCGCCCCCCAGCACGATCCGCAGGCGAACGCCAGCAGTGCTATCAATACTGGAACTCTGAAGCGCATTACGGACAATCCTCCGTTGGTTTCCCCCACTGCGTTGCAGAACTACTGACTGCTTAACTAACGAGACCCGGCCAACCTCCTTCTCGGCAGCCATGCCGAAGCCAGAAGGAGCATTCCGCGCCGCGTGGAAGTTAGTTGGTGTTGAAGCACGGCCCAGGAGGCATGATGTTGAACCCTGCCATAGCTATCTCGGTGATCTGCATCGTCGCTGTAGCGACTCCCACTTACGCGGGTGCGCCGCACAGCTCGTGGAAGAACGCCCTGAAACCCAAAGGCGTGTTGGGCACGGAGATCACGCTCGCTAAGAGCGGCAAGGCCCTATACGCGATTCTTATCCCCGCCGCGCCATCGACACAGGAGCAGAAGGCCGCAGCCGATCTGGCTCAGTGGCTGGCAGAGATGACCGGCGCGAGGTTCCGAGTATGCCGGGAGTTCGACACAGAACCCAAGGGCAAAGTCATAAGCATCGGGGCCACCAGGCTCCTGGCAGGCTCCGGTTCCCAGATTGCCAAGGCGGGATTGGGAGACGAAGGCTACGCCATTGACGAGGTAGACGGGAACCTGTTCCTGGTTGGCGGGGCCACCAGAGGGCCGATCAACGCCGTCTACGCTCTGCTTGAAGAAGACCTGGGCTGCAGGTGGTATTCCCGCTTCTCACAGACCATTCCAAACGAGCCGACCCTCAAGCTGCGTCCGGTGAAGCGCTCCTACGTGCCCGCGCTTGAGATAAGGGACCCCTACTACTGGGAAGCGTTCGATGGCACGTGGTCTCTGCGTAACAGGACCAACTCCTCAGCCGCGCCGGTGCCCATCGAATGGGGCGGCAACAAGGCCTACGCTCTGTTCGTGCATACCTTCAGCACCCTTGTGCCGTCGGACAAGTACTTC
>Ga0315284_10013640_pt1 | contig 11578 bp, 10 predicted proteins | sample YL17G09_16_MG_FD_203696 | JGI IMG/M metagenome (GOLD analysis project Ga0315284, IMG submission 203696) | Sediment microbial communities from Yellowstone Lake, YNP, Wyoming, USA - YL17G09_16 | ecosystem: Environmental > Aquatic > Freshwater > Lake > Sediment | place: USA: Wyoming | collected... | reverse complement strand
GGCTGGAGGCGTTCCGCGACCCGCAGGCTCTCCTGCCAGGAGGATTGCGTTTGACCGGGCAAGCCTGCGATGAGGTCCAAACTGATATTGCTGAACCCGGCTCGGCGGGCGCATGCGACAGTCTCATGGGTGTCCGCGGCGGAATGCAGGCGCCCTACGGCGCGCAGCTCGCGGTCGCTGAACGACTGCGCCCCAATGCTCAACCGGTTCACGCCCCAGCCACGCGCTTCCTTGAGGAAATTCTCGTCTGCCGATGCCGGGGTCACTTCCAGTGTGAATTCGGACGGCGCCTCCAACTGAAAGCGCTCGCGAGCCGCCTTCAGGATTCTTGCCAGCCGTTCCGCGCCAACGATGGTGGGAGTCCCACCCCCGACATAGACGGAATCGACCGGGAAGTCCAGCAACCGCTGCCCAATCCCCTGCGCATCATACAGATCGGGCAATCGCTCGATTTCCAGTTCTATCGCACGGCAATAGCTCTCAAACACCTCGGCTCGCGCGACCTGCGAGCTGAAATTGCAGTAGCTGCACTTCGAGGCACAGAAAGGGATCTGAACGTATAGCCCTAGCGTTTCCATCAAACCGTCGCGCTCCAGCCGCGAGCGAAAAGGGTCTGTGAATCAATCCGCAACGATTTTGATCCGCAACTCGCGCCGTCTTGGGCCGTCGAACTCGCAGAAATAGACGCCCTGCCACCGGCCGAGCACCAGCCGGCCGTTTTCGATCAGCAGGGACTTCGAGCATCCGAGGAGCGCGGCTTTCAGGTGCGCGTCGCAATTTCCGTCGTCATGGCAGTAGTCCTTGTCGCGCGGCGCCAACTGCTTGAGGAAGGCGTCCAAATCCTTTTGCAGGCCCGGGTCGGCATTTTCGTTGATCAGAATGGCGGCGGTGGTGTGGGGTACGAAAACAAAGCAAGTCCCGCTTTGCACGCCTGATTCGACGACGAATCGCTGGATCATGCTCGTGACGTCTTTGAACTCCACGCGAGTCCGAGTCTCAACCTGGACCACGTGCGCCCGGGCAACTGCCTTCCCTGCTGTCGCGCGCTCATCGCTATCGGACGCCATGACATGCCCTCCGGCCGGGTCTGTGCTTCCGCCGCTGGCTCCCAGCCTGTCAGCAACTGCTCTACGTTTAGTTGCTCTCGACGATTATAACAGACGCGCGGCATGCCTCGAATGGCAGCGGCATTCCGCAGTTGTCAAGGACCGAGACGATTGCGCTGCCTATGGGCGGCGACTGAATGGGGCCTAACAGGCGAGCACCTGGTGGTCGGATGAGCGGGTTTGGATCTGGCTGAGGAAACGCGCGAGCAGCTCATACCCCGCGCGGCCGAGGAAGTAGACGCCACTTACCTGGCGCTCTTGCAGGTCTTTTTCTGGCAGCAGGAAGCGCAACAGCAACTGCTGATGCCGGGAGAGCAGGCCAGAGCGTTCGAGAGCGGCACGGCTCACTTTGGTGCGCAGGCGTCCTATCTGGTGCGTCATTCGTTCTTCCACGTTCTTGAGGGTGTCGAGCAGGGTTGGATCGAGGGTCTCGAGGTCCTGGCGCAACCGTTCAAGCAGACGCGAGATTTCCTGCTCGCTCTCGGCAAACCGCTCTGCCCAGCCCTCGGCGAACCCTGCCGCAGCAATCTTGTGGCCCAGATGTTCTTCACCCTGCCACACGTCTTCCACACCTAGTTTATATTTCTCCAGCAGGCGTTCGGTTCTGCGGTCCACCAGGGTGAAACCCGCGCGAGGAAAGACAATGGGCATGGGCCGACCGAATGCAGAATACAGTGCCTGAGCCTGGGCAAAGTAGGCGAGCTCGGAGGGCCCCGCGACGTACGCCAGCGTCGGCAGGAGGAAATCCTGCACCACGGGGCGCAGTAGGACGTTGGAGGAAAGGTTCAGGTGGGAGCTGCTCGGGTCGGCCGTCAGCTCCGCCAACGACGTCTTCTCGATGTCATCCAGGAAGAATTCCCCATCGTGCTGACGGAGCGGCAGGCGGTTCCCCTCCCGCGTAACAAAAACCAAGGTGGAATCCTCAGACACGCTGACCTGCGCGTGGTACCCGGTACGAACAAGAGTCTGGGAGCGCTCAATCAGTTGGCTCCGCAGGTCTGTTGCCCGAACCAGTGCCTGCTCATAGACGGGGGCGCTCAGGCGGCGGACGGCGTCGTCAAGCGGGTCAAGCAGGACCACACCCCAACGGCCAAAAAGCCGTGCCATCAAACGTCCAAAGGCTTGCGCCCATGTGGCGCCTGGCTGGTAGCAGGCGCGGAGGTCATGAAGCAGTGTATCGCGGGGCTCCCCGGGCGGAAGCACTGCTTCAAGCCGATCCAGCGCGAGATTGATCTCGGAGGAAAGCTTGACGATGCCCACGGGCGAACGCGGCGCCGGGCGGTCCCCCGGGTCACGAAGAGTAACCAGGCCGTATTCCTCATCGAAAGTCGCGGTTTGCTCGACCTCTTCGAGATCGTGGTCTTCAGTGGCCAGCCAGAATACAGGGACGGAAGGCAGACCTTGCTCTGAAAGCGCCTGAGCCAGTCGCACGGCCGTCAGCGCTTTGTAGAGCGTGAACGCCGGCCCGGAGAGCAGCCCCACCTGCTGACCCGTCACCACGGCGAACGTCCCCGGTTCGCCCAGGCGCTGGATGTTGGTGAAAGTGACTTCCGAGCTGCCGAAAGTCTCGTTCTGCCGTCTCAGGATTGCCACCAGCTCGCGCCGGTCCTGGGAGAGGCCGCACAACTTGCCTGCGAGATCCGTGTAGTTGGCAGGATCGAAAGGTGAGCCGGTGTAGAACGCTGCGACCCGCTCGAACTGGTAGAGATAATCAAACAGGAGTTGGCTCGAATGTGGTACGCGCGTGTAAGGGATAGAGACGCAATCCATGAAAATGCTCATCCTGCGCTTCCCGCTCAGCACGCACAACGCGGCCGGGAGGCTGGGAGGAGACCGCTGCCCTTCGTACCTTAGATGTCAGAGATGGGCAGGCGGCTCAGAATTCGAGTCCCGCGCGTACTTCCCGGAGAGCGGCAGCCACAGCGCGCCGTCCGGAAGCATTCAGGGGAACAAGCGGAGCCCGTGGCGGGCCGCCTGCGTATCCGCACAGATCGAGCGCGGCCTTAACCCCGGCGATTCCATAAGGAATGCTGATTTTCTGGGCTAGCACCGTGAGCTTCTGCTGGAGTTCCCGCGCCGTTCTCATCTGGCGCCTCTGAAATGCCTCGTAGATCCCGAGGCAGATCTCCGGCACAAATCCTGCCAGACCCAGCACCGCACCCGCGGCGCCGGCGCGCAACGCGTCGAGCAGAATGGGTGGCGCGCCCACCACGACGCGGAATCCCGGCCGAACTTTCCTCAGAATGCTCCGCACATAAGCCAGATCCCCTGAACTCTCCTTGAGCGCGATGATATTGGGGTGACGGGAAAGGGTGCTGATGGTGTCGGGACGCATGCGGACGCCGGTGAACTGCGGAATGTTGTACATGATCACCGGTCGGCGCAGGGCGTCAGCGGCAGTGCGAAAATACCGGCGGAGGGCCGCAGAATCCATGCGCGCCTTGTAGTAGCACGGCGTCAGGAGGAGCACGGCGTCAGCGCCGCGCGCCACCGCCTCACGGCTGAGTGCTATCGTCTGATTGGTGCTCTCGAGTCCAGTGCCTGCAATCAAGAGCTCCGGTGGGCGCACCAAGTCCCGCGCCACTTCCACCAAGCGCAGGCGCTCGCGCTCCGTGAGGAAGGGAGCCTCCCCTGTCGAGCCCGCCACAAGGATTCCGGAGAATCCGATCCCCACGTAGCGGCGCAGGTTCTCCCGAAAGAGGCCGATGTCGATGTCGCCCCGGCGATTGAAGGGCGTAACAGCGGGAGGGAAAATTCCCTGTAAGTTAGCGACGAGTTGCTTGCGGGTCATGGTTTCCTGTCGGGGCGCTCGGGTCCGTTGTTCGTAGTCAGTGGTCCGTTGCCCTATTTCTTCTCGCTTCCGACTGACGACTGGCAATTGACGCCTGATTTTGGTGCAGCTCCTGCAAACTTGCCACCTGAATTCCCATCTCTCTCTGGGCGCGGATTCCATTCACGGCGGCGGCTGCAGCCGATAGCGTGGTGATACAGGTAACACCGCCCTGCACTGCGGCGCGGCGAATCGCCTTCTCGTCGAAGCGCGAAGCGCGCCCCAGTGGCGTGTTGATGATCAGGTCGAGTTTACCGCTCTTGATGAGGTCCACTACGTTGGGGCGGCCTTCATTCACTTTGTAAACTCTTTCAACCTTGAGGCCTGCGGCGCGCAAGGTCTGCGCCGTGCCGCGCGTGGCCACGAGTTTGAAGTCCAGCGCGGCGAGGTCGCGGGCGATCGAAACCACGCGCGACTTGTCCTGCTCATTCACTGAGAGGAATACACGGCCCGTGGTAGGAATGCGCTGGTGGGCCGCCAACTGGGCCTTGCCGAAAGCCAGGCCGAAGCTGTCGGCCACGCCCATGACTTCTCCCGTAGACTTCATCTCCGGGCCCAGCACCGTGTCCACCCCGGGGAATTTCTGGAACGGGAACACCGGCGACTTCACAAACGAGTGGCGAACCGGAAGTTCTGCCTCCAGCCCGAACTCGCGCAGTTTCCGGCCCACCATCAGGCGCGCCGCCACTTTTGCCAGCGGGACGCCCGTCGCCTTGCTCACATAGGGAACAGTCCGCGAGGCGCGGGGATTGACTTCCAGGACATACACCTTCCCGTTCTGGATGGCGTACTGCACGTTCATCAGGCCCACGACATTCAGTTCCCTGGCCAGTTGCACGGTGTATTCACGCAGGGTGCGACGCTGCTCCTCGGGGATGTCCACCGCTGGCAGCACGCAGGAACTGTCGCCCGAGTGGATGCCGGCTTCCTCGATATGCTGCATGATGCCGGCCACCACCACGTCTTCCCCGTCGGAAAGCGCGTCCACGTCCACCTCAGTGGCATTTTCCAGAAAGCGATCGACGAGGATGGGAAACGCCCGCTGCAATTCCTCGGCGCGGCGGACGTAGTCCACCAGCGTTGCCTCATCGAAGGCGATGACCATGGCGCGCCCGCCCAGCACGTACGAGGGCCGCACCAGTACGGGATAACCGATGCGGCGCGCAATCGCGGTGGCTTCCTCGACGTTCATCGCTGCGCCGTTCTCGGGCTGCGGGATGCCCATGTCGGCCAGCAGTTTGCCGAAGTGCTTGCGGTCCTCCGCTAAGTCAATGGATTCCGGTGTCGTGCCGATGATCGGCACTCCGGCTGTCTTAAGCTGCCGGGCCAGGTTGAGCGGCGTCTGGCCGCCGAATTGAACGATCACGCCCGTGGGTCTTTCCTCCTCCACGATGGCCATGACATCTTCAAAAGTGAGCGGCTCGAAATAGAGGCGGTCCGAGGTATCGTAATCCGTGGAGACGGTCTCCGGATTGCAGTTCACCATGATCGTCTCGTAGCCCTCTTCCTTCAGGGCAAACGAGGCATGGCAACAGCAGTAATCGAACTCAATGCCCTGTCCGATGCGGTTTGGTCCGCTGCCGAGGATGATAACCTTCTTCTGGTTGGTAGGCTCTGCCTCGTCTTCGTCCTCGTAGCTCGAATACAGGTAGGGCGTGAACGACTCAAACTCGGCGGCGCAGGTGTCTACACGCTTGAACACTGGGCGCACGCCTAGTTTGAGGCGGCGCTCGCGCACAGCCTCACCCGTGGTTCCCCATAACTCGGCCAGTTGAAGGTCGGAGAAACCGAAGCGCTTGGCTTCGCGCAGGACCGGCGCGGGAACGGAATAGAGCTCGAAGCGCTTGAGCTCTCTCTGCATTTCGACAATCTGCTGAATCTGGTTCAGGAACCAGGGATCGATGCGAGTGATTTCTGTGAGCTGCTCGATGCTCATGCCGGCTTCGAACCCGAAAAACACGTCCCAGAGGCGTTCCGGATGAGGCGTGGTCAGGCGCGCCAACAATTCGCTCGGGTCCTGGGGCGGCAGAGGCGTCTTGCGACCGGTCTCGAGCGACCGCAGGCCCTTCAGCAGTGCTTCCTTGAAGGTACGGCCGATAGCCATGACTTCGCCGACGGATTTCATCTGCGTTCCCAGCGTGTGGTCCGAGTCGGGGAACTTCTCCCGGGCCCACTTGGGGATCTTGACCACCACGTAGTCGATGGTGGGCTCAAAGCACGCGGGCGTCTTCTTGGTGATGTCGTTGGGAATCTCGTCCAGGCGATATCCGACGGCGAGTCGCGCGGCGATCTTGGCGATGGGAAATCCGGTGGCTTTCGAGGCCAGCGCCGAACTGCGCGACACGCGCGGGTTCATCTCGATGACCACCATGCGCCCGGTCTCCGGGTCGACGGCGAACTGGATGTTCGACCCACCGGTCTCGACGCCCACGGCGCGGATCACCGCGAAGGCCGCGTCGCGCATGATCTGGTATTCCTTGTCGGTCAGGGTCTGCACCGGAGCCACCGTGATGGAGTCGCCCGTGTGGATGCCCATGGGGTCAAAGTTCTCGATCGAGCACACCACCACCGCATTGTCCGCGTGGTCGCGCATGACCTCGAGCTCGTATTCCTTCCAGCCCAGGACGGATTCTTCCACCAGCACTTCGTGGACCGGGCTGAGCTGCAACCCCCAGCGCACCGTGTCCTCAAATTCCTGGCGGTTGTAAGCCACACCGGAGCCCGTCCCGCCCAGGGTGAAGGAGGGACGAATGATCAGCGGAAAGCCGAGCTGGTCGGCAGCCTTGAGCCCGGCTTCCAGGTTGTTCACCAGGATGCTCCGCGGCACTTCCAGCCCTATCTGACGCATGGCGTCCTTGAACCACAGGCGGTCTTCCGCCATCTTGATGGCGTTCAGTGAGGCGCCAATCAGTTGCACGTTGTAGCGGTCCAGGATGCCTTTTTCTGCCAGCTCAACCGAAAGGTTGAGCGCCGTCTGGCCACCCACTGTGGGCAGCAGTGCGTCCGGCCGCTCGCGGGCGATGATGGCCTCCAGGTACTCGGCCGTCAGGGGCTCGATGTACGTGCGGTCGGCGAATTCCGGGTCGGTCATGATGGTGGCCGGGTTCGAATTGACTAACACCACCTCGTAACCCTCAGCCCGCAGCGCCTTGCACGCTTGCGTCCCCGAATAGTCGAACTCGCACGCTTGGCCAATAACGATCGGTCCGGAACCGATGATCAGAATCTTGTGGATGTCAGTTCTTTTCGGCATCGTGTCCCATTAGGTCGAGAATCCGAGCGAATCGTAGGTGACGCCGGCGATTTGGCAAAGCGCCCTGGACGCCGTAAGAGCACCTTGCTCGAGATGGGGCATCCGTTCGCGCAGTCGGCTAAGGTGAATAAGCGGGGTTGAACATGGCTGCAGGGTCTTATACAGCTCCAGTTCGCGGTACAGGCTCCACCGATAACTTTCCAGTGTCGAGACGAACCATTCTGCCTCCACGTAGAAGCTGACGACGCTCTCTACGACGGCCGCGTCGAAGTCCCCGAGTCTTCCAGCGTTTGCGCGATATACCGCGAACGCTCCCGAACCCGGTGAACCAAGAGCCGGGACCTTCACTCCACTTGACTGCCCAGGGTCAAGCTCGGGTCGAACCCGCGTTTGATAGTTGCGGTAGAAATTCACTACTTCAAAAAGCAGTGCCCTTGCGACTGCCTGCCTCCGCCTATTTTCTTCCTCCAATCTCACTGTTTTCTCACCTTCTATCTGTGCCCTAACTGAGTTGGACGAAGACCTTATCTGGATAATGACGGCCACGAACGCTACAAGACCGACGATTAGGGTTGCAATTGCATCCGCTGTCAGGGTCCAATCGATATGCATAGACATCTCTAGCGGCCAGGGGAACATCAATCCTCAGGGCGCGGCCTCGCCTGTCGTCCGCGGGCCGTGAAGGGCCGTCCTTCCGGCTCCACTACTCCGTGCCCCGCTGAGCGCCGTGGACGACCGTACCGATTCTGATTTCCTCGCCCTCGACGCGGTAAACCACGACAAAGGGAGTACCGCTGACCACCAACTCTCGGGAGTTTTCTCTTCCCGGCCTCCCAAGGTGCGGGAAGTGAGCCAGCTTCTCCACCGCTCGGACGAGCCGAGTCACCATACGGTCCGCGGCCTGGGGGTCATCCAGCGCGATGTAATGCCAAATCTCGTGGATTTGGCGTCTCGCCTCCGGAGCCCACGTTATTCGCATCGGCCCGGCTCATCGTGAGAGTCACCGCAAACGCACTTCGGCGGCGGCAGTTCGTGATCCGAGCCTAAGGACAGCAGCCAAGCTTTCATTGTCTCGTGGGGTATGTAGTGCCCCCCCTCGACTTCCGCGAACCCGCGCCGGATGGAATCGAGTTGCCGTTGCTGTTCCTGAACGTAGACTTCGATCGCATCAGCGACGACGTAGTTCGCGCTTCGGCCCGTGGACTTCGCCAGGCGCTGAAGCTGTCGTTTGACAGCGGGTGTCAAGCGGACGCTTACGGTTGCGCTGCGTGTGTTAGCCATACACACAAGTTAGCACGATATCTCCTCGCGGTCAACTTGTGCGTCCCGCGGGAGGAAGTCCATGCACTCCACAAAATGCTTTCCTCTACGCTTCACCCTTTCCTGAAATCCTCCATCATCTTTACAAACCGCTCGAACAGATACCCCGAATCGTGTGGCCCGGGGGAAGCCTCCGGGTGATACTGCACGCTAACAAGCGGCAGCGTTCTGTGCCGCAGGCCTTCGAGCGTTTGGTCGTTCAGGTTCATGTGCGTGAGGGCAACTTCGCTGGCCTTGAGCGAATCCGGATCCACCGCGAACCCGTGATTCTGCGCCGTAATTTCAACCTTCTGCGTTTCCAGGTTCAGCACGGGATGGTTCCCGCCGTGGTGACCAAACTTCAACTTGTACGTCTTCCCACCCAGCGCCAGCCCAATGATCTGGTGGCCGAGGCAGATGCCGAAAATGGGCACGCGTCCCAGCAGGTCACGCACGGCTTGCGCTGCGTACTCCACTGGCTCCGGATCGCCCGGACCATTAGACAAGAACACCCCGTCGGGTTTGAGCGCCAGCACGTCGCTTGCCGGGGTCTTGGCCGGAACGACGATGACGTGGCAACCCATGTCCACCAACCGCCGCAGGATGTTATGTTTGATACCGTAGTCGTACGCCACGACGCGAAATCGCACCGGAGGTCGCGTGGTCGGTTCTGCTCTGCTGATATCCTGGGAAGGTTCAGTCCACTCATAGCGTGTCGCGGTTGTGACCCGGCTGGCCAAATCCAGTCCCACCATGCTGGGCGCGGCCTTGGCCTTGGCGACCAGACGGGCTTCATCGCTGTCCGTCGTCGAAAGGACGCCGCGCATCGCCCCGTAGCTGCGCAGGTGCCGAACCAGAGCTCGCGTGTCGATATCGGAGATGACGGGAACGCCATAACCCGCCAGGAATTCCGAAGCTTCCTCGACCGAGCGCCAGTTGCTGGCCAATTGGCTTAGTTCGCGGACCACCAACCCTTCGGCGTAGGGTCGCGCGGCCTCGCAGTCCAGCGGATTGGTACCGTAGTTGCCAATATGCGGGTAGGTGAGAACAACGATCTGGCCCGCGTAGGATGGGTCGGTGAGGATTTCCTGATAGCCGGTGAGAGAAGTATTGAAAACGACCTCGCCAAAACGTTCGCCCGGGGCGCCGCCACCGCGCCCCCGAAATACTCGACCATCCTCTAAGGCGAGAATCGCCTCCATTGCCTCTCCACGAACTCAAGGTGCGCGCGCATACGCTAGCTATCAGCTTTCAGCCAGCAGCATTCAGCAGGATAAGTCCGAGGGCTGATGGCTGACTGCTGATGGCTGGCATCACTCCACGGGCCCCAGTTGGCTAAAAGGCCAGTAAACAAAGACCGCCTTGCCGTAGATGTATTTCTGCTCGACGGTGCCCCACAGGCGGCTGTCGTTGGAAGACTCCCGGTGGTCGCCGAGGACATAGTAATGGTTAGGCTCGACGTAAGTGACGGGATAACTCTGCCGGTCGAAGTACTCCGTCGGGAGATAGGGTTCCGTCAAGGGCTTGCCGTTGACATACACGCGCCCCTCGACCACGCTGATCCACTCTCCCGGGAGACCGACCACCCGCTTGATATACGATTTCGAGGGATCCAGGGGATACCAGAATACGACGATGTCGCCCCGCTGGACGGGTTCGAACCGGTAAACGAGTTTGTTGATGACGATCCGTTCGTTATTGGTGAGGTGCGGCAACATGCTGGTGCCTTCCACCTGCACCGGCTGATAGAGGAAGAAGATCACGATGAAAGCCAGGAGAAGTGAAAGGACGAGGTCGCGCAGCCAGTAGCGGGTATCAAAGAAGCTTCGCCGCGCCTTCCCCGCGGGCACGCGTGCGTCAGTCATGGTGGCGTTGGAGATATCTTTGGTCTGCATTGCCTCCAACTTTAGCTTTATATCATAGTTCCCGCGCCTGTGCCAGAGTTGGTAGCGTGAGGAAATCCCGTACTCCCCCTTTGTCTGGATCACGTTGCCTTCTCTTCGAGTCTGCTAGAATCACGCGCGCGAGCCGAGAGCATGACAGCGGGCCCACAGCATTTCGCCCTTATCATTCCCGCCCTGAATGAAGCCGAGTCCATTGGCCGGCAACTGGGTCAGCTTCCACGCGACCTCTTCCGCCAGATTATCGTCGTTGACAACGGAAGCGTGGACGCCACGGCAGAGGTGGCGCGCGCCGCCGGCGCTCAGGTCGTACACGAGCCGCGACGCGGGTACGGGCAAGCCTGCCAGGCAGGGCTGGCGCATCTCTCGGTGGAGATATCCGCCGTGGTTTTCATGGATGCTGACCTCTCCGACGATCCCGCCGACCTCGAGCGGCTGACACGAGTTTTTGCCGAAGGCGGCTGGGACCTGGTCGTCGGCTCGCGCGTGTGGGGCCGAGCGGAGCCGGGCTCGCTCACTCCGGTACAGCGTTTTGGCAACTGGCTAACGACCTGGCTGATTCGCTGGATCTGGCACGTCTCCTTCACCGACCTGGGGCCGCTGCGCGTCATTCGTCGCGATGCCTTGCGACGTCTCAACCTTCACGACCGCGACTTCGGCTGGAACGTCGAGATGCAGGCCAAGGCGGCGTGTTTAGGCCTCAAGACGACTGAGATCCCGGTCCATTACCGCCGGCGCGCCTATGGTCGGTCCAAGATATCGGGAACCCTCGCGGGCAGCCTTGGCGCGGGCGTGAAAATCCTCTGGACCATCTATCGCTGCTGGCGCACGGCGCGAACCGATACATTCCACGATTGATTTTTCCCTGCGAATACGATAGAAGCGCGCCGATGCAACCCTTGGGAAGAGATTCGCTTCATCGGTGCCGCTGGAAAACGCGCCGCAGCGCCGCGGGCCCGGCCGGGAGGTGGTCCCTTGTGGCCATTTGTCTTTTGACCAGCCTCGGCGCATCCAGAGACGCTCTTCATGCCCAGGAGACTGGGGCTGCGGAGCAATCCGCCCCAGCGAACTTGGTGAGCCCGTCGGCACCGGCGCCCTTCTGGGCCGACCGCGGCCACTGGAGTTTTGGCTTTCAGGTGGGCTACGCCGTCGAGAACGCCATCCCGCGCAACATCTCGCACATCAACTT
>Ga0315284_10013638_pt1 | contig 11578 bp, 9 predicted proteins | sample YL17G09_16_MG_FD_203696 | JGI IMG/M metagenome (GOLD analysis project Ga0315284, IMG submission 203696) | Sediment microbial communities from Yellowstone Lake, YNP, Wyoming, USA - YL17G09_16 | ecosystem: Environmental > Aquatic > Freshwater > Lake > Sediment | place: USA: Wyoming | collected... | reverse complement strand
TCTTGCACGCTTCTTCTGAATCTTCCAAGAGAAAAGCCCGAAGCAAAACCCCTGAAGCCAGAAACAGAAAGCCACATGAACCGCTTCCACAGCCCCAAAACAATTATTTAACTCGCCCGCGCGCGCTGTAAACAAATGTTATTAGTCATTCCATTCTACACAGAAGGTCATGAAAGAGGCTTCATTATATCCATACGTCGAAGATTTTCTAAAGAGCACAGCTTGTCAATGCTGCAAGACAGCCAAGAGAGTCGGAACATCATTTGTAGGAATCGCTGATGTCATTGGTGTGCGAGACATAGGGGGCGACATATGTGGCGACATAGAGGTCATAGCTGTAGAGGTGAAGCTGAAGCGTGATGTTAACAGAAAGAAGTAGCATGTGTGTTCACTTCAAGTTTTCAAACGTGACTTTTTTTCCGTAGCTCATTGGTCTGCAATGCAAGAGAGTGGTATAAACGGAAGAGAAGCGTCCTAGTTTGTGTGTCAAATGGGACATGAATAACACCACAGTTTGTCTAATTGAGTAGAAGATAGTTACCGAAGTTTTAAGTACAACATGTGGCAGAGTGGGGAAGCACAGTCTAAGAGAAGAGGAGAAAATGAAAAACAAAAGACAGATTGTAATGAAATCAAAAGCAGGAATATTCGTTTTAATGTTGCTAACTGGCATGATACCCTTAGCGAACTTTATTCGGCCCGCGTTAGGACAAGAGAGCGTCGTAGCAGAGATGAACGTTGCGAACATTGAGGGCAGTGAGCCATCGACTCTGGATCCGGCCAGATGCTATGACACGGCAAGTGCCGAATTGATTATGAACGTTTATGAGACCTTGATTTCCTATGATAAAGATAAGGTCGACCAATTTGTTCCGATGCTGGCCACTGAATGGACCATAAGCCCGGATGGTCTAACCTATACTTTCAAGATCAGAGGCACCGACGGGACGGAACCGGCTGTGAAATTCCATGATGGAGACACTCTCACGACTGAAGACGTGGAATACTCTTTTGAAAGAACGTTGGTTCTTGACTACTACGGCGGGCCTGCCTGGATGCTTTACGGGCCTTTGTTCGATTTGGGGAGCAGTCGAGACGGCTCAGGGAACATTATAGTTACGGGTGAACAGATTGACAATGCTGTGACGCATGATGATACAACGGTCACTTTCCACCTTGCCATACCCTATCCGCCGTTCTTGCAGATACTCTCGGGCACGTGGGGCTCGGTTCTCAGCAAGGATTGGTGTGTGGCTTTGGGAGAATGGCCCGGAACATGGACTGACTGGCAAAACTATAACAATCCAGACGTTTCACTCATAGACACGCAGTATACTGAGGCTCCTGGGCCTCATGTCAACGCGATGTGTGGCACAGGCCCGTATTATCTGGAGTACTTGGACCATGGCTTCCAGGAATGGGTTGTCCGCAAGTTCGATGATTATTGGCATGGTTGGCCTGCTTCCGGATCGAATGGTTTTGTCAGCAGTGCAAAGGTGACTTGGCATTATGATTGGACAGAGAGGAGAGACATGTTTCTTGCAGGCGAGTTGGACAGCATTGCGGTGCCGAAGGCAAATACTGGTGAAGTCCTGGGACAGCCTAACGTACGGTGCATCTACCCTCTGTATCAACCGGTGTGCAATGCCATGTTCTTCAACTATAATATCAGCCAGTCGAGTCCTTTCATGGGAGTCCCGGGAGGCCTGCCTTATGGCGTGTTCGATGAGTCTGGTATCCCGCCTGACTTCTTCAATGATCTTGACGTGAGAAAGGGCTTTGCCTATGCCATCAACTACACGCAGTTGCTGCTTGACTATTTCTTTGGTGAAGCTGTTCAACCTGCCACGCCAATAGTTTCGGGCTTGCCCTACCACAACCCAGACCAAGCGAAATACAGTCTCAACTCGACAGAAGCGCAGGAACACTTCCAAGCAGCATGGAGTGGCCAACTTTGGCAGAATGGCTTCAACATGACAATGTGCTATAACATCGGTAACATCATGCGTAAAGCAGTTTGTGAAATCATCAAAGCAAACGTCGAAAGCCTCAATCCAAAATTCCACGTCAACGTTCTTGGCTTAACTTGGACAGAATATAATCCTCTTAGGAATAACGGAGAACTTGTGCAATTATTTGGAGGCTGGCTTGCTGATTATTTTGGCCCTCACAACTTTGCTTATCCTTTCATGCATAGCAGAGGGAATTTTGCATATGGCTATTGCAACGCAACGGTGGACGCTTTGGTTGAAGCTGGTATTCGCGAGCTTGACCCTGAAGCGAGAAGACAGATCTACTATGACCTGCAGAGCATTTACCACGAAGAATGCATCAACATTCCATTGTGGCAAACGATTCAGCGTAGGTTTGAGCGTGATTGTGTTCAAGGCTGGTACTGCAACCCCGTCTTGTATGGCAACTACTTCTACACACAATGGAAAGAAGTAATCCCTCCAGCCGTGGTCACGCCGGGCAGCAACACTGTCGATGCCACTGGGACTTCCGACACGATAGTTCTCTTCAACGCCACAAACACTGGAACAGTGACCATAACCAGTCACGAAATCAACAGCGGCATAAAATGCGTGACCGTTGACACAACATTGAATCAGGAACAGATCCAATGGCCAATGGAAATTCGGATATACTTCACTACTGAAGACATAATATCTGCGTACGTGGAGCAGTCAACACTGAGGATGTTTTACTGGAACGAAACTGCCAACGAGTGGGTCTTGGAGCCAGACTCGGGATGGGTCACACCGTCAGATGTTTCGGGATATGCTGGATACGTGTGGACAAGAGTCTACCACCTGAGCTTGTTCGCAGTTTTTGGCGAACTAAATGCAGCCCCGTACGTCAACCCCATCCAGGGACCAACACAGCCGGTGGTCGTCACTGGAACAACCGCGGTCAGCGCTACATTCACCGACTACATGCTCGACACCCACACTGCTCAGTGGGATTGGGACGACGGTTCAACGTCGCTCGGACTGGTTACTGAAGCTGACGGATTCGGTACGGTCGCTGGCTCTCATGTCTACTTGACCACTGGCACCTACACGGTAAGACTGACGGTCACTGACAGTCAGGGATACACGAAGTCGACTGAATTCAGGCACGTCGTGGTGTACGATCCACCTCCAATCGTCAACCCGATCAACGCGCCGATGGACCCCGTGAGAGTCGGCACGTCCATCACCGCTAATGCCACGTTCACAGATCTCAATTCACTAGATGTTAGCATCGCAATGTGGGATTGGGGTGACGACTCAACGTCGGTTGGAACGGTGAACGAAGCTCAAGGCTCTGGCATTGTCGCTGGCTCTCACACATATACGACACCCGGCGTCTACACGGTCAGACTCAACGTCACGGACAGCGATGGCAATGTAGTCACGACCGAGTTCCATTTCGTGGTGGTCTACGACCCAGAGGGCGGCTTTGTCACTGGCGGGGGTTGGATCAACTCACCGGTTGGGGCCTATTCGCCCGATCCATCCCTCACTGGCAAAGCAACATTCGGATTCGTTTCCAAGTATCTCAAAGGCGCGAAAACACCCAGCGGTCAGACGGAATTCGTTTTCAAGGTTGCCAATCTCGTCTTTCACAGTTCCACGTACGACTGGTTAGTAGTGGCAGGAGCAAGAGCGCAGTACAAAGGCACTGGAACGATCAACGGTCAAGGCAGCTATGGCTTCTTGCTATCCGCTATCGATGGCCAAATGGCCGGCGGTGGAGGCATCGACAAGTTTAGAATCAAAATCTGGGACAAAGCTAGTGGCACTATAATCTACGACAACCAGATGGGAGCCGCAGAAGACGCAGATCCTGCGACACAGATCGGCGGTGGCAGCATCATCATACACAAAGGCTAGACACGACGATGGCTTCGTAGAATACGAAACTCACCCCCTTTTTTCTCATTGTTGCGCGCTTGCGTACACTGACGTTGTGAAAAGAGGTTGTATACAGAATGTATACAGCGTTTCCTGAATTAGTCCATCCTCTTTCCATGAAAGGAGCTTGATTCTTCGAGAACAGGGTTCAGTAACAAGACTCGAAAAAAAAGCAAAAACAATGTTGTGTATACCGTAGTTTCCAGAATTAGAGGAAGAAAGAGGAAAGTTACCTACTGTTACCACAAAAATGTTACCAAAGCATGGTAATTCACGTTGTTTGTAGTAATGCGCGCGCTATGTCCTCCTAGCACGCCCAGTTGATTCTCGGTAGGAGTTTAGCGGTTATTTTCGCTTCTGATGTGGGTGATGTGGGAGAGGATAAAGTCTTGTTCTGTGAGGGCTTTGTGGATGAGGTCCTGGAAGGCAGCATTCATGTTGCCTTTATAGTAGGGTCTGACGATTTTTTCTGCAAACTCGCTTAGCAAAGAGGCTGGGAAACTGTTAAACGTCAAGTCCACGAGCAAGTCATTTTCCGTGGCCAAGATTGCATTTCTCTTTCTCATGCGCGATCCACCTGGGACATGTGCCTATGTCGCAAATCGTTAAAAAGGCACGTGCAGAATCGACCTTCTAGCACAGGGCAGAGAGGAGTGAAAATGATTGCTCCTTAATGCGGAGTTAGGACAGAATAATGATGTTGCCCTTGCCTCCTTTTGAGTGTTCAATAGGTATTATCGTGAACTGCGCCGCGCGGAAGATACAGAATCTTGTTAGAATGATAGGTAGAGGTTCAGGATCTCTGCTTGCGTCCGCGCTATTGGTAGCGGTCTCCGAAATGTCTGGCTGCGACAGCAATGTCTGCCATGTCAATATTCCCGTCGTTGGTAAGCGCGCGCTCCACCTTTCGCCTCACTCTTTTCATTTGCAGATTGAACATTTTCCCCTCACCCTTTTCATGTCTAGCAGCTTCATTATCAGTTCATTTACTTCACTGCAAAACTTGGATTCGAGCGTGTCAAGTTTCCGGATTGACTGTCTTAACACATTCAGTCTTCTTCTCTCCAAATCGTGAAGCGATAGGAGAGCTTTCACTATGCTCGCTTTTTTGTGAACAGCATCTTCATGGTTAGTGCCAGTGCAAAGGACCCTTGAACGGACACCTACTTGTCTGCTTTCAGGATCAGCCCAAACGAAGCCTTCAAGGTTCTCTTTTGTTTCCGGTTTGGTTGTTGGTTGCGGAAAACGTGAAATGAAATTGTCGAGTAGATATTCAGTCTGCGCGCCCTCGAAGCTTGTACCCATTTTTTCAAGCCTTTTCTTTAGCGTTTGAACGAGGCGGTTCCTGTCAGCGGTTATGCTCTCATTCAGCCTCCACGTTCTTGTGCTGGTTCTCTCGTTCTCGCTTAAGTATTGTTCACATATGCGTACAGGAAGAATCTTGTACGTGCGCTTGTAAAAACTGAGATGTTGCAGCGCATATTTCTCATAGTCTTGCCTGGCTAAGAGCGTTTCATTTTGACTGTGGATGTGCGCGCGTGCTGAGAGAGACTTCAGTCCTGCAGCTATGTTCCCGATGTGGAGAGACGGGTCAGTCCCGATTCTGGTCGCAGTTTTTCCCAACGACGCAGCTGCTTCAATCCGTCTGAATGTCTTCAATCCTTCAGCAGTGATGCTGTAGAGGACTTTCTGAGCTTTGTCAGTACCTTCTCGCGCAACAAAACGGGCATCCACTAAATCTTTCAATGACCTGTTCAGGTGTCCCCCCTTCATGTGAAGCCTTCTGCTGATATCCGCGGCGTAACGAGGAACAAAACGTGACGACCGTGCCAGAAATGTCAGAATTTTCAGGCATGGTTCCGACGCAAGAACCCGCAATTTGAATGGTCTGGAAGGCTTGAAGTGAGGTTCGTCTTTGTCGCTATGTGATACCAAATCAGTACCTTCTTTATCCCGCTAGACTCAAGTGTGTATCCAGTCTTAAGATATAACGGTTACGTTCCAATGAAGACTAATATCTCCAAAAAGAGCATCGCCAATGACTTTGTCCAGTTCCATTTTTTGCTTAACAGGTCTCAACTTGTCGAATATCGCTTGGCAGCAAAGGAACTTGGTTATGGGACCTTGGCCGAGGCGTTCCGCGAACATGTTAGAGACACTATAGAACGAGCGGGTCGCACGCGGACCTCAACCGTGAAAGCGCGGTTACAAACCGTGACAAAGACCGCCCATAAAGACCGATCTCATGAGCGGTTGGCACAACCACGCAGGGGGTGCCCTGACTGAATAGGGAAAACACAGACCTTAAGACTCGTGGCTTCACCACTGAAAAACGTCGAGTCTTCACAACTGAACGCAACAGTCACATTAGACGCGGAAACGGAATCGTTCGCCGACGATGCCTCGATTTCATTCAGCTACTCAAAACAAAAGGAATCACCCTGCAAGTACCGTTAGAGCGGGCGAAAGAACTTTTTCAAGCATCCATGAGCATAATGGACAGGAAAAGCATCAAAGCCTATTTTGGGAGCCAAGCAGGCCAGAGCACAAGAAAAATGCAGCGCATCAGTAAGTACCCCAGTGGAACAATAAGTTACAAAGCCATAGAGTTGACTCAGGATGTCCAAACAAAGAAGGGGTATCTTGAATTGTTGGGACTGGTCAACCTTGAGAAAAGGGGACGTGTCTGGTTTCTTGTTGTGAAAGACTCTTCAGTGGTTCCAGAATTGGGGCTTTCAGGTGTCCACACTGGTGAGAGTGTGTGTTTGGGTTCTGGCCAGTCCAATGATAACTTCTCTCTCTCACCCTCTACTACAATTGTGGTGATGGAGGGATGGGAGGAAAACCCGACCAAGCATAAGGCTGAAGAGCACAGGGAGGATTGCCCTGAACAGAATAGGGACAGGGAGACTGTAGAGAGATCATATATACACACACTGCAGGGTGAGAGAGAGAAATCGGTCGAGTTAAAGTTGACTTCCACGGGAAGTGCAACAGCCCAAAATGGTGGAGAATCTGCGCGAATTCAACTATGTGAAGAAGCTAAACGCCTGTTAACGTTTACAGTGCCAAGTGAGCCTGACAACGGTAAGGTTCAATGGTCAAACGGGGAAGCGAAATCAGGGCTAGTGTCAGATATATCGGCACTAACTGAAGAAGACGAAGCAACCAAACTAATCAGACAGGAACTTCCAGCGGGAAAAGGACGCACCCAAGAAGAACTGGCGAAGATTCTTCTAGACAAAGGAATCACTCAACAGCAAGTGGACTTGACGTTTACCCAACTCACGCAAGCGGGCAAAATCACCATTGACGACGTCGGAACCGTCTTTTGGAAGGAAACATAACCCATGACTGAAACCGCCGCTGTCCTAGCTTGCCCCGAATGTGGTTCGGAAAGGGCGTTCAGGAATGGGGGTCGCCGTCGTCCCGACGGCAATCGGATTCAGAGGTTCATATGCCGCAAGTGTAGCCATCGGTTCAGTGAAAGACCTATCCCTACAAAACCCGCAGACGACAAGACTACGGGTAGCCAAGTATGCGTTATCCAACAGGAAGCGAAAAACTTGGAACCCACGACAGCGATAAACGCTGTGGGTGACGAACGCCAAAAATCAACGAAGGAAGACCCACGAATAACACAATTTGCTTGGAAATGTAAACTTAAGAACTTGAAACCCAACACGATTGAACGGCGCCGATACATTCTGCAAAGACTTGTCAACGACGGCGCCGACCTGAACGACCCCGCAACCGTCGAAACAATCTTAGCCCTAAACAACTATCCGACGCCGACAAAATGGCTTGCCGTGCAAATCTACCGCCGATACTGCAAGGCTTACCATATCGAATGGGAAGACCCGCCACGGGTCAAGTACCAACCAAAAAAGCCGTACATTCCATCCCGACAGGACTGCACAGCATTTCTTGCCGCAATGCCCAAGAAACTTATGATATTCTGCCGCGTACTGTTTGAAACAGGATGCAGAAGCGGCGAAGCCGTGCAGATAGAATGGCAAGACGTAAACATGGACACCTTAACCATACACATAGCACACCCCGAAAAAGGAAGCAACGAACGCACAATCAAAGTCAGCAGGGAACTATGCCAAATGATTGACAGTATGCCCCGCAAATACGGCGCGCATGTGTTCAACCCGAAACTTAGGACATGGGACAGCACCTTCAACGGGCAACGCAGAAAAATCGTCGCCAAATTCGGTAAGCCCGAATGGTTGAAACTGCACTTTCACAGTTTCAGGCATATCCGCGCAACATACGACATACGCGACGGCATAGACCCCTACGAAGTCAAGGACAAGCTTGGTCACAAATGCATAAGCAACACGGACAAGTATGTGCATTGGGTTAAAGAAGAAAATCCTGAAGTCAACGACAAATACTACACGCAGACCACGGCAACAGACTTGGAAGCACAGCGACTTGAAGAAGCGGGTTGGCAATTCATATATGTGAACCCGAACACGCAACGCGCACATTGGAAGAAACCAAAGTGAAACCGTGACCCCAAAAATGGTAAGGTTAAATGAAGAGCATGGGAAAACATAGCAAGGTTAAAGTAAACACCACGGTAATAGTGAGATAACGCGAATGCCATGTCCGAAGTGGAAAGAAAGGAACAGAAACGAGTTCTCATTCTATGTGTAGACAGAGATGGCGATCTTGAGGTCAAAGCTGGAGTAAAAACTCCTGTCATCGGGAGGACTGAGAATCTTGATGCGGCTGTTGCACTGGCGCTGCGAGACCCGGAAGAATCCGATGCAAATGCTATTTTTGAAGCAGTGGGTATTTACGACCGCCTGAAAAATGAAGGCAGACCGGAAGAGGTTTTCGAAGTAGCTACCCTCTCAGGTTCGGAATTCGGCGGAGTCGGTGCTGACAGAAAGATTGCTGCAGGACTGAACGATCTGCTCGCCTCTTACCCTGCCCAGGAAGTCATACTGGTAACAGACGGCTACTCAGACGAGGCTGTGCTGCCGCTAGTGCAGTCGCGTGTTCCTGTTTCATCTGTGAGAAGAATAGTGATAAAACACAGCGAATCAATCGAGGAGACTGCTGCCGTGTTCTCAAGATATCTGAGAATGATCGCTGAGAACCCAAGATACTCCCGCATTGCACTGGGCGTACCCGGCATACTTTTTCTGATTCTAGGAGCCTTGGCAATATTCGGGTGGGTTCAATACTACCTGATAGTACTCGTTATCGTGATAAGCGTAGTCTTGATGGTCAAAGGTTTTGGTGCTGACAGAGCAGCAAAGAACTTCTACAAGTGGGCAAAAGAATATTCGCCGCCGCCGATTCGTGTACAGATCTCAAATTTCTCCACGTTGGCTGGCGCTCTCTGCATGGTGCTTGCTGTCTACTTGGGATGGACTACGGCAGCTGCCGACATAGGGATTCCCGGCGACCTTGCCGGTTGGCTCAGCATAATGCCCCGCGCCGCAGGCTCCTTCATTCAAGGTTCCATAACTCTGATAGTCGTCGGGGCTTGTGTGACATTGCTAGGCCGCGCCATTCGCTGGTATCTTGAGCGCGACGTAAGACTGTTGCGCAATGCAGCGTTGATAGTCATAGTCGGATGGTCACACCAAATCTTTGTATCAACGTCAGATCTTCTCTTGGGTTACGTAGGCATCGGAAAACTCGTATTCTCAATTGTGGTCGGTATACTCATCGGTGTCGCATCAGTGTTGGTGATATTCGTTGTCCATAGGTATGCAAAAGAGTTCTTCAAGGAGACAGAAGAGCAAGCCCGAGAATTTGAAGAAGGTTAGCATCCCTGACCGCATCCCACACGTCGTAGAAATGAAGCAGATTGAGCGTGTGGAGCTTTCACGTGAAATCGTCAGCAGAACAATGTTTAGAGAATGAGGGTTCCGAAAAGACTATGTTGGAGCTTGACAAAGCTATGAGCGAGGCACTAGGGGTGTGACCATCGAAAATCATACTATTGATGCGGACAGAGCCACGAGGTCTGAACAGTGATTAAGACCGTGCTCTCCTCTATCGGGGCTTATGGGGCTTATGAATGGTGGCTTTGGCGTCAAGTGAGGAACGGCGCGAAACCGGAGCACATTGCGATAATTTTGGACGGAAATAGACGATGGGCATCCGAGAGAATTCTAAACCCGTGGCTTGGCCACGAGAGAGGCGCCGAAAAAGTTTTGGAGCTCGTCGATTGGTGCTTGAAACTCGACGTCAGGTCAGTGACCTTGTACGCTTTTTCAACCGAGAATTTTCGGCGTTCGAGCAGCGAGGTCGACGAGATAATGCGAATCGCTGAAGAACGCTTCAGACAAATATTGACTGATGAGCGGATACAAAGAGACAAGATTCGCGTGAAGGTCATAGGCAGGGTCAACCTGCTTCCAGAAAGCCTCCAGAAACTGATAACAGATGTAGAGAGAACAACACAAGATTATGACGGGCACTTTCTAAACTTTGCCTTCGCATATGGAGGTCGCGCTGAGATCGTTGACGCCGCAAAGAAAATCGCTGAAGAAGTCAGCAGGGGGAGCCTGAACCCTGAAGATGTTGATGAGAAGACTTTTGAGCAGCATCTTTACACGTCTCATCTCCCGAACCAAGACCCAGACTTGATCATTAGAACCTCAGGAGAAGAGAGGCTCAGTGGCTTTCTTCTATGGCAATCTGCTTATAGTGAACTCTTCTTTCTAGACGTTTATTGGCCTGACTTCCGGCTGATCGACCTTTTGAGGGCAATCAGGACTTTCCAGAAACGTAAGAGACGCTTCGGCGAATAGACTTCAAGCTCTTTTCCTTGCACTGATTATTGAAACCACGTCTCTGTCTTTCAACACGTAGTCTTCCCCAACTCGTTTCTTCTCCCTTGCCTCAACTGCATAGATGAACCCTTCCCCGAGTTCCGTATGTATTATGTACGCGAGCTGCCGCGCCGTAGTTCCATAAGGTACAAGATACGCGTCTGGCAGAATTCTTCCAGTGTGGTCGGCTAAATGCTCAAGGTCCTCAACAGGGTAGACAGTGATCATGTTCAGCAATTTGAAGAAAGCTGCATTCACTGCTTCTTGGATGCCTGTGGAACCGAAAGCAAGAAGGATCCTGTCTCTTATCGTCTCCAATGCTTTGCGTTGGCCCTCACTCAGACTTTCAGGCTTGTTGATCCTGAAATTGCAGTCTCCAGGTCGGTAGTCAATCAGCTGCTTTTCAGCCGCTCTTCTCAAGGCGAGTTCTGCTTCTGCACATGAAGGGACGACTGTATAGCCCGCTTTTTTCAGTCTGTCGAGATTCTCCTGAGATGTTGGGAGGTCCATCTTGTTGGCAACGATCAGCATAGGCTTAGCAGTCTGCCTTAGCGTGTCGACAAATCTCAGAAAATCTTCGGCACTCCAAGCAGTAGGCTTGTCTGCCTTCAACTTGGCTTTTCTTATCGCTTCAATAACGTGAACTCTTTTGATTGACAAGCCGCTGAGCCTTTCATCCAGCATTGAGACCAGGTCTTTTGATTCGGCTTCAGCCGTTCTGGCGATTTTCGACCAATCCTTCTTGAGTATGTTCGCCATCCACATGGTTATCTCGCGTTCAAGGAATTTGACGTCATTAAGAGGGTCATTTTCACCAGGTTTGCAGAGTCTGCCCTCGCAGTCTGTTCCCCCGGAACCGTCAACTATATGAAT
>Ga0315284_10013637_pt1 | contig 11579 bp, 21 predicted proteins | sample YL17G09_16_MG_FD_203696 | JGI IMG/M metagenome (GOLD analysis project Ga0315284, IMG submission 203696) | Sediment microbial communities from Yellowstone Lake, YNP, Wyoming, USA - YL17G09_16 | ecosystem: Environmental > Aquatic > Freshwater > Lake > Sediment | place: USA: Wyoming | collected... | reverse complement strand
CATCTTCAAAATCCATATTTTCAACATTGGTAATTGATTCAAACATTTTTTGCCACTTTTCATTTTTTAATTTGTTCTTGAACGATGTAAATTTAGAGTGATATTTACCTTTTAAATCTATAAACTTTGATTTTTCAGGATTAGCCCCTGAAAAAACTTGGGTTAGAACATAAACATATTTGGCGGCAACTGAATAGTCAGGATAATTTATTGTGAATCCACTTGCAAATATTTCTGATTGAAATTCGTTAAATTGTTGTTCGCAAATAGGGTTTGTTGGTGTTTTACCCAACTCTTGAACCACAAATTTTTCACACTCCTCCAACAATCTTTGGTGATTTTTTATACACAAATACATATTATAGTTTAATGGATTAAAATCATTATAAACGATTTTTTTAAGGTTTGGATACTCACTCAAGTTCATCTTGAAAAAAGTCCAAAATTGACCGCTAAACACCTCTACAAACGTTTCAATATCTTTCGGTATATTAGGTATTATTAATGATGGGGCAATTTTTGATTTACCACCAATATAGGATACACACATATTATTTAAATTTTTCTTTTTTTCGGTTTAAAAAATAATCTTCTGATGAATTATACAAAATATTTTCAATCAATTCAATATCATACTTTGAATTGTATTGTAAAGTATGAATGTTTTTCCTTTTACTAATTTTGGGCGTAGATTTTACACCATTATTTTTAAAAAAATTTAAAACCCAACTTAACATTTCGTTAGTCCCTAATAAACTAAATTTAAGTCGACCGTCATATCTCCCAATAGAACCATCTCCATCAAAATATCCTCTTATGAAATGACTAATTAAACAATTATTTAACTTGGGAGGTAACAGTATTAAACTTTTATTTGGAATACATCCTAAATTAATTAAATCATCCGCCATTTTTGAACTATTTATTTCTAACTTATAACTTACAAATTCTTCTTTAACTTGTTTTCTGAGTTTATATGTTGATTTTAAATCGTTAATAAATTTTTCAAGTAAATACTCATCTCCCTTTTTTAAGGATATTCCAACTATTCCGCCTTGTTTATGTTTTCCGTCACACTGTCTTCTTTTTCTAACATACCCATCAGCATATAATAAACCTAACCAATAAGCCCTTACTTTATTATCTATTTTTTCAAAATAATTTTCATCACATTTGTGTTTTCGTATTCTTGAAACAATTTTATTCTTTTTTAAAACATTAGCAATACTCCAAGTACAAATATTATATTTTTGAGATAAAAATTTATAACTCATACCTGATATATAATCACTACAAATGTTTTCACAATCTGTTTTCGTTAATTTTCCCATCGTAATAATCTTTAACTAGTTTTTGTATAAATTTAGAAATAGTGACTTCCTCCCTTTTCATTCTTTCGAATAGGTGTCTATCAATACTAATCCCATATTTAACTTTTTTATTTTTTTCTTCTTTGTAGGGTTTTCCTTTTATTGCCATATAATATAAATATAACAAAAGTGCGTTAAAAGTTAAATAATTAAAAAATTATTTACAAGATTTTCATTAAAACTTATATTTAAGATTATGGAACAAAAAAAATGTAATTTCTGTGAAAAAGCTAAAATAAAACTCTCTTGGGCTTTTTTTGTTAGTATGTATATAACAATGTTAGTTGTTTGGGGTCAAGTCGCTATGATTAAATATATTATTAAGTTATTTAACTCCTAACATACTTAACGTTCATTTTAACATACAAATCACCAACTTGATTTGAAATAAATCCTTTATTTTTTAATCTTAAAGGAACTTGAGTATTAAATTCATTAGGGAATTTAACCGATACTGCACCATCTGGATGTGGAATTTCAAATTCATTTTTCTTTAAATCATTAAGAGTGAAAAAAGCGTTATAAATTAAATCGTTACCATTTTTTTCAAACCCATCTTTGTTAACTAAATTTATTCTTATAATTAAATCACCAACCACCCCATTAAAATAATCACCTTTCTGAGATAATCTTAACATTTGTCCATTGTCAATATTCTTTGGTATCGTAACCCTTATTCTTTCAATAAAATCTTTTGTTCCCTGTCCTTTACAATCATAGCAAGCGTTGTTAACTACAAATCCATTACCATTACAGCTTGTACAAACACTTCTAAATACCTGTTGAAACATTCCGGTTCCTGCTCTTTGTGTTACATACCCTTGACCTGAACACACCATACAACCTGAACGTTCTCCTCCGCTCCCTCTACAAGTATTACAATCAGTTTTTTTAGAATATGAAATTTCTTTATCGACCCCTCTGAAAGATTCTACAACAGTAATTTGCACATCAATTATTTTTTCAGGTGCATTCCTCCTTGTTTGTTGAAATCCTCCTCCAAACATTTGACTAAACATTTCTTCAAATCCACCCCCATTAAAAGGGTTTCCACCACCAAACCTATTAGCCATAGGGTTTTCTAATTTAAAATTATATTCCCTTCTTTTAGATTCATCGCTAAGGGTGTCATAAGCTTCGGCAATCTCTTTAAATTTTTCAGCACCATCAGGGTTTCTATCAGGATGATATTCCAACGCTAACTTTCTATAAACTTTTTTTATCTCATCTAAATTTGCGTCTTTACTTACACCTAAAATTTCGTAATAATTCTTCATATGGCCGATTATATAATTGTTTTATTTAAGAATAAGGAAAGATACAAAATAATAAAGAACTACAAGACTTACAAAAAATCTTTAGACTTTTTTAACAAAGAAATACAAAAAAGTAATGATGTCGTATTTAATATTCAAACTGAAAACGGTAAAACTGTAAAATATGAAATTGGTTTATTAGAGAAAAATTCAAAAAAATTAACACCTATATATAAAATTGACGAATTAGGTAGAAATATCCCAATTGAACTTAATGACCCCGAATATTCTATGCTAAAAATAGAAGATTATAAGTTTGATGAGAAAATTTTTGATTTAAATAAAAAGAAGAGAGTTGATTCTTCAAAATTTATAAAGTTAATAACTCAAGGTAATGAATTAAAATTAATATCTAAACTTAATAATAAAATTATTGTGCAAATAGATGAAAATTTTTCATTATACTCATTAAAAAGTTCTTCTGATAGTGAAAGATTTCTCGACGCTCTTGAAAGACATATTATCAACTTAAATAAAAGAAATTGCTTAATAGTTAAAGATAGTAGTAGAGAACAAAGAAAATATATGTACGATATACTAAGTAATTTAGGTTACAATAAAGGAATGTTATATAGAAAGTCTACGACTCATTCAAAAGATAAATAAACTCAATACCTGATATATCAATTTTAAATTGATTTTTATCTTCGGGTATTCCTTTCAACATATCTCTAATTTTTATAAACTCCTCTTTCTTTAAATCAAAGACAATCGCCTTTTTCCCTGAATGAATAACATCAATCCCTTCACTAATTAATGCTAGTCTTTCTAAATATTCATCAACACTTTCTTGATTCTTGTCCATAAATTTTCTTTTTTAGGTTGTTCAAAAATATTGGTTTTATCCAAATTCACAATAGAACTGATTATTTTTTTTTTATTATTATCTAATTCTATTTTATCCTTCTCAATTTCTTTCTGATACCAGTCTAATATCTTCTGATTCTCCATCATCTGTAAGTTTTACTCCATAATTATTTTTAATGTTAAATTCTAAAGATTTTAAATCATCCAGCTTATTTTGTTCAAAAAAACTTTTTAATTGTTTAATCTTATCTTCAAATAAGTTTTCTTTTTCTTCTCGTTCTTTATTATATTTAACAATACCATTTATATTATTAAAAAGTAAATTTAATCCTTCCTCATCAAAAGAAGTTGCAAAAGAAAAAAACCTAACATCCTCTTTATTTGATTTTTGTTCTACTATTGTTTTCTCATCAATATATTTTTTCGGATACTTCCATAATTTAGGAAACTCAATATCTACAGATACATAGTTCTCTAATTTTCTTATTGATACTAGATATGGAAAAATATTTATTAGTTCATTATACAAATTCATTTAAAAGGTTTTTAAAATATAGGTTATTAAATAAGATATCATTATTCCATCAAAAAAAAGCTCCCTACCACTTAATTCCAATCTTGATGGTGGGTTTTGTAGTAGGGCGCTAGCAAACTTAAAAACTAATCTTAATGTTGTTAAGATAGATAATATAAAAACAAATAAAAATACGTTTTCTAAGTTATTCATTAATCTTCTTTTTTTCTATTTTCTAAAATCTCACCTCTAAATTTTTGTAACAAACTTTTCAATTCTTGAGCTAATTTTCTAGCTCTTGTTCCCGCACTTTTATTTCCTTTATAAAATTTTGATGCATCTACAGAAAGTTCTTCAGTTTTTGTTTTGATTTCTTCAATAGTCGATAATTCTTCCATTTCTATATTTTTTTATGTTTATTTATTACACATAATAATAAAAAATGAGTTTCAGTAAGTAAATAAAGTTTTATGAATAAATAATATTTTTGTCGAGAAGCTTATACACCTCAGTATATAAATCTAAATCTGACTTTGTAAATGGAGTATCCCTATCAAAAAGGTCTTTTAGAAAATTATCAATTGATTTTCTAACCGTTTCATTTTTTTGATTGTAAAAAATTTCAATAAAAAAACTTTTAAAATAATCATAATGGTCTCCTTTATCATTAAATAATATATTTTCTTTTTGAAAATTATTTATTGTTTTTTCCCAACACCAATCAAAGTGATTTGAATTATCGTCTTCGGACATTGATATTTTTGTTTCATACGACTTAGTGTCTTCTCCTAAATAAGTCTTCCTTATCAAATATAGAAGAGATAAACAAAAGTCATAAAACAACTCCCCTTTTTCAGGAATCATATTATTCATATTAAGCCAAACCTCAACTTCGTCATCCATTAAAGGATTAGTCACCCAATTAAAAAAATTCTCCATAGAAATGTTTCTATGGAGAATATAAGATAAATTATAATAATCTGAATATTATTGTGTTTTTTGAGTGTAACCCATTAAATTTTTTATTCTACCAAACTCTTCATTAAGTAGTGTTTCTTTTTTTGACGCCAACTCATCAATCTTATCTAATACTGATTGTGCTGTTTTTTTACCACCTTTCTTTAACTTCCCTTTCTTTGTTACATCTCCAGCAACATCAATTGTATCTTGAGGATATCTTTTATATGACGCATTCTTTTGTTCTTGACCATATAAATTTTCTTCATAATTTTTATTAAATTTCTCACCAACTTCACTTGGTACAACATTACCTAATGGTTTGCCGTCCTCATCAACTTCAGCATTTCCTGTGGTTTTATCCCCTTTTAAATATTTTTTAATTTTTTTCTCATCAGGTTTAATTTCATCAAACACTAAATTTGTTTGACCAGGATATGCAAAAGCGTCCACATACTCGTCAACAGCGTCTGAAGGTGTATAGGCCTTCTTATCCATTTTTTCTATTTGTCCGTTACCCCTTGGAAAAGTTTTAGGATTCGTATCATATTCCCCTTTTGAACCATTTTTTAAATACTCTTTCATTTTTTTTGTTACAGACTGTATATAGTCATCGTTTTCTTTCTTATCTGCTGTCAGAACTTTTTCAGTTTGTGATAAACCTTTAGGTTTAACTCCTGCAAATTTAAGATTTTTTGTTTCTTCCATAACAATTTTTTCAATTAAATCAATCATTTCTGATTCACTTAATTGTACTGATTCCTTAACACTTTTTTTCTTATGTTTAACACCTTTCTTGTCCATCTTCTTAACTGCCTTCTGAATAAACTTTTCAGCCTCTTCTAAATTAGACCTATCAGTGTATGACTTACCACCTAAATTAAATTTATCACCTTTTTTAGTTTTAGCTAAAGCACCTGTGAAAGCATTACCTTCCTCAACTTCTTCTTCATCCATTTCTTCAAAATCAATATCTTCTACATCACCTTTACCTCTTCTCATTCTACTCATTGCGGTATCTTTTTCTCCCATATCTGTTAAAGGATGAAACTTATCTTCATCATCACCTTTTAAATAATCGTGTATATCTTTGTAATCATCCTCAAAATAATCAGTTAATCCTTCTTCAACATCTCCTCTTAACATTTCAAAATCTTTTTTATCTATTCTTCCGTTCTTATTTTTATCTAATTTTTTTTGTCCGCCATATAAAGTTTCATCCATTTCTCCATCCTTATCAAGACCTGCATATTTTTTATGCTTCATACAAGATTCAGAACGAGGATTTTCTTCACACTCTCTTTTAATTTTATCCATAACATAATCAGTCTGTGTATCATCTTCTTCTGAAATATCGTCAGATTGTGTACTAATATTTACTGGTGAATTAGGAGTCCTCTCGTCCATTTTTGACTTAACTTTTTTAGTTAATTCATCTGCCTTTTCTTGTAAAGATTCCTCAATCACTTTTTTAACTAAATTATTTAGATTAACCTTATTTTTTTTCATATCAACTTATTTATACTATAAATACTTTAATTATTTAAATTATTCTTGAAATTTTCTATTTCATATTGAATAATTATCTTAATTACATTCTCATTTATTTTTTGTTCTTTACTAATCTTAGTAATTACATTTTTAACAACCTCATTTTCATAAATTTTAAGGGCTTTTATATCACCTTGATTACAATATGGAAATGTCTTACACTTCTTTTTTACAGTCACGAACTTTCCACCAGGTATTTGAGTTTTTGCTCTACCTCTCCAATCTTTCTTTTTGGTTGACTTCGCCCAAGATGCTGGAGTTACATAACTTCCTGATGATGAAGCTCCTGTCGCTTCTTTTGTTTCAACTTTCTTTTTTTCGTTACAAATACATTTTGTTTTACCACATTTTTTACAAGATTTTTTTTGTGATTCATTAACGAATTTCTTTAAAGCCTCTTTCAATTTTCTTTTAACGTTTGAAAATAAAGGAACTTCAAAACCTCCAGCGCCTGCAGCACCTGAGGCTTCTTTGTTTTCTACCTTCTTCTTTTTTCCTTGACAATGAGCCCTTTGACTAAACCCTTTTGGATGGTTACAATCAATACTTTTTTTATATTTTTCTGACCACTTTTCTTCTAACTCATTTTCATCCGAATCAACTTCAGACAACGCGGCTTGGAATTTCATAATAGCATCACCTCCGGCATCTTTTAATGCGTTTCTCATTGACGCTTGTTTTCCGATTTCCGATTTTAAATCATTTTTAATGTCCATATCTATGCGTTTCTTAATCTTGGTTCCCAATAACCTCTGTTCGACCACATAACATTATAGAACTCTCTAAAGGACCTTACAACGATTTCTTTAACCTCGTTTTCTAATTTTCCTCTTTTAAGTTCTCTTGCTATGGTGTCAACAAGTTTATCTTCAAACTGTTTTATGGTATTGTTACCTAAGAAGTCCTTAATTTCTTTTCTAATTAGAACTTCAATGTCTCTTTTATCTGAATCTGTTAGTGCCATTTTATTTTAAAAAGAAATACCAAAATGCTGTATATCCAATCGCAATTGTTAATCCTGAAGTGATAACTACATTTTTTATTTTATTTTTTGTTTTTGCAACTTTTAATTGTAAATTGATTTTTGCATAATTACTCTCAAGAGTTTTATTATAATTTGAAAGTGTTATAAATTTTTGGTCAGACAAACTAATTATGTTCACGTAATTTTTTTCTTTTTCACCCATAGTATTAATTATACTATCTTTTAAACTTACTTTTTTTTCTGTAAGATTTAATTCTTTCTCGGTGAGTTCCAACATAACTTTTGCCGAATCACAAGAAATTAATTCTTTAATTATTTTTTTAACAATCGGAACTGGTAAACATTTTAAGTCACCATTTTCCATATCTGTCTGTGAAAAAGCTGTCAATTTGACGATTGTTAAAAGAAGAAGCACTATTACTTTTTTCATAATATATTTGGTTAATTATTGTTTTTTGTCCTTTTATTTTTTTTATACTACTATCGACATTATTTATCCCATCACTAAATATTTTAATGGTACTGTCTAACTTAATTTGATGTTCTTTAATAACCATTATTACGTTATTCAAGGAATCTATTTTATCTTTAGTTTCTTTACTATTATTAACTATAGGTTTAAAAAAATCCGCGGCTAAGTATATAATAATTATTAAAACAATCATTGATACTATAAATTTCCAATTATTCATATTTAATTTAATTTTTTTGTGGTTTTTTTCCTACTCGCTATTACTTTTGCCCATTTGGACTTGAATTTTTCATAGTAAGTTTGTATTTTAGTTATCATTTCTAAAAAATTATCATCCACCTTTATCATTGTTCCGTTTATATAAATTCCGTTATTTTCTCCAATAGTAAAATAAAATTCTAAATCAAAATCTACAATTTTCCCACCCCATTCAACATCATTAGTATAAACATTAAGCGGTTCAAAATCAGCAAGGTCCGAAACTTCTTCTATGAACTCATCCATTGTCTCCTGAAAAGCTGTTTTCTCGTCAGTAGTTAATTCTAAATCTTGATTATCTTCCCCGTGTAAGGTTATAACACCACCTGAGATTCTATACCCTTGTTCTTTTTCTTTTTCGGGGTCTTGTTCTGATTTTATTTTTTCTTCTGTATCCTTTATAGGGTCTATCCTACCAGTAACATCATCTTGCTCAGATAATATCTTATAAGATTTTCTAATATTACTAATATCTTCTTTTATATTATTTTTTAGCATATCATTAGATGCTTTTAATAATTTTTTTATTTCATCATACGAATTATTCATTTTCAATAAGTTTTAAAAAATTTTCAAAATTAAATGCTGGACTTAAATCAGTAAATTTGGAATTGAAGTTACTTCTGGTTACTATACCCTTGAAGTTTTCGACCCCATCTACTTTTGTATTATGACCAATACATTTTTTATCTATAGAGAATTTATCTAATAAATATATACAAATTTTAGCAGTTACATTAATTTGTTCTTCAGTGTATGGTTGCCAAAAAAAGTAATCCCTCCACTTTCTTTCATAAATTTCCCCATTATAAATACTACGAATCCAATTATTGTATGATAGAGTTAATGGAGTTTTTTCTAACCATCCTAGATTTTCAAGAGATATTATTATTGAATTTTTATTAATCTCTTCTTTCTTAAAAAAATTTGAATAGTCATTGTCAGATATGCACTGATAAATTAATCCCTCTCTACTTATAACATAGTTAGGTATTTTGTGGTATTCTCCGTTTGTTCTTGTCTTTAGGGAATTAATGTAATCTAATATAGGTCTCCCGGTGTGGGTTAAAATAATTTGTTTTTTTTTAGTATTTTTACCTAAAAAATTAAGATTAAGGTTTTCAAATATCTCAACCATGCCTTCTTGTATAAATTAATCTTTTTATTTTTGATTCATCGTCAGAATATACTACATCTTTATTTTTTTCTTCAGTTGTTGTTGATAAATCTAAATCTGATATTTCATCATCAGGTGGAATTGAATTAATAATGTCTTCATCAGTTGTTATCATCATTTCAGATGCGTTGTGTGGTGAGTGGCTTGGTTCTACTTTAATTTCATTATTTAATAATATTTCTTCTAATTTTTTTAACTCATCTTCACTCAAAACAACAGGTGTTTCTTGTTTAACCAGTTCCGCTTCAATTTTACCCGCTTGTCTACTAATTTCATCAATGTCTATTAATGTTTGTACGTTCGGTTTTTTTTCTTCTTCCTCAAACTTAACTAACATATGTAAAAAAGATAAAGATATTAAAGGTAACATACCACCCGCAAATAAAGCTAAAAATCTTTTGTGACCTATCATATTTCCTGATTCAACTCCCAAATAAGAAACTACCGGGTCTACCATATCAACCCAATCTTTAAATGTAGGACTATTAATGTCTATATATTGATAAGAAAAGAATATATTACCAATAAACTGAATTATGGTAACGATTATAAACGGGAAATAAACCTTTTTACCCATTTTAGCCGAGATAGCTGCTAAAGCTGATAAGGCAGCAATTTCAATACCAACAGATAAATAAATTGCCCAGCTCATTGGATTAGATATTCCATACCATTTAGTTACGTGTGAGATTGAGACTACAGCAACAGTTAGTATTGGTACCAAAAAGGAAATATAAATTAATGTCTTAAAGTTTTTTTGAAACCATTTCATTATTTAATACCTTTTAATTCTTTTATCTCTTCATCGATTTGAGTTTGTCTTTGTACATCTAACATTTTTCTATCGGTAGCTTGAATCATTCTTTTTTCCGCTTCTAAACCTGATATTTTTAATTGTACTCCCAATTCAGTTTTCGTATACGTTGAGTCTTTTATCTCCTTCATTTCTTTTTTTATAGAAGTCAATTCTCTAGAGTCACCGCATCCTTTTAATAACGCTAATAATGAAATCACTAATACAATAATTGTGAAATTTTTTTGAATGAAATTTTTCATATGTTTAAATTTTTATTACAATAAATATTTTATAATCTACAATAAATCAAATATAGTCAAATAGGACCTGGCCTTCGTTCCTAATTTTTCTTAACGCTTTCTCTTTAATTTGCCTAACCCTTTCTTTAGTTAAGTTAAAATCAGTACCAATGTCTTCAAGAGTTCTTGTATTACCTGTTAATCCAAAATAATCTTCAATAATAACTCTTTCCCTTTCATCAAGAATACTTAAAACATCAATCAATTTTTCTTTTAATACATCTTTACCATTAAATCCTTCATCAGGCATTATAGCATTTGGATTTGCCACTATATCCATTAATGTATCTCCGTCCTCATTTATTGTATTATCAATTTGTATTATTGATGGTAGTGTTGCAAATTTTTCCGATAACTCAGTAAGTCCCTTTTCAACCGCTTTCTTTTCTTTATGTAATTCTTGAACAATGTTTACAGGAAGTCGTATTGTTCTTGCATGTTCATTGAGAGATTGTAATATAGACTGTCTAACCCACCACACAGCGTAAGATATAAATCTTAGATTCTTAGACCAATCAAAGTTTTTAATTGCCTTTATTAAACCAAAATTACCCTCAGCAATCAAGTCAGATAAATCAAGTCCTTGATTTTGGTATTGTTTAGCAACCGTTATTACAAATCTAAGATTACCTTCAATCAACTCTTTTTCAATTTCTTGTTCTTGTTGTCTTGAAAGTCTTCCTCCTGACATCATTTTAGAAAGGTCTCTTTCCCTCTCAGCGGTCATAACTTTAATTTTACGGATGTCTTTTAAGTAGGAGTAAATTTCCTCTTGATTAATCGAAATTCCTTCTGTTTTTTCTTTCATACTTTTATTTATAAAGGTTATTTAAATATTTTTTTTCGTTATCGGATAATGAACACATTCCTTGTTCATTAATCTTATCTAAAATATCATCTAATTTGTAACTTTCTTTTGTGGATTTTTTAAGTAAGATATCTGATTCTTCCTCATCAAATTCCTCTCTTTGTAATGAAAAATATTCTTTAATCGAATCCACACTTGACATAGTTATTTCATCCAAAATTTGTTGTTCTAATATTGAATCAATCTGTTCATTTTCACTGAAGGTATTT